>Ga0209654_1000198_pt1 | contig 63847 bp, 79 predicted proteins | sample SaaInl1SG_22_DNA_FD_184646 | JGI IMG/M metagenome (GOLD analysis project Ga0209654, IMG submission 184646) | Marine microbial communities from expanding oxygen minimum zones in the Saanich Inlet - ESP_161SG_22_DNA (SPAdes) (version 2) | ecosystem: Environmental > Aquatic > Marine > Intertidal... | reverse complement strand
TGGAGCAAGCACAAGCAGAACTTGAAGGTATCGACAATGTAATGCTGTTTGAGAAGGAAAGTGAAATGATTGACACTTTCTTGACACTGATTGAAGATGCAGATATCTTAAGTGGCTGGAACAGTGAAGGTTACGATATTCCATACACTGTAAACCGTACTAGTCGTGTATTGAGCAAAGACGACACACGTAGATTCTGTTTGTGGGGACAATTGCCCAAGAAGCGTGAATACGAAAAATACGGGAAGCAAGCTGTTACGTTTGACTTAGTAGGTCGTGTACACTTAGATAGTTTGGAACTGTATCGCAAGTACACATACGAAGAACGTCATACATATCGACTGGATGCAATTGGTGAGATTGAAGTAGGTGAAAACAAGGTACCGTATGAAGGTACGTTGGATCAACTGTATAACAATGACTTCCGCAAGTTTATTGAATACAACATTCAGGATACGGCACTACTTGACAAACTAGACAAGAAACTGCGCTTTATTGATCTTAGTAACACAGTTGCACACGAAAATACTGTGCTACTACAGACCACTATGGGTGCTGTTGCTGTTACAGAGCAAGGTATTATCAACGAAGCACACAATCGTGGCTTACAGGTACCTAATCGCAAGCAACGTGATGATGAAAACACACAGGCAGCAGGTGCATATGTTGCGTTTCCTAAGAAGGGCTTGCACAAGTGGGTAGCGTCAATGGACTTGAACTCACTGTATCCTTCAGTGATTCGTGCGCTGAATATGGCTCCGGAAACTATTGTAGGACAGATTCGAGCAGAGATTAGTGATGCTCGTGTACACGAAGACATGACTCTAAAGAAAAAGAGCTTTGCAGGCAGTTGGGAAGGTAGATTTGCTACAGAAGAATACGAAGCAGTTATGGATCAACGAAAGGATGTTGCACTTACAGTTGATTGGGAAGATGGTAGGTCGGATGTACTATCGGGTGCTGAGATTTATCAACTTATATTCGACTCACATATGCCTTGGATGCTTAGTGCTAATGGTACTATATTTACAACAGAGTTTGAAGGTGTAATTCCAGGTATCCTAAAGCGTTGGTACGCTGAACGTAAAGACATGCAGAAGATGCTCAAGAAGGCCAAAGACGCCAAGAATGATGCTGAGATTGAATACTGGGACAAGCGACAGCTGGTTAAGAAGATTAACTTGAACAGTTTGTATGGTGCTATTCTAAATCCAGGTTGTAGATTCTTTGATAAACGCATTGGACAGTCAACCACGCTAACAGGTAGACAAATTGTTAAGCATATGAGTGCAGAAGTTAACAACTGTATTACAGGCGAATACGATCACGTAGGCAAAGCTGTTATTTACGGTGATACCGACTCTGTATACTTTAGTGCATGGCCTATTCTAAAGGACGACATTGAAAGTGGCAAGCTGGAGTGGACACCTGAAAAAGCTATCGGCTTGTATGATCAAATCTGTGAGCAAGCAAACACTACGTTTGGTGACTTTATGGCAAGAGCGTTTCATTGTCCTAAGACACGAAGCGATGTTATTGCCGCAGGTAGAGAGATTGTAGCACGAAGTGGCTTGTACATTACTAAGAAGCGTTATGCGGCATTAGTAACAGACAACGAAGGCTTTAGAACAGACACAGACGGCAAGCCAGGCAAAGTAAAAGCAATGGGCTTAGACTTGAGACGTTCAGACACTCCTGTGTTCATGCAAGACTTCTTGAAAGAACTATTGCTAATGGTACTTACTGATGTGCCGCAGGCAGATGTACTAGAGCGTATTACACAGTTCCGCAAAGAGTTCCAAGAAATGCCGGGTTGGGAAAAAGGTTCGCCCAAACGTGCAAACAAGATTGGACACTATCAGCGTCTTGAGCAAAAACAAGGCAAAGCAAACATGCCTGGACACGTAAGAGCAAGTATTAACTGGAACACACTCAAACGCATGAATGGCGACAAATATTCGCAAGAGATTGTAGACGGTATGAAAGTTATCGTTTGTAAACTGAAACAGAACCCTCTGGGCTATACAAGTGTAGCGTATCCTACAGATGAATTGCGTTTGCCAGAGTGGTTTAAAGAGTTGCCATTTGATGATGCGGCAATGGCAGAAACTATTATTGATAATAAGTTAGACAACTTGATCGGTGTGCTGGACTATCCACTAGAGGATACTAAACAGCATACTACATTCAACAGTTTGTTTGACTTTGGAGACTGAGATGAAAATAAAGGTAGAAGTAGAAATTGATACAGAAAACGATCACGATCTAAATACTATTGAAGAATTGATCGAAATGTTAAAACAGTTAGCAGCAAGGATGCAAGAATGAGAGTAGGATTTACCTGTAGCACATTTGATTTACTACACGCAGGACATGTACAAATGTTGCGCGAAGCTAAAGAACAATGTGATTATCTTATATGTGGATTACAGATGGATCCTAGCATGGATAGACCCAGCAAGAATCCTCCAGTGCAAACTATTGTAGAACGCTACACACAACTCAAAGCAGTTGGCTATGTAGACGAAATAATTCCATATGGTACAGAAAAAGATCTAGAAGATATCTTGACAATGTATCATATTGATGTTAGAATATTAGGAGAGGAGTATAGAGACAAGGAGTTCACAGGCAAAGACATCTGCCGCAAACGTGACATTGACTTATACTTTAACAAACGAGACCATCGCTTTAGTAGTAGCGATCTTAGAGCTAGAGTAGCAGAAAGACAAAACAATGGCTGAACAAACAAACTATTGCACACTAAAAGGACTAGGCTGGGCTATGCTAATCATTACATTTCTTTTGGTCGGTGTACCATTGCTGATGAGCATCGCTATTATGGGACCAGAAGATTATGGTCGAAAATGTAATATGTCGGTTATCACACCGTGCTTTGGACTAGGAGAATAATATGACTGAAGGACCATTTAAAAGTGCATTTGACGCAGACACAAACGGTGTAGTACGGCGTGAGATTGTAACCTATCGTATTAAGAACGGTACGATGGTAAAAGAAACTGCTGTACGTGATTACTATGCAAGTGGCGATTATCACGACAGTCAAAACACAATGCCATTAGTAGAACGCTAAGATGAGTAAAGCATTTTGGGAAGGTTTTAGAAACGGATTTCTACAAGCCAGCAAGTATGGTATTCCTATTGCTATCGCACTTATTGTAGGACTTACTCTTGGTTCTTGGAGTCATCCTTATGAGCGATGCACAGTTGGTAAAGGCTTCACTAATCCAGAAGATATTGGCGAATGTATTTGGCTGCTAGACAATCAACCGGATCTGAGGTAATCTGATGTGGACACTGTTTGTAATAGACTATATTGTTAATACACATGCTAGAGACCATTACAAGTATGTTCGTTATGCAGAGTACGCTACAGAATTAGAATGTGTAGCAGACGCAATAGAATTGTACAAAGAGTTCAACGGACGCGAAGAAGCAATATGCGAGTATGTTGAGTATGATTAGATGGTATGATTATCCAGCAGCATTGTTGGCAGCAGATTTAATGATGACTATGGCATTTACTATTCCGTATGTTGGCTTTGTTGCTGCATATGCATTTTACGAATACGGCTGGGAGGCGTACTGCCAATGGAGATTAAAACAAGAAAATGAATAAGTTTATATTTGATGTAGACGGCACACTTACTCCTAGCAGAGGTGTAATTGATCCCAGGTTTCATGATTGGTTTTTGGACTTTACACGCAACAACAAATGTTGGCTTGTAACTGGCAGTGACTATCCCAAAACACTAGAACAACTGGGCAAGGACATTTGCGAAAGTGTTGTTACATCATACAACTGCAACGGCAATGACACATGGTTCAAAGGCAAGCGTGTGAACAGTTCGAACTGGAAACTTCCAGAAGATGCACACGAATGGTTAAGCGAACAACTTACTGCTAGCAATTATAATATTCGCACAGGCTTGCACTTTGAACATCGTCCTGGCATGTGTAACTTTAGTGTTGTAGGACGTAATGCTACAACAGAACAACGAAAAGATTATGTTGCTTACGACGAATACACAGACGAACGAGTTTATATTGCACACAACTTTAATTTGCTATTTCCAGAGCTACAAGCAACAGTAGGTGGCGAAACTGGTATTGACATTGTCCCCAAAGGCAGAGACAAATCACAAATACTTGGCGACTTCAACAAAGATGACAACATCTATTTCTTTGGTGATAGAATGGACGAAGGCGGCAACGACTATCCACTAGCACAACTTGTGAAGTATCCTAGACATGTAAGAGACTGGCAGAACACTTGGGAATGGTTGAGTTGGCTACAAGAACAAGGAGTAGCATCGTGAACATTCTACTAACAGGACACAAAGGATTTATCGGCAGTGCATTGTTTAACAGACTTGTACGTGCAGGACACACTGTACACGGTATTGACATTGAAGCAGGATGGGATAGAGACCGTTTAAACAATAGTCAAAACCTACTAGACTGTGACTTCCCAAATGAATATGATTTAATCATACACTTGGCAGGAAAGAGCGGTGTACGTGAAAGTTTAAAAGATCCCGCGGGCTATTGGAACAACAACGTAGAAGCAAGTCGTAGACTGTTTGAACGCTATCCTGACACACGTATACTGTATGCCAGCAGTTCGAGTGCTTACGAGCCCGATTTGAACCCTTATGCGGCGTCTAAGTACGTGCTGGAAGAACTTGCAGAACGCTATCCAGACACACTAGGTATGCGCTTTCACACAGTATATTCGGATAGTTGTCCTAGAGCAAACATGTTTTTCAATCGACTGCGCAACGGTACACTAGAATACACAACTAGACACTATAGAGATTTTATTCACTTAGAAGATATTCTAGATGCAATCGAAATACTGATAGCAAAAGAACATGTCAATGGTACAATTGACATTGGTACGGGGCATCCTGTTAGGATCCAAGACTTGGCGCCGGATCTACCGGTTCGTCTAAATACCCCGGGAGAAAGAAGTTGGACATGTGCTAACACAGAAAAAATGAAGGCACTTGGCTTTGAACCTAAATACTCGGTAGAAAAGTTCTTGACAAACAACAACTTAGGCAATATAATAAACTTATTCAATGGAGAAACAATAGAATGAAAGACATCTTACAAGACGTAGTAGCACATACTCACGCACTAGGCTTCCTGTCATTAGTAAAGGTTACTAATGAAGATGGAACAGCAATCGATGCAATGGCAGAAGATCGTAGTGTGATTTTGTCAGCAGAAACACACAACCCTGTAAACGAGTTTGTAGGCACGTTTGGTATGCCTAACCTAGACAAACTTGCATTGCACTTGAAAAATCCAGAGTACAAAGATAACGCAAAGATTGATGTTGTGCAAGCAGAGCGTAACGGCGAAACTATTCCAACACACATTCACTTTGAGAACGCTGCTGGTGACTTCGAAAATGATTATCGCTTTATGAACAAAGCAATCATCGAAGAAAAACTAAAGACTGTTAAGTTTAAAGGTGCTAGCTGGAACGTAGAGTTTACTCCAAGCATGGCAGCAATTGCACGTATGAAGTTGATGAGTGCGGCACATTCGGAAGAGCCTACTTTTAATGTAAGTACAAAGAATGGTAACTTGGTATTCTCGTTTGGTGATGCAAGTACACATGCAGGTGAGTTTGTATTCGAAGCAGGCGTAGAAGGTACACTACAGCACACATGGAGTTGGCCTGTAGCACAAGTACAAGCTATTCTAAACTTAGACGGTGACTTGACTATGAGCATTTCAGATCAAGGTGCTATGAAGATTAGTGTTGATTCAGGTATGGTAAAATATGATTATATCTTACCTGCACAGAGTAAGTAATAGATGAACTACGATTTTGTAGACTATCGTGCAGACGTACAATTTATTATACATTGTATAGCACTGCACGGAAACGACATTGAAGGAGTTGAAGTAGGATTATTTAGAGCTGAAAGCTTTTGTACAATCCTACAAAACTGTCCTAATGTTAAAATGCTTTACGGAATCGACCAATGGAAGCCGTATACTGATTATGTAGGTGCCATGCCTATGGAAGTCGACGAGAAAAGTATAGAGCTAGTTAAGATACAAGCTCAACATAACTTTAAATGGTCAGGTGAAACTTCTAGAGGCAAGATATTAGAACAAGACTGCAACGAAGCAGTAAAACTATTTGACAATAACAGTTTAGATTTTGTGTTCTTAGATGCCTATATTGATTACGAAAGTATACTTAATGATCTAAATACCTGGTACAACAAAGTAAAACTTGGAGGACTATTTTCAGGCCACGATTGGAATAGTCCGATGGTACAACAGGCTGTACATCAATTTAGAGAAGAAAACAGCATAAAAGAACAAATGAGCTGTTACGGCGATACATGGATATGGAGGAAATATGAATAAAGACTTAACCGCAGAACAAAAAGACTACGCTAGATTCTTGCCTGCACTAAGTGGTTTCTATGCCACTTACGTAGGCAAACAGCGTTTCGACGAATATGTGGATAAGTCTCGTATTCCTAGCAATTTTACTCACGGCTGCGAAAGTTTAAACTATCTCAATCAACAACAAGGACAGTTCCAATATCAGTGGACACTGTACTCAGCAGGACATGCTGACTTAGATACTACTAAAGATGTGCCTAAAGAAGACATGGTGCGTAATAGAGATAGAGAAAACAGTTGGATCTTAGGTGACTCAGGTGGCTTCCAGATTGGTAAAGGTGTATGGGAAGGCGAGTGGCGTGATCCTAATGGTACTGAAGTTGCCGCAAGAATGGCAGAAGCAATAGCAAAAGGTGTTGAGCTAGTTCCACAACTAGACGAATCTGGTAATCCTAGACTAGACAAAAACGGCAATCCAAAGATGTCTAAAGTGGATCATGCTAAGTTGTATCAGGCACGGTTAGATGCTGCACAACAAAAGCGTGATGCAGTTCTCCGTTGGATGGATGCTTATATGGACTATGGTATGATCCTTGATATTCCTGCGTGGGTATGTCGTAGTCCTGCAGGACGTGAAGCTACTGGTATTAGTTCATATCAAGACGCTGTTAATGCATCTAAGTACAACAACGAATACTGGATGAAACATCGCAACGGCAACTGTAAATTCTTAAATGTATTACAAGGTGAGAATCACGCAGAAGCAGATGACTGGTACAGTCAAGTAAAAGATTATTGTGATCCTGCACTGTATCCCGACAATCACTTTAATGGCTGGGCAATGGGTGGACAGAATATGTGCGATGTACACTTGGTGCTTAAACGTTTGGTTACTCTACACTTTGACAATCTATTACAAAAAGGTGTGCATGATGTAATGCACTTCCTAGGAACATCAAAGTTAGAGTGGGCTTGTTTGCTTACTGACATTCAACGTGCTGTACGGAAAAACTATAATGAAGACTTTACTATTACCTTTGACTGTGCTAGTCCTTTCCTCGCAACCGCAAACGGACAGATTTACATCCAGAATGAAACAGAGGATCGGTCGAAATGGACATATCGAATGGTGCCGAGCGTTGACGATAAGAAATATGCTACAGACAACAGAATCTTTAGAGACGCTGTTATATCAGATGGGGTATTTAAAAACTTTGAAGACAGTCCACTTACCGCTGAACTCAAAGTATCAGACGTTTGCACTTATGCTCCTGGAGACTTAAACAAGATAGGCAAAGAAGGAAAAACATCGTGGGATAGTTTTTCGTATGCGATCCAAATGGGTCATAACGTATGGAGTCATATTAATGCAGTACAAGAAGCGAACAGACAATACGACAATGGAGTCATTCCAAAAATGCTTGTACAAGAGCGTTTTGACAGGATTCTATTTAGAGATGTTGTGGAAGAAATATTCGCAATTGACAACAAAGAAGAAGCCTTACAAAAAGTAGAAGAATATTCTAAATTTTGGATGGCTATACCGGGTACTAGAGGTGCAATTGGTAAAAAGACTGTAAACGCTAGTACACACTTTAACGCTCTTTTTGATGTAGAAGAACCTGAGCCCGAAGACGAGCATGAAGACGGTGTATTCTCTGAAGAGGAAGAAACTAAGTTGGAGAAACTAGATGAGCAACTACAGTGAAGAAAAAGATAAACTTCTAGCGCACTACGAAGAGCTCGAACGCAAACACAGAAAGATTGACAACGATCTGTTAGAACGTTATAATAACGAGTCAGCTACAGAAGAAGCTAGACGTATGAAGACAATGAAGTTATACTTAAAAGACGAAATGCACCGAATTAACTCACAACTTATTCAGCTAGGTTTAAAATGAAACGAGATTACGAAACAGGTACAGCAGACAGTGTAACATTCTTTACAGGTGTAGAAGTTGAAAAGACGCCTGCATACGGAATGAAAACACTGTTTGTTACAGGTGTGCAACCTTGTGATGTTATACAAAAACATTACGATGAAGAACAGTGTGAACATATCTTCTTTGGTGCTAATCACTCATTTAAACCATTTAAAAATAGTGAGTGGGATGCTTGGGAAAATATGATCAAAGCATTTCTAGTATCGGGCAAACTGTGTAGTTTAGATATTCCACTTAGTGTTGTTGAGATGTTTAATGACTTATGTTTGAACGAGTACGATAACTTTATTCCGCAAATTCGTGTTCCATTGCCTTACACGAAACTTTGGAACTACAACACAATGGTAAAAATTGATGATGTAGACTTTAAGGCAACTAACCCAGGTGTTTGGTGTCATAGCTTGCACGATCTGATGGATAGAGAAAAGTTTACAGATTGGTCTAAATATGGCCTTGACAAAGTATTAAAATGAAAGTATACTATAGAGACAATGCAAGAACGCTATCACGATTACATGTTACGTAGAATGAGAGAAGAAGACGCTAAAATGACAGAAGCAAGTACAACTATTAATGTACCCATGACAACAGCAGAACGTAGTATTTGGGTAACTTTCGCTAAAGAAGGTGTACATATGTACCCAGGCGCAGATACTGATCCTAAACTAGCAACAGGCGATTGGGATGACGTAAGTTTCCTTGGTATTCCACATCGTCATATCTTTCACTTTCGTGTTCGTATTGAAGTGTTCCACAACGATCGCGACATTGAATTCATTCAGTTTAAACGCTGGATGCAAAGACTCTATGACGTCGAAGGCGTACTAGAGCTTAACCACAAGAGCTGTGAAATGATCGCAGATGACTTGTATGAAGAAATCGCTGCAAAGTACCCCGGCCGCTTTGTAGAGATCAGCGTAGCTGAAGATAACGAAAATGGCTGTTCTATTTTTTACCCCAAACAATAAGAGGAAAAATAAAGTGGCATACAATGTCCCTTCAGTAAACGAAATTTTCAGTGAACTTGATAAGTTTCGTGATTTTTGTGCCTACGCATATTTGCTAGGTTTTCGCGATAGCTTCAAATTTGACGAAGCTAATTTGTACAACATGCGTAGTTATGAGTGGCGTGCCTATCAAAACTACCTTAAGTACGGACGTCCTCCTAAGGACAAACCACGTGGCGATAAGCCTCGTTTTGACAAGCGTAATCGTAGGAGTGCGTAATGACAGTTTACATCGTAGATATCGAAGCAGTTGACACTCGTTATACTAAACAGTGGAAAGAGCACTTGCCTAAGCAACTGCAACGTGCTACGAGTAATACTGTTAAAGTCATCAGTGGTGGGGAAACGCCTCAGGCAACTACGCCTGGGGCTTTCCTTAACTTCGGTGGTACTAACGTTTATAAATCGAAACAGCTCGAACAGATTGGCGAGATGTTTTGTAACGGAGAAATTAAAGATGGAGATTATTTCCTATATACGGATGCGTGGAACCCAACTGTTATCCAGTTGCGCTACATGGCTGAACTCCTTGGGATCGACATTGGAATCGGTGGTCTTTGGCATGCTGGTAGTTATGATCCTCACGACTTCTTGGGTCGTCTCATAGGAGATGCACCTTGGGTAAGACATGCTGAAAAGAGCATGTACTATACATACGACGACAACTTCTTTGCTACAGACTTTCACATTGAGATGTTTGTACGCACACTATTTGCAGACGATCCGTATGTTGAAGACATGGTAGAAGAAGCACTCAACGGTGAAGAAGATCGTATTTCTCGTGTAGGTTGGCCTATGGAGTATTTGCGTGATAGCCTTGTATCTTACAGTGGTATGGAAAAGCGTGATGTTATTTTATTCCCGCATCGTATTGCTCCTGAGAAACAAGTAGACATCTTCCGTGACCTTGCACAGCATCTACCTGAGTATGAGTTTGTTGTGTGTCAAGAACGTGAACTTACTAAGAACGAATATCACAACTTGTTAGGTGAAGCAAAGTTGGTGTTCTCAGCTAACTTGCAGGAAACGCTAGGTATTAGTTGGTACGAAGGCGCTATTACTAATGCTATTCCTATGGTTCCAGATAGACTAAGCTACAGTGAAATGGCACTACCTGAGTTTAAGTATCCGAGCAAGTGGACAGAAGATTGGAGTAGTTACATTACATATCGCGGAGAGCTTGTTGCTAAGATTCGCGACTATATGGAAAACTACAACGACTATCTAGTAAGTTTAGACAAGCAACGTACTCGATTAAACAAAGAATTTTTTAGTGGAGCGGCACTGTATGACGCAATCAAAGAAGACTGACTTTGAAAGTGCAATTAATATTGACGAATTGGATCTGAGCGGACTAATGGACGACGATACTATTACTATTAACTTAGACGACACATACGGTACAACTACAACGTACTGGTCAGATAATACTACAGGTGTAGGTGATACTTTTACTATTACAGACACAGCGGATACTATTGATATTAATTGGATCTACAATAATATGAATATAGATCCTAATGAAGTTGAACGTATGTGTAAAGAGTATCCGAGTTTAGAAAAGGTATGGAGGAACTTCAAGAGTGTTTACGACATGGTTAAACAAGATTACGAAGGCAAGAAAAAAGCAGGAGAGATTGATGACGACATCCCTTTCTGATATCACCTTCTATGAAAGTACATTTCCTGTAGACCACACTCTTATAGTAGACGGTCGTGCTATCATAAAAGATAGAGACATACTGCAAGAGCTTGACGAAATGCGTGATGCTCTGTTATTATTAAAGCGTGATGTAGACATGGAAGCCAAGTATCCTCGACTACGAGAACTAAAGGACGAGTACGAACGTGCTCTAGAAAAGTACAAAACATTTGAGGCATTGAAATGAAGTGGTTGAAAAGAAAACTCCGTAACTGGATTAACGATTACGACAATGAAGTTAGTATGAAACTTACCGCTAGTCGTGATGTAGAAGCACAAATTTGTGAGGCCGAACCTGTGTTAAACTTTCGTGTGTTCTCAGCAGTAGGCGGACAAGTTGTGGAGTTTAGACGATATGATCGTAAGACTGATCGCAGTGACACATCTACCTACATTGTTACTAAAGATCAAGACTTTGGTGAAAAGATTAGTAAAATTGCAAGTTTGGAGATGCTTAAATGATTAAGAAACATTATTACTCGTGGCAAGACGTAGAAGCGGCTTGTGTACACATTGCACTACAGATGTATAAGGACAACTGGCGTCCTGATTACATTGTAGGTATTACACGAGGCGGCAACATTCCTGCTACCATTCTCAGCAACATGCTGGACGTTCGTTGTGAAGCACTAAAGGTTAGTTTGCGTGATGACAGTATGGGGCCAGAAAGTAATCTTTGGATGAGTGAGGATGCGTTTGGTTATGTAGATGAAGAAGAACGTGAACTTATTAAAAGTCGCTGGGATAATAAGAAACGTAAAAATATTCTTATAGTAGACGACATCAACGATACTGGAGCTACGTTTAACTGGATCAAGCAAGACTGGCAGAGCAGTTGCTTTCCCAACGAAGACAATGCTTGGAACGCTGTGTGGGAAGGTGCTAATCCTAACGTGCGCTTTGCTGTTATTACAGAAAATCTGTCAAGTGAATTTGGTGGTGTACGATATTATACACACGAAGTTAACAAAGCTGAAGAACCTGTTTGGCTTGTATATCCTTGGGAGAACGTAGGTGGAATTTAAAGATACTCCTTGGACAGATGTATTAATTGATACCCGAGATTATACTGTATTTAAAGACGGATATCCAGTTACAGAAGGACATGTTCTTTTCGTTCCTAAAGTAGAAGATTGGGATCATCTTGCTAAATGCTACAAAGCTGCATACGGATGGGGTTATGAATGGGTACAAAAAGGCTATTGTGATGCTTTTAACATCGGACAGAATATAGGAACAGAAGCAGGACAAACAGTTATGTATCCGCATGTACACCTTATTCCAAGACGCAAAGGTGATATGGATGATCCGCGTGGCGGAGTAAGACATGTAATTCCAGAAAAAGGAAATTACAAAAAGGATAATCTAAATACAGAAGAAATTGTAGGCGATGTTGTCTACGGTGATGGTTGTTAGAAAGGACATACAATGAGAGAAGAAATGATTAACGCACTAAAAAATCATGCGGTTGCACATATTGAAAAACATCGCATGAATGTTGAGGTTTACCTAAATAACCCTGTTGGAGTAGGTGAACATTCAGATATTATGGATACTATTGAAAAAGAATTAAATGCGATTGCAGAGTACCATGATCAGTTAGAAGTACTTAATACTTATTTTAAATCATAATGAGCAGAACACTCTTTATCGGCGACAGTCATACTACAGGTTATTATCAGTCCGATGCTGGATTAGAGTGGTGGACTGATGCTAACTATGCAGAGATTTGGGCCAAGGAAAATGACAAAGAAGTAGTCATTTATGCACAGCCTGGTGCATGTAATAAAAAATATCCTATCTGGTTACGTGCAATGTTTGACTACTATAAAGACATTGACGAAGTTTTTATTCAAAGCACTTACTGGAATCGTTATCTTCTTGCATGCAGTCGCAAGCTTGATGTTGGTGACGGAATGAAAGCAAATCATTTTAGTTGCGGTCCTAACACGCCTCCGGCAACAAATGATAAAAATATTCATCGTTGGACTGATGAAAGAGTTTCGGAAGATTATGTAGAACTAGTTGAACAGTGTCGAACTGAGTTGTTTGAACAATTTAAAGGGTTCGAATATAATGAATTAGGCACAACAGCCGAATGGGGGCCGTTTCACGAAAAGTATCCATATACAAAGTTGTGGCATGAAAGTGCAACACACTTACAGTATAGAGAGTATTGTACAGACATTTATGCCATTGATAACATGTGTAATGACTACGGTGTTGACTGGTATTTGTGGAGCATGAATGATAGAGTTTATATGCCGGATCATTTAGAGTTCTTTGGTCCTTTAAAACGTTGTCATCCTGTAGATATCAGTGCCCAGGCATGGTTAATAGAAAATGAAAATATTGATATTGAAACAGAAACTACAGACGGCGAACACTATCCTAAATCAACACACGAACTAATTGCAAAAAAATTCATACCTTTTGTAAAAAATTGTTGACAAAAACCTAAATATATGGTATACTTAATAATATGAGTGTACCATTTTTTATGACATCCTCGTCTTTAACTCGGAGAACTAAATGAAGAAATACGAAGAAATTATTGAACGCTGTAAGAACGCAGACAAGCGTTACTGGGCTGGCGACAACATTGCTCGCTTGCTACAGAGCGGAGACAAAGAAAAACTGATTGACGAAGCTACAGAAGCATTTGAAACTGTACTAGACACACTAATCATTGATAGATATACTGATCCTAATTCGCAAGGTACAGCACGTCGACTGGCTAAGATGTACTTTAATGAGATTATGGCAGGACGTTATGACTATCGTCCAGATGCAACTGCATTTCCTAATGACTCAGAAGATCGCTATGAAGGTATGCTTGTGGTACGTTCAGAACTAAAGAGCATGTGTAGCCACCATCATCAGCCAGTAAGCGGTGTTGCATACATTGGTATTATTGCCGCAGATAAACTTATTGGACTAAGCAAGTACACACGTATTGCACAGTGGTGCGCTCGACGCGGTACACTGCAAGAAGAACTTGCAAATGATATTGCACGTGAAATTGCATACTCGACTGGTGCAACTAACTTAGGTGTGTACATTCAAGCAACACATGGTTGCTGTGAGAATCGTGGCATTATGGCACATAGTAGTCTTACACAGACAACTGTGCTAAAGGGTTCATTCAAAGACGATCCTGCTACAAAGAAAGAGTTCTTTGATAACATTAAACTACAACAGGAGTTTGCACCACGATGAATGATTTAGATATTGTTGCTGTTTATATGGCAAAAGGTTTAATTGTTTGTGCTCTAGCACTAGGAGTACTAGGTTTTGTACAGGACTTTTTATTATGATTTGGGCGGTATTTTTAGCATTGTTTGCCGCAGACAATGCAGAATTTTTTGAGATGGTAGAAGAGCGCCAAGCACTTGGGCATAGTTGGCACTATGTAGGACGCACTGAAGTAAACGATAATTATATTGCTTTGCCAGCTGTAGAAGAACGCACAGGTAAAAAAGTGTTCTATTGGGAGATCAAAGATGAAACTACGCTATAGTGAAGCATTTTACAGTGTGCAAGGTGAAGGCAAGTTTGTAGGAGTACCCAGTGTATTCCTACGCACATTTGGTTGTAACTTTCGTTGTATGAACTTTGGTGTTGACAAGAGTGTTGGTAGTCGTTGGGAGCAACATGAAAAAGGTCAACGCTACAATGCAGAAGTAAAAGCATTGATTGATGCAGGTGTACACGAAACAACTGAAAAGTTTGAGGACTTGCCTATCATTCACACAGGTTGTGACACTTATGCTAGTATCTATCCCGAGTTTAAAGACTTTAATAAACTCGCAACTATCGACGAAGTAGTAGATCACTTGCTAAGTTTGCTTCCAGAAGGCAAGTGGACTATGGATAATGGGCAAGATGTTCACCTTATCCTAACTGGCGGCGAGCCTTTGCTTGCATGGCAGAGACTGTATGTCGAATTGTTCGAACATCCTAAGATGAAGGATTTAAAAAATGTCACCATTGAAACAAATACAACACAAACTCTACATAGCGATTTTGCTGAATACCTCAGCACTCAAGGACGCTTCACAGTCACATTTAGTTGCAGTCCGAAGCTATCCGTTTCGGGAGAATCTTGGGAAGATGCTATTAAGCCTGAAGTTGCTCGCGAATACGCTGATGTATCTGGTAGTGACATTTACTTTAAGTTTGTGGTTGCTGATCAGTCCGATGTTGACGAAGTTACTAGAGCTGTTCAGTTATACAGGGATTCCGGGGTGGAATGTCCAGTATACCTTATGCCGCTGGGTGGACGCAGTGAAGAATATACCCTCAACGTTCAAGAAGTCGCGGACCTCTGTATGCAACGAGGATGGCGATTCAGCCCCCGACTCCACATATCGCTATTCGGGAATGCCTGGGGGACTTAGTGAAGAAGACTATGAACTTCTACAAGGCAAGAAAATTACCGAAGAACAATACGACAAGATAAGGAAACAGTTATAATGGGTTGGTGGAACAAACTCGTAAGAAACAAAAAAGCACAGGAGCAAGTCGAAGAGCCTGTAGTTGAAAAGACCGCAGAAGAACTGCGTCGCGAAGCACTAGAAACAGAAAAACAATCTGCAACTGCAAATAACGAGCCGTGGGTTGCTGTACTAGACACACAGATTAATCCAGAAAATATTCGCAACGGTTTCTTTGAGCTTGATTGGAACAACGAATTTATCGAACAATTGCTTGACGCTGGATATAAAGGCGAGTCGCAGGAAGAAATTGTTGATGCTTGGTTTAGAACTATTGTTATGCAAATGCTAGACGAAGAAGGACTTGACAATTCTAGAGAAATGGGTTATATTAGTACAAACAACATTGGAAAAGGCAAGTCAGAAGTATCATGAGCACATATATTTTAGTAGACACAGCAAACACTTTCTTTAGAGCACGACACGCAGTACGTGGCGATCTTGATACAAAGCTAGGTATGGCATTACACGTTACGCTTAATAGTGTTAAGAAGGCTTGGGAAGACTTTGACGCTGATCATGTTGTGTTCTGCTTGGAAGGACGTAGCTGGCGTAAGGACTATTACGAGCCTTACAAGCGCAATAGACAAGAGACACGCGATGCAATGACTCCTACACAGCAAGAAGAAGACACGCTGTTTTGGGAAATCTTTGACGAGTTTAAAGACTTTATTGGTGAAAAGACTAACTGTACAATGATGCGTCATCCGCAACTAGAAGCAGATGATTTGATTGCAGGCTGGGTACAAGCACACCCTAACGACAATCATGTTATTATTAGCACAGACGGTGACTTTGCACAGCTAATTGCTCCTAATGTAAAACAGTACAACGGCGTTAGCAACACTACAATTACACACGAAGGTTACTTTGATGACAAGGGTAAGCCTGTTTTAGACAAGAAAACTAAAGAAGTAAAGCCTGCTCCACACCCTGAATTCATGTTGTTCGAAAAATGTATGCGTGGAGATACAAGTGATAATGTATTCAGTGCATATCCTGGTGTGCGTAAGAAAGGCACTAAGAACAAAGTTGGACTGATCGAAGCGTTCGAAGACAAAGGCACAAAAGGTTACAATTGGAACAACATGATGCTACAGCGTTGGACAGATCATAACGGCGACGAGCATCGTGTACTAGACGACTATAATCGAAATGTAGTGCTGTGTGATTTAACAGCACAACCTCCTGAGATTAGAGAGATAATTAATAACACTATTGCAGAAGTAGAACCTAAGGACGTTACGCAAGTTGGTATGCGACTTATGAAGTTCTGCGCAAAGTGGGATATGCAACGTATTGCAGACAATGCACAACATTACAGCAAAGCACTATCAGCGAGGTACCCTAAATGACAGTAAAAGCTAAAGAAGTATTAAATGGTAAATTTTGGATTGTAGAAGACAACGGTGTACGTGTAGGTACTTTGTGCTATAACGAAGATCAAAAGTATATGTATACATGCGATACAGGTACAGCGTTTTTTGATAATGAACGTCAACTTAAAAACAGTCTCGGTAACATTGTGTGGGGCGGCGTAGAAGCAACCCTTAAAGACGAGCGCAAAGAAGTACACGGCTTTCCAGCAAGTGTATCGCCGCAAAATACAATGTACGATGTAAAACGTAAACTACCATTGTTTACTAAAAGTGCAAAATCAAAGAGTGTATACTGTGCAGGTTACTATATTGTTCGATTTGAAAAAGGCTGGGTACGTAGTTTTTGTCCTAAACTAGACACATGTGAAAAATACGAGTTTAAAGGTCCCTTTAAAACAGAACTAGAAATGCGCACGGAGTTGTCAAATGCAAACAAACGAACCGCTTAATACTTTTCCTATCCAAACTTTTATCCAACAAGTAAAGGCAGCAGAAAACGGAAAGCAAAAAGAAATCCGTATGGATATGAATACAGCAAAAAATCTTGCATTTACTATGGGAATTGTAATGGCTAGACTGCAAGGTGATCTTGAAAAGTTTGTAAAAGAAAATGCTAGTACAGGCTCTAATGAAGCTGTAGATGTTACAATGGACGGTGGTTCTAACTGGGGTTAACTGAGTAGATAACCCTAAAAAGAGATAAATATATGCGTACATAACTAGGAGTATGCATATATGAGTAGACCCAAACCTACGGTCATATTAGAGCATGTAAACAAAAAGAGTTATAAAGCAGAACAGATTCTTGAGGCGGAAGCAATCTGGGCAGTGTTTTATAAGGGGCAGCCTTTTAATCTAAAGTCTCTAAACATAATTACCAACTACCCAGGACCCAAATATAAGAAAGTAAGTTTCTCTAATCCTGGGCATGCACACAATCTTGCAAACAAACTGAACGAACTGTTTAACTGCGAGGATTTCGAAGTGTATAAACTTACTACAGGCGAAGTAGTACACGAAGAATGATTAGCAAAGAGGCATATACTAAAATATTTTTAAAGCAGTCTGGAAGGGCTATATCAGATGCTAATGTCAAAGAGTATATGCCTTTATGGTGGCAAAACACACGAGAAAAAGCCACAGGCGGTCTTAGGCTAACAGAACGCGGATTTGAGTTCATAGAAGAAGAACTTAATCTCTCTGTGTACGAAGTGCCTTATCCCAAAGACATGCCTATGACTACACAAATTATTATCTTTTTGGATCAATTTATCGACTGTCCGTACTTCCTTACCAACCACGGTATATGGGTAACAAACGAAAAGAAAGCACTCGAACTGCATCTATTCAGCGGTGACCTGCGCAAGTACGGTTTAACCAAAGCAATGAAAAGACAAGAAAAAGATTAAAAAGCGGTTGACATTTCCTACAGTGATGCTATTATATATACATAGTTAGAAATAAGCACTGATCCAACTAAGAGGAATATACTATGGATACTGCACGTACTGTAAGCCCAAACGCCGCGAAAGCTAGCATCAAACACGCTATTGCAAAAAAGCGTCCTATCTTTCTTTGGGGTCCTCCGGGTATTGGCAAAAGTGACATTGTTCACCAGATTGCCGAAACTATCAACGCACACGTCATTGACATTCGCTTGTCACTTTGGGAACCTACAGACATCAAAGGTATTCCTTACTTTGACAGCAACTCAGGCACTATGGTGTGGGGTGCGCCAAGCGAATTGCCTAACGACGAAATGGCAGCAAAACATGAGAACATTGTATTGTTCTTAGACGAAATGAACTCAGCGGCTCCTGCTGTACAAGCGGCAGCATATCAGCTGATTCTTAACCGTAAGGTAGGACAGTATAATTTGCCCGACAATGTAATGATTGTTGCGGCAGGTAACCGCGAAGCAGACAAAGGTGTTACATATCGCATGCCTGCTCCGTTGGCTAACCGCTTTATCCACTTGGAAATGGCAGTTAGTTTCGATGACTGGTTCCAGTGGGCTGTTAACAACAATATTCACAAGGACGTGGTAGGCTTCCTTACTTTTAGTAAGAAAGACTTGTATGACTTTGATCCTAAGAGCCCAAGTCGTTCTTTTGCAACGCCTCGTTCGTGGTCGTTTGTATCAGAATTAATTGAGGACGAATTAGACGATAATACTACTACCGATCTTGTGTCAGGTTCAGTTGGTGAAGGTTTGGCTGTTAAGTTTATGGCACACCGTAAAGTAGCGGCGAGTATGCCTAACCCTACTGATATTTTAGCAGGCAAAGTAAAAGAGATGAAGGCTAAGGAGATCAGTGCTATGTATTCCTTGACTGTCTCACTCTGCTACGAGCTTAAAGAAGCCTGCGATAGTGGCGACAAGAAGTTTGACGACAAAGTCAACAACTTCCTGCGCTTTGCAATGGACAATTTTGATACTGAGCTAGTTGTTATGGGCATTAAGCTTGCACTTACTCAGTATGCATTGCCCATTGATCCGGACGAAGTGGAATGCTTTGATGAGTTCCACGAGCGTTACGGCAAATACATTAAGGCAGCACAGTCTGCATAATGTTCCAAAAGTGGGCTCTTATGGGCCCACTTTTTCTTTTCTCGGTTGACAAACCCTGTAAATAATGTTATAGTTATACTATAGAAACTAGCAATAAAGGTGCAACATGGCAGCTAAAGATACCGCAAGTAAACTTAAAAACTGGCAACCTGATCCTAACATTACAGAAGAACAGCTAGAAGAAATGCGTGTCGAGGTACTCGATCGCATTATTGTTGCGCGAGTAGGCTTGCTACTGCGCCATCCTTTCTTTGGTAATATGGCTACACGACTACGCATTTTGGCAGCTGATGATTGGTTGCCTACTGCCGCTGTAGACGGACGCAACTTATATTTTAACACTCAGTTTTTTAATGCTATGTCTAACAAAGAGATCGAGTTTGTTGTTGCACACGAAATCCTGCACATGGTGTTTGATCACTTGGGTCGACGTGAAGAGCGTAACCCTATGCTGTATAACATTGCCGCCGACTACATTGTAAACAACTTGCTAGTGCGAGATCGTATTGGCGAAACTCCTAAGATTGTAGACTGCTTTCAAGACTTTAAATATGAAGGTTGGACTTCAGAAGAAGTATACGAAGAACTATTTAAAGAGGCTGAAAAGAACGGTGAAGAGTTCTTAAAGCAACTTGGCGAAATGCTTGACGAGCACCTCGACAATGAAGGCGAAGATGGTGAAGGCGAAGGTGGTGAAGAAGGCAAGGACGGAAAAGGCAACAGTGTAAGCAAGCGTCCTGCAAAGTACTCCAAAGAGGAAATGAAAAAGGTCAAAGACGAAGTTAAGGAAGCTATGCTTAACGCCGCTCAGGCAGCGGGTGCAGGTAATGTTCCTGCAGGTGTCCAGCGTATGATCAAAGAGCTTACTGAGCCTAAGATGAACTGGCGTGAATTGTTGCGTCAGCAAATTCAAAGCACTATTAAAAGCGACTATACGTTTAGTCGCCCTAGCCGCAAAGGACAAATGAGCGGTGCTATTTTGCCTGGCATGAACTTTGCAGAAACTATTGATATTTGCATTGCATTGGACATGTCAGGTAGTATCGGTAACAAGCAAGCCGCAGACTTCCTAGGCGAAGTAAAAGGCATTATGGACGAGTACAAAGACTACAAGATTAAAATCTGGTGCTTTGATACCGACGTCTACGGTGAAGATGACTTTACAGCAGACGATGCCCGCGACATTACAGAGTACGAAATTGTAGGCGGTGGCGGTACTGACTTTATGGCGAACTGGAAGTATATGCGTGAGAACGATATTCAGCCTAAGAAGTTCCTTATGTTTACTGATGGGTATGCTTGGGATAGTTGGGGCGAAGACGATTACTGTGATACGGTGTTTGTTATTCACAGCCACCATGACAAGAACCTGCAGGCACCGTTTGGCATTACTGCACACTACGACGAGTCAGAGGCAGCTTAATGCTTGAAAAGAGAGGCGTAATCAATCCAAAGAATTTCTTCGAACTTCGAAAGTTGGAGTTCGAAGCGCCTCATCTCTCTTACATGGATATTCCTGTAAGTTATAACTTAGAGCAAGCACTTGCTAAATGGATTGATTATAATTTAAAAAACAGATACTACATCGGTAAATCTGTTGCCATTGATTCTAATAACAGACTGGACACACATGTTAGGGTAGGATTTGAAGATCCAAAAGAACTATCATATTTCGCTTTGGCGTGTCCACATTTAAAATACAAATAAGTATATAAGACAACTAACGGAGGATATAATGTCTGAACAAGCTCAAGAAGCACAAGGTGTAGAATTAACAGTACAAGATCTTGCTGTAATTCGCTCTATTATTGATACAGCTAGCACACGCGGTGCATTTAAAGCAAACGAACTAGAAGTAGTAGGCAAGACCTTCAACAAACTAGATGCATTTTTAAACGGTATTCAACAGGCTAATGAAGCCGAAGGAGAAAAGAAAGATGGCTAATTTAAAGCACGTAGGTAGACTGACTAGCAACAGACGTAAGATTGCTGTTGCTTATCGTGTACTACCAAATGATCCAGAGCATTGTCTTATTGTAGACACTGCTAGCCTAACAGCACAAGATCACGACAGTCTTATTAAATTGATCGAAAGTGATGTTGCACAGTCTTCAAAAGACCTAGCGGATGCTATGGCACGTTCGCGTCTTGCAGACGGTAGTATTATGTTAAGTGCATTCCACAAACGTGGAAAACTACAAAGAGTAAGAACGGACGCCGTTGAACTTACACCTAATACTACAACTGCTGTAAAGCTTTCTGAAATTAATCAGATTGTTGCAGAACAGCAAGGTATTACTGTAGCAGATCTTGCTCCTAAAGAAGACAATTCTACTCAAGTACAAACAGTAGCAACTGCACAAGAAGTTCCTAGTTCAGATGTACTTGCAGAATCACAGGCAGCACGTATCGACACAACTGGCGAACAGACAACTGTAGCACCTGCAGACGGTGTACTTACAGATGACGTTTTGGCAGCTCAGTATCGTTCACAAGCTGATGCAATGTTTAAAGAAGCAAAGAGACTGCGCGAGCAAGCCGAAGAACTAGTACCTGCAAAAAAGAAAACCAAAGCAAAAGCATAACCGAGCGTTATGCTTTTGGCTAAACAATAATAAGAGCAAAAGAACATTTTCATGGCAGGAACAAAACTACCTCCTGAGATTATTAAACATTGGCCAGAAGTTTTTAAAGACATTGAGGTAGAAATGGTTCCTATGGAATACATTTCTGCTATAGAAGTAGAGTTTTTAAATGGCGATGTATGGATTATAGATTGCAAAGGAAATGAAGCAGCCAACGATATTGACGTTGCAGAGTCTCTCGAAGAACTTTTAATTGAATACGAAGAAACAATCGACAACGTTGACCTACGTATTGACAGTGCAAAGGTCAAACGAGATATTCAAAAGACTACTAAAGCATTCTTAAAGAATCCAAAAAGATTTAGGAAGCGTAACGGTGGGTCCTGAAGGAAGTCGGTTACAAGTATCTGAAAGCGGACAAGACTTTTTTGTTTTAAATGAACTCTATTACAAACAAAATGGTTTTTTTGTTGACTTAGGTGCTAGTGATGGCATAACTGGTAGTAATACATTTATATTAGAAAAGTTCTATAAATGGAATGGTATATGCGTAGATCCAAATCCTAGTACACTAAAAAGTTTATGCGGATCAAGAGACGCAATCATATGCGACTTATGCGTACACTCCGAAACTGGTAAAATACTACCTTTCCAATACTTAGAAAATCAAAGCTTATTCTATGGCTGGAACTTTCGAAGCGGCATTAAGGGTGTTATTGAAGACCCGGGCGAAGACTTTTCAGAAATCAACGTACTAACTATAAGTCTTAATGACCTATTAGAATTATATCGAGCGCCTCAAGTAATAGACTATATTAGTTTAGATATCGAAGGAAACGAGTATAATGTATTGCAAAACTTCGATTTTAAAAAATATCATATAAATTGTTTAACTGTAGAGCATGACTATGGTGAGCAAAGAGAAAAAATTAAATCCTTGTTAACCAATCAAGGATTCATACATTATACCGAAACATCGTGTGATAACGAGGACTGGTTTGTAAATAAGAATATTGTGTTTAATCCGTAAAAGGCATAAATACAATAGCAATTAAGATTCAGGAGTTTATGTAAATGGCGCTACGACTAAGAAGAGGCACTGACGCAGAACGTCTTATTATGACGCCGCCCGAAGCGGGCGAGCTTATCTACACTACCGATACTAAAGCAGTATGGGTCGGCGACGGAACAACAGTAGGCGGGTTACCGGTTAGTGGTGCTGCATTAAACATTGACGATTTAGGTAACGTTGTTGTTGTAGCTCCCAATCCCGGCGATGTAATACAATACGACGGTACACAATGGATTAATGCTCCTTCACCAGATAAGACAGGCAATGTATACGGTGAAGATTCTACACTACTTGTTGACACAGACAACAGCGTTATTGTTGGTCCTATTGTTACTGATACCGCTATTGTTGGTGATTTAATCGGTGACGTAACTGGTAATGCAGACGGCGATCATACAGGTACATTTACAGGAAGTGTAACAGGTAATGTAATTGGTAACGTAGTCGGTACGTTAGACGGTGATATTACTGGTAGTGTTTTTGCAGATAATAGTTCAATAGTTATAGACGGAATAACAGGCGATGTGCATACTGATGTGATTCGTACTCCGATATTACAAATTAAAACAGACATATCAGGACAACCTGTAAATTTAAACATAGACACACTTAATGAAACTAGTGAGTTTAGATTATTAAGATCGGCTGCTGCAGATATTAGCGGAGATGCAATTCAATACGGCCGTATATTATTTGGACGAAACGATATTAGTGGTATTGTAGAAACCGCTTCTATTTCAGGTTATCAAGACGGATTTGCATTATCACACGATACCAATGGCACACATACTAGTCCGTCATTAAATATGTTTGTTAAAGACGGTCAATTTGCATTTGGTACATTTGCTCCTGCTACTAATGCAAAAGTTGATGTTGCCGGAAACTTGCATGTAACTGACGGATATACACAGTTTGGTAGCTTAACTACCACCGAGCGCAATGCACTAACTGCTGCAAACGGCATGGTCATCTATAATACTACCAACAACAAATTTGAAGGCTATCAAAGCGGCGGCTGGATCAATCTAGACGACGGAACGGCAGCGTCTTAATAAGTACATATGTGCTTATAGAAGAAAAAATACTTTCCAATTCTAACGCAGTACGCACACTAGTTCATCCTAGTGTGCATTCTTGCGTTTCAAATATTATTCCAGATTTAAATAGTGTTACTGAATATAAAACAAGTATTATAGAATGGCTTAAGCCTATTATAGATCTAAGCGAGTTTTATGTATATCCCACGAACGGAGTAACTGAAGGTCTTAACTGGTGGATGGCAAATGAAACTAGAGCTATCAGAATGGCAGAAGGTGATTATCAATGGGTTAAACCTAGAGCCGGCAATGGACAAATACAATATATTAGTATACCAAGTGCAATAGATGGAAACTTTAAAGAAGTTCCAAACAATATACCAGTGGCATTAGATTTAGCATATGTAGGCAGCACAAAGATACAAAAAATAGATATTAGTGATAACGTAGAATATGTTTTTTATAGTTTAAGTAAACCATTCGGAGTACGAAATGTAAGAACAGGATGGTTGTTTACTCGTAAAAAAGATCACAGGTTAGGTGCGTTAATTTATGGTGCAAAGTATTATAACTATTATGCAACTCAAGTAGCAGAACAAATTATAAAAAACTTCAATATTGAATTTGTATATGATACCTATCACAATCAACAAAAAACAATATGTAATGAATTAAATATGATACCAAGTGATAGTGTCTGGATAGCAACAAGTAAAGATGCTATATATAAAAAATTTAGGAGATCAGACGACATAGCAAGACTATGTCTCTCAGGAGTATATAATGAAAAAACATGAATTACCAACTATAGCAGACCTACATTTAAATATAGATTTAAAAAAGTTACAACAAGAAACCGACAAATTGGCAGAAAAGTTTGTAGATGTTAGAACTGCTAATCCTATGCTCTGCGATAATCACATGGAACTTGTTAAAAGTGTATACGATAATTTTGAACAGATCAACTTAACAGAACCTACTGAACTTCTTCCTTATACTACAAGTATTAAAGAACGTCTTAAGCGTCGAGAAGAGCATTTATACAAGGTCCCTACAACAGATTACAAAGGAAGTTATTTTCAAGAAATTGTAGAGCAATTAACAGCGTCTGCAAGCCGTGTACGCATCACAAAACTTGCTGCTGGCAAAGAGATACCATTCCATGTAGACTACGATGTAAGCTACGCTGTGCGCTGTATATGCCCCATTTACAGCGACGATTTAGTAATTAATCAATTTAGACGTGACGGAGAAATTGAAGAGTATATACTAAAACCGGGGCATGCATATTTCTTAAATATAGGGTATCCACATGCTGTTTTCAATCGTAGTGACAAGCCAAGAATTGCATTGATGTTTAGTTTGGAAGGTACAGATGATCTGGAAAATTTGCTCAATTAACGAACACTTAGAAGAAATTAAGTCTCTGTTTGTAAAAAATGCAGATCATAAACATGCAGATAACTATCTCAAAGAGCCTTTATTCGAATACACTAAATTTGCTAGATTAGGATGGGATCCCCATCTAGTATATTATAGTGCAGGCGTTGAACGACCTGAATACAATGGTTCGATAAGGATAATGACTAGACACACTAGAGATAGAGATCATAACTTTGGCAGTCTAAAAGATGATTTAAAACGTGGTGTTGGAACTTTAGATGCACTAGCCGAAGAAGCACTATCACAAGGTTATACTAATATTTGGATGAGTAGAGAAGAAAGTCCAAAGATGCTAGAATACTTTTGTAAGCACTCAAAGTATAATTGGAAAATAACTTATGAGCCAATGCCGCATAATAAAAGAATAGAACAGTATGTAATAAGGATGTTCGATGGCAGTAAAGAGTAGTAAAACCGGAATCTATAATATGAAGCGTCAATGCAGCGGTGAAGACGTTTCTGTTATGATTTACACTGGAGATCAAAGCATAAAGAATCAACCTGTATTATGGGTAATACACGGTTCTGGCGGTGTTAGTTCTAGCGAAGATATATTTTTAGAATGGGCAAGAGAGTTTCCTATTACTATTGCTATTGTCGATAGCTACACTGGCAGAGGAATGTTTAAACATCAATGGGACGGTACAGACCGTCGTATAATTGACACTCATATGCGTACTGAAGACATAGTTGGTGCTAAAATGAAGTTTGATAAAATTAAGGAAGATATATTTCCATTTGCCGGGGACAAGCACTACACTGTAGGATTCAGTGACGGCGGAACTGTAGGTATACGATTTCACACAGACCGATACAAAGATTATACACAATGGATAGAAAAAAGTTATTGTTTATATCCTAGTTTACATCCATACGAAAGTGACTTCTATAATGCAGACGGATCTAAAATACATATATTTGTAGGTGAAGATGATAATTGGACTCCGGCGAGACATGCTAAAAGATTTTCCGAAGAACAATGTGCAGGCATTGATATTTTAAAAGATACGCACCATAGTTTCTTTAAACCCGGTGTTTCAGGAACACACGACCATGTTATAAATATTAGCAGCGTAGATTTGCCCGATTACGACAGTGAAGAATTAAAAAATCAATTAGGAAGCATTGCCAAAAATAATAATATCGATATAGAAAGACACAAAGGAGTAAGAGTTGAATATTCTCCTGAGAGTTCGCAGCATGTATTGGACTTTATAAAAAATGAAATTCTATGAATATTTAAATCTTTACTATAATCGTTCTGAACTTTTAAATTTTACCAACAGCATTACTAACTGGAGTTCAGTAAAAAGTAGAAAAAGCGACGAAATTATTCCAGGGTATTCAGCATATAGATATAATAAAGATTTATTTAACTGTAAAGAAATAAAGCGTCTTTCCGATATCTTTCAAATAGATTATAATAAAATACAAATAGCTAAATTTGATCCAAATTTTAATTTTAGGCCGCATAAAGATTACGAAAGACGTAGCTGTGTTTTGTTTCCTATCTTTCCTATTTTAGATTATAATCCAATTACTTACATAATAAACGGAAAAGAAATAGATATATATTATTACGGCCCGATTCTTACAGATACTACTATTACACATACTGTAAAAGGAAACGGTCAACCTAGGATTAATATGCAGTTCGATTTAGACTGCTCAATAGATGAAGGCATTGAATATGTTACCCGTTACTCAAATACCTTTTAACTTAGACAAAGAGAAATATCTAAAAGACTTCTGGAACAATTTTGAACAACAATCTGCATGTTTAACCGATGGACGACTACGAGCTCCTAAAACCTACTTTAAAATTATTAGAGATACAGAATTTTTAAAAGAAGAAACTAAAAGATGGTCAGAGTTCTTTCAAGCAGATGCAAGAGCAAGATATTATTGGCTCAAACCTAATAGACAATTATGGTGGCACACTGATGCAGGTACCAAGTGTGCAATTAACTATGTACTTAATGGTAATAATGCTCGAGTACAATTTAGTGTAACAGGAGAAGATCTAGAAGGACCTCCTCCAAAAACATATAACGAGTTTGAATATCGAGCAGCAGTACTAGATGTTACCAAGTATCATAGTGTTCCAAATGACAGTGACTTACCTAGAATATTGTTTAAAATAAGTATTTTTGATAAATCTTATGAAGAGATTGTTAATCTTCTAACGAAATAGTGTTAGGATTTTCTATTCCTAAAGTTTCATATGCCCACTTTCTTTCTTGACACGAATAACAAATATTACAATTGCCATGCTTTTGTCTAGAGCAAGTATGGGTATACGGAATAAATTTGTCTAGCTCTAATTCATATAAAGATTCTAAAAGTTGTGTTTTAGATAAATCTAGAAACGGAGATTCGAAAGTTGTATGCTTAGAGTATTCAAAAGGTAACTTAACCGGACAATCGTTTGAATTATTTACAGCTACATAAATTTTAATATTTCCGTTATATAAATCATAAACTTTTTGAATGTTCTCTGGATCTGCTAATCCGGCCTTTTCGTATTCTTCTTTGTTAGGAATAGAATTTATATGTGTTATTCTTTTATCAAAGTGTTTCTCTAATAAAGATATCATCCGTTCAGTATATTCAGGCTCACCCGTTTCTTTAAATGTAGTAAATGCAATTATCGGTAAATCTTCTCTTAATGTTTGTTTTAGCTCTAATATTATCATAGATAACAACAATGTAGAATCAAGACCAGCTGAAAATGATATTCCTATCCTATCGCATTGAGGTATTTCAAATTGAATATGTTTTAGTTTCATACTTTAATCCTGTTTATGTGTAGGTCTTAAAGGATCGCTTTCCCAGCCTATAAAATCTTTAAATTCTTTATCTTCGTCTGTGTCTGTATCTGAATGGTAAAGAGATACTAAATTATCTTGAGGACGTTGATAGTCTGCATTTGTTCCCTTTTCAGGATCACCGATCATCTGTCCTCCTTCGCCGTATGTACTTCCTACTCTAAATCCAAATTCGCCTGCCCAGCGTTCTATTTCTTCTCTACGTCTTACACGAACTTCCATTGTATTAGACTCTCCACTAGGAAAACTTACCCAATCTTTGTTTTTGTCAAGATATAGATCGTACATTTTTTTCTTAAACACCGGAGCACCTGGCAGTATTAACATAGTGCCACCAATCTCTACACGGACAACAGGATTGTTAGCGTAGTGTTTGTTATTACGCATCCAACGATATTCTTCTAAATGATCTTCTTCTGTTTGCGTAGGATATCCGACAATTAGCAACAAAGCAATATTAATATTGTACTTTGCATACATATCTAGATTTTCCTTTAGCAACTCGTCAGTAAACCCTTTGTTCATATCCTTGCGTAATTTAGGACTAAAACTTTCTATGCCAATCATAATTTGTTTAAAGTTTGCACGATGCATTTTTTCGTAAAGTCTTTCAGGCATTTGTTTAATGATGCCTAGTCCTTTGATACTGTCAAACTTTGATCCGTCAGCAATAATTAAATCACACAACTTTTCTAATTCTTTTTGATTGCCGTTAATAAGACTGTCGAAAAAGTATATATGGTTTATTCCTTTATCGAGAAGATGCAACATTTCATCGTAAATACTTTTGGCACTTCTCCAACGAAATTTAGGATAAAATGTTTCTACATCACAGAATGTACAGCGCCTTACACAGCCCCTACTGCCCATAATACCTGCTTCATACGAGTCACGGATATAATCTTTGTCTCTAACTCGTAGTCCGCCTGGGTCTCTAGGAACATAATCTTCAAAGTTTAACCCTGTGTAATCAGGTTGTGGTAATGAGTTCAAGTCTTGTATTTGAGGTTTAATAATATGTCCAGGGTTGCAATTTTCATATAAAATATCAAGAAGGGCGTTTTCGCCTTCGTTTGATACAGCATAATCTGCTAAATTATTCTTTATAATCCATTTATGATATGTATATATAGGACTGCCGCCAACAATAATTTTTTTATTCGGATTGTATTTTCGAATAAGGGGAGATAGATATTTTAGCGTAGGCAAGCTTCTATAGCTAAAACAACTAATTCCTACAAATTTAGCAGGATGTTCTGCTATTTCTTTTGCCCATTTATCTATATAATTTTTGTAAACATCATTATAAAATTCGTAAAACTTTTTTCCTTTATAAAGAGTTTCGTTAGACTCTTTCCATATCTCCCACCATTCTGTGTGTATTGTATTTTTCCAAAGTTCTAGATTAAAATCCTTTACATCAGTTTTAAACCCATGCAATTTGCACACTCCTTGCAAATATGCTATTGCTAAAGGAGGTACGTTAACACCATGTTTTGGTATTGCGCACAGTAAAATATCAGTCATATGCTTCTATCAAGTAGTTCTATAAATTTTTTATCGTGATAAGGAACAAATGCAACAATGTGTATACGATCAATTGTTGAATTATTTTCTACAGCATGATCTTTAATGTTATTAAAAACATATGCATTTCCAGGTTTATAATATTCACTATAAATTTTTTGATCGTCTGTCCTTACTAGCATACGAATCTTAGGATCACTAATTACTGGAATATGCACAATAGCTTTATCATTCGCAATTACATCGTTATGCCAAGGCAATCTGGCATGATTGTGCCAATTTAAATAACCTTCTTTACCGATTTTCCAAACAAAGATTCTGTAACTTTCTTCGCAAATATTTTTAAAAATATAATCAGTTATATACGATAATTTATTATAAAGATCAGTTTTATAATATTCCATATCTTCTAAATTTAATCTAGGAACTTGATCTATAATTTTTGATGCTCGAGGTTGTAAGTTAGGATATTCCCAAGTTGCACACTCTTTACTCTGTTTATTAAACCATAAATGACTATGCGGAGTATAATTAACTATTGCCCTTGCGGCCCAGTGACGCTGAAAGTTGGGACCGTGCTCGGCAGTTTCTTTGGTGTTACTCATATTAATAGGAACATATGCATTTCCTATAGCTTCGTCTAATTCTTCTTTTGCTTTTGTTACATCAAATTTTGGAATGTTTAATTTAATATGTGGAATTTCTTTTGTTATTTTACTATAAGGAAATTTTTGTTCGTAATCTAAAATTTCTTTAACAGATTTTTTAGCCTGTTCTTCGTTAATATTTTCAAACAGTCCGTAATTATAACTTTTGTCACCTTGTTGTAACTTTTTTCGAAGATCACTTTTATCAATAATTTTCATCTAAGATCCTTAAACTTTACAATAGGGCCATCCCATAATACACAATCTCGGTAAATCATTATTACTGTCTATTAAGGTGTCTACGTAATGCGATCCTAATGTTTCAAATATGGCTAGTCTGTTAAATTTAGGTTGTATTTCTATATTTCCGTATAGTTGTCTATAACTAGAATAATCTTCCATAAATTTTTCTTTTTCGTTCGGATATTGTTCGAAATATTTTTCTTCAGCAGTTTTATCTACCCACTTAACATATCCACTATCTTCTGTTGTTAAGTAAAACAAAAATCCTAAAGGACCATGTACATCTTCATGTTCTACGTGCATAGCCGACCGCATGCCCGGTTCATTATATTTTAAAAAACAGTTTCTAGATACTTTAGGACGAGTTATTTCATACCCTAATAATTCTTCAATTTTTTTAAATACTGCTTCTCTAATTTCTTTGTAGTTGTCGCTAGTATGAAAGTCTCCTTTATAATATTTAATTTGAAAGTCTGTCTGAGTTTGTGCATACGTAGATTTTCCTACATCTACAAATAAATCTTTATTAACACTATCGACAAATTTATATATTATGTTTTCATCTATGGCATTATCTATCCAAAAAACTTTTTTTTCCATTAGTATCTCACAAATAATCTTTCTGCTATCCAACCACCTGTGTCCCATTTATGTAGTCTGACCTGGTTAGAGTCTTTATGATGCTCTCTATGATAACCTTCGCCTGCAATAAAAAAGTTAAGCCACGGAACGTTTGCGCCGCCTTCTATTTTGTGCCCTACAGTGTTAAGTAAACCAAATCCTATTTTTGCAAATACAAACGGTATAACAGCATATGCCAGCCAAAAATACGGACTTATAATAAAACTAATAATGTTGTGTGCAATTAAAATTTTAAAATAATGTTTATGAAAAAAAACTAATCTAGGATTAGAAAATAAATCTTTTGCATATCTAGGCGGAATACTAGGAATGTTCCACGTAGTTAGTAATACTTTCCAAAATCCTACATGCTTTGCACTATGGGGATCTTTTTCGCTATCTGAATGATGATGATGCATCCTATGACTAGCAATCCACCCAATAGGAGTTCTAATATATGCTACACTTAACATAAACAATCCTAGCCATTCAAACCAAACAGGTACACGAAATTGTTTATGGCAATAATAACGATGCAGTAAAATACTAGCACCAAAATGAGAGATTATTTGACTCCAAATAATCCCTGCAACAACTGCAATAAGCAGTAACTCAAAATTCATTTTTATCCTCCATTTAATACAGACATTAATTTAAGAACATTTGTCCATGTTTTTGGAATATTTAATACGACCATGTCAGAATTGTGTTTCCACGAACTAAGTCTATGTCGTTTCATTGTATTTACGTAATATAAAGTATTAGGCATTATCGGTTGTCTTTGACCTGCTACTTCCCATTCTAATTGATCATTATTAGAATGTCCGTGAAAACCGATAAGTCTTATAGTATTTCTAGTAATAAATGGAAAATCTCTATGATATGGATAGAATCCGCCGGCATTTAGTTTAAGTACAAAAGATCTTCCTATATCTCCAAAAAAGTCAAACACGGGATGATAAGAAGTTAATAACGGATGTGCTTTAGTTGGATATTTAAATTCTTCTTCTAACGGCATATATCCTAATTCTTTACGTATTTGATCTAATCCAGTAGGACGAGAGGGATGGTCGCCTTCTAAGCCGTAAATTAAAACACTGTGTCTGTCATTCAGTATACCCTCTTTGGGTTGAAAAGGTGTATAATACTTTTTCAAATTATTTTGATTAATGTTCCATTCTTTAGTACTAAACTCAAATTTTAAAGGTTCCCAGTCGCCTAGACCTAATAGTTGCAATTCGCAAGCAATGTCTTCAGAAGTCGGAGTCCATTCTTCGGGATTTTCATCATAGAGTGTTGCATAATTAACTTTTTTAAAATCTACTGCATGGTAAAGAAGATTACCGTTGCTGTCATATTTGTATGGGTCCTTCATAACAATATTTATAACAGTGAGCTTAGATGTTTAACAATGATGACTTATAATCATTAACATATATAGAAATGCAATTATTATTTTCTAAAGATTTTACATATTGTGTATATGCATGTCTATTCATTGCTAGTAGTTCTTCTAGTGACGGGGCATTTGTTTGTCTAGATATTAGAGGATATGCCTTTAACAAATTAAACCCTCCTTGTTTTTGACGGCTTGTTTCTACGCAAACTCTTCTATAGTCTTCCCAAATTTCAGCAGCTTCATGCCGAGTTTTTACAGGACCTATACTATTGTGCCAGTGATAACTGTGTCCGTCTGGCCAGGAAAATCCATACTTCTCTGCATTTTTTTGAAATTCAGAATCCCACGGCTGAGGTCTTACGTTTTCAGGATTACTGATGCTAAGAGGAAAAGGAACAACTTGATCAACTAACGTATTTTCATCTGCAATCCATTCTTTTGTCAGTTGTATACTTTCATATGTTTCATAAGGCAATCCTGTAATTAAACCTATGCCAATCTTAATTTTATCTCCCCAATGTATAGTTTTAAGATCATGTAAGGCACGTTTAGCAACATTAGGGTCAATTCCTTTACCAATTAACTTTGCAGCTTCTTTATGAAAACTTTCTATTCCAAAAAATGCTCCTATTAATCCCATTTCTTTAAGAAGTTTTATTTCTTCAGGAAATCGTAATAACAGATCGAGTCTTAAATAACAAGCAAATTTAATTTTAAAAGGCAATGATGTAAATAGTTTATGTAGTTCTTGCACCTTATATAAAGAATCGTTAAACGTATCGTCACTTAAAATATAACTAGTAATGCCATACTGTTCATAATTGTAAATTAATTCTTTTTGTAAACACTCGAAGTCCTTTATATAATCAAATTTCTTTTTACCATTAAGTGCAAAGCCGCAAAACTTACATTTAAAGATACACCCTCTTCCTACTTCTAATATAGGAACATCGTGTTGTGATATTAAATCTTCAGGAACATATATCGTACTACTATTATTAAAATTAAAGTTTCCGCTTATCTTGTTATATATAGGAGTATCTTTTTCGTATTTGTCAGGAAGTAGTTTAGGTTCGTTATATGCAATAGATCTAATATACGGAATAAATGTATTTTCTGAAAATCCTTCAAATATTGCATCAACGTTTGTAAATTCATTGTTTAAAAATATTCTACTGCTAGGACCACCGGCAAGTATAGTAACGTTAGGATAATTTGTTCGAAGGTAATCGATTAAGACATTAACTTTACTAATTAAGTTTTCTTTAGATTTAGGATTATAATGTTCCCAAAACAATGTACTAAATCCTATTATCTTTAAATCTTCTGAGAATTTGTCTACAATTTTAATAATTTCTTCGTCACTAAAAAAGTTAAAAAACTGTACAACTTGGCAAGATAGTCCTTGGTTTCTAAATTCTGTGGCAACTCTGTATACGCCATAGTTTTTTTGCGCATAATAATTGCTTTCTAAAGATGATGCCGAGAATATGATTGAGTTTGCCATTAATGCTCTGTTTAAAAAAATAAGTATTATAAATATTTATGATAAAAATACAACGGAGCCAACTATAATGATTAAAGACATTTTTTCTCAGAGAAGACAAGTACGATACTTTGACGAAGAAAAAATTCCCAACATTGATCTTGTAAAAAAAATAATAATCGATTCTTATAATCTAGTACCCTCTAAACAAAATTTAGTTCCTTACAAAGTACATGTTATAGGACCTTATAATAATAAAATTAACAAAGAATTGTATAGATTAGCTTGTATACACGAACTTGGCGGGGAAAAATATAAAGAAAGATATGAAAAAGGAATAGCAGGAAATACTCAATTACTATATGCTCCATATAATATTTTGTTTGAAAAAAGATGTCCTGTGCCGAATAAATTTGTAGAAGAAAGACTTAAAGAAGGACACTCTTATCCTAATCTAGATCCAAAAAGACATCACGAAAAAACAACAGATGCAAAAATTGAAATCGGAATGTTTTGTTCTATTGTTACTGGATTATGTGTTGAACAAGGGATAGATGTAAGCTACACCGCATGTTTGCCAGATGTAAGAAAAGACGGCGAAATAAATCCTTACAAAGAAATACTGAGCTTTATAGAATCAAATATTTTTTTAGCACTTAGTATAGGATACAGGCATCCTACCGTAGATGACAAACATATGTTATCAAGAATGTCTAATAAAGACGAAACAAAACCTAATATAGAAGATGTAGTTATCTGGCACTATGATTAATATTGTATGCACAAGCAAACCAGTAGACGGACTATTGTATTACAGCTACGAGTACTGTTCGTATCTTAACGAACAAGGTATAGATGCACAGGTTATAATCGTCTGTCATAAAAATTTTTCAATGTATGATTATATACGTGCAATATCAAACAAGTACATTTACTTTCAAAATGTAGTATTTGATAACTTTGTCCCAAACAGAGCCGATGTAACGTTGATTATGGGCAGAAGTATGATGACGCTGTCTTGGCAAAGTTTTAATGATTACCGCAATGAACAAAAAGAAACATTGCGCAACTTGTTTAGCGGTAACGTTATTAGTGTATACAGTGAAAATCATCCTGCAGAATACCCTAAGGCTGTAGAGTTTTATGCTCCTAAACAGATTGTAGACTTGTGCGACACAGAAGTTTATCCTAACGGTTTAGGTGCGCACTTTGAAAAAACAATTAACTTTAGTATATACAAGCCGCACGTTGACAACATACAGTTTAAACATTTGTTCTTAGGCACTAATGACAAATATTATGCAACAATTGAGGAAGTTATTGACCAATTTCCTGATCATGGGATATTGACATATGACGCAGACTATGTTAATATAAAATATAATAATATTTTTGTACCCGTAGACAACGTCATGAGCATGTTCGAAACATATGTATACACCAAAGAAACGTTTGATCCTGCACCGAGAATCTTTCAAGAGTGCAAGTATTATGGCAAGGATGTAATTTACTTGCGAGATAAAACAATTGTAGACGGTGGTAGCGTGTATTGGAAACGTGATATTAAAGAACCAGACATTACACCTATACTAAATGCACTAGAGGAATTTAAATGACAGCATACGATGCTTGGGATAGGGAATACCAAGAAAACAAAGACGCATACTTAAAAATCTTTGATGATTTTATGAGTCAAATGAACTACGAAAACAACGAAGAGTGGGAACGTAGTTTTGCAGAACATATGAATCGTAAGCACTGTGTAAGTGTAGCAAGTGCTACAGATGCACTACACTTTGCATTATTAGCACACGGTATTGGTCTAGGTGACGAAGTACTTGTAACTGACTTTAGCTGGATCTCTAGTGCTAGCTGTGTAGACATGGTAGGTGCCACTCCTGTGTTCTGCGACATTGACCTAGACACTTATCAGATGTCCTTAGACAGCGTACAACGCATGTACAGCGACCGTGTAAAGGCGATAGTATATGTACACTTGTTTGGTGCTATGGAGGACACAAGTGTATTACAAGCGTTCTGTAAGCAGCACGACATACTGTTTATCGAAGATGCAGCACAAGCATTAGGCAGTAGTTTAGACGGTGTTAGAGCAGGAACAATCGGCGACTGTAGTGTATTCAGCTTTAACAGTAACAAAGTTATTGCGGGCGTTAACGGCGGTGGTGTTGTACTAACAGATGATGATGCAATTGCTAAACGTCTTAAGATGATTCGCAGGCACGGTAAGGACAAGACGTTTGATGTTCTAGGCTATAACAGTCGCATGTATGTTCTTAATGCTCGCATTATCGAACAGCGTATGAAAAGTATGGAAGCTAATCAATCTAAGAGACAGAATATTGCACAGCAATATAACGAAGCGTTTTTAGACTTGCCTATTGTAACTCCTAAAGTCACAAACGGTTTAAATAACAACTATCACAAATACGTTGTACGCTTTGAAGACAAGGACACTAGAAAGCGTGTTAAGAACGCATTAAACGCTAGTATACACTACGAAACTCCGTTGAGTGCTAACAGTATGTATGAAGGTGTAACTGTGCGCAGTGACGCTTGTATAGCGGCTAAGACAGCAGCTGATACTGTTTTGAGTTTACCTATTCATGCATGGTTAACTGATGACGAAATTCAAACAGTAATTCAAACTATTAAGGATGTAGTATGACTAAAGATTTTTTTAGCAGGAGTGATGTAAATATAGACATCGGTTTCAGGTGCGCATTAGAGTGTCCGAACTGTCAGCGATCAAGACACTATACAAAATTTAATAACCCTGTTCGTGGTTACGATTTATCACTTGATGAATTTTTAAAAGTTGCCTCTCATTTTAAATCTATACATTTTTGTGGACAATTTTCAGATCCCGTTCACCATCCCAAATTTATAGAATTTTTAGAAATTTGTTTTAAAAAAAATATCGAAGTACATGTTCATAATGCATCGTCGGCAAAATCAAAAGACTGGTATAAACGTGCGTTTCAAACAAATCCAGATGCACTATGGTGGTTCGGCATAGACGGATTGCCGCATCAAAGCCACTTATATAGAATAAATCAAGATGGTAACAAATTGTTTGATATAATGATCGAATCTAAAAAATATCTTAAAAAAAGTCCTATATGGCAGTATATTGTATTTAGATATAACGAAGATAATGTAGAAGAAGCAAAAAAAATTGCAGAAGAAAATGAGGTTAGTTTTAATTTAGTAATTTCGTCTAGGTGGAATAATTCTAACGATCCGTTAATTCCTACAAAAAAAGAATATAGGATGTCATTAAAATGAAATTAAATCCTAAATGTTTAAATGGCAAAATGCAAATGGCTATAACTAATCAGGGCGAGTTAATACCTTGTTGTTATTGTGATAGCGGACACACTAGAGACGACCCTGTATATAAAAAATTGTTGTCTGTAAGTAAAATAGACGACTACGACTCGATCCAAGACATTTTAAAAACACCTGAATGGAAAGAATTTGAAAAGAATTTAAGAAAAAATATAGGAATACCAGCTTGTATAATAACATGTGAAGTTCGAGATAACGACGATATGATGAAGAAAGAAACTCTGATTAATTTTAAGTTAGAAAAAACTGAAAGTCGAAGCGTATGATAACACTTGAAAATTTAAAAACATCAGACTATCGTACTGTAGACTTTTATATGACTAAAAGTTGTAACAAGAGTTGTCATTACTGTACAGCATGGACATTAGAAATGCGCAACTTAGACGTTGATATGAATTTTTTACGTACTATCCTTGATGGATTGTCTCCGTACAAAACACGCATTTGTTTACTTGGCGGAGAGCCCGGACTTGTTAAAAACCTTGACGAAGTTATTGCAGAAATTAAAAAACATCCTAATCTAGTCATTCAAGTTCTTAGTAACAGTTTAATTCGTAAATTTTATCCACATGTACTAGAAGATCCTGAAATTATCTACATCGAACATCTAGTATTAGATTTTTACGAAGATCGTATTGAAAAACTAGGCAACTACAACTTCTTTGAACCGAACGATCTAAACAATTATAATCTTATCATTGAGACGCCCGGTTACTTTGATTACAAAGACAAACACGATTTGTCTTATCTTATGCACAAGAACACAGAGTTCAAAGAATACAATTCGCGTTCACCAGATTTCTTGTCAGATCATAAGCCTGTACAAGCACCCGAAATTGATAGGCGTATCTGTGCTAAGTTTCCGCAGGTTCCAGTGTTTGACTTTGAGATACAAAAGATTAGACACTGTAGTCGTAAAGTGATTAACGGTAGTCGTCAGTTTGACGTTACTAAAGAAAACATTGAAAAAATGATGAATTACGAACTATTCGAGTTTGAAAACTATTGTCGAGGATGTATGGATATTATTCCAGACAGACCTGCTGGACGTAAACTAGAAATTCTCGAAAAAATTGCTCTCGAACCTGTAAATCAGAACTTAATTAAGACTGTAGAACAATGAAGATATTTTCAGTAGCCGTAAACATACACGATCACAATACATATGACGGTAAGTATCACTATGTAGCTGAACGTCACACACGTACAAAGCATAATCTTAATCCTGATAACAGTCACGATCCTGAGCCTAGTAGACTGTTCTTTAATGACTATTTTGTTCCAAACTATTACAACCGTGGGGAGGATAAGGTATTTGCGTTTACTTGTTCTAATCTAGGACAAGAATTTGTAATTGACTTAATCGATCACCATCTTCCAGATAGATCGTTCTTAGACTTTAGACCAAATAATCTTTGGGACTACTATCAAAGAGACGAATACTATTATATCGATCATCATCAAAGTCATGCGGCATACGCTTTTTTAAATTCAGGATTTGATAAAAGTGACATACTTGCTATCGACGGACGTGGATGGCAGTTTAATTGTATTTTTATAAACAAAGACGGCGATATTAAAGATTTATCAGATAAACTTTCTATTGGAGGACTTTGGAACAGACTTGCGCAAGATTTAGGCTTTGGATATCTCGGCGCAGGAAAAGTCATGGGGCTTGCAGGTTATGGAAAATACTGCTATCAAGTTGACGCTATTATTCAATCATACTTGCTGAATCCAAATCATAAACTGCCTGAGTTTGCTAGAAAAGTACTAGAACAAGTAAGTAAAGAAGATGTTGCGTATACTCTACAACATGCAACTATCGAACTAATTAAAAAATACATCTACCCTTTAAAGACAAGCAATAACTTATGTATTGCAGGCGGTGTTGCATATAACGGCTACATGAACGAAGAGTTTACTAAACACTACACTAATGTTCATGTGCCCCCTGCTGTTGGAGATGAAGGTCAAGCACTAGGCACATACATGCATGCAGACTACGTACTTAACGGAAATGTACACAAGCTTACAGTGTATGCTGGTAAAGAATACGAAGTTGACCCAAATATACTGGAAGGATTAACATATGAAGTTAGAGCAATAGACGAAGTTTACACAGAAGTTGCAAAAAATATTGCAAAAGGAGCTATTGTAGGATGGTTCCAGGGTGCTGGCGAAAGTGGTAATAGAGCATTAGGAAATCGTAGCATACTTGCTGATCCACGTAACCCCGATATTAAAGATATCATTAATACCAAAATTAAATTGCGTGAAGACTTCCGTCCGTTTGCGCCAAGTGTACTAGAAGAACATTATAAAGAGTACTTTGACACTAATCAACCATCACCGTATATGAGTCGCATTATGCCGGTTACTAGTGATGCTATTCCAGGCGTTACACACGTAGACGGTACAGCACGTATTCAAACAGTTACAAAAGACTTTAACGAAAAGTACTATAGACTTATTAGCGAGTTTTACAAGTTAACTGGAGTTCCTATGTTACTTAATACTAGCTTTAATTGTCAAGAGCCTATCGTAGAAACTCCAAAGGATGCTGTTGCTACATTTAAAAAGTGCGGACTAGACGTGCTAGTTATCGGCGAATATATTATTAGGAAACAAAATGATTGATTTAGATAGAAACACTATAGATTTAAACTTTTTTAAAAATCTTATAAGAGAATTAAATCGAAATGAACACAAACGCCTCGACGACATTTTTGATTCTTTTAGTAGGAATCAATTTAAATCAAAAACAAAACTGATTAAATCTTTAGAAGATTTAAAAATTTTAGATAATAACTCTGAAGTAGTTATTTTAGGATCATGGTACGGAAGTATTCTAGTTTCTTGTTTACATAATAAAGTTAACAAAATTACTTGCTTTGATATGGACGATGTAACAATAAGAGTTGCAAAAAATAGAATATTTCCAAATATTGAGAATGTAATGTTTGCTACACAAGATGTATTTAATATCAATGAAGGATTAATAGAGTCTATTAAAAATTCTAATTTGATAATTAATACTTCATGTGAACATATGCCTTCTATGAAAGAATGGCCTTACTGGGCAAATGTTAGCAAAAATTGTTATTTTGCATTTACATCAAACAACATGTACAATATCGAAGGACATATAAATTGTGTAGAATGCATAGAAGAATTTAAAGAACAGCTTCCAGAAAACTCTATAGTATCAATCGAAGAAGAAATAACAGACGAAAGAGGTACTAGATACCTTCTTGTTGGAAAGATAAGTTAATTTGGTTTGCAGATTCGTATCTAATGTCAAACGGATACGAACGCTATACTGTAGTCGGTAATCATAGAACCTAACTCGATAGTTCAACACGATCTAAAATATTATAATTAGCAAGCAAGTTTATTAACTCTCTGTTGTTTAATTCTGTGTTTACAATTCTAGCTACAGGAATATGACCGATAGCATTTTTTGGATCATTTTTTACAAATCCTAACGCTGTAAGATAATTATGATTTTGATTCCACCAGTCATCTATTTCTTTTAAGAAATTATCTACATATGTTTGAGAATTTTTATAAAAATGCACTCTAAAATCAGGACTATAGTATCTTAATGGTCTAATATTATCTTCACCAACAATATCATCATCGTCTTTGAAAACATCTTGTAATGGTTTTCCAACTTCGCAATAATTTATATAAACTTCGCCGAAGTTTGTTAATACTGTAAAGTGCTCATAATCGTCATCTTCTAATAAAAATCTTTCTCTATGTTTAAATGTACAAACTATGCGCGGTGATCTGTTAGACTTAGATCTATAATAATCTTCTGCTCTGTGTATTAGAACGTTATATCTTCCTAAAACTTGTTTTGTTTGTTCGTCAGCAAGTTCCCAAAACTCTCCGGGAGATAGCACTCCGCCTCTAAGATTTTCAAAGTAGTGATGTAAAATATTTAAATGTTCTTGTGGCATACCTACATACGCATAATGGTCAATAACTTGTCTAAAAAGATTTAATTGTTCTATGCATATGTTTAATTCTGAAATAATCTTTTCTTCATTCCATCCATCATTTGGAAACCCGTATAATCTATCAGTTTCATAAATTTTATTGTCACAATTAATAATTTGATCTTTTAATACAGAAAACCATTTTTCGCTGATATCATTTTTATAGACTTGAAAGTCTAACTTGTAACTTTCATTTTTTGAATTTTTAAAAACAACTGTAAATGTATTTTCCATTTATTGTTTAAATCTTTCATGCAGCCAGTCAAAGTCATTAATTAATGATATATCAGACTTATTAGAAAGGCCAAACTCCATACCAGCCCTAGCACCTCGTATCGCATATTCACCAAAGTCTCTAGCGTGTCCCACGGTTGTCCAAGTTTTAAGTCTTTCATTTGTTTCATCCTCATTTTGTCTATCAATAGATTTACTTGCTAGTTTAGCACATTCTCTAAATGCACTTTTCCATGTGTTAAACGGATCTGTATTAAATGCTGTTACATTTGATATTTGATTCATGGCTTTAAAGTTATCACTAATACTAGTGGTCATGTCAGGTTTTGTTAAATCCATTTTGAGAGTAAGTCTGCGAGGAAGTAGCTTTACGCCTCCATAACCATACTCAAGATCATTAATTGGGTTTTTGCTTTGCCACACATGTACAGCTGATATATCATATTCTGGAACTACGTAATCAAAATTAAAATCTTCTAGTATACGAGCATCTGCGTCAACTACCCAAAACATCTTAGTAAATGCTTTTTTAGCCGCAGCTACATGCGCTTGGTGTATTCCTTTAACTCCACAAACACGTTTTGCATTTGGAAATCTTTTACACAATGCAGTATAATTTTCATCTGCATTAGGTTCTTGATAATTTATAAAGACTATATCATACATAGTATTATTATACTACCGTTTGATATCGTTGTAAACAAAATCTGCAAAATCTTTGTGAACTTTTTTACAGAAATGTCCGCCGCCTAGAGTGCTATTAGGAAACATGGAAAAATCTGACATTTTTGTTTTCCAATTAAATATTGGACATTGTTCTATACTATTCCATCTAGTGTTCATATATTCATAATGATGCATAGTTACTTGATCTTTTAACTTTAAAATTGCGTCTGGAACATGTTCCCATACTCCGTATGCTTTGATATTTAGATTGTGTTTTTGAGCAAATAATTCTAAATATTCTAATCCTGAATAATAATAATGTAATAATTTTGCATCTGTCATTACAACTGCATACGACATAGATTCTAGTTCTTTATCATTTATCTCAAGCATGTTGCTTAAGAAATGACGCTCCATAGTATCTAAAGGATGCATCCATCTAGTAATATTAGGCAGGCCTATAAGTATTAGTGTATCACTATCAATAATTTTACGATTTAAATCTAAAGTAAGTCGCTGACAAACAGATTCTAAACTCGAACCGCCTAGTGCATTATTATGATATTCTACACCGTATGCATCAGCAACATACTTAGGCCATGCTAATTTTTTTGCTTCTTTTAAATATTCTTCACTATGTATTATATGTCTAAATTTTTTAGCAAACTTTTGCCAGCCTAACTTTTTCTTTTTCTTTTCGGCATTTTCAATAAACATTTCGTCAGGAAGCTCTTGCCCTTCTGTAAAACTACAACCATATGCAGCTACTTTGTTTACCATATTTCAACATTCCACTTTTCTGCAACTTCTTTCATATATGGCAAAGATTCAAACAAATTTTGATTTCTCAAAGTGTCGTATCCTTTCTGACGGTGAAAAAACGCACGAACTTCTTGTTCACTAGGATCTTGTAATGCATCGGTATACATATTAATTAAATTTTGTTTATAAGATTTGTAATAACCATCAACACTTTTTAATTCATCAATTGCCTTTTCTATAATACTATTAGGCGCAATATAAAGTTGATTAAGACCAGTAATAGGTATAAAAAATACTGGTATGGGTCCTAACTCAAATAACGTTTCGCATAACGTTGGAAGATTGTGTGCATTTAATGCTTGTACTGTAATTGCAGCACCGACTTTAAAATTATCGATCTCAAGAATTCTTTCTAAATTTTTGACTAATTTATTCCACTTTCCTGGCCAGCGAATATATTCATATGTTTCGTTCGAGCCGTCGATGCTAACTTGCATATCAATTAATTTAAATTGCTTCCATGCTTCCACATACTTGTCAAACTTTGTTCCTTGCAAGTTAGTATTATAATGTATACAAATATTTTCTTTATTTGGATGGTCTAGTAATACTTCTAATATTTCATCGTGAAAATCGTTATATAACGGTTCGCCGCCGATCATATAAACTCTAGTAAGATTAACTGCATCTTGGAACAGTTTAATAATCTTGTTTTTAACTTCTCTGTCAAATCCAATCTCAATAGATTTATTATATTCTCCTAGTTGTGTCAGCTGTTTAGCTATTAAACTACTACTCATAGGGCTACACATTCTACAAGCAAGATTACAAATATTTCCTAGTTCTAAATTTATATATCTAATATCTTCTATAGTTATATTTTTTGACTTTGGAGGATTTGTATGCAGTCCATAGAATTCATCGTTATTAGAAATTTGCCTAAAACTTTTATTGCCAACTGCTTCCATTTTCCAGCAACGTTCACATGCACTAGGACGTTCACTTTTTAAAAACTGTTTACGCAACTTAACAATTTCTTTAGTGTTTATAATGCTATCGTAATCAGTATTTACAATTTTGTGCTTGTTAAACGGAGCATGTGTATTACAACAAGGCCGTATGTTTCCTCCGGTGCCGATGCTTATGCTATTAAAAGGCAATGTACAGTAATTATTTTTCATTCTTATCTTCCAAATACGAATTAGTTTTATCGCCTAATTCTCCGTAATCTAAACAGTTCCACTCTACGCCGCAACATGCTCCGCATTTTTTTGGACGCATAGATAAATTGCCTTTTTTCTTCCAACTCCAAGGAATCATCTTTCTAAATAAATCTTTTTCGATTACATTATATATATTATTTTGTTTTATATTAAATGCGTCTACGCCGCCATCTAAGTTTACCATATGCATATAATTTACATCAGTATTTCCTGCAGGCATAAAAGGTTCAGAACCAAGGAAGCAGCAAGGTGATAAAAATCCATTAGCAGCAACATATATTTCATTATAGTTTTGATTAACTCTATTACCGGGAGTTGCGCGGCAATCAACTGTTAATTTTCTTAAATTAATACGTTTATATTTTCCATCAACAAATCTCTGATCAGAAATCGGTACGCCTTCTAAATTTTTAAAATCTTCTAACTTAAAAGATTGTCTATCTTGATTTTTAAATAAAGTTGCATCTTCATAATTATGTTTAAATACCTCGTCTTTAGGCTGTTTTAAATCGTACTCGAATTTTCCTTTGTTGTAAACAGGATAATGTCCTTGACCGTCTTGATAATTAGCCCATCTTCCGGTTCTTTTAATATTAAAATTTTGGAACCCCATCTTTATTGCAAGATTACGTGCTTCTTCAATTTGATGCTCGTTATGCTCAAATACAATAAAATCCCAGTGTGCTACTCCGCCGCCGTCAATGTATGCTTGTGCGTTTTCTAAAATTTTCTTAAAATTAGTATTACGTCTATAAATGTGATTAGTATCTTCTAAACCGTCGATACTAAATGTACAATAGTTTCCAGGGTTTTGATCTTTACGCATTACTGCGCCTAGATTATACCACCAGTCTGTAGTTCTAAGACTTCCGTTAGTATTAATTGCTAATGCTATTCCAGGATTAACTTCTCTTGCATACTGATATATTTTAGATAAATCTCTACATGCACACGGGTCGCCGTAATTGCCACAACTTAGAATTTTATCTAACCAATTCTTGATAAATTCTACGGGAAATGCTTTTTTAAATTCGTCAAACGTCCATTCAGTTTTAGACAAAGTTTCTAATTCATATCCGTCATTAGTATATCTAGGGCACATTGGACATCCAGCATTACACTTGTCGCTTGGTTCTAAATGTATTTGCCACGCAGTACCTTCACTCCACATTATTAGTATCTTCCTTTAGTTTTTTGGCCAATTGTCGTATACCTTTTTGCAGTCATTATAAAATTCAGCATACTCAGGGAAAGTTTTTACAAGATCAGTTCCTAGTCTGCGATCATTTTCGCTAAAGAAACTGTAAAAGTCTCTGCGGCCTTTTTCAATCCTATCATTGTTTACAGGATTCTGATACATATAATCTCTTACACGTTGCATTTTAGCTATTTCGATATCTGTAAACCATTCGCTATTAGCATTCATATACTTTAGATGCGTATCCATGTAGAATTTAAAACTATCCGGAAGTATATTGATCATCCAATGAGGAGGTTCTTTTAAGTATGGAGTATCAAAACCTAATGCATTCTTACCGTACTTTTTACGCCATTCCATTACTTTACTTAAAAAATTATCAAAAGTAGCAACACACAGTACATTAAAGGTACACATAATGTTAACCTTAAACCCACGTTCAATTGCTGCTACAAAGTTACGTTCCCAGTGTTTATGTTGCATACCTGTACGCATGTAGTCAGCTTGTTCGCCCCAGCCTTCAATACTAGTAAACAAACTAAATTTACGTATCTTTTCTTGCTTTAATAGACTTTCCACTCTATTGTACATTCTGTCTATCTTATTAACTGTAACACCCAAGTTACTATTAATGCTAATTTCTAATTGCGGTGCAGGTTCGTTTTCTAACAAGTCAAAGAACTGTAGTGCTCCTGGATTCATTAATGGTTCGCCGCCTGTGATACGTAATGTGTGCAAGTCTTTGCGCAGGTCTGGCCACCATTTCCAAAATGCTTCTACATAAGGATTGTCATCTTTAGGTCCATAGTAAGTTCCGTTGTCTAAAAAGTCAATACCATACTGATTGTAGGTTAAATCGTAGTTGCCGTGTTTTTTAATTTCGTCCATCCACATTGTACTAGCTTGTGGACAGCAATAACCACAACGATAGTTACATCCATTGCCAAAACTTACTTCTAAGTATTTTGGATTTACATTAGCGTCCCACGGAGTGTTTGCTAAATTATCAATCTCGTCTACTGCAAAGTCACTGCTACTGTGTACCATTCTATCAGAGATTTGATCTCCTTCAAGGTCTTCAATATTCCAACAGTAGTAACATTCATCAGGACGGCCGCCTTCTAGCATAGTTTTACGTTGCTGTTTTTTCCATTTAGTATTATGTAAAGCACTAGGATTTTCTGCAATTTCTTCTAGCGGAATGTGTTGCGGGCGTGGATGGTAACAACTGTGATTGTCACCTGTGTGCAGATACAGTGTTTCGTGCAGCCACTTCATTGTGCAAAAGCCCGGACCTACTTGATTCAGCTTATCGCGTGTTTTCTTTACATTATCTACACTCATTGTAATCTCTCACATTTTCTCCAAAAAGGGCCTAGTTCAGGAAACGTACTTAAAAAATCTGTATCTCTACGATTGTCGTGTTCTGTAAAGAATATATAAAAGTTTTTCATTGCTAATTCTTTGTCAAACGATGTAGGCATTTGTATCCAATTGTACAACCGTCTTACTTTTTCAATTTCAAAATCACTAAATCCTTTAAATTCTTCAGTTTCACCGTCTTTATTTTGTTCCATAAACTCAATGCATTTAAGTAATTCAGAAGCACGTTCTGGATAAACTTTAGGATTCATATAATCAGGACTCATTAATTGAGGAATGTCAAACCATATCATCTGTCTATCATGGCTAAACTCTTGACGTAGTTTTAATATGTTTTGGATGTATTCATATATTCCTGTATAACTTAACACATTAAATGTAATTATAAAAGTAAGGCTGTGGCGCTGGCCTTCTCTGAGATATTGTTTTACGTTTTTTAATAATGTATCAAAATGTAATCCGTTACGTATATACTCTGCTTGATTTCCCCAACTGTCTAAACTACAAAAAAGCATGAAATGATCAATATGGCTAGTTACTGTTCTAAAAGATGCCATAAATTTAGACCATTGTCCTTTTGGAGGGCAACAGTTACTAGTAATACTTAGATGTAAATCGTCTTTGGGATTTTCTTTTACATAGTCAAACATACGAAAAGTATTTTTATCCATTAGAGGTTCACCGCCTGTCATACGAAACGTCTGTAATGTAGGATAAATTTCTGGAAGCCATTTCCAAAATGCTTGTAAGTATAAGTTTTCAGGGCTGTTATCGATTCTTTCTAGATGCTCAACATCATTATGCTCTCTATCAGCTAGCTTATAGTTGCCATGCTTTTTAATTTCCTTCATCCATTCTGTACTAAGATGGGGACTGCAATATGCACATTTAAAATTGCATGCTTGATTAAAATTAACTTCTACATACCGCGGACGAGCATTGCCGTCAATACCTAATTTTAATGCTTCTTCAATTAGGCCTGCATCGTAGACATCTTTACTGCGATATGCACGGTCACTTAGTTCTTTGCCAGCATCTTCCAACTGCCAACAAAAGTCACATTCACTAGGTCTTTCTCCTGCGAGCATCTTTGCACGTTGCTGTTTTTTATATTCAGTGTTATGCAATGCACTAGGATCTAGTGCCAGTTCTTTTAGAGGAATTTTATGTGTAGGCGGATGATAACAACTGTGTGTTTTACCAGTCGGAATGTGTATGCTTACATTAAACCATTTAGCCAAACAAAAACTAGGACTAACTTTGTCTAACTTTTCTTTTACATATTCAGCATCGACTTGATAACGGGACTCAAATTTTCCGTCAATCTTTCTAAGTTCGTTGCCTTTTATATTTCTATTGTATTTCAATGTCCAATCCTACCTGGTAATACACTTACCTCTTTAAAAAATTTACTTTGATTAGGATTCAAAAAGTCTATGTCAATTGGAATTTCTAAATCATCAATAAGTTGTCTACCTAGCTGTTTACTTAAATCATTTACTTGCTCGTCGGAAAGATTTTCAAATTCATCTCTCCATAACTTGTTTAAGTATTCAAAATCTCTAACTTGTACGTAGTCCCAATCTGTACACATAGTTTTGGCAAGGCCGGCTCTAGCACCTAGTATAGCCCAAACACCATTTGATACGTCTGCGCCAACCATAGTCCAAATATAAAGCATATGCAAACAACGCCAGTGTGTTTGTTTTAAGAAGGTGTCTTTAGGAAGACGTTCGCCTCGATCTAATGCTAGCTTAACACCTTCACGAAATCCTGCTCGCCATGCTTGATGCTTAGTTTTATTGTTGTGTACTGTGCTATAAGTATCATTCTGTTGAATGTAATCAATATCCCAACAAAAGTCTACCTGTGCGTGTATATTGTCAGGATCTGCATTTTCATGTGTCTGCATGTTTAGTACATACTGTTTAGGCCAGCACTTTAATCCACCATTGCCATACGTTAGTCCGTTAATGCTATTTTTACCACACCAGCTAATAACACTTTTAGATAAATCTACATTTTCATCAATTTCGATTTCGTTATTAATAAACTCACTGTATATTCTATTATCGCCGTCAACTGTTATAAAGTGTTCAGTTTCACTTAGTTCAGCACAGGCTTTGTGTGCTGCATCTGATCCTTCTACACCGTGTACACGCTTTGCCCAAGGCACTTTAGTAAGAAGATCTGCATAATTTTCTTCAGCATTAGGCTCGTCATAGCTGAGATAGATTACATCATATTCGATCATTTTTACTGTTTGCGTCATTACTTGACCTCGTAACAAAGTTTTTCTAAGTTTCTAACTGTGTATATGCTAACGTTTTCCATATTAGAAAAAATTGTTTCTTCTACTGTTTCGTTAACATTAAATTTAATAGTTTTGTATAGTACACTGGGGTTGTTCTTTTTAGTAAAGTAAAATACAAATTCACTAACGTTGAGTTTATTTTTTATTACATCGTCGCAGATTAATATAGCCGTATTGCTTCCTTCATTGATACTTAACAACAAAGAGTAGAACGACCCGTTATATTTGACTAGTTCTGTTAGTTTGTATTCTTTTTCGTCTGCGTTTTTTATTGATACTAGTGTGTGCTTGCCCGTAGTGCTGTCAAATCGAACAACATAATTCATAGGATCATCTTTGAGTGTCATTAGATCTGCAACGGCTTCGTACGTAGTTTCAAAGTAACTATATCCTTCGGAATCACCCGGTCCGATACTTACTATGTTTCCTTCGTCGTCATAGTACACACGCATAGGAGGTGTCATGTCAACTTGATTTCGCATAGTAATCCTCGTATGTTTTAATAATTTCGTCAGTCACAAAATTCTCATGAGTGTAATGTAGCACACCGGTTTGTTTATAGTTTCCAATAAACACATTCAACTCGTTGTCAACAAATCTATTTACTTTGGTCATCCAATCATGTGTTCCTGATTCCCAATTTTGATTTTGTCCTTTGAGATGCACAAACGTTGGTACGTTAAGGTTCTTGCGTGTAACACGATCCTCAATATCTAGCATCTTGGTTACAAGAGAACATGTAAAATCAAAACTAGGAGTAATATCTTTTTTAGTGTCAAGAATTTCTTGATAATACTGTTTTTCATTTGATGTAATAAGTTTTACTAGAGAATAAAATATTCCTGCTAGCTCTGACTTTTTAAAGTATGCAATAGCAACATACGTTTCAGGCATATCAAGTTTTTTAAATAGTTCTCTATAAAAGATATTGTCGGTTGTTACGTTTCGATAGGTCTTAACTGTTGTAGTAAAAAACAGATCTTTGTCTGCTAGCAATTCCCACCAGTCGCTTACGTCCGAAGTAAACAACATGTCGCTATCAAGTAAAATTGTTTCGTCGTAAGGAGATAAATCATATACCTTAGACCTCAGCTGTGTTGCATATCGTCTAGTGTCTGTAGTTTCTTCAAAGATAACGTTATCAAACACTTGCGCATACTTTTTATCTATAGCTTCGTCTGTGATAAGAGAAACACTAGTAACTGCTGTCTGTGTAGTTTTAATACTTAGAGCACACAAGTATGCTTGTTTGATATATTCCTCGCCACATGCAACTATAACATATCCTTTAGACATCAATATGCTCCTCCAAACTGTATTTGTTCATTACATGTACATCTGTGTTACTAACCTGTGTTAGCGTATAATGATCAAATTCTGTATGTTTTTGTGTTAAAAGTATTAGTGTATCTTGATCAATTTTGTGCAAGTAGTCTTTGTCAAGCGAATGATAAATTGGTCTAGGAAATACGCTTGCCCAATTGCCTTCTTGAAGACCGTTCATAATATGAATTGCTATACTAAATGCATAATCATTCCTATACATTGGATGACTAATTTCGTACAATAAATTATAATAGTTCCAGTTCTCTTGTATGTGCTTTAGTAAATCAAAGAATATTTTGTTTTCTTCAGTTTTTTTAAAAAACACACACGTAGCCCAATAGAACTTAATACTAGTATCGCTTAGATGCCAGAACTCTTGACTGCCTCTCCACGGAGCAAGATCAATGCTTTTATCGTGTAGCATAAAATCGCAAGGTTGATCAAACGGCATCAACAGTTTGTCGCTGCAAATTATATAATCTGTATCAAGTAAAATTGTTTGTTCATACGGAGATAAGTCGTATGCTAACGGCCTAGAGTCGTTTTGGAAATTTAATACTTCGTAGTCTGTGGACCCGTTATAATAGCGTCTAATATTATTGTTTTTAGATTCTTCAATATTAATAACGTGATCAAACACTCTGCTATCATCTTGTTGATTAGTAATAACAGTTACGGGTAGATCTAAATATTCTTTTGCACGTTTTGCTAAAAATCTTGCTTGTTTAAGATAGTCTACAGATCCGTTGTTTACAGCAAAACAAATAATACCTTTAGACATCAATAATTTTATCCACTGATCTATTTTTAATTAGTTCTTGATAGTCTTGGAAGTACTTGTTTGACGCAGTAAAGTAAGTGTCGTACAAGTAATCTACAAAGTCTTCAAGATCTGCAATATTAACCGGAAGTGTGTTGTCGTCGATTAATACCGCAGAGTCTAATCCTCGATCCATTAGATTTTGTGTAAAATTAATTAATTCTGGAGTAATAGTAAACGTTCCGCCGTTTTTATAGATAATAACTTTGTCAAGAAACTGTTCTTTGAGCAGTCTCTTTTTATCATTAATAACTGTAGAAAGATTGGAAATTTCTAGTGCTTTTTTAAGACGTTCGTCCATATAGTATACCTCTTTTATACAAGTATACCATATTTAAGGACAAATGTCAAGTAAAAGTTTAAGTTTGGGTTAACTTAATGCTCTAGTAGTTGTACACGTTGGTGCATTTACATTTACACTTGCAGTATCATTAGGGCGATATATGCGAGTAGTACTAGTAGTTCTAGGAGTTACTGCTTCGTCAAAATTTGGATTAGGACCTTTGTCGTCATTAAAGTAAATCCTAAAGTCAATTGTGTAATTATTTGTTAACTGTGCTTGAATTGTATAATCGTTTGCACTGTAAGAGCTTGCATTTTTAGTATAAATTGTTTGAAAGCTACCTCCAATATCAACAAATCCTAAGTTTGTGCCGCCGCTGCCGCCGCTAGTGTTTGGGTATGCAGCATTTGTAGTATTTGATCTGCGAAAACGCACAGTTCCTACAGCATTAATCAAATTTCTCCAGTCCCTTGTAATAGATCCTCCGGTGCCATCAGCGGCAAGTCCTGGTGTAAATAGAATTTCGCCGCCTGCATTAAAATATACACGAGCTGCATCTGCTGCGCTCATTGATACTGTACTTCCGTTACCGTTTGTAATAGTGTACTCAGCAAATTGTACACGTACATCGTGTCGAATAGTACCGTTCCAGTTTGTGTCAGTAAAGCTAGTAGCCGCGGCTTGGTTTACAATACCAGCTTGGCCTTCAGCTATTAACAATCTGTCAGCTACAACTTCTAACGACAGAGCTTCGAATTGAGCTAATCCTTTTTTAGTTGTTGTATTAGAGTTTTCAACTAAGTCAACATCTTGTAAAACTTGTGCAATTTCTGAAGGAATTGCACCATCTTGGTGTACTCTTGCACGTTTGATGTCATTAAAGAGCTTGTTCATGTGCTCTGCTAAGACAATTTGGCTTTGGGCTACTTGATAACTCTCAATTGCCTGTCCATAACCTTCATCGCCTGCACCTTTGCTCATAATCGTTGCAACCCGTGCTTGTAAAGTGTTATATCTTGCTGCTGTAATTTCGGCCATACTGTTTTCCTAAATACTTTTAAATAATTATACCTTTAGGAAACACTCAACTAACTTTTCTGAATCATCAGTGTTAGTTTCTAGTGCTACTCCTACTAGGTCGCCTTGGCCCTCTACTCCTGCAAGTCCATCTTGCGCTACAAATACTTTATCGCCCTTTTTAACAGAACCAATAACACGCACCGGTACACGGCCTTTAAGTGCTACTGCTTGCCCTTCTGCTTCTGCATTCATTAAATATGCAGGCTTATCTGAAATAACACCTGCTACAACGTCTCCAGCATTTGCTAGATCCATTTCATGTTCGTCATGCACACCTACTGCAACTACTGTTCCTACAGGATGATCTTCTTCTGTAGTATATTTTTCAGCTAAGTCAGCATAACGTGCTTCGGTTGCAATACCTTGGAATAGATTAGCTGTAATATTGCCGCTGCTATCACGTAGTGCTGTAGTATTTGCGTCTTGACCTAAAGACCCTGCATAGTCTGTACCGCTCAATCTAATAGCTTCTGATGATGTGGCTAATCCTACAAAACTATCAGCATGCACTTCTCTCCATTTTAATGCACTTGATCCCAAATCATAAGTTACTGTTGCATTAGGAACCATACCTGTTGGAATAACTTCTGCAATTGTAAGTTCTCTTGGTCCCGAAGTTACGCGGAACTGAATTTTATCACCTACTGTATTAGTAATAACACCTTCAGTGTTATCTACTTTAATCTGTAATTCGTTTGACGGGCCTACACTAATACCGTCTGTTGTTTGGAATTTTGCAGGAGCTGTAAATACAGAATCTTGTCCTGCTGTTGACACAACATACTCACTAGCATCCTTGCCGCCTAGCTGTTCTGCGTTTGTAGCTGTGCCCCAAAATCTATGCGCTGAACTTGTAACACCATTAGTGCTATCAGTTGTATTACGTAGTGTAATACCTTGGCGCACTGTGTCAAATCCAAGGATTGCATTTTCTGGATCTGTAGAATCAATTGTAAATTGGGCTGAGCTAATAGTAAAAATAGTTTGATCGTCAACAACAGCACGTAGTATGACTTGTGTGTCGCCTAGTGTATCGCGCACTTCTGTAGTAACAAACTGAGATACTGTATCGCCAATACTTTGTGGACCAACTAGAACAAAACCACCGTCTCCGGTGTTGGCATATAATTGTTTGTTCTCTGTATCCCACCAAAAATCGCCTTCTGTAAGTCCTACTGGCTGCGTTGTACTTACTTCTGCACCACCTGTTGTGCGGAATTTCGCGCCATCATAGAACTTTAATTTACTATTTGAACTATCAAACCAAATCTGTCCAGCTTGTGGACGTCCTGGTTGTTGTGCGCTGGAAAAGTTTTCTAGTAATGCTACAAAATTTTCGTTTTGTATTTCACCATAACCAGCGTAGTTCTTACCAACCAACTTAATATCTGTTGTTTGATCAATAGTACCGTCTTCAACTATTGTTAACTGGGTACCGTTAGTTTTGTTAATAATATATGCCATGTTTTATCAACCCTTGATTTATAACTATTTGTATTTATGCTCAAACGCTAGATGTTAAATCTTGAATGTAAGCCCATTGTCCTGAAACTACTCTGAATAGTCTCAGACTTCTATCTACTGTTAGTGTAACTGCACCTGTAACATCTGTAAACGTAATGTCACCTAGTACAGATATACCGCCGTCGTCGTCACCATTGCCATCTAATTTTTGTACAAACTGATCAGTCTTAACTAGTGCAGAAACTAGCTGTGCCGCTGTAAATGTTGCACTTGCGCTTGCAGTATCTGTACAGTGTATACGTGCTTCTGTGCCGTTTTCTTTTGTAGCAGCAGGAGCAATATCTTCTAATACTTGCGCAATCTGAGAATTGCTCAAGCCAGTAACATCTAGTGCTAAACTAAGTGTTTCTAAATTAATCGCTCTATCTACATACGCTTTAGTTGCAACGTCTTGTGCTTCTGTAGGATCTGCTACGCCTACAATTTTTTGATTGTTAACAATTGCAATGTCGCCTGCGCTTGAAATTTGCAAGCCGTTACTCGATGTTGTAATACGAACTCCGTTAAAGTTCATGTTGTCAACATCAAGACTTTGTAGAGCACCGATACTAGTCAAGCCCGGAGCATCAGTGCCTTTAATAACTGTAATATTTCCTGCTTTGATAGCATTGCTAGCAATATCAATGTTTACGTTAGTTGTCCAACTGTTAGTAGCAGATCTCCAAACAAAATCTTTCGAACCTTGATTAGACTGCACAATAATGCCGCCACCATCGACTGTAGCATCGTCTGCAAGTGTACTATCGTCGAGTACACCCATTTCGATATTTTTGTTTTCTACTCTAAGTGTAGAAACTTCAAAACTTGTAGTATCTCCTTCTACAGTTAAGTTACCTTGTATGCGAACATCTCCACCTACATCAAGAGTTGCTTGCGGAGTTGGTTCAAAAATGCCTAAGTTCTGTTCGCTAGTATCAATAGTAACAGCGTCAATAGGACCGCTTGTGGTGCGTACTCGAATTTTGTAGTCTTGGTCTGTGAGCTGGTTTTCTGTTACTACACTAGTACCAACAATTTTTAGTGTATTGTTTTGGTTTAGACCAAATGTAATACCTTGGTCATTCTGTACTGTTAAAGCACCTGTAGTTGTATCGTCTGAGTCAGAAGCAAGAAACTGTGCAGCAAGACGTACTGTACCTTGAGCATCAATTAGCGAGTCGGCTCTTGTTGCTGTGCCATTCCATTTGAAATCTGCGTCAACAGTAGTAAATCCTTTACCTACTGCTCCAGTAATTCCCGGAATTGCTTGTCCAACACCCGGAGTAAATTGAATGTTACTGTATACACCAACTAGTGCATTACCTACATAAAACTTAATAACTGTTCGGCTAGTACCTTGAATATCTAAAACTGTATCTGTAACAATACCCGATAGTCCTTGAAAAGAACTATAATTAGGCCCTACTAGTACAAGATCAGTCCCGTCAAATGCATATAACTGATTTGCTTCATTGTTTAACCAAAGGTCTCCTGCAACTAAATTTGGTTGTTGTGCGCTCACAATAACACCGCTTGATGTAAATTGTGTTCCGTTGTATACTTTTAATCTATCTTCAGCAGTGTCGTACCAAAGCTGACCTCTTAAAGGATTTACCGGAGCACTCTGGTTAGCAAAGTTTTCTAACAAAGCAATAAAGTTTTCATTAAACGCTTCGCCAAAGCCTCGATAATTTCGACCTATAAGTGATAAGTCAGTACTATTAGAATCTAGTTGCCCATCTGCTAGATCTACTAATAGTGTTCCGTCAGTTCTGTTAATTTGATAGCTCATTAGCCCCCTACTCCCGAGTAGATAATATAGTTCATTGTAGTGAACGGTGACATAACGTCAAACGGTTCGCCTAGGTTAGTGATAGTTTCAAACGATCCGTCTTCGTTAAATTTACGTTTTAGTACACCACCCGATGTTGGATACGCCTGACCAGCTTGTGAACCTTGAGGTGCATCATAAGGAATAGCTTCAGCATCTGCTGGTGTGCCTTGAATATCACGCACTGCATAGTACTGAGCACCACTTGGTCCACGTAAGTCGTGTTCGTGTTCTGGTAAGTTTTCAACTTCAATTTGATTCTTTTCAAAACCACCCGAGTTACCAATAACATCTGCGTTTACATTTGTAACACGGTTAGCACTTGAGCCGCCCATGTTATCAGCACCTAACGGCATACGACCTCTAAAATCCGGTATGCCAAAGTTACCCGATGTTGTTACTGCTTGGTCTTTAAACTTGTATCCAATAGTTTGGAATAAATCTAAGAAGTCACCAATTTGTACTTCTCTACCATCACACAGCAACCAACCACTTGGTGCTTGATCTCCAGCAAACGGAACAACAGTTCCGATTGGTGTTGTTCCCGTAACACTTGCTAGTAGGTTACGTTGGCTAATTTTCTTAACGCCTAAATCGTTACCGCTAGTTCTGTTAATAATAAATTCGTCATCAATGTTTGATGTTGCAACTTCTTCTTTGTTAGCAATAAACGTGTTACTAATTTCAGTAGTAAACAATTTAGTTGTGCCACCTTGTTGTCCGTCAAACACAATTTGATTCGAACTAACATCTCCATTTAGCTGAAAGGTTGTTGCTTGTGCTAGTTTACTTGTAGTACCTGAACGTCCTGTAACTGTACCAGTAATGTTACCAACTAAGTTTCCCCTAAAAGTAGTTGCATACACTGTTCTAAAGTTATTTTCAGTTGATCCTAAATCTGCTGTATTGTTAGACTTAGGAACAATGCTATTTGAGCTAACTGTACCAGTAACGTCTATAGCACCGCCGACAGTTAAGTTTCTAGCAACGCCTGCGCCGCCTGCTGTAGTAATAGCACCAGTACCAATACTTGAACTTTGTGTTGTATCGTTTGATACGATAGTGCCACTAGATTGAATATTTCCATTAACATCTAGAGCTTCAATCGGACTAGTAGTATTAATACCTACACGCTGAGTACTATCAACAGTTACAACTGTTCTTATAGTACCAAGATTGTTAACACGCATATCGATACTAGAACCAGATGTAAGATTACTTAGAACACCTGTAGTGCCTTCAATTGACATTTTAAGCAAGCCGTCTTGACCAACAGTAAGACCTTGGTTATTTCGAATTGTAATCGGAGATGTAGTAAGTCCGTCAGTATCAGTACGCAAGAAGTTTGCGCCTGCAATAGCTTCACCATTAACAATCAATGCTTCTGCTTTTTCTGATATACCGTAATACTTTGCTACACCTGCGCCAGTAATATCTCTTGATGTTAGATTAAGGCCCGGACGAACAACAGTAATGCCTTGTATTTTTGATTTTGGACTAAACTGTTGCGAACTGTAAATACCAATCGGAACACCTTGTACTTCAATTTGTAGTACAGTGTATTCAAGGTCATCTTGTCCTGTAATAATTGTAGGCTTAGTACCAGTTAACAAACCGTCACTAAATTCAGGACCAACTAAAATCCATCCCGAACCGGTGAACAAGTATAGTTGATTGTTGTCAGTGTCTGACCAAATGTCTCCAGGCAAACTAGTATCAACTTCTGGTGCGACTGTTCCTTTTTTAATGCCGCCTGCACTTACCCAACTAGTACCATCATAAATTTTAAGTGTGTTGACACCAATACTGTTGTCGTACCATAGTTGTCCTTCTATAGGATTGCTCGGTTCTGATGCAGCAGCAAAATTTTCCAGCATTTGTAGAAAGTTTTGACCAATGTTAGATCCATAACTTGTAGTATTACGTCCAGGAATAGACAGTGTAGTAGTGTTATCAATTGTGCCGTCTTCAACTGAAATACTGCCTTTCTCTGGATCTGTGTAGTTAATGTTATATGCCATTCTCTATTAAACCCCCGACAAGCTCTGAATTCTCACAGTATAGTCAATTTGAATTAATCTGTTCAACGACTTTTGTACTGGATGGAAAATAACGTGTGTTAGTAGACGTCCAGTACCTGTTGGATCAAATGCAACAAGTCCTAGTTCGTCAAACACATAAAGACTGTTTGTACCTGTAGCGTTATCAATAGCTTCTTGCCCGCTTGGCTCACCGTAGTCCAACAAACAACTAACAAGAATGTCTGTATAGTTTGTACCACTAACATGTCTTGTTTCTACTTTGTTACGTGTAGGATCAATGTTGTTAACACTTCTGTCATCAACTACTTTTGAATATGTTTGATTATACAAACTAGCATTAGTACCGGTGCTGTTCGGTGTCAAGTATGTAATAATCCCTGTTGGGTCAATACTTGTACCACCATTACCAAATGCCATCTCATAGATAAATCCCTGTCCAGCATTTGCTAAACTTTCAGCTAACGAAATACTCATATTTTCATAATGAATAGCATTTCGCTTGTCTATTAAAACTTCACCCGAACTCGGGTCGGAAATTTTAATGTGTCCTTGTATTAATGTACCGTTTGTATCTTTAAAGTTGTCTGTCATTTTCCAATCCTACTACACTATTTATTCGGGTAACGCTGCCTTCTTGGCCTTCAAGAAGCGTGTTATTGAATTATCTTCTGTTTCTAGACTTTCTCCTACAGGAGCCCATAGTCTACCTATCTTACGTGCTACTACAATGCTTGCTCCTAGCTCAGGAGCATTAGTTAGTGTTAGCATACTTGTAGTACCGTCTACACTAAACTCTGCCGGTATAGTAACATCTGCTTCTGGTGAGTCTTGATCAACTGTTGCATCAAACTCTTGTATTGCAGTTTTACGTAATCTACGTCCACCTACAAATACTTCAAACTCGTTTACGCTTGCAGGAACATATCCTAAATCAAACTCTTTAGTCGATCCGTCACTATCAAACGTAATTGTAACAGTTTCATCTTTGTAAGGAACAGTTTGCTGGAAGCCTTGATCGAGCACTTGCGAGCCTAAATCGTGTACACTGGGCACACCAGTACCATTTGTACCTCTGCGTAATTGTGTTAGTACATTACCTTCCTTGCGGAAGAACTCAATACGCTCGCCGTTGATCAATAATACTCCTGGTAAATTTTCTTTTGTACTAGGAGTTGCAAGACCGGATGCATCTTCTAATACAATTTCTTTATCAAATGTATTTAAGTCTTGTGCTAGCACATACTCAAAGTCATCTCCTAAACGCTTGAATACTGTTCTATTAAGAATGTCTTTGGTTTGTCTGTATGCAAACTTGTTAGTTATAGTACCTTCAGTAGCAAATTGTATAATTTCTACAGCATCACCGTCTGTCGGAACTCCTAGTAATTTAATACTCATTCTATCTTCTGATACTTTATAATCAACACTAGGTGTTTGCAGTTCGCCGTTTACTGCAACCCAAACATACTGTGCATCAATAGCAGGTTTATCTAGTTTGATATTACCGTTGCGCCATCTGCTGTATTCTAGCTGATCGTCAGTTCCAATTGTAAGTGTTATTCTACTTACAACATCATAACCAAATCTATCAATCGATTGTATGTCGTGCTTGCTAAAGTTGTAAACCTCAATTGTTTCTCCGTCTGCAGGTGCAGTATCAAGTGTAATTACGTTGTTAGTAATAGCGTAGTCTGCATCAGTAACAACGTAAACTTCAACTACATCACCGTCTTGAGTAACACCGTCAAAGAATTCTAAACTAGATGTTGCAGGGCGAATAATATACTCAGTAGCACCATTTAGTTCTCTACCGTTTAGTAGAACAAGTATATCTCCAAACCCAATCGATCCTGGAGCAACTTGCCATAAGCGTAACTGATACTGTACGTTTTCATCAATAATAAAGCGTTCTTTATATCCTGAACTTAGTATATTATTTCCAACTTTAACAATCACGTTATGTATAGCAGGAATAGTTGCAAACGGTGCAACACTTAAATTATAAGAAGTAGTTGATCCATCACTTGTAAACCTGTCTTTTGTAATTTGACTAAATGTTTGTTCATTTGATGCATAAATTGCGTAGTTAATTACTGCATTTGCTCTTGGAGCTTCACCAAATACCAAAATAACTCTGTTTGCAACATCGTAACTGTTATCAGTAGTTTCAATAATAGCATCAACTTCTTCGCCGTCAACAGTCACAAAGTAATTAATATTATCTTGATACGATACTCTCGTAACATATTGTAACGTTGAGCCGTCTCCAATAAACTGATCTGCATCAAGAATTAAGTCACCGTTACTACTCAAACTAACAATGTTCACTGAAGAATTTTCATTAGGTGCAGTATCAAATTCTACTTGCTTAGTTTGATGATTAACTGTGTAGTTGTTGATAATTTCATTATCAACTTTTACAATTAAACTTTGATTACTTTGAGGAATAACATCGTACCCAAACGCTGTTTCAACACCGTCAGCAAGATAACTATTTGAGCTAATTGTACTTGCACCTCCGCCGGTTCTGTGGTAAACTTTAATATCAACTGTGTCAAGAACTTGTCCTGGAACAAGTTCTTCTGGTCCGCCACTTGTAGTTGGAGTAACAAATCCGTCGCCGTCTACTACAATGTCTTCGGCAGCAATGCCACGTGCTGTTTGATATTTCAGATCTCCGCCGTCGACTAGTGTATCGTAGCTTCTTGGATCTGCAATAAAGCTACCGTCTGAAGTACTCTTACGAATAACAATAATATCGCCAGCTGTTGTAGGAATATCTTCTTCATCAATAGTAAGAGTCTGTTGTGTTCCGTCACCTGTAATAGATTCAATTACTGCGTTTTCGTTTGTTTGGTTCTCTGTACCGTATGCAGGATCATCTAAACGAACTCCGTTTTTATAAAGGTTGTACTGTACTCCATTTGCTAGCGGTTGGGCTAGATTAAATGTAACAGTTGATCCGTCTAGTACAAATACCTCATCTTCATATGTGTTATCAAATGTGTCATACGGAGTTGTAAAGTAACGATCTGCGTCCCAACCTGCTCCGCCGCCGAAGTCAATTGATTGTACCTCAACGCCGCCGTAATCAACACCTGTCATTAGCTGCGAAATATCATTTGCTAATTGTCCAGTTGTTGGTTGGTAGAACAAGTTGATTCTATCTTGTGCTTGTAACAACTCTGCACCTTTTAGATATGTAACAACAATTTCGCTGTTAGCAGGAGGCGCACTGTTAAACACAATTCGTCCATTATATCGAGTAAATCCTTTTGATGTATCTTGTACATTTTCAAAAGTATATTCACTGCGTAATGCATCTTCTCTATTTACTACAACGTTTACGCTGGTGTTGCGTAAATCCATCGGCCATTTAAGGTCAAAGATAGTTTGGTTAGGCGCACTTGAGAAAGTTTCAGTTGCATCTAATGTGTTAATTAAGAACGTTCCTGTTGTTCTGTCAAACTTAACACGAATATGACTGCTACGAACTTTACCATTTCCTAATTTAGCACTTGCTCTTGCACTTGTGCCATCTTCAACAAGCGATCCTTCGATAATTACTTCTGGAGGTGTAATGTATCCGCTTCCTGGATTAGTAACTAAAATAGCTGTAATACGTCCGCGACCCATATATGCAATAGCTTCTGCACCTGTGCCGCCACCGCCAACTAATCTTACAACAGGACGTTCTACATATCCTTCGCCCGCATCTCCGATTACAATTTCAGTAACTTCAAATCCTAAATTATCTAACCAGTTCTTGCTAGGATATTGATTAACAATGTCCGAAGCAGCAACAATTTCTCCGTCAATAATTTTTACATCCTGAGGAATAATCTTGCCTTCAGTTTCGCTATAATAAGGAGGAAGATCAAAGTCTGTTACAACTGTATTAGAGTTTTCAGTCTTTTCATATGAACTTACATATTCACGTATCTTAGTTCTGTATGGTTTTGCTTCTTCTACGTAGTCTTCGTAACTAGGCAAGCTATCGTTTTTAAATGTGATAGTCTGCTCTAGTTCACCTACGTTGTGTTTAGCTTTTACAAAACTTGTTTTAAATGCCCAGTCAACATTTGGTTGTTCTGAGAATACATAACGTAGACTTGCAAAGAATAGTTTGTTGTATTCTTCTTCTAAATCGTTAATAAAGATATTATCACGAATAGTTTGAAGCATAATACGTAATTCTTGTACAGGCTGTACATCGTAAAATACTTTATCAAAAGATGTTCCGTCAAATCCAGCATTAGCTGTTAAACTATCGTAGATACTAGTGCTAAACTGTATAGTACCATTTTCTCTGCCGATGGTATCATAATTAACAGTATAATCTGCGTTTGGTTGATTGTTAACCTTTTTCAGTAGTAACCAACCGCCTGTACCAACATTTTTAATTTTAACAATATCACCTAGCGAGTCGTCAATTAATTGTAGTTCATAACTTTGATTAACTAAGTGATCAATAGCTGTTGTTTCACTGTATCCTGTAGCGTACCAATCGATATAATCCCAATACAAGTTTACATCATATGCTTGACTTTCTGCACGGTTCCATTCAGATCCGTTCCAGCTGTAAATACTCCAGCGTCCGTTAATAGTTGCATCAGCTTGTACAAGAGTTGCAAATCTACGAATAACCAGTCTTGCATTTTGACTGTAATTTTCGCCACTGTCTAAAATTTGTATACGAGTTATTTTACCTTCACTATCAATTTGTATGTCAAAGTCTGCGCCTTGACCTGATGGATCAACAATCTCGTAAGTAGGTACAGTTTTATACCCTCTACCAGGATTAACAATATTTGCTTCTTGAATCTTACCGTCTACAATTAATAGGTCAATTTGCGGTTGCTCAACATTAGCAATACTTACAAATCTTAGTTCTGCTTCAGTGTCAATAGTTTGATCCCATTCGCCGGTTAGTACTGACGGTGCAGGAGTGCTTTGTGTTAACGGACTAATATCATATTCTTCAGCAATTAGATTTTTCTCTAGTACACCGTTAACACGCTCAAACAATTGTTTAAGTGCTTCGAAACGATTTACAAACCAGCTCTGTCTTGGATTATTTAGATTACCGTAACGCTGCTTAGGCGATAGGTTTGGATCAGGTACAAACCTATCCTGTCTGTCATAACCTACTAAACTGTCAAACCATTTTTGTTCTACAACACTGTTTGGTTTACTTGTTGCTAGACCGTCACTTACAATTTGATATTCGCTGTGAATATTTTGTTCTTGGTTTTCAATAGTCCAGAAACGGAAGTTAATTGCAACGTCATTGCCTCTAATTAAACTTTCACAGTTATAAATTGCAAATCTGTTGTTGCCTAATAGAGCAACAAATTTGTGTCCTTGATTTTCTGGATTTTGTATAAACTGTTTAACTTCAAATGCACTAATAGTTCTTG
>Ga0209654_1000197_pt1 | contig 64159 bp, 50 predicted proteins | sample SaaInl1SG_22_DNA_FD_184646 | JGI IMG/M metagenome (GOLD analysis project Ga0209654, IMG submission 184646) | Marine microbial communities from expanding oxygen minimum zones in the Saanich Inlet - ESP_161SG_22_DNA (SPAdes) (version 2) | ecosystem: Environmental > Aquatic > Marine > Intertidal... | reverse complement strand
TCCAGAAGCTAAGGCAATACCCAAACAGAGAGGAAGAGCGACAAGGAAAACAACAAGAGCACTAGGAGCGTCTTGCTTCAAATTTGAGAATGGATTTTGATTTATCATGGTTCAACGTTTGAATTCATTTAAGAAACGTGAACATAATAAAACTGCTCAACACTGAACCCTCTTTGAGGATAAAGTGTTTCATTTGTAGCATGCTTAGTTTCAGTTTACATCAGAACTCCCCTGAACTACCTTGGGTCACCTTTGTCCATGGTGCTGGCGGGTCAAGTACGATTTGGTACAAACAGCTCAAAGCATTTTCTTCGAATTTTAATGTCCTCCTGATTGATCTAAGGGGGCATGGCCGCAGCAAGGCTCCTATTTACGAACGTATTAAGAACTATAATTTCTCCACGATCGGTGACGAAGTATTGGAAGTCCTTGACCATTTAAAAATCCAAAGCACGCATTGGATTGGGATATCGTTGGGTACAATCATTATACGTGATATCACCGAACGGCATCCCCAACGTTCTTTGAGTATGATCATGGGCGGGGCGGTAATGAAATTAAATAAGCGTGGTCAAGTATTAATGAGGACTGGAGCTGCTTTTAAAAGCGTTGTTCCTTATATGGTGCTCTACAAGTTCTTCGCTTGGGTTATTATGCCTAAGAAAACCCACAAAGAGGCACGAAATCTATTTGTACGCGAGGCACGCAAGCTATATCAAAGAGAGTTTAAACGTTGGTTTACTCTGGTGGCGGAAGTAAATCCTTTATTGAAGTTTTTCCGATTCAAAGACAGCAATGTACCTACCCTCTACATTATGGGCAGTGAAGACCATATGTTTTTACCCAGCATTCGTAAAATTGTAGAAGACCACCGAAGTGCATTACTCCATGTGATCGAAAATTGTGGTCACGTTGTGAACATAGAGCAACCAGAGGTTTTTAATACTGAGGCTATAAAATTCCTGAAATCAATAGATAAAAAGCGTAAAAAAGAATGCTAAAAACGCCTTACACCCGATTCAAGTGGGTCGCATTTTTTGAAGGAAGCTCTTTCCTTATTCTCTTGTTCATCTGTATGCCTTTGAAGTATGGTTTCGACATGCCATACCCAAACAAGGTTTTTGGGATGCTGCACGGTCTATTGACAGTACTCTACCTCTTTGCTTTGATTGAATTTACCGTAAATTATAAAGTACACTGGACGAAGGCTGTTTTGTTTCTCATTGCTTCATTAGTGCCTTTCGGAACATTTTACGCAGAGCGAAAATGGTTGCGTCCTATTGGCGCACTGCACGGGGAATACTAATCTTCCAGCGCCTCGATTTGCTTTAGCACTTCTTGCGCCTGCGCCTGTACCTTGTCGCTTTCCGCTCTATTGCTGTGGCTTAATTCGTAGCTCTTTTTAATGAGTGCGTCATATTGTGCTTCAAGCTTTTCTTTTTCCGATTTCTTTTTGAACAGTCCAAACATGTTTTCATTTTCATAAGGCAACACCAGATGCGCTGACTTGTTCTCATTAAAATGAATGCAACCGTCAGAGATGGACTATTGCAAGAGAAATTAGAGTTTCAAGCGGTCTCCCCGTACTGATTTCGTCTTGCTGTTTCGGTTCGATTTCTCATTGCCCATGGAGCCACGAATGGCGCTTCCTCCGGTAGTGTCTCCTTTTCTGTAGCCCACACGCAAACTGTTTTGTAAGTCTTTTAGAAACATCCTGTTTTCCTCCGGAATATGAAAGATCATATCCATTTCTGGGAGCTGATGAATAATTACCTGCTGAATAGCGCCCATACGTTGAAGGCTTATGTCATTGTCTTCGTAACCCAAATCGCCCGCAGTAAAAATAAAGTGGAAGTCTAATTCATGAGGCTCGTAGGTAAACTTTTCCATACTGGCGATAGTACCAATGCCGTTCTCTCCTTTGAAAGTTACTGTCGTATGATCACTGGTTTTATAAAAAGTGCTCCCTTCGTGTTTGACAATGAACGTGAAGTGAAAACGCTCTTGCATATTCTCTAAACCGTACTGCGCATCGATAATGAGCATGGTATCTCCGACATGGCCCAATTCGAAAGGAAACACCCGAGCAATCTGATTCCCGCGCGCATCCCAATCAAAAACCACTGGCCTGTTTTGGCTGTAAGACACCTTACTGCTCAACACGATTAAGACGAATAGGAACTTCCTCATTTGATCTGTATATTTAGACTTTTACTAAAGTTACACTTTCTATGACTATCAAGGCCCGCACGATCGCAGAATATGTAAAGCAAATTCCCGAAGACAGGCAACAGGTCTTTGAAAAGTTGTTGTCTATTCTACGAGAAAACTTGCCGCCTGGATTTGAGGAATGCCTTAGTTATGGAATGCCGGCTTTTTCGGTTCCGCACAGTCTTTACCCGAAGGGCTATCACGTATCGCCAAAGGTTGCATTACCGTTCATTAGTATCGCCTCGCAAAAAAACTTTATCGCCTTTTACCACATGGGCTTGTATGCCACTCCTGAACTCAATTCGTGGTGGCAAGAGGAATACCCCAAGTATTCTAAACGGAAATTGGATATGGGAAAAAGCTGCGTGCGATTTAAGAAGATGGACGACATACCGTTTGAACTCATTCAAGAATTGGCCCAGAAAGTATCGCCCGAAGAATGGATTGCAACGTATGAAAAGCAACTCAAGAAATAGGATTTCACTATTTTTGCCCTTCACCCCAATCAAATGACTAAACGCCAAGATAAAATACCCGAAAAATTCATCGATATCGATGGAGTCATAAAAGAGAAAAACCCCTCTTTATACCAACTCATACCTGGCTTTCTCATCCGATACGTCAGCGAACGAATCGTTCGGGAACGCGTTCTGAATCAGATTATGGTGGAGTTGAAGGATCTGAATAATTTCGAGTTCTGCGCTGCAGTTTGTAAACGTTTTAAAGTAACAGTCCGCAGCGTTGGAACGGAAAACATACCAACCGAAGGAGGCGCCATTTTTGCTGCCAACCATCCCTTAGGCGGCATGGATGCGATGGCCATAATGGAGAGCATATCCCACCACCGCAGCGATGTCAAGTTTCTTGTGAATGATCTTCTGATGTCAATCATTAATCTTCGCGGAATCTTTGTTGGGGTAAATAAATTTGGCGCAACACCGCGTGAGAATATTCGCCGCGTGGACGAATTATTCGGGAGTGAAAACGCAGTTTTTATTTTTCCGGCGGGACTCGTGAGCCGTATGACACAACACCGCGTTATCCGGGATCTAGACTGGAAAAAGACGTTTATCAGCAAAGCAAAAAGACATAAAAAGCCTATTGTTCCAGTGCATATTAGTGGTCGTCTTTCCCGTAAGTTTTATAGGGTCGCCAAGATTCGTAAGTTCTTTGGTATTCAAATGAATATTGAGATGCTTCTTCTTGCCCAGGAAATGATGAAACAGCGGGGTAAAACTATTACCATTACTTATGGCAAACCTATATATCCGGCGAGCTTGGATAAGACAAGGAGCGACGACGAGTGGGCGTATGAGGTGAAATCCAACGTGTACAATCTGGTCAAATAAGTCACCTAAAACCGACGTTTAGGCGGTATATTTGCAGTCATGATAGACTTGAGCTACATCAGGCCGGCAGTATCGGTGGAGGACATTAAAGCGGAATTGACCAGAGAACGGTTTGTTCGCAACACCTCCAAACTCAACAATGAAATCTACATTGTAAACGTTCACAATGCGCCTCAAACGGTGCAGGAAGTGGGACGTTTACGAGAATTAACCTTTGCAAGCGCAGATGGAGGCACGGGCAATCCTGTTGACCTTGATGAACTTGATCTCGGTGTGAACCCGTATGAGCAATTGATTGTCTGGAACCCCGAGGAAGAAGAAATTATCGGCGGCTATAGATTCATAGACGGTGCGACCGTCGCAAGAGGAAAAGGAAATCCCCAGAGTGATTTAAGCATGGGGCACTACTTTAAATTCACACCGCATTTTCTTGACGATTATCTTCCCTATTCCATAGAATTAGGGCGTAGTTGGGTACAACCGAAATACCAACCGGCGGTCGATCCTAGAAAAGGGATGTTTGCGCTTGATAACATCTGGGACGGTTTGGGTGCGATCGTTTTGAAATATGAAAATATGCGTCATTTTTACGGTAAGGTTACCATGTATCCTACCTATGAACGCAACGCGAGGAATTGGGTACTCAATTTTCTGGACCATTACTTCCCAGATAACGAAGGACTTATGCACCCTATCATTGAAGCAGCTGTGCCGTCATTGCCGCATCTCGATGAACACTTCCCTATTGACCGAACTGACTTTTCTACCAGTTTTAAAAAAGGTTTACGCACCTTGGGTAAATTTACCGCTGAATACGGAGAAAGCGTACCGCCATTGATTAAACAATACATGGTCTTGAGTCCTGAAATGAAAACCTTTGGCACTTTCGTCAATAAGGATTTTGGAAATGTTGAAGAGACCGGCATTCTCATCTCTGTGGATAAGATTTACGAAGAGAAGCGCTCACGGTACATCACCTTGTAAACACCACAATACATTTGTGGTTACACTTTCATAACGATTCGCACAAATGAACAACTTCAACTTATACAATCCTGTAAACCTTTGTTTTGGTAAAGACGAACACAGACAACTGTCTTCGCTTATACCCAAAGACGCAAAGGTGCTGCTTACCTATGGCGGTGGATCCATCAAACGAAATGGGATTTACGAAAAGGTTATGGGCGCGCTAAAGCACCATGAAGTCATAGCGTTTGGTGGCATAGAACCCAATCCGCAATACAGCACGCTATTGCAAGCATTAGACGTTATAAAGACCGAAAACATTGATTTTTTGCTGGCCGTTGGAGGTGGATCGGTGATTGATGGTACGAAATTCCTCGCGTCAGCGGCTTTGTTCGAAGGAGCAGAACCATGGGATATTCTTGCCAAAGGTATTCGTACCACTAAAGCGCTGCCTTTTGGAACAGTACTTACTTTACCTGCGACTGGTTCAGAGATGAATAGCGGCGCGGTGGTTAGCCGCAAAGAGTTTGGACAAAAGCGCGGCATGGGTGGTCCAGGATTATTTCCACAGTTTTCAATCGCAGACCCTGCCGTCGTTGCTTCAATTCCAGAGCGACAGCTTGCAAATGGACTGGTCGACGCCTTCACCCATGTGATGGAACAATACATGACCTATCCGACATCTGCAACCCTACAAGACCGAATCTCTGAAGGCATCCTTTCCACCCTCATAGAAATTGCGCCAAAACTGATGGATAACCCATCCGACTATGGTACTGCCGCGAACTTTATGTGGAGCTGCAATATGGCGCTGAACGGTCTCATTCAAAAAGGCGTCCCTACGGATTGGAGTATACACGCTATAGGTCATGAAATCACAGCCGCTTACAACGTTGATCATGCGAGAACGCTAGCCATTGTGCTGCCGAGCCTCTACCGATTCAAATTTGAACAAAAACAGGTGAAATTAGCCCAATACGGACGGCGAGTACTGGGTTTAGACGGAAGCGATTTTGACGTTGCACACGAAGCCATTGACCGCACGGAAGCATTTTTCCATTCACTTGGAATCGAGACTAAATTGAGTGCATACGCATCGGACATAACTTCTTTTCCAGAACATGCCGCAGCACAGCTTGAGAGTTTTGGCGCTACTCGTTTAGGCGAACATAAAGACATTAAACCTTCTGATGTGGTTACTATTTTAAACGCTTGCATCTAATGTCACAAGAAATTTTAAAGTCTCTTTTTACCTCACTTCCAAAGCAGGAACGCATAAAAGAACTGGACACCTTAGCATCCATACTGAACACGCACCACAAAGCTACTTTGGCGGTGAATTTCATCTGTACCCACAACAGCAGAAGAAGTCATTTTTCCGAAATTCTTTTTAGAACTGCAGCTAAATACTACGGGATTAAAAATGTGGAAACCTACAGCGGCGGTACGGAAGGCACGGCTTTAAATGTTGAGGTAACAGAGAGTTTCAAACGCCACGGATTTACTGTTGTAAAGGATTTCGCTCCCAGTAATCCACATTGGCAGATCTTCCACCCGCTTTTAGAAAGCGAGGGCAATACACCTTTTTTGTTTTCTAAGGTCTACAATGAAGCGCCAAATCCTTCCTCTGGGTATGTGGCCGTAATGGTTTGTGATAGTGCAAATGAAGCCTGCCCAGTAGTCACGGGTGCCGCAGCACGATTCCCCTTAACATTTGTGGATCCAAAGCGGAGTGACGGAACGCCGGAATGCAGCGCTGTTTATGATGCAACCTTGAAAGAGATTGCGTCGGAAATGGGTTATTTAGTCCGCCAATTGGCTTAGGATCCCTTCAACAGCAACTCGGTAAGAGTCTAGACCAAAGCCGCTTACAGTGCCTACGCATTTTTGTCCAACAAGGCTATTGTGCCGGAATTCTTCTCGTGCTAAAGGATTGGAAATGTGCACCTCATATACGGGGACGGCAATGGCAGCAATGCAATCCATCAATGCCACAGAAGTATGGGTATATCCACCTGCATTGAGTACAATGGCATCGTAGGCTCCATCTGCTTCTTGTAAAAGATCAATAAGCTCCCCTTCTACGTTACTTTGCTCGTACCTAAATGACGCTACATCGTCATACACAGCGGTGAGCTCTTCGTAGAACGACTGAAAGTCTTGATCGCCATAAATCCCAGGTTCTCTTTTTCCTAAAAGATTGAGATTGGGTCCGTTGAGAATTAAAATTTGCATTGTGTAAAGTTAGCGCATCAATAGCGAAATTAGGCGTATGAATTGGACCGATTCCATCACGGGTTATCTAGAGCACCTCAAATTTGAGCGTGGACTTAGCGACAATACCATTAGTGCCTACAAAAGGGATCTGAACCAATTGGCCAATTTCTGTGATCAATGGCCAAAAAACGTCAATGCAAAACAAATTTCAGCCTACCTGCAACACCTGCACTCCATCGGCTATTCCCCACGCTCACAGGGACGTGTTTTAAGTGCAATGCGGGGATATTTCAGCTGGATGATCGATGAAGAGCACCTCACTGAACATCCTGTTGTTTTGTTTGAGAACCCAAAGACGGGGCGCAAACTACCCGTTGTTCTTAGTGTTCAAGAGGTAGTTCGATTGCTGGACGCTATTCCAATGAATGAAGACTTTGCGACCCGCGACAGGGCCATTATAGAGCTGCTCTATGCCTGTGGTTTACGTGTATCTGAAGCGTGTACACTGAAACGTTCCTTACTCCGCTTAGAGGAAGGCTATATTATTGTGACGGGAAAGGGAAATAAACAACGCCTGGTTCCTATCCATAAAGAAGCCATCAAACATCTTGAACTGTATCTTGAATACGAACGTCCGCATCAAAAGTGCCAACCCAAACATTCGGACACGGTCTTTTTGAGCAATAGAGGTGCTTCCCTTTCTCGCCAAAGCATCTTTCTAAAGATCAAAAGATTCGCAGTGGCGGCAGGCATAAAGAAAGACATTAGCCCGCACACTATGCGCCACAGCTTCGCTACACATTTGATGGAGCGCGGTGCCGATCTACGAATTGTACAGCAACTTTTAGGACATGAAAGTATTACGACGACTGAAATTTATACGCATATTAGCGCACAACAATTGAGCGATAAGATTGCCGATTTCCACCCCTTAAACCACTTGTAATGAAACGCTATATAATTGTTCTCGTGGCAGCCGTTTCTCTAAGCTGCGCTAGAAACACTATCAACTATAATGACGTAATTTCAGAAATGTATTCTTGCCACGATACGGTACAGTGGACTGCTCCTGAATTGTTTGATGCACTTCCAGGGACCTACGATTGGCGGTATGTTCAAGCATGGGGATGGGGAGGATCTTATGAGAGTGAATCGGACTATTTGGGCTGGACTTTAACGTTGAATGCTGATAGCACGTATAGCATAGATGGTGCTGATACTGTGGTGTATGAAGGAAATTGGTCCTTAGAGAACAGTTGGTACTCTTTTACGTTAAACTTAGATACTTCCGTGAGCACGCTTTGGGGTCAATTAGTGTATTGCCCGCCCTTTTTAATGTTTTACAACAGCCCCGTCGACGGCCCGGATCATTTGTACGAAAAACGATGAACCTAGATCAAATAATCGCCCTACAACGCGCCCATGCACCAGCACAAGCCCGTACCAGTTTAAGTTACCGACTTCAGAAATTGGATGAGTTGCGCCGTGCGCTGCAAGGTCCGTGGCAAGAGAAATTGGCAAATGCGCTGCATGAGGACTTTGGGAAAAGCCCAGTGGAAGTTGGTTTGACGGAGATTTTCCCAACATTGGATAATCTGAAGATTATTCGTAAAAATTTAAAACGTTGGTCCGCACCGCAAAAAGTAAAAACGCCACTACCGCTGTTTGGATCCACCTCCTATACCCAAGCGGAGCCCAAAGGAACTACGTTAGTTATTGCCCCTTGGAATTACCCTATCTTCTTATCGCTGCATCCCTTGTGTACATCGTTTGCAGCAGGAAACACCGTGATACTCAAACCATCTGAGCACACGCCCAAGACTTCGGCGGTACTAGCGGCATTGGTCTCAGAATTTTTTGAACCTGAGGAAGTTACTGTAGTTACGGGCGGAGTGGAAGTTTCTACAGCCCTGCTGAAGGAGCGCTTTGACCACATCTTTTTTACCGGTTCAACAGCAGTTGGTAAGATTGTTATGGCAGCAGCTAGCAAACACCTGTGCAGTGTTACCTTGGAATTGGGCGGTAAAAGTCCAACGATAGTTGATGAAACGGCCAATGCTTTTGAGGCAGGTCAGCGCGTGGCGTGGGCGAAATTCACGAATGCCGGACAGATCTGTATTGCTCCTGATCACATCTATGTTCATACGCGGAAACTGGAAGATTTCAAACGCGGTGTGGCGAAGGTTATCGCTCAACAGTACGGCGAAGATCCTACTGAAAGTAAAGATTATGTCAGTGTTGTTAATGAAGGCCATTTCAAACGACTCTCGAACATGTTACATGACGCTACCACAGAAAGCGGCGCACCCTTCATTGGAGGGACAACCAATGCAATGAACCGTAAGATTTCTCCGGCTGTTTTTATCAATCCATCGAAAGATGGTGTGCTGATGAAAGAGGAGATATTTGGTCCACTACTACCGGTATTCAGCTATACGCAACTGCAGGAACCGTTGCAGGAAATCAATTCTCGCGAGCATCCGTTAGTGGTGTATATCTATAGCAAGAGTAAACGAAACATTAAAGCCATACAACAAGGAACGCGTGCGGGTGCGACTGCAGTAAACATGAGTTTGCTTCAAATTGCAAACAACTACCTGCCTTTCGGAGGCACTGGTCATAGCGGTATTGGGAAAACTAATGGACATGCAGGTTTTTTGGAATTCACGAATACTAGAAGCGCATTTTACCAGTGGGGATTCCCGGCGAATAAGCTCCTGGCACCTCCTTATACAAGCGGTAAAGCTAAATTGGTGCAACGCTTGATCAAGAACCTATTTTAGGAACGCTCCGTTTTTACCGAGTAAAAACCAAAAAACCACCCCGCGGCGAACCGCGGGGTGGTTTTTTTTGTTGCCATGGCCGGCGCTTATCCGACCTTTACCAACTCTACTTTGAAAATGAGCGTCGCATTTGGTGGAATAACGCCACCTGCACCTGAAGCACCATATCCTAATTCTGAAGGAACAATCAATGTCGCTTTCGCACCTTCATTTAACAACATAATGCCTTCATCCCAACCTGGAATGACCTTACCAACACCAATGGGTATTTGAAGCGGCGTTCCTCGACTAAATGAAGAATCGACTACCATGCCGTCCGCCAATTTTAGTTCATAGTGAACATCTACCTGCTGTCCAGCCGTTGGCTTAGGACCCTTACCTTCTTCTTCAAGAATGTACATTAGTCCACTTTCGGTGGTTTCCGCCTGATCTTTCAAGCCCTGAATGGCTGCATCTGCGGCCTCCTGAGCAGCCTTAGCAGCCTCCTCGGCCTTACTTCTTGCCGTAGTAAACATAGAACTTGCATCCCAATTTTGAGCTTCTTCACCAACACGAATAATCTCCACTTTCTCCATGGCATCACCTTGAACAATAGCATCAACGACATCCTGTCCTTCAATAACATATCCAAAAACGGTGTGCTTACCGTCTAACCAGTCTGTTGCACCGTGTGTAATGAAGAATTGAGATCCGTTGGTTGCCGGTCCTGCATTGGCCATAGACAACGTTCCGGGTCTATTGTGCGTTAATTCTGGGTGTATTTCATCTTCGAACTGATAACCTGGGCCACCGGCGCCTGTTCCCGTTGGATCGCCACCCTGAACCATGAAATCTGCAATAACTCTATGGAAGGAAAGACCGTCATAGTATGGCGTTCCCTTTTCCGTCACGTTGTTTTCAAGTGTACCTTCTGCTAAACCAACAAAATTGGCCACCGTCATCGGTGTTTTTTCGTGTTCAAGTTTGATTGTGATCGCTCCTTTAGGCGTAGCGATTTTGGCGTAAATACCGTTTTCCATGCTGTTGTATTAAAAAAGAATGGCCCCGCCGTGCGGGGCCCTTGGTTTATTTTTCGATTGAAACTACTTCGACGTCAAAGACGAGACTCGAATTTGGAGGAATAGCACCACCGGCGCCGCGCGCACCATAACCGAGGTACGGAGGGATGATGAGTTTAGCTTTACCGCCGACATTCAACAATTGGATACCTTCCTTCCATCCTTCGATTACTCTAGCCATAGGACCATATTGCAGTGGGAATGGCTCATACGGCTCTCTTCTCTCGTCATATTTACCATTGGCCTGTGCGACCGATTTAATTGAACTGTCGAACAGCGTTCCGTCCATCAAGTATCCAGCGTAATGTACGCGAACCATTTGGCCAATTTCTGGCTTAGGACCGTCACCTACAGTCTCAATAATGTAACGCAATCCAGTTTCAGATTTCGTCGCTTCAGGATATGCCTCATCAATCTCATTCTCAATCGCTGCCGCTGCTGCTGCTTTCGCATCTGCTACAGCTGATTTTCCATCCGTAAAAGCCGCTGCCGCGTCCCATTTTTTGGCTGTACTACCTACGCGAATGATTTCAACGTTTTGAAGGACTACTTTATCTACTGGACGATCTGCCGACATGGTTTCCACTTCACCTATGGCAACAACAATTTCTTGCCCACTTAGAACCTGTGCAAAAATATTATACCCCCCGTCTAAATGTGGTGTAGGATTGTGCGTAATGAAAAACTGCGAGCCATTAGTACCCGGACCTGCATTTGCCATACTCACCACACCTGCCTTGTCATGGCGCAATTCCTCGTTGATTTCCTGAGGAAACGCGTAGCCGGGACCACCAGAACCGGTTCCGTCCGGATCGCCTCCTTGAATCATGAAATTCTTGATCACACGGTGGAATAAAGTCCCGTTGTAATAGGGCTTACCCGCATATTTTTCATCAACCTCTGGGTGGTTACCTTCTGCGAGTGCGATGAAATTGGCCGATGTCATAGGCGCCAAATCTTCGTGGAAGTCTATAAGGATATCCCCCATCGATGTTTCCAATTTCGCATAAATCCCATCTTCTAGGGTGATGGTCTCTTCGTTTATGGTGACCTTATTGCCGCCGCAACTTGAAAGTGTGATTGCAGCCATAGCCGCAATTAAATAAGTTCTGATCATTTGTTAATCGTTTAAATTCAAGATGCCCAAAGGTACTATTCCTTGTGCTATTCGAAAGGGAGCTTTGACCAATTATGAAAACTTTCACAGACTAAAAAGCACGCAACACCTATAAACGCCGATAGACTCAAGCGTACATCTGCTACACTTCAGGTCAGCGGTTTACCTGGATAAGACGTAAATCATAGCGAAGCGGACTTTGTGGGGGTACTTTATCTAAATCACCCGCCAAACCGCGTGCTAAAAACGAGGGAATAAGAACCAGTTTCTTTTCCCCTTCTTTCATTCCGGAGATGGCCTCATGCAGACCAATATCGATTTGACTGTAACCCAACTCCACAGTATCGGTATATTGCCCTACACCGCTGTCGTCAAGAAGATATACGGTAGCTTGATAAATCACTTCGTCGCCCATCGCCGCGGTATTACCCGTACCTGGCACCATGGACAACGTATACATACCGTATCCATCTCGAACGATACCGTCCAATTCGTGACTTTCCACATAACTTTTAAGCAGCTCGCGCTCTTGAGCTAAATACATTCTATTTCGTTCAACCTCATTTAGTCCTGTGGCCTCACCTGCAGGTTCTGCGCGTTCTGCGCATGCCACTAAGAGTACCAACATTCCTATGGTCGCTACTCTTAGTCCCATGAGAATACCTTTTTAGCGTATGCTAAAGCTTCTGGCAATGCCATTTCTAGCTTCCCTCCTGCGGCATTTTTATGTCCGCCGCCGTTAAAAGATTCGCGGGCAATTTCATTGACATCTATAGTGCCCTTACTGCGCAGCGACAACTTAACTATACCGTCTTCTTCGCGCATGAATAAGGTCATCTGCGCGCCTTCAATACTAAGTCCATAATTCACAAAACCTTCTGTGATTCCTTTTTCATAGCCTAATAACTCGCATTGGGCTTGACTCAAGTACAAGAGAATGATGCTACCAGAAGAATTTCTTTCTAATTGATCCAGCATCGCTCCCAACAATCGCAAACGCGCAACTGGCTGGGCATCGAAAATACTGTTTTGAACCTCCTGACTTTCCACACCTAAGTCGAGCAATCTACCCGCAACTTCGTGCGTTCTCGAGGAGGTTGCACTGTATTTAAAGCTCCCTGTATCCGTAACTATACCGGTATATAAACATTCAGCGCTTCCCTTATCTAAAAGTCCTGTCCAATCATACATTTCACAAAACTCATAGATCATTTGACAGGTGGAGCTCATGGTCGTATCGCTGTACATAAAGTCAGGCCATTCTTCAGGCTGTTGGTGATGGTCAATCATTACCTTTTTGCCCGTCGCCGCTCTGAGCGCTTCTTCCATATCTGCAGCACGACTGTAAGCGTTGTAATCCAAATGAAAAAGCATGTGTGCCTCAGCAATTTTTTCGTTGGCCAATTTTTTACCATTACTGTAAATCATCACTTGATCGTTGCCTTGTAAATGCCACAAAAACTTCGGATACGGATTGGGCACAATGACACTCACCTTTTTTCCCATGCCCTTTAAAACATGAGCCAACGCCAGTGCACTGCCCATAGCATCTCCATCTGGATTGGTATGGTTGGTGATCACAATGTTGTGGCTTTCAGCCAATGCTTCGGTAAAACCGTCAAGTCGAATTTCTTTCATAGTCATGTAAGTCTACAACAAAGGTGCAAGAAAAGTGTACCTTTGCGGTCCAAAATTTAGAAAAACTCAAATAAAATGGCAGGAACTAAGACCCTAACAATGCTCAAGCCCGATGCTGTACGCGACGGACACATTGGTGCAATCTTAAACCAAATCAACGAAGCTGGATTCCGTATTTCAGCAATGAAATTAACTCAGATGTCAAAGGCAGATGCCGAAGCCTTTTATGCAGTTCACAGCGAACGTCCATTTTTCGGTGAGCTCGTTGCATTTATGACCTCAGGTCCTATTGTCGCTGCAATTCTCGAAAAAGATAACGCAGTAGAAGATTTCCGCACCCTTATTGGCGCTACAAATCCTGCAGAAGCTGCTGAAGGTACCATCCGCGCACGCTTTGCTAAAAGTATTGGTGAGAATGCTGTACACGGTTCTGATAGTGATGAAAACGCTCAAATCGAAGGCGATTTCCACTTTGCAGGTCGCGAGCAATTTTAATCAGAAATTATTTACTAATTTCGCCGTCCCGAAAGGGACTGAGTGTCAACCTCTGGCAAGAGTTGTGAATGTTGGCTCACGGTAATAGTTAATTTTAATACTCATGGATTTAGTCCAGTTTGTACAAGACGAATTCGTAGGCAAGAAAGATCTTCCAGAATTTGCAGCAGGTGATACCATTACGGTATACTACAAGATCACCGAAGGTGAGAAAACACGTACCCAGTTTTTCCGCGGTATTGTTTTGCAGCGCAGAGGCGCAGGTGTTACTGAAACGTTTACGATTCGTAAAATGAGCGGTAACGTTGGTGTTGAGCGTATTTTCCCAGTGAATCTTCCTGCGATTGAGAAAATCGAAATCAATAAGAAAGGTAAAGTACGTCGCGCACGTATCTTCTACCAGCGTAAGCTTACTGGTAAAGCGGCTCGTATCAAAGAGCGTCGCTTCTAGTATTCAGTAAAACACATTGAAGTCCCCAATTGCCTTGCAGTTGGGGATTTTTTTTACCTAAACATTTTTTATAGTGCGGTAACGACAAACACTGTTCTCCGGTTCTGTGCCCTACCCGCTTCAGAATCATTCGTGGCCACAGGTCGACTTTCACCGTAACCACGGTGTGTTATGCGATTGGCGCTTATACCATGATTTATGATGGTTTCAGCCACACGTTTTGCGCGGCGTTGAGATAAATCCAGATTTTTATCCGCGTCTCCTACATTATCTGTGTGTCCTTGAATTTGAACGCGAAGACTGGGCGCCCCTAAAAGATATTCCGCAAAAGAAGCAATCAGCAATTCACTCTGTGCATCCAAACGATCTGAAGCCGTTTCAAATAGAATATGAGGTATAGGATAAGCCTCGCCGGATTCTAATTCCTTGTGGTCCAATTCTACTAGAATCTCATTCGAGAAGGCGCCATCAATAGCTGCATTCGGCACTAATCGCAGTGGCGCAGCGCTAAATGCTGCCTTCTTCGCTTCTACTTGCAAGAGTACCTGCTCCGCTTCCTCTTTTTTAACTACCGCAGCGAAGCTGTTATCATCATTGCTTAGCTGCAATTGTTGGCTCTCCCCGGTTACACTGTTTTTCAGAATGACTTTTGGGGAATCGTCAGAGGCAAATTGATCAATTTTTAATTGGCCTTTAACCAATACGACTTCTTCAGGCTGAACGGCTTCGTACAAATCAAAAAAGTAAATATCCCATCCATTGGATTGGTTAATCTTATTGGAGGCAAAGTAGGCTTTCTGACCGTCCAAAGTAACCATCAAACCTATTTCATCGCTTTCTGTATTGATAGGATAGCCTAGATTCATTGGCTTGCCCCAAAGTGCATTTCTTTGCGGTATTTGAATTTTAAAAAGGTCATACCCCCCCATTCCTGGATGTCCGTCGGAAGCAAAATATAGACTTTCACTATCCGGATGTATGAACGGACTCTTTTCGTTCTTCTTCGTATTCACTGCCGGGCCTAAATTTTCGGGAGTACCCCAATTCCCCAATGCATCTCTTGTACTGCTGTAAAGATCTAAACCGCCGTAACCGCCCTTGCGATCGCTGGTAAAATAGAGGACATCTCCGTTGGGACTAATGGACGGTTGACTTTCCCAACTGTCGGGTCGGTTAACTTCCTCCGGCATAGGGCGGATACTGTTCCAGTATCCGTATTCGAATGTAGTGTAATACAAATCGCAATTCTGAACCCTAGTTTTTGGGTTGCGCTCGCAAATCGTAAACACCATAAATCTATTGTCCGCGGTAATGGAAGGACCGCCTTCATTGTATTGCGTATTAAAAGGCGACTCCAAAGCCGTTCCCTCTTCAAAGCTGGGCATTCCTTGATGCACTCCGATGGTAGCAGCAATACTAAATTCTTCTACATTTCTGAGCTGGGCACCAGGACCATCGTATTTATTCTTTTTCCTACTACGACGTGTAAAATAGATGGATGAACCGTCAGGCGTTAACGCAGCCAAATATTCATCCCATCGTGTATTTAGATTGCGCGCCGGCTTTGGATCGAACGGCACTGGATTCGCAAAGAACGTTTCTTTGAGATTTATTTCTGCAAGCAAAGTCTCGGCTTCTTTTTCGTAGCCTAATTCCCTATCGTCTCTCAAAAACCACTGCTCCAAATAGCCCTCAGCTTCTTCCGGCCGGCCGGCTTCTATAGCCAATGTGGCAATGAAGAAGAGTAAATCTGGTTTATAGTCCGGACAGCGTTTCACCAATCGCTTCCAGCTTCCTTCCGCAATAGGGAACTTTCCCGTACGCATGGCCCATTCACCGCGTAAATACAATGCATGCTGGTCGGCTTCATTTTGGCGCAGGGCGGCACCAATGTAGACTTGAGCATTAGGATAATCTCCTTTATTCAGGGCTTGAAGGCCTTTCTGAATCTGACGTGAAGGACTTGCATGGTCATCGCCGCAATAGTTTCCCAACGCGATCTCGCCGAGCTGCGCAGAAAGTGAGGTGCTCGCCAATACAATGAGCAATAAAAGGAGTCTTCGCATTACAGTTCCTCTTGGTCGACCACCTTAAATTTATCCTCCGAAAGTGCAATAATGGTGCTCACAGAGGCATCCCCTGTGAGGTTAAGTACGGTACGTACCATATCAATGATCCGATCTACAGGGAAAATGATGGCAATCCAAGCGGGGTTGAGACCAACACTCTCCAATATTGGAATAAGCATGATCATACCGGCGGAAGGTACCGAAGCAGCTCCTATGGAGCCCAATGTTGCCATGAGAATGATCGTGGCTTGCTGCCCGAGACTGAGATCGATCATATGGAATTGGGCCATGAAAATCACAGCAACGGTCTGGTACAAAGCTGTACCGTCCATATTTATCGTGGCTCCTACGGGCAACACAAACGAACCAATTTCTTCGTCTACACCAAGGTTATCACGAACACAATCCATGGTTACCGGAAGCGTTGCCGCAGTTGAAGAAGTTGAAAAGGCCAAAAGCTGTGCAGGGCGAATCCCGCGCATGAAGTAGCCCCAGCTTTTGATGTAGCCCATATTCGTCTTGCGGTTGATCAAAAAGGCAATGACTGCCGGATAAAGTAACAGTATCATAATGAGCAAGCCCAAAATGGTGTAACCCGTATAAGCTCCCAGTGCTTTAAAGATCTCTACCAATCTGCCGGGTTCATCACCGGCCATTTCCGCAAGTTTCCCAGCGAGTAGCGCGAATACAAAGAATGGCGCGCCCTTCATCACCACATCCACCATCTTAATGAAGATGTCTGAGAATCCGTTGATGACGGCTGCAACCGGCTGCATTTGAGCATTGGGCAACATGACCATTACGATGCCAAAGAAGATGGCGAAGAAGATGACTTGAAGCATCAGGCTATCGTTGAAGGACAGAAAAATATTCGAAGGCACCATATCCACAAAGAATTGGAGCGGCCCCGTCTCTTTCTTATTCTGCAATACCGACATTTTTGCATTGAGCTCTTCGTTGCTTTGCTGCTCCGCTAAGGCGCTTTGTGCATCGGTAAGATAGGCGGCCATGGACGGATCATTCAATAATCGGATGTCATCAAAGTACTCAACACCTTCGCTATCATTCACCCACAATTCATAGGCGAGTCGGTTAATCTTTAATTGCTCCTCAGATGCCTGCTTCCCTGGGTTAAACGTATTCGCAATAAACATCCCCATGGCTGCAGCGAGCACCGTAGAACCTATGTAAAGGGCCAAAGTCTTTACTCCCATGCGGCCCAATGTCGCTGTATCACTGAGATTGCCAATACCTGCAATTATTGAAAACAGCACCAAAGGAATGGCAATGAGTTTCAACAGGTTAATAAATATGGTCCCGAAGGGTGCGATCCAATCGATCGTAAAATCGCTCCAGCCCATAGAGGAGCTCAATAATGCCCAGGCTATTCCTAAAACAAGACCTATTATAATTTGTACAGGCAGTGACGGTTTTTTCATCGAGTGTATTTCAAATTTCTTAAGTAATGATCAGCAAGGACCAATTTTATCATGGCCTCCACAATGGGAACCGCACGCGGAACCACGCAAGGATCGTGTCGACCTTTCGCCGCCAGCGAAACAGATTTCCCTTCACTGTTCACTGTGTTTTGTTCCTTTCCTATAGTGGCTACAGGTTTGAAGGCCACCCGCAACTCTAACGGAGCCCCATTACTGAGACCACCTACGATGCCGCCAGCATTGTTCGTTTTGGTTTCAAAATTGGCACCTATTTCATCATTGTGTTGAGATCCGAGCATTTCAGCCGCAGCGAAACCCGAACCTATTTCAAAGCCTTTAACCGCATTGATTCCCATCAGTGCTTTGGCTAAATCCGCTTGTAATTTATCAAAGACTGGCTCTCCCCAACCTACAGCAAGACCAGTAGCCACGGCTGAGATCACACCTCCAGTACTGTCTTTTTCATCCCGCACATGTGCAATGTATGCGGCCATTTCATCAGCCACTAAAGCTTCAGGGCAACGCGTAGGATGGCTATCTACTTGCGATAAATCAAGGTATTGCCAATTCGTCTTTAGCTCCACCGGTCCTACCGCTGAAGTCCAAGCCTTAACTATTACCTCTGGAATAACCAATCCTGCTAACGCTCCCGCAACCACTCTACAAGCCGTTTCACGTGCGGAAGACCTGCCGCCGCCCCTATGGTCACGGTGCCCGTATTTCGCATCATACACAAAATCGGCATGGGAAGGGCGGTACACTTTTTCAAGTTCGCCGTAATCCTTACTGCGCTGATCTTTATTTAAAATTGAGAAGGCAATGGGTGTACCCGTAGTTTTCCCCTCGAAAATACCGCTGTGAAAGCGCACTAGATCGTGCTCTGTTCGCTCGGTAGTAAGGGTGCTTTGACCCGGTTTTCTGCGGTCCAATTCTCGTTGAACTTCCGCTATATCAATGGCTATACCTGCAGGCATGCCATCCAATATTCCCCCAATTTGATCTCCATGGCTTTCGCCATAAGTGGTGAGGACTAATGATTTTCCAAATGCGTTTCCGGACATGCCACTAATGTAGGAAACACAAAGCATTCTTCGTAACATTGAAGGATGAACCTTAGACTTATAAATATTAAGCAGCTAGGAGGCGTGCATCCACCGGATACAATAGCCTTGCGCGGAAAAGCATTGGACCATTTTCCATTCATTGAAAATGCCTATTTGACACTTCGCGATGGGAAAATTGAGGATTTTGGACCCATGACCCAATGTCCACAAGACGAAACGCCCACTCAAGACCTCACAGGCAGATGCGTTCTACCTGCATTTGTTGATTCACACAGTCACCTAGTTTACGCAGGAACGCGAGAACAAGAATTCAATCTTCGACTCAAGGGTGTGAGCTATGAAGAGATTGCCGCAGCGGGCGGAGGCATTTTGAACAGTGCCGGGCGCGTCGCTGCAACCACTCAAAATGAAATGCAGCACCAGAGTTCACTGAGACTAGAAAGATTAATAGCAAACGGTACCGGCACCCTTGAAATTAAAAGCGGATATGGCTTAGATCCTGAAAACGAGCTGAAAATGCTCCGAACCATAAAAGCCCTAAATGAAGTTTCTAACGCAACACTAGTGCCCACATTTTTGGCTGCACACGCACTTCCTGCTTGGGCCAGAGCACAAGGCATGAATGATGCCAGCTACACCAAATACATGTTAGAAGAGTGTCTTCCTATTGTACAAAAAGAGGGGCTTGCAGGATTCTTGGACGGCTTTATTGAGCGTGACTATTTCAAACTAGACGCCTTACAGCATTTGATCAATGCCAGTACCACTAGCAGATTGCCGCTGAAGATTCACGTCAATCAGTTTTACGACATCGGTGGTATTCAGATGGCGGTAGAAGCCGGTGCACTGAGCGTGGACCACCTCGAGGTAATGAGTCCTGAGGCCTTGAAGGCATTGCACGGCAGTGATACCATTGCTACCCTTCTGCCTTCTTGCAGCTACTTCCTCGGCATTCCTTACGGTCCTGCTCGAGAACTCATAGAAAACGATTGCGTTGTGGCATTGGCCACAGATTATAACCCCGGCTCGTCGCCTGGAGGAAACATGCAACTGGTGTGTAACATGGCTTGTACCCAGATGAAGATGACACCAGCGGAAGCGCTAAACGCAGCAACTATTAACGGTGCGGCAGCCTTACATCTAAGCGAGCGCAAAGGATCCATTGCCGTGGGTAAGGATGCGGATCTATTGATCACTAAGGCCATCCCATCGCTGGAGTATCTGTGTTACGATTTCGGAACCAATCACATTCAAACCACCATTTTAGGTGGACAGACCCAATGAGCACAGTATTAGAACATTACACCAAAGAAGATCTCCTTAGCCGTACCTCCGTTCGTTCAGGTGAACAGCGCCTAGGAGAGCGTATTGCAACGGTTAGCGAGGCCGATTGGACCAGCGCTGATTCCCTTCCGTTCAAGTTCGTTCTTGTTGGAGTAGAAGAAGATTTCGGCGTTCGCGCCAACCACGGTCGTGGCGGTGCTGATCGCGCGTTCCAAAGCTTTTTGAGTTACTTCCTCAACATGCAGGTGAACCGTTTCTTCCCAACCGAAACAGTAGCGGTTCTTGGAGCAGTGGTTCCAACCACGGCTATAGAAAATGATCAGATAGACGCCCTGCGCGAGGCAACAGCGGCAAACGACCATACGGTGAGCGCTGTAGTGCGTAGAATTACTGAATTAGGGGCTATTCCAATAGTCATTGGCGGCGGTCATAACAATGCGTACGGGTGTTTGAAAGGCAGTAGCGAAGCAAAAGGACGCGCCATCAACTGCCTGAATATTGACGCACATACAGATTTAAGAACGACCGAAGGCAGGCACAGTGGCAACGGATTTACCTACGCCGCAAATGCAGGCTACATGGCGAATTACTTCATATTAGGTCTTCAAGAGAATTATACGCCAGAATACATTTGGCAAACCATTGAGCACAACGACGCCTACAATGTGGCAAGCTTCGAGGATTTACAATCGGGTGAATTGACCCAAGACGAAGCACTCATTCACATCGCCGAACATTTGGGGATGGAATATGGATTAGAATTGGACGTGGATGCAATTGCAAATTTCCCTTCAAGTGCACAGAGCGTGAGTGGATTTTCCTTTGATCAGGTCCGTCAAATCATCTATGCGCTCGATATGCTGCCCCACTACTTCCATCTTTGTGAAGGCCGTGTAACCTCAGAAGAGGAACATGCGTTAGTCGGAAGAGGTTTGGCCCTTCTCGTGTCCGATTTTATCAAAGCACACATCTTCAGCGAATAACATGAGCTACCGGATAGAATGCATACCCAACGTGAGTACTGCCGATCCAGCAATCCTTGAACGCATTGCTGCTGCGATCGAGGCCACTGAGGGCGTAACGCTGCATTTTGTTGATCCTGGTAAAAGTGCCAACCGTACGGTATTTACTTATCTCGGCCCCGCGAGTCAAGTCCTAAAAGCCACTGAATCGCTCTTTGCCATTGCGCTGAGCGAGATCGATATGCGCCAGCATCAAGGCGTACACCCGCGAATGGGCGCTGTGGACGTTTGTCCCTTCGTTCTACTGGACGATGAAACACATGCTGATGACCTGCTCGAGCGCGTGCGCACGTTCGCTAAAGACATCAGTACGAAACACGATTTGGCCATTTACGGCTACGAGTACCTCGCGAGCAGCTCAGAGCGTAAAAACCTCGCTGCAGTGCGCCAAGGAGAGTATGAAGGCCTTGAAGGGAGATTTGCTAGCGGCGACCTCCCCGACTTCGGTCCGCAAACTTTCACCCCGGCGTTAGCCCTGCACGGTGCCACCGCCATGAGTGTGCGCCCCTTGATGGTGGCTTACAACGTAAATCTAGTCGGCGGCGAGCTTAAGGAACGACTGAAGGCAGCAAAGACAATAGCCGTAAAAATCCGAGAGCGCGATGGCGGTATGCCGGGAGTCAAAGCCATAGGATGGTATTTGCCAGATTTCGATCTCGTTCAGGTCAGCTGCAACCTCACCAAGCCAAATGAAGCAGGAGTTTGTGAAGTATTTACCCGAGTCCAAGAACTGGCTGCAGCATTGGGATTTGAGGCCCCGTCTTCGGAACTCATCGGTTGCATCCCACAAAGCCAATTCACCTTGATGACCCCGGAAGAACTGGGATTTGGTCAGCTCAAGCCTTTTAATGAACGTAGGATTCTAGATATCTAAGACACATGAAAACCAAACTTCTCTGTCTGCTAACTTTCTTACTTACACAAGTAAGCGCTCAAGAAATTAATCATCGCCAAGACTTTTCTGGAGGAGCCTCTATGACCTCTTATGGAAGAGCAGCCTTAAATGGCAAGTGGCAATTTGATATCACGCCCTTCGCATGTTCTCCCTCGCTCGTTGAATACCCATTCACATTAGCTACGAAAACTCAATATTGGAGCAATAACGGCTGGAGCACAACCCTTCAAGCCGATGGATATTTAACCCCAGGGCACTTTTATTGGGACGCTTTTGGATATTCTCGGATTCCACATATTCGACCAGCGGGACAACTGTTTTGGACGGTTAATCTTCCTATCAGAAACCGGGAGATTATAAAAACTAAACTAGAAGAGGTAAGCATCGACCTTGTTGAAACCTCCGTACCTAATCTTTTTGGCTTTGGCTTCCATGACGAAATTGTGCCTGCGACTTCTTACCACCCTTTTGAGACCATGGTTAATCGTGACATTCACGTTACATCTGGGCTATTATTCAATCGTATAAGGGTTCCAGGTGTTTACACATTAAGCTCCTCTAGTTTTAGCCCCAATGTGGTCGAGGCATGGCCCTTTGGGCAGTCTCTCAGTGGATTTTTAGGAATTACAAAACAGAACTACAGTATTCGATCTATTAAGACTAGCCAAGGAAGAAACGTGATAAAGTTGAGAGAATCTTCTTTCAAAATAGGACTGCTCTTACCCTTAAACTATACGATTTTAGGTCAAGACGGATATATCGAACCGAGCTCTGTTAAAAGCCGGTTCTACAGGTTCCCCCGTCCCTATTATCGAAAGTTCAACGGACCTACGCTTGGGTTTCACTTAGGCTCAACTCATTACATCAACCGTCAAGAACTAAGCAAAGGAGGTAAAAATCCATCTAAAATCACCGAACTAGAGCTAGGAGTTACTTGGCTGCCTTGGGATTTTTATTCGGGAGAAATCCCTCCTTTACAATTTAGAGTGGTCGCACGACCAGGACTTTGGAAAGACCGCGTATCCAAAAGGCCCTTAACATCGAAGCATTGGGAACACTTACCCTAATAAACATATGGCACAATTTTTTCTTACAGAAGTGCCAACAACACACCACCTATGAAAATCAGAATTGCAGCGGTACTCCTGCTCATTTCAAGCGCACTATGGGCGCAAAACCGCACCCTAAGCGGCTACATCACCGACTTTGAGACTGGTGAAGCACTTATCGGAGTGAACGTATGGGCGCCTGAATTAAAATTGGGCACCTCTTCAAATAATTACGGGTTCTACTCACTGACCTTACCTAAAGGCACACATGTGGTGCGACTGACCTACCTCGGTTACGACAACAACCAGTTCGAGGCGGATCTTTCGAGAAATGTGGAATTCAATTTCCGCCTGAAGCCGTCTGACAACATGCTCAATGAAGTCGATGTCGTTGCCGCTGAAGGACAGAAAATTCAGGACCAAGTACAAATGTCGAAGATGGAGGTTCCCATCAAGCAGCTTAAATCACTACCCGCCATCATGGGAGAAGTCGACATCATGAAAACCTTGCAACTGCTGCCAGGTGTTCAAAGCGGCGGCGAGGGTACTTCAGGACTCTATGTTCGCGGTGGCTCGCCCGATCAAAACCTCATTCTTTTGGACGGTGTTCCACTATATAATGTCAACCATTTATTTGGATTTTTCTCCGTGTTCAATGCCGACGCTATCTCAAATGTCAGTATCACAAAAGGCGGTTTTCCAGCGCGTTACGGCGGGAGACTTTCTTCAGTTCTTGAAGTGAACATGAAGGAAGGAAATATGAAAGAATTCCATGGCGATGCTACGGTGAGTCTGATCGCTTCAAAAATGACGGTAGAAGGACCTTTGATTAAAGATAAATCCAGCTTTATGCTTTCTGCCAGACGTACCTATATAGATGTCCTCGCGAAGCCATTTATCGCCAATCTAAACAGCACGGATCCTAATTTTAATGTGTCGCCACGTTACTATTTCTATGATATGAACGGTAAGGTGAACTATAAATTAGGACAGTACGATCGCTTCTACCTCAGCCACTTCCAAGGAAAAGATGACTTCGGTTTAAGATCCAGAGATACCTACGAAAACGGCACGGAGCGATACGAAAGCAGTATAGACTTCGGACTGGATTGGCGCAATAGCATTACTGCAGCACGTTGGAACCACCAGTGGTCGCCTAAACTTTTCTCTAATGTTACTGCGACCAGAAGTCAATATGTATTCAATACAAGAGCGATAAGTGAAGAATTGGCTTATCCAAATTATCCCGATACTTTGGGCATGAGCGACGAGCGTTTTGCTGGACTTTACTTCTCCGGTATCGAGGATTACGGTGCTCGAATTGATTTCGACTTTGCTTTGAACCCTCGACATTACATCAGATATGGAGCGAATTACACCAACCACACCTTCTCTCCCGGCGCTACGAATCTAGAATTTCAGTCGGGTGGTTTCAATTTAGACACAACCATTGGTGGTGATGCTGTTTACTCTGATGAAGTCTATGCTTTCATTGAAGACGAATGGAAAGTAAATGAAAACTTAAAGATGAATGGCGGGCTGCATTTTGCAAATCTGTTTGTACAGGGCGAGAGTTACCATAGCTTGCAGCCGAGATTTGGTATGAATTATAGCCTGCCCGGAGGATTGGCATTCAAAGCGTCTTATGCTGAGATGATGCAATTCGTCAATCTACTGACGAATGAAGGGATTGGACTTCCCACTGATTTATGGGTACCTTCAACTGCGAACATAAAGCCACAGACTTCGCAACAAATTGCTGCAGGCCTGGCGAAAAACATTGGACCGTATGAATTCAGTGTGGAAGGGTACTACAAAACCATGGATAATCTAGTGAGTTACAAAGAAGGAGCCTCTTTCCTGTTCTCATTGGATAACGATACGTGGGAGGATAAGATCAGTCAAGGTTCGGGTGAGAGCTATGGCATGGAATTTTTTGCGCAGCGTAAAACAGGACGAACGACCGGTTGGATCGGTTATACATTAAGTTGGAGTTACCGCCAATTCGATGATATCAACGGCGGGGAACCCTATTTCTTTACTTACGACCGTCGACACGATATATCTGTCGTAGCGAGCCATGACTTCACGGATAATATTAGCTTCAGTGGTGCATGGGTTTATGGCACAGGACGTGCCGTTACCCTTCCTGAGTACTCTTATTATACCGGCCTACCGGATGGACTTTCTTGGTGGGACGGCGCGCGCGCACTTGTAGATCGGCCGTCAGATAAAAACGCGTACCGCATGAGTCCCTATCACCGACTTGATATAAGTCTAAGTTTTAAGAAAAAGAAATTGAAATACGATCGCTGGTGGGTATTTAGCACCTACAACACGTATAATAATTTGAATCCATTCTTTATTGAAACCGCAACGGACGATAATGGAAATCCTGGCCTTCGAGAGTACGGCTTGTTCCCGCTTATCCCTAGTGTTGCTTACCGTATAAAATTTTAAGCCATGAGAATATTTCTACTTCTTTTTTCGGCAGCCCTATTTCTTTCGAGTTGTGACAACTTAGTTAATGGTGTGGTGCGTGATATTGATCTACCGCCCCACGAAAGCCAGCTTGCCGCAAGCCTGTTTTTAGATTCTCGAGATAGTAACATTAGTGCCATAGTTTCATCATCAAAAGGCATCTATGACACAGGGCAAAGTAAAAGTGTCTACAATGCAGAATGTGTATTAAATGTTGGCGCAACGACCTATAATTGGTCTACAATGGATCAATACGAACGCTACACGGAACTCTTACCGGACCGTTTCGGCGCACCGACTGATTCGGTAGTTTTCACCGTTAATCATGCAGATTTCACTTCTGTTAGCGCTACTCAAGTATTCCCATCGGCCCCTCAAGTCTCGCTTGAATTAAACTATGGCGCGACACAACTGTATGGCGAAATTTCCGATGAACTGATTATTACGCTCGAGGATATCCCTGGTGTAAATCAACATTATATTGTATCCATTGACGTGCACTTCAGGACTGCACTTTCAGGACAAGATACCTCTGAATATTACAATCTGTATTGGGAAACTGAATACCCAAACAGTACGCCCCTATGGGGTCAAGAAAGTGCCTTACTCTTGTCTGAAGACGGCCTCGATAGGAACATCAAGTTTTCAGCTGCTACGGGCATCAACCCCATCGACTTTGCTATGCTTCATGAATACCGCGTTAAGGTCAGCGCTTTAAGTGAGGAAATGTATTTATTCTATAAAAGCTACACAGCTTACGAGAACGCGAACGGCAATCCTTTTGCTGAGCCTGTGGTACTGTACTCAAACATGAGTAATAACATGGGGTGTTTTGGCGTAAGTACGACGAAACGATTCTATAAATAACTAGTAGGTTAGCAATACAGCGCCCCAAGTAAAGCCTGCACCAAAAGCAGCTAAACAAACCGTATCCCCGCGTTTTACAGCGCCTTCGTCTACTGCCTCCGAGAGTGCGATAGCGATCGAAGCGCCTGTCGTATTTCCGTATTTCTGAATGTTGTTAAACACCTGATCGTCGCGCAGACCCATGCGTTTTTGAATAAATTGAGCAATGCGTAAGTTGGCTTGGTGTGGGATCAGGCAATCTATTTTATCGGGTGTCAAGTCGTTTTTGGCTAAAGCTTCTCCAATGACTTCACCGAAACGTACTACCGCATTCTTAAATACAAAGTTTCCGTTCATCTGCGGGTAATGAATATCCGGATCCACCCCATTTTCAAGCAGTTCTCCGATCCAATGCTGCGTTCCAAAGCCTTTCATCGTAAGTTCCTCCTTATTCTTACCCTCACTGTGCATATGGCAACTCTTAATGCCACTCTCGCCTTCTGATGCTCTTGAGAGCACTATGGCCCCGGCACCATCGCCAAAAATGACACTTACCCCTCTACCGCGGGTGGTTTTATCCAAAAAGGGGCTTTGAAGCTCCGAAGCAACGACCAACACATGCTCGTACATCCCCGTTTGGACAAAGGCATTACCTACACTTAAAGCATAGATAAACCCGGAGCAGGCATTCCGAACATCTGTTGCTCCGGCGGTATGTATGCCTAAAGCTTCTTGTACCTGAACGCCACATCCTGGAAAGTAGTAATCCGGCGAAATAGTCGCAAACACGATATGTCCAATTTCCTCAGGCTCTATTCCCGCGGCTTTAATGGCATTGCGTGCGGCTTTTACACCCATAGTTGCCGCCGTATTCCCATCGCCTTCTTCTACCCAACGACGTTCGCGGATACCGGTTCTCTCAGTAATCCACTCATCGGTTGTATCCATAAGGGTACTGAGGTGCTCATTGGTAACGATACGTTCGGGTACATAATGGCCGGTTCCGGAGATTTTAGCTGTGTGCATGATAGGTTGTCTTGTAATGAAGTTGCGTTGGAAAAAAGATAAAGTAAAATTGGCACCCAAGTTGACACCTTGTCACACAAAATTCAATTGGTGGCATGTGGCACGAGTGTTGAAGTAGTTGCACAAACCAAATAATTGAATAAAATGGCAAAAGGATCTATAAACGTAACCGCGCAGAACATCTTCCCTATTATCAAGAAGTTCTTGTACAGCGATCACGAAATTTTTCTACGTGAATTGGTATCAAATGCTGTCGATGCAACGCAGAAGCTGAAAACGCTGACCAATTTGGGTGAAGCCAAAGGCGAGCTTGGCGATTTGACCATTCACATCAAATTGGACAAAAAGGCCAAAACCTTGAGCATCATCGACCGTGGTATCGGTATGACTGCTGAGGAAATTGACAAATACATTAACCAAGTTGCTTTCTCTGGCGCGGAGGAATTCGTGAAAGAATATGAAGGTAAAATGGAAGGTGCAGATTTGATTGGGCACTTCGGTCTAGGGTTCTACTCTGCCTTTATGGTGGCAAAGAAGGTAGAAATCCTGACAAAATCTCATAAGGATGCAGCTGGAGTACAATGGATCTGTGATGGAAATCCAGAATTTGAGCTAAACACTATAGAAAAAGAAGACCGTGGAACAGAAATCAAGCTCCACATAGCTGAAGATAGCGAAGACTTCTTGGAAGAAAGTAAAATCAATGAGCTGCTGAGCAAGTATGCGAAGTTCATGCCGATCTCCATTCAGTTTGGTGAGAAGGACGAGAGCTATAATGCAGCGGCAGAAGGCGAAGATGCAAAGTGGGAAACACGTAAAATCCCTAATGTTATCAATAACCCCAACCCTGCTTGGGTGCGCAAACCAGCAGACTTATCCGACGAAGATTACAAGACTTTCTACAAGGAGCTTTACCCCATGAGCTTCGAGGAGCCGTTGTTCAACATTCATTTGAATGTAGATTTCCCGTTCAACTTAACAGGGGTACTGTACTTCCCGAAAATCAAGCCAAACGTTGAACCACAGCGTAACAAAATTCAGTTGTTCCAAAAGCAGGTGTTCGTTACGGATAGTGTAGAAGGTATTGTGCCAGATTTCTTGACACTCCTCCACGGAGTGATTGATTCACCAGATATTCCGCTCAATGTGAGCCGCTCCTACCTTCAAGCTGATGGGAATGTGAAGAAAATCGCTTCACACATTACGAAGAAGGTTGCAGATAAGCTCGATGAGATGTTCCGTAAGGACCGCGCCGATTTTGAATCGAAATGGAACGACATGAAAATCATCATCGAATACGGTATGCTGACGGAAGACAAATTCTTCGACAAAGCGAAAAAATTCGCTATGTATGCAGATACCGATGGCGGGCTTCACACGTTTGAGGCATACTTGGAGTCCATTAAAGAGCAACAGACGGATAAGGATAAAAAGACCGTTGTTCTCTATGCTTCCAATAAAGATGCACAGCACAGCTACATTCAAAACGCGAAAAATAAGGGATACGGCGTACTGCTCCTAGATTCACCGTTGACGAGTCACTTGCTACAAAAATTGGAACAAGAGCACGAAAACACAACGTTTGCGCGTGTGGATTCAGATTTGATCGATAACCTCATTAAGAAGGATGAAACGCGTGTTGCTAAGTTGAGCGACAAGCAGAAGGAGGAATTGAAAACCCGATTAGAAACCATCGTACCTAAGGAGAAATTTACTTTGAAACTAGAGGATATGGATTCTACCGAGGCACCCTTAGTCATTACCGTTCCTGAATTCATGCGCCGCATGAAGGAAATGCAAATGACCGGTGGTGGTGGAATGATGGGTATGGGTGATTTCCCTGATATGTACGATCTGATCGTCAATGCCAACCATCCGCTCGCTTCAAAAATTTTAGATACTGAAGATGCAGATGCTCGTGGTACCGCTGTAAATCAGGCGCTTGACCTTGCTAAACTGCAGCAGAATTTACTACACGGCGAAGAGTTGACTGCGTTCATCGCCCGTTCTTACGAGCTTTTAGGAAACGAATAACCGTTTGTTACTTGTTGATTAAATATTCCTATGTCTTAGGAATGTCAAGGGGGCTCCGGCCCCCTTTTTGTATTTTTACGGTTCATATAAACCATTGACTTCTATGAGCGCGGACGTTCTATCCCTAGCTACTCAAAATGCCACTTTGTGGACTTCTGATTTATTTGATGCCGAAACTCGTGCCGAAGCACAAGCTCTTTTGGAGCAGGGCGGCGATACCTTGATTGAGCCCTTCTACAAAGACCTAGACTTTGGAACTGGCGGTATGCGCGGTATCATGGGCGTGGGAACCAATAGAATTAACCCTTATACACTCGGTTTAGCCACACAAGGTTTGGCCGTTTATGCCAAGCAATCCATGGGACGCAAAGACCTCAAAGCTGCCATCGCCTACGACAGCCGGAACAACTCTCAGTCTTTTGCACGCAAGGTTGCCGAAGTATTGAGCGCCAATGGTGTACACACCTATTTATTTGAAGAATTGCGCCCAACACCAGAGCTGAGCTTTGCTGTACGCGAATTAGGTTGTGATTTCGGAATCGTTTTGACCGCCTCACACAATCCGAAGGAATACAACGGATACAAGGTGTATTGGAATGATGGGGGCCAGTTAGTTCCTCCGCATGACAAGGGTGTCATTGAACAAGTGCGTGCCACTAGATTTGAAGATATACGTTGGGATGCGAACGAGGCTTTGATTGAGACCGTAGGTACTGCCATAGACGATAAATACACCGATATGGTTGCAGGGCTCAGCCTAAGCAACGCTGGTAAGACGGAACTGGACATAGTATTTACAGCATTGCACGGCACCTCCATTGTGAGTGTTCCTCCTGCCCTTGCTAAGGCTGGATTTACCAACGTTCAACTGGTCGAAGCGCAAAGCGCACCGGACGGAAATTTTCCAACCGTGGCCAGCCCTAACCCGGAAGAAAGTGCTGCATTAGCCATGGCTGTTGCTCAGGCGGAAGCCACCGGTGCAGATCTAGTGATCGGTTGTGACCCTGATACTGATCGCGTGGGTATTGCTGCCAACGATGGGACAGGCAAAATGCAACTGCTCAACGGAAACGATACCGCAGCACTACTCGTCCACTACATCCTCAATGCGTACAAGGAGAACGGCACCCTCCCCTCCAACGGTTTTACTGCTGCCACAGTAGTGACCACCGATCTCATTGCCGACATCTCGGCGGCCTATGGCGTGCCTTGTTACCGCTGTTTGACCGGATTCAAATGGATCGCAGATATCATCAATCACAAGCCAGAGGAACAATTCCTAGTGGGCGGTGAAGAAAGCTACGGCTACCTCATTGGGGATGCCGTTCGCGATAAAGATGCCGTGGCTTCTGCAGTGATGATCGCGGAAATGGCCGCTAATGCCAAGTCACAAGGCCGTACAGTCTTGCAACAGCTAGAAGCCATCCACCGCGAGTTTGGCCAATACCAAGAGCGTTTAATTTCCATCACCAAGAAAGGCCGTTCTGGGGCCCAAGAAATTGCGGATATGATGACTGCCCTGCGAAATGATCCGCCGAAGACCTTGGCGGGATCGCCAGTGGTCATTGCCATCGACCACAATAATTCAACTCAGACCGATCTGCGCACTGGAGCAACATCAAGCACGGCGCTGCCTGCCTCAAATGTGTTGCAGTTCATCACGGAGGCTGGAGATAAAGTGAGTGCACGCCCTTCAGGAACAGAACCAAAAATCAAGTTCTACTTCAGCGTGCGCGCTACCACTGGTCATAGCCATGCTGCAACCAAGGCAGAACTTGAAAGAAAGATTGATACCTTTATTGAGGAATTAAACCTCTAATTCAAACATGAAGAATTTCATCATCATAGGGGCCATTTCGATGGCCCTTTTTTCTTGCTCACAACCTGAGCCAAAAACGGAAGCAGCCACAGGGCGAGATTTCATTGGATCCATCATCCAAAACGATTCCACCAGGGTGTCGTTTCATGTTCATCTGGAAGAGAACACACTGACGTTTTACAACGGTATACAAGAGTCTTTCGAGGTAGTCCTAAGCGGAGAAGATACTCTTCGGGGTACATTCCCTGTATTCGCGTCTGACCTATGGCTCGTTGCGAAAGAAGATGGGTTTGAAGGAGAATATTACCGCACGGACGCAAATAACTATCGATTACCTCTCGAGCTGGCGCCTGGAGGTATGACCTATGAACAGAGCCCTTCAGAATTCTCTGGCCAATATGCTATCACCCGCTACCTCGGCGAGGGAATAGAGAAGCCTGCATTACTGCAACTGGACAAAAAAGACGGCGTTCTCGTTGGGACTATTGCCACCTCTACTGGCGATAGCAGATTTATGACAGGTTACGAGGTCGAGGGTGGTTTTGAGCTCATGGGCTTCGACGGCAGATTTATCTTCAAAGTCCGCGCTACAGTCTCGGATAGCACCATTGAAGGTCACGTTTGGGCCGGGATGACGGGCTACTACTCCTTCTCCGGCATTGCAGATGATAATGCCAACTTGGAAGATCCAGAGGAAATGTCATCGTTGCGCGAAGACTATACCCACATAGAGTGGCATTTACCGGGTCTTGATGGCGATACCGTTCACTTTGATAGCCGTACCATCACTAAGCCTACCATCTTAGCCATCCAAGGATCGTGGTGTCCCAACTGTATGGACGAAGGCCGAGTGTTGGACCAGTACTACCGAGAATTTGAGGGAGCCATTGATGTCTATGGCTTGAGCTACGAATATAGCGGGACGTTGGAAAAAGCCACAGCTGCCGTGCAGAAAATGGAACGCGATCTAGGCACCAGCTTCCCTATGGTTATTGCGACCTACAATGCTCAACAAGACCGCAATGCCGTGTTGCCCTTGGAACAGATACGTAGCTATCCTACTTCGATTATGTTGGATCACCAGGGAAATGTGGTGAAGATCCATACCGGTTTTTACGGTCCTTCTACCAAGGAATACGAGGCCTATGTTAGAGAGACCCGAGAGGAATTGGAAGCATTGGTAGCTAAAGCGAATGGCTAATTACCTCGAACGCATATGGCCGGATTTTAAAGAGCTCGCCCGCTCTAAGCGAAAGGAGAATAAAAAATTCTTCACCCGCCTGCACGGGCAAGACCCAAAGCGTTTGAATGAGCAATTTCATGCGGTGCATGAAGAAGTCTTCGCCGAAACTAATTGCTTGACATGTGCACGTTGCTGCCGGACTACGGGTCCGCTCCTAACTAAGCAAGACATTGGGCGGATTTCGAAGAAGCAAGGCATGAAGGCGGCGGACTTCGAGAAGCAATATTTGCGTGTGGACGAAGATGGGGATTGGGTGATGAAAAGTTTGCCGTGCCCCTTTTTAGAATTGGACACCAACAAATGCACGATCTACGAATATGCTCCCAAGGCGTGCCGTCAATACCCGCATACGAATCACCCGAATATGAAGTCGATTTTAGGACTGACGGAGACGAATGTTCGCCATTGCCCGGCAGTGTTTGAAATGGTCGAGCGCATGAAGCAAAGGGCTCAATTCTAGCTATATAAAACCCCTTTTTTAAACCAGAAGTGGAATAGTAACGCCGTAGCTACAACGGTAAGAGATCCTATAACATTGTACCAAAGAAAGCCCAATGAAATTGACTCTACTGTATTGAGGTAATGTATCACGAAGACCGTGAATTGGCCGACAATACCGGCGATAAAAATGGACTTCCCATTTACTTGTTTAATGAAGAGTGCAACGAGGAAAATCCCTAAGATGGTGCCATAGAATAGGCTGCCCAGAACATTGACCAATTGAATGAGGTTCTCGTACAGTGGTGCGGCTAGAGCGACGCCAATGGCGGCCAGACCCCAAATAAAAGTGAGTATGCGGATGGTGCGTTTTGGACGCTGAGACTCCCCTTTGAAAACCGTGTAATAGTCTACATAGGTGGTGGTGGCGAGGGCGCTGACTTCACCAGCCGTGCTGGACATGGCAGCGGAAATGATCACTGCCAATAGCAAGCCTACGAGGCCTTTAGGCAGAAAGTTGAGCACGAAGGTGATAAACACATAATCCGTGTCTTTGCGTTGGAAGTTGGGTACGTGTTTTTCAAGCGTAGACATGTACGTTTCACGCAATTGAGCAAGACGCTCTTTGTGCGCATCTACAGCGGCCCAATCTCCGATGAGGAGGGCTTCACGCTTGGCGGCGAAAGAATGGGCATGGAATTTTTCCAGTTCGGCCAATTCCGCTTGCACTTCCACCGGCGCTCGTTTCACTTCGCTTTCATTGAAGAAGATGGGCGGTTGAGTGAATTGGTAAAAAACAAAAAGCAAGACGCCCACACAGAGTATTCCAAATTGCATCGGCACTTTAAACACCCCGTTGAAAAGCAGGCCAAAACGGCTGGTAGAGAGGTTTTCTGCGCCGAGGTAGCGCTGGACTTGGCTCTGATCAGTACCCAAATAACTCAACGAAAGGAACAACCCACCGGCGAGACCCGACCACAGGGTGTAGCGCGTACCCATGTCCATGGAGGTGTTTATGATATGAAGCTTGCCCATCTGGCCCGCGATGTCGTAGGCTTCCGGCATGCTCACGGGAATCTTATCGACCAATAAATAGGCCGCAATCCCCATTCCGACAAGGATGGTCAGCATTTGCCATTTCTGTGTAACAGCCACTGCTGCGGAGCCTCCACTCACCGTGTAGAAGACCACGATCAGCCCTATGATGATGATCATGAGGTTGAGGGACAGGCCCAGTGCGGCGCTTAGGACGATGGCCGGCGCGAAGATGGTAATGCCCGCTGCTAAGCCGCGCGACATCAAGAAAAGAGCTGCGGTAAACAATCGGGTTTTACGGTCGAAACGTTGCTCGAGGAATTGGTACGCGGTGATGGCACTCATCTTTCTGTAGGCCGGCACAAAGAAGACGCTGACCAGAATAACTGCGAGGGGAAGACCAAAATAGAACTGAATAAATCCCATATCCTCGGCATAGGCCTGACCGGGCGTGGACAAGAACGTGATGGCCGAGGCCTGGGTAGCCATGATCCCTAATCCAATGGTCCATAAACTCACATCTTTCGAACCACTGAGCAACTCCCCAGCCGCACGCAACCGAGTTTTATAGACGCCATACCCTACAATAAGGGCTAGCGTCCCTACTAAGACGAACCAATCTAAGGGGTGCATTTACACGTATTGACGCGTGATGAAATAGAACGCCACAATCTCCGCTACCAAAAGCGCGATCACGCCGATGTAGTACTTCTTCCAATTAATGATTGAGGGATTCTTAACGGTCATAATGCAAGATATTTTGTAGTAGTCTCAAAGCGCCTGGAACCCCTTTCGGCAATTCCCGGAAGAGCGACAGGCCTGTGTAAATTACGGAACCTTTCCCATACTCTGCAACCACTGTCGAGTTTTCATACACCGTCCCCGTAGATTCCGTGATGCTCAAAGCGGTGGTATAGCCTTCGTATTCGCTCGGGAAATATAAACCACGCTCCTGCACCCATTGTTCAAAATCAGCTTCGCTGAGGGCATTGGGTTTTTGAAGGAGGTCCAATTCTTTCAGCGCCACCGGCGCCTCTTCTTCCGTCACACGATCACGCCCCACGGTCAAAGGCACAGGCAATGGCAATGCCATCCCGCTTCGGCCCGCCGTAGTATAGGTCACCACAAAATTTCCGCCATTGGCCACAAAACTTTTGATGCGCTCTTCACTCTCCATCAACCATGCTTCTGTGTTAAACGCACGAATGCCAACCAAAACGGCATCCACTTCATCCCAAAGCTCTGGCGTCTCTTCTGTAATTTTTACCACCTCATAGCCGACGCTCTCCAACGTCTCATCCATCAAATCCCCCGCCCCTTCTATGTAGCCCACTTTGATGCGCTTTTTATTAAGGTCGAGGACTGTTAGCACTGAAAATGCAGGATAATACACATAATGAGTTCCGATGTGGGGATAGCTAATTGTTATTTTCGAGTCGATAGTCTTCGGGAAAAACTTGCCCGGATAACTCTCATACCCTAAGAACACGTGATACTTACCAGCTTCCATTTTAGCCGGTATTTCCTCAGTGAAGTGATTCCATCCGGCATTCAATGTTTCACTTCTATTCATGGAAGTGGACAAAAATTCACGCTTTTCCAACTCGATGTAGTGATCATTCTCCCTAGCAGGTCCCAATCCATGAGTCCTGAAATCTAGAGACCAACTCAACTCACCCCCATCCTTAGAGTAAATACTATATCCAATAGATCCTTTCTTGCCCGTATTCCAATAGACGGTTTGGTCGAACTTCGCATGAATGGCCGGCTCCACCGCGATGGCCTCTCGGTATTCCCCTACGGCGCGGTCACTGAGTTTCGCGACAGGCTTGAGGTAGAGCAAGATGATGGCGGATTCATGTTCTAATCGGACCCTGATGTACTTTGTGATCTTACCCTCATCGTACAAATCTACTTCGAGCTCCTGCCCTTCACTGGTCAGTACCTGTGCGGGATTCAACCCCATATCTTTAGTGGGTGCCTTAACCGAAGCGAGCTTCACTTCCACATCAAAATTCAGGGCTTGAAGCACCAAGGTCGCTGGATATGAGAGACCTTCAGGCATAGGGTTACTAGACGTAAAGACCTCAGCATACACGCCCAAGAGATGCAGCATGACCTGTTGCCAGCGCTGGTATTTATCAGATTCCGGGGTGGTTTGCTCCAACAATACCTTGCCCAGCTCTGCCCATTTGGCAATGGCTTGCCTTTGGTCGCCTATTTCAAGGGCAAAAGCCGCGTCCTGTGCCAACAAACTTTGTGCATCCGCGCCACGATCCGGCATGAGGTAGGAGGATAAATCGCCCCCGCCCCAAAGCTTCTTGAAGTACTCTTCACGCGGGCCGCGATTGACGGGAACACCAAATCCCTGACACTTGTGCATGGAACGCGCGGCATCGCCGATGGCCCCATAGGTATCGCCCAGCAATGGGTCGAATCCACTCATATCTAGGTATACCGCCTCCGGATCGTCTTTCAAGGTAGGATCCCACCAAACGGAGGTGTTCCACCAAACGCCCTGTACGGACCATGCTGCTGTGGCTGTATCGTATTTCTCGTCTGCGGCGAGCTCCGCACATTGGATGGCCAGTTCGGCTGAGGCCGTGTGGTGGCCGTGACCGGCGCGCTCGTCTGGCGGGAAGCGTGTGATGATAAAATCTGGCTTCAGCTCTCGTATGGTGCGCACGGCTTGCAACTGGAGGTCGTCGTGGTCCCACTTGGTCCACACCTCGTCCACGCTTTTGGAATATCCAAAGTCAAGGGCATCGGTGAAACGCTGGTTTCCACCGTCGATACTGCGTGCGGCACGCAGTTCGTGTTCACGAATCACACCGAGCTCGGCTCCAAGCTCGTCGCCGATCAAATTCTGTCCGCCCGAACCTCGGGTAAGCGATAAATAAGTGGTTTCCGCATCAAGCGCATTCGAAAACCACGCAATCAATCGGGTATTTTCATCGTCGGGGTGAGCCGCCATGTACAATACGCGCTTGCCGGAGCCAAAACGCTCCATTTCAGCCATGGCTTGGCTTTGGGTCAGGGGTGAAAATTGCCCAAAAGACTGATTTCCAAACACTAACAAAAGCATCACCAAAAAAGCCTGAACTTTTGGACGGCTAGGTGTTATCTTGACAGACTTATTTATTGATTCCATGACTAGAATTTTACTCTTTTTATTTACGATCACCACATTTGTAGCCCAAGCACAGCTTAAAGTTCAATTAAAATCGGGAACCTACCTTATCGAAGAAGGCACCTTTAAGCAATTAAGCAATAAACAACCCTCCTATGGTGTGGGTCTTTGGGACCGTGTCGTGCTCGCCGAAGATAAAAAAGCATTAACGGATTTAGGTGTGGAATTGGGGCATTATTTGCCTAAAAACGCGTTTGAAGTAAAAATTCCTGCAGGAGTGACCATTGCCCAATTGCGTGATGCTGGGCTCAGTGGGTTCGTGAAATGGACGCCAATGATGAAACTCGATGGTCCACTCTCCACAGGTGACTGGCCCGAATGGGCAGTGCTCAACGACGGCCATGTTGCGATCCAATTCAAAACTACAGAAAACTGGAAGGCACCTGCCTACGTCTCACAAGTCATGGATCTTGACGACGAATGGCACACTGCTGTTCTCAAGCCGGAATTACTGACTCAATTGTCAGAAAACAATGATGTATTATTCATTCAAGCCATTGAAGAACCTGGTACGCCTGAGAACTTCAACAGTCGCGCGGCCGCGAGAACTGCATATATCCAAGGCCAAACTCCTTTTGACGGATCTAATGTGGTCGTAGGACTTGGGGACGATGGAGATATAGGGCCGCATGCAGATTATAAAGGACGTCTAACCTCGTTAGCAGGCAATAGTATTGGCGACCATGGTGACCACGTTGCCGGAACGATTTTTGGCGCTGGAAATATTGACCCAACGGGTGAAGGAAATGCTCCAGGTGCTACCATGATTTACTATGATTATCCAAGTAACCTGAGTAATATCGATGCACACTACGCCTCCTATGGAATACGTGTGACCAACAGCTCTTACTCTAACGGTTGTAATGCTGGCTATACCTTCTATGCACAACAGATGGATAAGGACGTAAGAGATAATGCGGCGCTCATTCATGTCTTCAGCGCTGGTAATTCGAACGGATCAAACTGTGGGTATGGCGCAGGCACGCAATGGGGTAATGTTACTGGTGGACACAAACAAGGAAAAAACGTTATTGCCACTGCGAACATTACCAGTACTGACGCCATTGCTCCATCTTCTTCACGTGGCCCTGCGGCAGATGGTAGAATTAAGCCCGATTTAGCCGCGGTTGGGACCAGTGTCTATTCTACTATTGACTCGCACACCTACGGCAATAAAACTGGAACCTCCATGTCTGCGCCAGGTGTAGCCGGATACTTCGCCGTATTGCACAATGCCTTCGATGAATTGCAACAGGATACTGCAGAAGCCGGTTTACTTAAGGCGATTGCTATGAATACCGCTGACGATTTGGGAAATCCAGGTCCGGATTTTATCTACGGCTATGGTCGAGTGAATGCACGTAAAGCCCTCAAGGTTATCCAGGACACGCAATTCCTGAGTAGCAGCATTACAACAAACGATACACTGACCTACACCATATCAATACCCGCAGGAGTAAATAAATTTAGTGCGATGCTCTACTGGACAGATAAAGAAGCATCTACGAGCGCATCAAAAGCATTGGTCAATAATCTAGATTTCGAAGTCACCGATTTAACAGGAGCTACCACCTACCAACCATGGGTTTTAGATCCAACACCCAATACAACTACCCTGCTTTACGGAGCGACCCGAGGAGTTGATACACTGAACAATGTGGAACAAGTAACGCTAGATGCCCCCAATTCGGGAGACTACAGGTTTACCGTTTATGGCACAAACATCCCGCAAGGACCGCAGACGTTCTATATAGTCTATGCCATGGACATAGAAAAAAATCCAATTTCATTTCCGCACAAGGATGCCAAACTGGTACCCGGAGCCAATTATGTACGATGGAATGGCGCTACCTCATTAACTTGGGAATATTCTACCGATAGCATGAGTACGTGGACGAGTGTGGGCTTGAGTGCCACGGGCGGTAACCGAGTAGCTAATTGGAATGTGCCAAATGTCGCTACCAAAAATGCTTTCTTGCGCAATATTCAAGGAACTGACACCGCTATTGCCGGGCCTTTTATCATCCTTAATGCGCCAAATAACCTTAACCTGGACTGGGCTTGTCCTGATAGCATAAAAATCTCCTTTAGTCCGGTTACAGGAGCCACGGACTACACTGCCTACATCTTAGGTACGACTTACATGGATAGCGTTTACAGCGGTACTGCTACAAGTATGATCATCCCTTACCAACCTGTAAACGGAACTTGGTTGAGTGTTAGTGGTGGTATTAATAACGTTCAAGGTAGACGTGCCTATGCCGTTCAACTACCCTCTGGGACGAACGCTTGTCCTCTTCCGCGCGATGGTGGCATAAGCGCACTGCTCAGCCCGCAGTTTATCACTTCCTGTCAGAACCCCGTCCAACAGGTTTCCATCACCGTTACAAACCCTTCTACGCAGGTATTAGATACTTTACCTGTAGCCATGACTTTCGGCACAACCACGGTGCGCGATACATTTTATGGAAGTCTAGCTTCCTACGCAGATACTTCCTTCACCTTCGCGACACCCATTGTGTGGAGCGGCACGAATACGCAGACCCTCAAGATTTGGTCTGAACTCAGCGGAGACCAAAACAGCTTGAATGATACGGTGGTTCAAAGTATAAATTACTACAACTCATCACTCTACGGATTGCCCTTTACCCAAAACTTTGATAGCTTTTCAAACTGTGGAACCAATACCAATTGTGGGGGAACAGTATGTAGTTTAGGCGGTGATTTCATCAATCTAACCAATGGATCAGATGACGATATCGATTGGCGTACCAATAGCGGATCAACTGCCTCCAGTGGCACTGGACCTTCATCGGGTACCGGTGGAAGTGGAAAGTACCTTTATCTGGAAGCCTCAGGAAATTGTGAGTTCCAAGAGGCCCTGCTTTACACACCGTGTATCGATTTAGCGGGGAGCATTGCCCCTGAACTACGTTTCGCGTACCACATGAATGGTCCGAACCAGGGGAGTCTTGAAGTCGCTATTTTTAACGGCTCAAGCTGGAGCATACTGTTCACTCAGACCGGCAATCAAGGGAATAACTGGAATAATGTTGCTATCGACATTAGCAGTTACACCGGGGATACCGTACTCTTTAGATTTAAAGGAATTACCGGTGATAATTACCAAAGTGATTTGGCCATTGATGCCATAGAAGTAGAAGATAATATCGGTATACCTGTGGTAGATTTCGCTGCTGTGACCAACACGCCGTGTTTGAATACAGGGGTAGTTTTGGAGGATTTAAGTTCTAAGAGTCCGACATCTTGGAATTGGTCTATTACTCCTTCTTCGCATAGTTTCATTAATGGAACATCGAGCAGTTCACAGAACCCTGAGGTAAGTTTCAGTGCCTATGGTGCTTATACCATTACGCTAATAGCCAGCAACGCGTACGGCGCGGATACACTGGTATTGGCAAATGCGGTAACCGTAAGCCCACTTCCGAGCCTTCCTTTTGTCGAAACGTGGACGGGCAACGGTTCAGTCGCCTTCACAACCGAAAATCCAGACGGTAGCACGAGTTGGACCAAAGGAGAAGTTACGGGACCCACTGGTGCGAAGAGTGAAGTCATGTATATGAATTACTTTAATTACTCCACCGTAGGTGCAGAAGACGGCCTATTGAGTGAAAAGTTTGATATCAATGGCTACAATCCCGTCTTGTATTTCGACGTAAGTTATGCGCCGTATTCTTCGGCTTATTCGGATTCTCTCGTCGTCGAAGTCAGCACGGATTGTGGAGCTAGTTTTACAAGAGTCTATGCAAAAGACGGCACCTCTTTAGCCACTACAGCAAATTCTCAAAGCCAATTCATTCCGGGTGGATCAAGTGATTGGCGCACTGATAGCGTAGTACTGTCTAATTCAAATGGAGACTTTGTCCAATTCCGAATCAAAGGAATTGGCGGATACGGTAACAACCTCTACATAGATAACATACGGGTCATTTCTTCTGGGACTCCGGCCACAGCTACTTTGAATGTTTCACCCATTTGTGAAGACACGCCGTTCAGCTTTGACCTTAGTTCCTCAGATACAACATTAAATGGAGTATTTACGCTGAACCGTCAAGGTTCAAGCCTGCTTTCTACCTATCAAGGTATGGGAGCGCACGCTGCAACGCTTAACATCGCGACAGATTACGATCTAGAATATGCCTACTACAATGCCTACACCTTCGTAGCGGATAGTGCTGTATTGGTTCCAGGTCCAAAACTGGATGCTGACTTCGCATTGCAAAACACCAGCGGCTTTACTTACCAGTTCACCGATCAAAGCACACCTGCCCCAACAGCATGGTTCTGGGACTTTGGAGATGGTACTACGTCGACTGCACAGAATCCCGTGCACACCTTTGCTGCAAATGGTCCCACTACAGTAAAATTAGTTGTCACTACAGATTGTGGTTTAGATAGTATCATCGTTCCGTATACGAACATCGGACTAGATGAGGACGGTGCCGCTGCGTTGGTGGTTTATCCGAATCCGACATCAGGATTGGTTCATATTCAACCGCGTGCTGCTCAAGGAAAGGTAATGGTGCAAATCATAGGGATGAACGGAGCGCTGATTGAAGAGAGTGTTTTTACGGCTTCAACAGAAAGAATCACTCTAGACCTAGGTGCCTATGCTGGAGGCTTCTACCAGATTAAAGTGACCACAGATAAGTACGTACAGAACGTAAAAATCACGAAATATTAATTGCGACGGCTCAACGCCCAAGCGCCGATGTATGTGATTAAACCGTTATAGAGTAAAAGCTCAAAACCTATGGTATACCCAACAGTGGGTGTCCATAGGCTAAGGGCGTATGCTAAAAAAGGGCTACCTATAGCAACGCCCGTAATGCTCCAGCCTTGAATCTTTCTGTTTTGGGTCAATGCAAAGGCGAAAAGCCCGAGCAATGGACCGTAGGTATACCCTGCCGCTGTAAATAATGCGGAAATGATGCTATCTGCATTTAAAGAATAAATCAAGAGCATGACGACGAGCAAGACGGCCATAAATCCTATATAAACTTTGTTTCTGCGGGTCGAACTTTCCGCAGTTTTCATGGCAAGGAAGTCAACACAAAACGCAGTCGTTAGTGAGGCAAGGGCGCTGTCTGCGCTGGAGAAAGCTGCCGCTAAAAGGCCTAAGAAAAAAACGGCACCCAAAAGCGATGGCATGCCGCTGCTGGTAGCCACGGTGGCGAAAAGCTTATCGCCTGTTGCTGATATGCCTTGTAGCGCCGCGTAATCGGTCAGGAGTATGCCTAAAGCTAGAAACAGCGCGTTTACAAAAAGTAAATTCACCCCGAGCAATACCATGTTTTTTTGCGAGTCTTTCAAACGCGCTACTGTCAGGTTTTTCTGCATCATGTCTTGATCTAAACCGGTCATGGCCACCGCTATAGACATGCCGCCCAGAAGCTGTTTCCACCAGGCCTGCGCAGAGCCCGATTTAACGACATAAGCCATGTCGCTGGAAGCGATATATTGCCAAAGACTGAGCTCCTCAGGTACCACGGCTCGGCCGACAAAATAGAGTGCCAAGACGGCTGCAATAAGCATGAAGGCGGTTTGAAGGGTATCCGTAATAACGATCGTTGCAATACCGCCCGCTGCACTATACAGCGCGATGAGCGCGAGTACGGCGACGGCAGTGATGGGAAAGGGAATGTGAAGGCTGTCGCAAATCATTAATTGGACCACCATGGTCACGATGTACAGACGTGCACTTGCGCCAACAATTCGTGAAATAAGAAAGAAAGCAGAGCCTGTTTTATAGCTCGAGGCGCCCAATTTTTCACCCAGAAAACTATAAATACTGATCACATTGTAGCGGTAGTACACGGGCAAGAGGACGTAAGCAATGATTAAATAACCGAAGAAGAAACCCACCACCATCATGAGGTAAGTCATGCCTGAGGCTGCCGTCCATCCAGGCACGCTAATGAACGTGACACCGCTAAGCGAGGCGCCTATCATGCCGAAACTTACCAGCAGCCATGAGGCGTTTTTATTCGCGTTGAAGAAGGTCGCATTGGTTGCGCCTCGCGAAGTGATTTTACCAATCAAAACGAGCACACCAACGTAGGCGAGTAAGAGAATTAAAAAGAGCGTGTAGTTCATGTACACAAATATGCGCAATCCCTTACTTTTGAAACAGATGAATTTTTCTAGCAGAAAAATAGAACAAGCCGTAGAGGAAATCTCTCGGTTGCCAGGTATAGGTAAGAAAACTGCCTTGCGGTTAGCTTTGCATTTGTTACGTCGACCGGAAGGTCAAACGGATGCTTTAGCAGCCGCTTTAGTCGATTTACGCCAAAACACGACGTTTTGTGGAACGTGTCATACGCTCTCAGATACAGAAACCTGCAGCATTTGTGCCTCGCCAAAGCGCGATTCTAGTATTGTGTGCGTTGTAGAAGATGTGCGCGATGTGATGGCCATAGAGAATACAGGCGGTTACCAAGGGACTTACCATGTTTTGGGCGGATTAATCTCCCCTATGGACGGTGTTGGACCGGGCGACTTAACCATTGATCATCTAATTCATAAGTTGCAAAGCGGGGTCATTGAAGAATTGGTTTTCGCTTTGAATACAACCATGGAAGGCGATACGACCAATTTTTACCTTTACCGCAAAGTAAAAGACTTCAATATTAAGTTCACGACCATTGCGCGCGGTATTGCGGTCGGTGATGAATTGGAATTTGCCGATGAAGTTACGCTAGGCCGCAGTATTCAACAGCGCATTCCATACGAACAAAGCCTTCCGAAATAGTGGATCTTAGCATCGTCATAGTCAACTTCAACGTCAAAGAATTTCTGACGCAATGTTTGGAGAGCATCTACAGAAGCCAGACCAACTACCAGTATGAGGTGGTGGTTGTCGATAATGCCAGTATAGATAGTGGTCAAGCGCTCATTATGAAGGCTTTTCCAGCGGTGCGGTGGATCCAAAACACAGAGAATGTCGGCTTTGGACGGGCTAATAATCAAGGATTTGAGGCGGCGAAAGGAGAATACACACTGATTCTCAACCCCGATACTGTAGTGCAAGAAGATACGCTGGAGGTTTGTATCAGTTACCTAAAATCGCACCCAGAAGTGGGCGGCTTAGGCGTTAAGGGCATTGATGGCGCGGGCCAATTCCTTCCCGAAAGCAAACGCGGTTTACCTACGCCGTTGACCGCCTTGTGGAAGATCACCGGATTGTCGAGGATGTTCCCAAAATCGGCTTTTTTTGCGCGCTACCACATGGGGCACTTAGATCCGGATGCCAACCACAAAGTAGACATTTTAGTAGGATGCTTTATGATGGTGCCCACGGCACTATTGCGCAAAGTTGGCGGGTTTGACCCGCGTTATTTTATGTACGGTGAAGACATTGACCTGAGCTATGAGTTGCTGAAATCGGGCCATGAAAACCACTACATCAGTGATTCTCAAATCATACATTATAAAGGAGAAAGCACGAAACGCGGCAGTTTGAACTACGTTCGAATGTTTTACCAAGCCATGGTCATCTTCGCAAAGAAACAATTCAGCGGTTCCTCTGCCCTGGCCTACACCCTACTCATTTATTTGGGCATCTACCTTCGGGCGGGATTGGCCTTGTTGGCCCGGTTAGCAAAAAGCGCCGCGACACCCGTTATTGACGCCTTCCTTTTGGCGCTAACATTGGACCAATTAAAAACCTATTGGGAGCACAACCACCGCTTTATCAACGGAGGCTCTTATCCAGATACTTACACCTACTACATTCAAGGATCCTACATCCTCTTTTGGCTTCTAGCACTGGGTTTGAGCGGGGTCTATACTAAAAATGCTCGACCAACAGTCATTGCACGCACTATGGCGGTTGCCACGCTAGTGATTGGTTTCTGTTACGGATTACTGCCCGAGGCGCTTCGCTTCTCGCGTGCGCTCCTAATTTTGGGAGGATTGAGCGGCATCACCGTTCTGATATCCTGGCGCTCCGTGATCGGATTCCTCACTGGAAAACACCTTTTCACACGTCCTATTCAACGTCCAAGAATGCTCTATTTAGGGTCCGATTCTGGAAAGCAAAAACTTCAAAAATTACTGGCTGAAAATGGCATTGTTCCAGCGTTTTTCTTGCAAGATCAGGTGGCAACAAATGCTACCGTTGATTTGGAAAAATTGGCGGCAAAAATTCGGCTCTACAGCATCAATGAATGTATTATTGATTCGACCGCTTGGCCTACCTCTACACTGATGAAAATCACGGCTGAATTGGGCACTCAAACGAATATTAAATCCCTAATCACACAAGGGCCGTACATCGTTGGATCGAACAGTAGTTTGAACCAAGGCGAGGCCTACGGTTTGGGCCGATTCAATGTTGCAAATGCAAATTACCGCCGCCAAAAACGCCTTCTCGACCTTGTTCTTACCTTTCTTCTTTTCGCTACCTTACCTATCGCTGGGGCCTTAGCAGTGCTCTTCGGGCGTACCAAGGGCGTGGCGCTTTGGATTGCGAAATCAGGTAAATTACTTACCGGGCAGGCAACATTGATTGGCTATTCAACCGCTGCTGCAGAAAGAAATCAACTCCCAAAACTGGCTTCTCCAATTTTTGATATTGCAAATGGAATCCCAAAAGTTTTAAACGTTTCGCAAAGCGAATCTGCACTTGTTACCAACTACGCAAAAGAAGCTGAATTAAAGTCCGATTTGCACCAACTCTGGCAACTGAGCAAATTCTAATACAATAACGATAGTGGGATATTTTGCCGTAAATTCGAGGACCGAAAAACCCGAATTCAATGGCTCAGTTTGAATTAATCCTGCCCAAAATGGGCGAATCAGTTGCGGAAGCTACCGTGACGAATTGGTTGAAAAACGTTGGTGATGTGATCGATGCTGAAGAAAGCGTTGTCGAAGTAGCCACCGATAAAGTGGACAGTGAGGTCCCCTCGCCTGTAAGCGGAACCCTAGTTAAAATCCTGGTAGATGTCAATGGTGTTGCCGAAGTTGGTAGTCCCATCGCTATTATAGAAGTGGAAGGCGAAGGCAGCGGCACAACCGCGTCTGCTGCGCCAGAAGTTGCCCCTGAACCAGCCGTGGCAGTAGCAGAAATTGAAGCCCAAGTAGCTGCAGCCGCCGCTACGGTAAGTGCGCCTGTACCCTCTGGACCTATTGCTAAAAATTCAAATGGAAGATTCTATTCGCCGTTGGTTCGCTCCATGGCGAAAGAAGAAGGTATTGGACAAGCAGAATTGGACCAAATTTCTGGAAGCGGCAAAGAAGGTCGCGTAACGAAAAAAGACATCGTTGCCTACCTCGAAGCTGGACGTAAAGCAACGGCTCCTGTAGCTGCAAGTCAAACATCTGCAGCGAGCGCTGCACCTGCGGCACCCGTTAGCGCTGCACCTGCTGTTGCACCTAAACCTTCAGCTCCGGCGATGAAGATTGGTGAAGGAGATGAAATTATAGAAATGGACCGCATGAGAAAACTCATTGCGGACCATATGGTAAACTCTGTACATACTTCCCCGCACGTTACCAGCTTTGTAGAAGCGGATATGACGAAAGTCGTTCTTTGGCGTAACCGCATGAAAAATGAATTCCAGAAAAAGCACGGTGAAAAAATCACATTTACACCGATCATCATGGAGGCCATTGTGAAAGCCATTCAAGATTTCCCAATGATCAACATAAGTATTGAAGGAAATAACATTATCAAGCACGGAAGAATCAATGTAGGAATGGCCGCGGCGCTTCCCTCGGGTAATTTGATTGTCCCTGTGGTTAAAAACGCAGATCAACTAAGTCTTCTCGGGTTAACGAAAGCTGTAAATGATCTTGCTAACCGCGCACGCAACAACCAACTTAAACCTGATGAAATTAGCGGAGGCACCTACACTTTGACGAATGTTGGAACGTTCGGTAATGTAATGGGCACGCCCATTATCAACCAACCCCAAGTAGCCATTATGGCTGCCGGTGCTATTGTTAAAAAGCCCGCTGTTGTTGAAACGCCAGAAGGCGATGTCATTGCTGTTCGTCACAAAATGTTCCTGAGTCATAGTTATGACCACCGCGCAGTGGATGGTGCCTTAGGAGGTATGTTCGTGAAACGCGTTGCCGAATATTTAGAATCATGGGATTTAAATCGGGAGATTTAATTCCAAAATTTATAACTTTATAAAGCCGCCCTTAGGGGTGGCTTTTTTTTGAATCTAATCATAGTCTAATGAAATTGAATCTTTCCCGTCCCATTTGCTTTTTCGACCTAGAAACTACAGGGGTTAATGTCACCAGCGACCGCATCGTAGAAATTTGTGTCCATAAAATCCATACTGACGGTACGGAAGAAACACATACTTGGCGAGTGAATCCCACGGTACCTATACCCAACGGCTCCTCTCTAGTTCATGGAATTTATGATCAAGACGTGGCTAACGAACCAACCTTCAAAGAATTGGCCAGTACCGTTTACCAACTCATCAGTGATAGTGATCTCGCGGGGTACAACAGCAATAAATTTGACATCCCTTTATTGGCGGAAGAATTTTTGCGTGCGGATATTGATTTTGAAATGGGTAAGCGCAAAGCGGTAGACGTACAAAACATATTCCACCGTATGGAACAGCGCACTCTGAGTGCTGCGTATAAATTCTATTGCGGTAAAAATCTAGACGGAGCTCATACGGCTGAAGCAGATGTTTTGGCTACTTATGAGGTGTTAAAAGCTCAGATTGAACGCTATGAAGAGCTGGAAAATGATATGAACTTTCTATCCGATTTTTCGAACCGTCAACGCGTTGCAGATTTCGCAGGGTTTATAGCGTTTAACGACGATGGTGAGGAAATTTTCACTTTTGGCAAATACCGTGGCATGACAGTGAAATCAGTACTTCAAGAAAATCCAGGGTATTTTAGTTGGATTCAGAATGCAGATTTCCCATTGTACACAAAAAAGGTACTGACTGCAATTCGTCTTAAAAATTTCAACAAATAGAAAAATCGGCGGCGATGAAAATTATTTGTATCGGCAGGAATTACGCTCAACATGCAAAAGAACTCAATAATCCTATCCCGGAGGAACCCGTAGTTTTTCTCAAACCGGATACCGCCATATTGCTAAAAAAGCATCCGTTCTTCATCCCGGAACACAGTAATGATGTACACCATGAGATTGAAGTCGTCGTTAAAATCAACAGATTAGGCAAACACATTGAGCCCCGTTTCGCTCATAAGTACTATGATGAAATAGCCTTGGGCATCGATTTCACAGCACGTGACGTACAAACCCGGTGCAAAGAAAAAGGGTTGCCTTGGGAAAAAGCCAAAGCCTTTGATGGATCGGCCGCAGTTTCACGTTTTTTTTCATTAGATAAAGTAGGGAAAGACATTCAGGATATTAATTTCCACCTTGATATCAATGGCAAAACCGTTCAGGAAGGGAACACATCGAACATGTTATTCCCTGTTGATGAGCTCATTAGTCATGTTTCAAAATATTTTACGCTAAAAACCGGTGACTTAATTTTCACAGGTACCCCTTCGGGAGTTGGACGGGTAGAAAGGGAAGATTTATTGGAACTTTTTTTGGAAAAAGAACGCATTTTCTACTTCAACGTCAAATAGCTTCTAAGCATTCATTCGTTCATTGGCACATTAAAGTGCCACTTTTGTTGACTTTCAGGTCGGGCGCATTGCCATTTTTATATATTTGTAACTACCCTGAAAATACGTTAACACAAACGCGTTAAAATGAAGAAAAGCTTACTAGCTGTACTCCTTATTGCCCTCGCTTCCCCAGCGGCCTTTGGACAATTTGCACCGCCAATTGATACCGTTTACACGGAAAATTTCGATGGAACCCTAGGCGCCGACTCTGTTGCTGCCAACTACAACACGGATTCTACCAACGCCACGCGCTCTTGGAACGACACGTCGTACATCAAGACTACGGGTAATGCATCCTTCCATACGCAGATTTATGCGAATGATTCCATCATTTTTGAAACAGATGCGTTTACCACAGTAACGTACACTAATGTGAGGTTGACGTTCGACCACATTTGTAAAATTCGCTACATTCAAAAAGCATTTATTCAGATGTCGCGCGACAACGGCGCCACATGGGTGAACCTTACCAGTTCTCACTATCAAGGCGGAAGTCCACAGTTCAGCTCTCAAGGTTGGTTTAACGAATTGTCATACCCTTCACAGCTTTTAACGCCTTACTGGTATGGCCCGACCATCGGTAATTCAAATACTGGTACGGATGTTACTCCAAATGCCGCTTCAGATTGGTGGGCTCGTGAAATATTTGACCTGAGCAGCTATTTAGGGGACTACGACAACGCAAACTCACAATACGGTTATGCGAATTGTAAGCTGCGTTTTATCATGTCGAATAAAACAGGTACGCCTTCGCCTGCCTCACTACAGGGCTGGTTTGTAGACAACATTATGGTAGAAGGTGCCCCTTGTGAATTAGAGCCACCAACTATGGACTGGGTCAGCGTAAGCGTTCCCGCCAAACCTATTGGAGCACGGTACATGCCTACGCAAGCCGTTCGTGTTAAAGGAAAAGATAATGTTGGAGTCGATAGTATGCGAATCTACATGCGTCGCTATGACTATTCTGCGGGATCTTGGGGTACTTGGTCAGATTCTTTGATGAGTTCTTCATTCTCAGCCAGCTGTCCAGATTCTTCGCAATACACCTACACCTTTGGCAATATTGATATACACGATACTATCGAATGGTATGTGCGTATTTTTGACTGTGCCTGTCCTAATGTGGTTAGAGATCCCTTAGAATCTGCTTCCAATTTCGCTTATAGATTCTGGAGAGATGCGGGTCTGCCACCCATTTGTGGTACTACGACACAAAACTCATTCCCTTACTCAACTACCCTTCCCGTTGATCAAGACTTTGAAAACAACGTCTACTGGGTAGCCGGTTCGGGAACCGGTGCTACAGGTGTGAGCCACCGTGGTAACTTCCCCGATCAAAATCCGCCTTATGGTCAAAACTATAAGGTAATACCCAACGAAAACACAATAGGTTTCGCTTGGTCCATCCGCACAGGGAGCACGGCAACAAACCTTACGGGTCCAGATGGGGATGCTTCACCGAACGGTGGAGGTAAATACATTTATACAGAAGCAGAGCAAGGATCTTCAAACGATAAAGCGCATTTCATTACGCCTTGTTTGGACTTAAGAAGCTACAACTGTGCTATTCTTGAATTTGACTACCATATGTATGGTGCACATGTCGACTTTCTAGCGATTACCGCAGATACTGGATTCAATACTTCTGCTTACACCGGATTGGCCCGTATAGATGGCCAACAACAATCTAAATCCAGCGACCCGTTCAAAACGTTTACTGTTGCCTTGAATGATATTACAGGTGACTATGCGCGCATTCGTTTCTCAGTCAATAGAGGAAACTCATTGAAAGGCGACGTAGCGATCGATAATATTCGTATTTACGAACCGCCAGCCTACGAGGTAGCGCTGCGTGATGTCTTCAATCCTGAAAACGGTTACTGTTCGTATTCGAATAACGAAACCATTGATTTATGGATTCAAAACAACGGCTGTACGAGTCTAGATAGTGTTCCTGTGACTTGGGAATTTGACTACACCAACACCGCAGGTACAACAACAAATCAAACAAATACGGAATACATCACTCATAAAACTCTAGAAACTGGTGACTCTACCTTCTACACCTTCGCTACAGGACCGAACTTAAGCGGCTACGGTATCTATGATATTTGGGTATACACACAACAGCCTGGTGATACCGTTGGTACAAACGATACCATTGGCCCTATCAGAATTGTACACGAAGAACCGTATTCTACCTTCCCTTACGTTCTTAACTTCGATGGCGCAGCAACTACTTCAGGAAATAATACAGCTGCTAACCCAGGAAGTTTCCCAAATAACGTTTGGACTCCTGTTCCTGCAAGTAATAGTGGTGAATATGCCTTTATGGTAGGTGACGAATGGACACCAACCGTTGGATCCGGCCCAATCTCAGATAAAAGCGGACAAGGAAATTATCTGGTAGTTGAAGGTAATTACGGTGTATCGCCAGCTTCAGCCACCCTGGTTTCTAAGTGTTTGGACCTTACCAACATGACAAAACCTGTGCTTCAGTTCCGTCACCACATGTACGGCGCCGATATCGGTGCGATACGTGTGCAATGGATCAAAGATGGTGACAACTTCTGGACGAATCCAATGACACCCTACACCACTACACTCACTGATGAGAAAGATAACTGGTCTTTCTATGAGGTTGATTTAAGTGGACAAGCCGGAAACTTGATTAAGCTGCGTTTCATAGCACAGAAATCAGGGTTTGGCGTTGCCGCTGATATTGCCTTTGATGATATTGTCATTGTAGACAAAGCAAATGTTGATGTGGGTGTGGACGCGATTACTAACCCAGCAGCACGTATTAATCTTGTTGGTGGCCCTGCCCAATTAAAAGCAGAGTTCAAAATCAGAAACTTTGGTAAGAATGCACAAACGAATGTGCCCATTACTTATACCGTCACTCCAACTTGTGGTTCTAATGCCGGTGTAAGCACAACGTATACATTTACGCACAGTGCATCTATTCCAGCAGGCGGAAATATCACGGTAACTGACAATACGAATACCGTTGCTTGGCCCACCGGAACTTTTGAAGTGTATGCCTACACTGGAAAAGCAAACGATAATAATTCATGGAACGATTCTGCTTATGTCAAAACTGCAGGATGGCCTGAAGTATATATTCAATCAGGCTTCGTAGAGGATTTTGAAAGCTGTAACGATGGTGATTCATCGGGCTTCTTTGTATCTGGAGCATTGGACCTATGGAAAGTTGATCAAATCAGCGCCTTAGGAGGTAATAACGGAATGAGTACCCGCCCTAACCAAAACGTGCCAGGCGGCCTCGAAGAGTTCTTGTATTTCCCAAGATTTATTGGTTTCGATACCATCGCAGGTGCCGAATTACGTTTGGTACATGACGTGGATTTAGGTGCAGGTGATGTTGCACTCATCGAATTCCAAGGAGGCGGTACATGGAATACCCTAGGCTTCTGGGATCCACAGAATGTAGTAAGTACCAACTGGTACAATACAGGTACGTCAAGTGTTGGAGATGCTTGGGCAGGTGCACAAGGACAAATGAGTTCTTCGTGGCCATTATCTACTTGGAATTTCTCTGCAGCGCCGTTAATTCTTCGCGCTCGTATGAAATCTGGAACGGGTAATAGTGACGGTTGGAATTTGGATAAGGTAGAAGTATATATTCCACCACAAAACAGCGCCGCTCCTATCGACGTTACCACGGTGGAATACCTACCCGTACCTGATCAAAACAATCACCTGAAAACCCTCATTAAAAATACGGGTGCGAAGGTATTAGATAGCTGTCTTGTTGAATACAGTACGGATGGAGGAACGACATGGTCTAACCCGGAGCAGGTTGTTTTCAATCCGCCATTGGTTCCAAGAAAAACAGCTTGGTACGAATTCACTCAAGACTGGGTGAACCCAACTAGTGGTCTATATAATGTCTGTATTCGCACATCACGCCCAGACAGCAAGCCTGATAATGACCCAAGTGACGATCAAATTTGTGCAGATATCACTGTATTGGATAAAATAATCATGTCGGTGGATAGCTCGTACTGTAATGACTTCGATGATCCTTCATTGACGCCGTGGTTGACATTGAATGCATTCGTGAAAGACGGACTTACTGCATGGGAAAAAGGAACGCCTGCAGTTGCACCTCTAGTCAGTGCGAACAGTGGGTCTAATGCATGGATGACCGATTTGGACTCTAATTACAAAAAACGTGATTCCTCTGCCCTTTACACGCCTGTATTCCGTCTAGATTCGGGTCAGACGTATACTTATGAATTCATGCACGCCTTCTCTACAGAGATTTACCATGACGGCGGTACAGTAGATGTAACTTTTGACGGAGGTATTACATGGCATACCGTGGGGACTAATCTGTACGGTGCCACATGGTTCAATACCAGTTTTGTGACCTCACTAGATGTTTTCAAACCTGGCTGGACTGGATTGAGCAACGGGTGGCAGCAAGCTAAACTTAACCTTGCCGTGGATACAGCCCGGAACGCCATCTTTAGATTCCGCTTTGGATCAGATGAAACCATTAACAAAGCCGGTTGGGCCATTGATGATTTCTGTTTCTACAGGACCAGCGATGACACAAAAATATTCGTCATTGGTCAAGAAGAATTGGAACACAATATAGGCGTAGGAAATATACATCCGAACCCTACCTCAGGTGTTGCCCAGTTGCCTATCAGCTTCCAGAGTGATGCGGACGTATTTATTACTGTACGTAACACTCAAGGTCAAGTGCTTCACCAACGTACTGCGCACGGAACCTCGGGCATCCAGACGTTCACCATTGAAACTTCATCGTGGGCTGCAGGTATGTATTTAGTTGAGACCGTAACACCTTTAGGAACGGATGTTCAACGATTGATTGTAGAATAATACTAGAATAAACTCTTTTTTTTCACCCTCGCACTTCTTTCGAGAATGCGGGGGTGTTTTTTTTACCGCCCGTTTGTCACATAAAGTACTGATTATGAGACAATATTTCATGTTATTAGTGTAATCCTAGACGAATTGTCACTACAAAACGGTAAACCACTCATTGGAACGCCTTTTGAAAAGTAGTATACGAAATACCCAAGCCTTATGAATATCGAAAAATTTACAACGAAGAGTCAAAGCGTAATTGCCAAGGCCCAATTCTTGGCCACGGATAAAAAACATTCACAAGTTGAAGGAGTACACCTTTTATTAAGTCTGCTTGAAGAAGACAATAGTGTCCTCCCCTATGTAGCTCAGCAAGGCGAAATAGCTTTAGATCGATTAATAACTGCATTGAAGGCAGCATACCACGGTTTACCAACGCAGCCCACCTTAGGTGAAACCTATATGGGTCGTGACGCTGCGTTTATTTTACAAAAAGCGGTGCAAGTTGCAGAAGGCATGAAAGACGAATACGTTGCCACAGAACATTTGCTTTTGGGACTTCTTGAAGACAAAGGAAATGCAGGAAAGATGCTCGAAGATGCCGGCTTTAATAAGAAATTGGTGCAAACTGCTGTCGAAAGTTTGCGAAGAGGACGTTCTGCAAGCAGTTCTGGCGCTGAAAATACTTACAATAGCCTGGATAAATACGCGAAGAACCTCAATAAAATGGCTGAAGAAGGAAAATTGGACCCTGTCATTGGCCGAGGTGATGAAATACGTCGCGTCTTGCAAATTCTGTCGCGTAGGACAAAGAACAACCCTATCCTCGTTGGAGAACCGGGTGTGGGTAAAACGGCTATTGCTGAAGGTTTAGCGCAGCGCATTTTAAATGGCGATGCACCGGAAAACCTGAAGGATAAAACGGTCTACAGCCTAGATATGGGCGCACTCATTGCGGGTGCGAAGTACAAGGGCGAATTTGAGGAACGTTTAAAAGCTGTGATCAAAGAGGTCACCCAAAGTGCCGGTAACATCTTACTGTTCATCGATGAAATTCATACACTCGTTGGTGCAGGTAAGGGCGAAGGTGCTATGGATGCGGCAAATATTTTAAAGCCAGCGCTAGCGCGAGGGGAGCTTCGCGCTATCGGCGCCACCACCCTAGATGAATTCCAAAAGTATTTTGAAAAGGATAAAGCGCTGGAACGGCGTTTTCAAAAGGTACTCATCGAAGAACCGGATCAAGAAAGTAGCATTAGCATATTGCGTGGGATCAAAGAAAAATACGAGACACACCACAAGGTTCGCATTAAGGACGAGGCTGTGATCAGTGCCGTTGAATTAAGCACGCGGTACATCAGCGACCGATTCTTACCGGACAAAGCCATTGATTTAATGGACGAAGCAGCGGCGAAGATTCGAATGGAGATCAATTCGAAGCCGGAAGACTTGGATATTCTAGACCGAAAAATTCTTCAACTTGAGATTGAACAAGAAGGGATTAAACGGGAGGATGACAAGAAAAAATTGGCCGCTATTAAATCGGAATTAGGTGATTTATACGAGCAACGTGATGCGCTTAGTGCCGTTTGGGAAGGCGAAAAAAATAGAGCCGAAAAGATTCAAGAAATCAAGGAACGCTTGGAACAATTGCGCTTGGAAGCTGAAAAAGAAGAGCGCTCCGGGAACTACGGACGGGTGGCAGAGATTCGGTACGGTTTGATGCAAGATGCCGAAAAGGAATTGGAATCGGCTGAAGAAGCCATGGAACGTAGCGAACGAACCATGATCAAAGAAGAGGTCACTGCGGAGGATATTGCTGAAGTTGTGAGTCGTTGGACGGGCATACCGGTGCAGAAAATGCTAGAAAGTGAACGCATGAAACTATTGCGCATGGAAGAGCAGCTGCACAAACGTGTGATTGGTCAAAATGCTGCCATAAAAAGCGTTAGTGATGCCATACGACGCTCGCGCGCAGGCTTGGGAGACCCCAATAAACCCATTGGCAGCTTCTTATTCTTAGGGACTACCGGCGTTGGCAAAACGGAATTGGCGAAGGCATTGGCCCAGTATTTATTCAATGATGAGGGTGCATTGACGCGAATCGACATGAGTGAATACCAAGAGAAGCACAGCGTTAGCAGGCTCATTGGTGCGCCTCCAGGATATGTAGGCTACGACGAAGGCGGTCAACTTACTGAAGCGGTGCGTCGGATGCCCTATAGCGTCGTACTCCTAGATGAGATTGAGAAGGCACATCCTGATATGTTTAACATACTGCTTCAGATGGTTGACGACGGTCGTTTAACAGACAATAAAGGCCGTACAGTGAATTTCAAAAATACCCTGGTCATCATGACCAGTAACATAGGTTCTGCTGTCATTAATGAGGCCATGGACCAGTGGGAAGGGGCACACTATGGAGATTTAATGGACCGATTAAAACCTGAACTCCTAGGGATGCTGCAGCAAGTAGTAAGACCCGAATTCTTAAATAGAATAGATGAAGTATCGGTCTTTAGTCCTCTTGATAGGTCCGAAATGAATCGTATTGTGCATTTACAATTGGACCTCGTGAAAGAGCGACTTGCAGAACAAAACATTACCCTTGAAGCCTCCCGCGAGGCGGTGGAATACCTTGGCAAAATTGGATTTGATCCGCAATACGGGGCAAGGCCAGTGAAAAGGGCGATACAAAATGAAGTCCTCAATGCACTTTCACGATCGCTTATTGCTGGTGATGTAAAACCCGATGATGTTATTTTACTGGATGTTTTTGAAGGTACCGTCGTTTTTAGAAACGTAGAATTACCTAGCGCGACCTAAAGCCGATGGAGAAGCATGGAACTAACAAAAAAGGACCGCCAAGAGGCGGTCCTTTTTGCTAGCGATAAATTTTGCGGCTGTTGAGCCAATTCGTCCACTTACGCTGATTGACCAGGTGTCCTGCGTAATTGCGCGCAAAAGCATGGTAACCCGGCTGATCGGGGTCCGCACACATAAAGATATAATCGTGCTCTGGCGCTTCTAACACGGCTAAAAGTGCGGCCTTTTCAGGAACGCAAATGGGTCCGGGCGGTAAGCCTACATTTTTGTAGGTGTTGTATGGAGAGTCGATGGTTAAATCTTTGCGCAGAACACGTTGGACGACTGCGTCAGGCTTCTCTTGTTGTATGGCATAGATTACGGTGGGATCCGCTTGCAACTTCATTCCTGTAGCTAATCGGTTCAAATACAAGCGTGCTACTTTTGGACGATCGTCGGCTTTACTGCTTTCTTTCATCACGATGGAAGCTAATGTACTCACCTCCCCTGGTGTTAAGCCCAATTCTTTCGCCTGCCTAATGCGTGAAGGTGTCCAGAAAGAAATGGTATTCTGATAGAGCTTATTAGCGACAGTCTCTGCACTAGCATTCCAATAAAACTCATAGGTATCGGGTAAAAAGGCACCTTGTTTTAAAGGGCCCTCCCATCCTTCCATCGGTGCTTGTAATGCCGCATATAGAGACGCCGCATCGGTGAGGAGCTGAGGACTTAGTTGGTCCGCGAGATCATGAAGATCCTTCGCACTGTTGAAACTTACTTTCACCGGCGTTTGCAGGCCCGCTTTCAACATATTCACAATTCCATTGCTGCTCATGCCCTCTTCAATGAAGTAATGTCCTGTTTTCAAGGTATCTAACCCTTTCTTCTTGCCGATCAGATAAAATCCTTCCGGCTGCAGCAATAAGCCCGATTCAAACCACTCCTCATAGACCGTTTCCAGCGTTGTGCCCGGGGCAACGTATAATTCGTAAGGAGCCAATTCAGGATTTACATTTGCTTCGAAAACAGCATTGTAGCCTTTCCAAACCAATAAAAGCAATAGACCCGGAATGACCACGCCAACGGTAATAACCATGAGTTTTCTCATGAAACTATTTTTTGAAAGAGTTGTGCATTATGATGGGCGCCGTTCAACCACACCCAATCTTCTAAAGTCCCAACGGTGCGGTATCCGCTTTGTTCGAACAATTGTATAGAAGCTTCATTATTTGCCGGGGCGTGAGCGTACACGCTGTGTAACCCTAGCGTTTTGAAGCAATAGGATTCAAAGGCCTGAAGTACCATTTTACCCAGTCCTTTGCCACGAAAAGCTTGGGAAAGTACAATGCCAATACCGGCCTTACGTGCGACGGGATCGTAATCAAAAAGATCAACGGCACCGGCAGTTTCGCGGTTGTAGACAAAGAGCAAGCGCAATTGACCGTCGCGCTGTAAATTTCCGGGCTGTGCGGCAAGATAGTCGGCTAAAACAGCCTTACTCCAAGGCTCTTTACTTATGCCAAGGTACCATAACGTAGCATCGTTTTCTACACCATACAACCACTGAAGATCTTCTGGTTCTGGCGCACGTAAATACCCCAAATCGTTAACGGTAATCATAACTGTAATCTTCCTTTAAATACTTGAACGGCCGGTCCGGTGAGTACCACATCCGTGAAAGGTCCACGCCCTTTAAAATCTACCGTCAATATTCCGCCTTGCGCATAAATCGTCACTGGAGCTGAAGGAACCCAGCCCTGTGCGACCGCAACCATAGCTGCGGCGGTTGCTCCAGTGCCACACGCTAATGTCTCGTTCTCTACCCCACGTTCATACGTGCGGATTGAGAGTTCCCCTTCGCATGCCTGAATGAAATTCACATTCACACCCTCAGGGCCATATGCATGGCGAATAGGACGCGCTGTAGCTACAAAATCTGCACCCGGTGTTCTATTCTCGACGTGATGAGGTGAACCTGTATCTATATAAAACCCCTGGTTCCGTTCAACCACGGCAGGCGCATCTATCATGCTTAATGCTACGGTCGTCTTTGACACGACCGCAGAATGTGGACCATCGATGGCCTGGAAATACAAGGTGCCCTCAGCGGCAATACCTAAGTCCACAGCGAACCTAGCAATACATCTTCCACCATTTCCGCACATTGTACTTTCATTGCCGTCGGAATTGAAGTACTGCATGTAGAAATGGTCGCTGCGCGCTCTTGGCGCTTCAAGCAACATCAAGCCGTCTGCACCCACACCATAGTGGCGGTGACACCACTGTGCAATGGTAGTCGCATCCAACGAAAGAGCACCAGAGCGATTATCAATGAGAATGAAATCGTTTCCAGCACCGTGGTATTTGTAAAATTCTTGGTCAGCCATCCCTAAGGGTGTTAAAAGGCGTTAAAGTTATGCGTTTCGATGAGGTATGTGCGTTGATTTGGTGTACAATTTGAAGGTACGAAGGAAACTAGAATCTAACGAATCAACCTTATGAAAGCAATTTTGAATACCGTCAGTCGTCCCATACTCTTCGCTGCTCTAGGCGGTTTAGTGGCCTTAGGAGGTGCACAAAGTCTCGGCTGGACGGGGAAAACCGTGATTATTGAGGAGAATAATCAACGTACGGCCCAAGTGAATTGGACCTCAAACCGTCCAATGCCAGCGGCACCTACAGATTTTGTAGCGGCAGCGGAACGAACCGTTGAAGCAGTAGTGCACGTCAAGACAACCGCCGAACGCGTTCAGAATTTTTATAATCCATTCAATGACCTGTTCTTTGGACGCCCCTCTACCCCACAAAAATTTGAAGTGGAAGGATCGGGCTCAGGGGTTATTCTAACGGAAGATGGTTACATCGTAACGAACAACCATGTCATTAAGGACGCGAAGAAGATCATTGTAACTACCTCTAATAATGATGAATACGAAGCGCGATTGATTGGAACAGACCCTACTACAGATATTGCACTATTAAAGATCGAGGGAAGTGCATTGACAAAAGTATTTGTGGCAAATTCTGACGAGGTTCGTTTGGGACAGTGGGTCCTCGCTGTGGGCAACCCCTTTAATCTTACTTCCACCGTAACTGCCGGCATCATTTCCGCCAAAGGCCGTGACATTAATATAATCGACGAGCAAAGTGCCATAGAAAGCTTCTTGCAAACCGATGCCGCGGTTAATCCAGGGAATTCTGGAGGGGCATTAGTCAATACTGCAGGTGAACTGGTAGGAATCAATACAGCCATTTCCTCGCGCAGCGGCACTTTTGAAGGCTACAGCTTCGCGGTACCCGCCAATCTCATGATGAAGGTGGTCAACGATTTAAAAGAGTACGGCCGCGTCCAACGCGCATTTATTGGTATCAACTACAATGAAGTCACTGCAACCTTGAGCGAAGAATTGAACCTCAAGCTCAATAAGGGCGTTTATGTGGCCAATGTCATCGCAGGCGGCTCAGCAGATGATGCCGGTATAGAAAAAGGAGATGTCATCTTCAATGTAAACGGCAAAGCCATTACAACAGGCGCAGATCTTACCGAAGTTTTAGGACAACATCGTCCTGGAGAACAGTTAACGGTGCTGGTGAACCGGTCCGGGAAGAACCAAACGTTCGAAGTGGTATTAAAAAATAAACTTGGTACGACAGAAATGCTCTCCAAAGACGAAGAGCTGCTCCGAAGCTTTGGCGCTGAAGTAGAAGATTTAAGCAGAGCAGATAAAAGTCGTTTAGGGCTGCGCTACGGTATAAGAGTCTCAAAAATATTGGGTGGCCGATTTGAAAATGCAGGCATATCCGAAAATTTCATTATCGTAAAACTCAACAACGTCTATGTAGAAAATGTCGAAAGCTTTGAACGACTTGCACGCCAATTCAATCCTGGCGACGGTGTTCTTATTCAAGGATTTGAACCTAACGGCAAAGCGAATTATTATGCTTTTGAGTGGTAACCTGTTTTTAAACTCCTTCTACTTCCCCCACTGCGTGCTCTCGCAGCTGGGGGATTTTTTTTTACGCCAAGGCCACCCATCAAAGTGTACATTTTACACTGTTTATAACCGATTTAAAACACTGTTTAACAGAGAATTAACAAGTACAAATAAACCTTTCCTACTCTAACGCCCTACCCTAACTTTGTGCCTAGAACCACCAAAAACTATCACATGATTGCTCAACAAGAGTATACTCAAAAAGTGGGGCTTCGTATCCAAAACGAACGCCTCGCCGTGGACGTAAGTGCCTGCGTACACGAACTCTTTTACAACAGAGGCATTGAAATCACCATGTTCCGTAACCAGCTCCGTGATAAGAGCGCAAGCCAAGTATTGGAATTGCATCAATACGCTTCGGATTTTGTTGGAAAACCCATTAGCGTTGAGGATAGTCTCGAAATGCTGCTTGCTTTAAAGCGAACGGCCATTGAGCATGCAAAGCTCGATATCGGAAGAATCACGCACGAATGGAGACAAACAGAGGATACGGCTGACCATTGGATCATGGATCACTTAGGAAGCTTCTTTAAGCCTACTACCCTAGAACCCCGCGATGTTATTCTCTTTGGCTTCGGTCGCATTGGCCGGTTATTGGCTCGGGAATTGATCGTACAAGAAGGTAGTGGGCATCAGCTCCGTCTGCGCGCCATAGCGGTCCGTAGCATCGATGTAGCTAGTTTGCACAAAAGAGCGTCGCTTTTAAAAATAGACTCTGTACACGGAGATTTTCCCGGCACCATAAAGGTTGACGAAGAAAACCTCGCCCTAATCATTAACGGACGTCCCGTTTATTTCATTCCTGCTCCGGACCCCACCAAAGCGGATTACACAGCCTACGGCATCAGCAAAGCCTTACTCATTGACAACTCAGGTGCCTTCCGGGACGATACTGCCCTGAGTAAACACCTAGAAGGAAAGGGCGTTGATAAGGTTTTGCTTACTGCCCCGGGTAAAGGCGTGCCCAACATTGTTCATGGTGTAAACCAAAACAATATTGGTAAAAAAGATCGCATTATCTCTGCGGCAAGTTGTACCACGAATGCAATTTCTCCAGTGCTAAAGGTCGTAAATGACCACTTTGGCATTGAACGCGGTCACCTTGAAACCATTCATGCCTATACGAACGATCAAAACCTCGTAGATAACATGCACAGCAAATACCGTCGTGGTAGAGCTGCGGCAATGAATATGGTAATCACAGAGACAGGAGCTGGCAAAGCCGTTGACAAATGCATCCCTGGCCTAGGTGAAAAGCTCACCTCTTCTGCTATTCGGGTACCTGTACCTAATGGTTCATTGGCTATTCTTAACTTACAATTAGAGCGCCCTACGGATCTAGATACATTACACAACACCATTAAGAACGCTGCTTTATCAGGCGCCTTGGTGGAGCAAATTCATTACAATACCTCAAATGAATTGGTCTCCTCTGATATTGTTGGAAATCCTTGTCCATCCATCTATGATGTGAATGCGACTCAAGTCACCGAAGATGGAAAATCTGCCGTACTCTATGTATGGTACGACAATGAATACGGCTACAGCAGACAAGTACTGCGTCTTGCAAAGCATTTTACAGGTGTGCGTCGTCCTGTATATTACTAATCACAATCAAACCTAAGTGAAATAAAGAAGGGCGCGGTGCATTTGCACCGCGCCCTTCTTTTATAAGTTGGCAATAGAGTTTGGTCTATTTCCCTTCTTCTATAATGAGCTTAAGAAGCCCTGTATTTGAATTTATACTTTCCTCAAGGCTGATCATACTTTCGGTGTTCTCTACACCCTCTACATCGTTGATTCTAAAAATCACATCTTTCGCATGGGACGCATCGCGGCAACGAATTTTACAGAAAATACCGTACTTACCAGTGGCTAAATGTGCCACAGTCACTTCAGGAATGCTTCCTAATTCTTCGATGATCCTGGGTGAGGTAGACGATCTAGAAGTGTACAGACCTACGTAAGCGATGAAACCAAAGCCTAGTTTTTCATAATCAACACTGATTGAAGTGCTTTTTATGATGCCCATCTGTTCCATCTTCTTCACTCGAACATGAATGGTCCCTGGGCTAACTAATAGATCCTTAGCTATTTCAGTAAAGGGTTTTCGTGCATCCTTTACTAAATACTCTAGAATCTGTTTATCGAGTTTATCAATCTTCATAATGAGTAACTAGGGTTTGTTAGCTCAGCTAAATTACTTGATAATCGGACACGTTAACCCTTTTTTATGCAGTTAACGTCATCAATAGTATACGGATTTGTTTCAAAATTAGTTTTATTGTTGTATTTTTGTGTTCTGTCTAATAAATACTGTTATTCATTAGTTTAAATTTAATAAAAGACAACTATGACTGAATTAAGCACCACAACACCTACGCAACATGCCCTTTACACCATCAATAATCCTGAAAGCGTTATCGAAGTCTTTCTAGATGCTGAAGCTGGGACGGTCCGCGAGGTAAAGTGCTTAAATCATAACCGTTGTAAAGAATACAGCTACAGTGTTGCTGAATATTTAGATCGTTACAGCCACCATCCTGCTGGCAAAGCGATTAAAGCAGCATTAAGCGTAAAATAATCTTTCCGTTCACTCTGTTTGTATTTGGGTTAAAGTGGCGCTGATGGAAAGCAGCGCCACTTTTTTTTTACAAAAGAGGGGCGCGTCTCGTTGAGATGCGCCCCTCTTTTAATTTACCCTAAAGGTTTTATTTCTTGTAGAACGGCAGCTTGACTACCTGTGCTTTGATTGGTTTATTACGAATCATCACGTAAAAGGTAGCACCCTCTTTAGACAAGGATGTAGGTACATAACCCATTCCAATATTTTTACCTGTTGACGGACTGTTGGTGCCGGAGGTAACGCGTCCGATCACCGTACCGGATTCGTCTGCGATAGGATAATCGTGTCGTGGTATCCCACGTTCCATCATCTCGAAACCTACGAGCTTATTTTCAGCGCCTGCCTCTTTTTGTGCTTGAAAGAGCTCACAAGAGACAAAGTCCTTCGTGAATTTTGTAATCCAAGAGAGTCCCGCTTCGATCGGACTCGTTGTATCGTCAATATCGTTGCCATAGAGCGCCATGCCCATTTCTAAACGAAGGGTATCTCTAGCGCCTAGTCCGGCAGGTAATAAGCCAAAGGCGCTACCTGCTTTCATGATGGCATTCCAAAGGGTCTCGGCTACTGCATTTGGCACGTACAGTTCGAAACCTCCTGCACCGGTGTACCCTGTGGCGGAAATAATCACATCATTGATTCCAGCCATGCTTCCTACGGTAAAACTGTAGTATTTAATAGTGGCCAAATCAATCTCCGTTAATGTCTGCAACAGCGGGATGGCATTAGGGCCTTGAACGGCTAACAAACTATAGTCGTCGCTTTCATTGCGCAATTCTACGTCGAACTGCGGTGCGTAATGCATAAGATGGTTCCAGTCTTTCTCCATGTTTGATGCATTTACAACCAACATGAAATGCTGCGCGGAGAAGCAGTACACCAATAAATCGTCGACAATACCGCCCTGTGCATTGGGCATGCAGCTGTATTGAATCTTTCCGGGTAATAATCGGCTAACGTCATTCGTCGTTACCATTTGTAAAAAGTCCAATGCCTGCGGCCCTT
>Ga0209654_1000193_pt1 | contig 65453 bp, 71 predicted proteins | sample SaaInl1SG_22_DNA_FD_184646 | JGI IMG/M metagenome (GOLD analysis project Ga0209654, IMG submission 184646) | Marine microbial communities from expanding oxygen minimum zones in the Saanich Inlet - ESP_161SG_22_DNA (SPAdes) (version 2) | ecosystem: Environmental > Aquatic > Marine > Intertidal... | reverse complement strand
GAAGTTGAGGTAATTGTCAGAGAAGTTCAAGAAGAGGAAGAAGAATTACTTCTAATTCACTTTAATAAACAGAGAATAAAGAGTTTTAAGGAACTTATTAATGAATATCTAACACTTGATAGGATTTGCCGAAAAGGACAAGGGAAAAGAACGGATTCAACTTCTGTTAAATCTAACAGAAGTTGAATAAGTATTAAACCCTTTTATGGGAAGTGGAACTACTGGGAGAGTTTGTGATAAGTTGGGAAGGAGTTTTGATTTAGATGATTTTACCTGTGTTATAATTTTGTATATTTAAATTCTATACTAAAAAATAAATGGAATTATTACAAAAATACAACTTGTCCAATTTTAAAAATGTTAAATCAATTGAACTAAATTCTTATGATACCCAATGGGACAAAATTAGTCTTAATAATATTTTAACTTCTAATGAAATATGGGATTTCCGAAGTGAAATATCAAAAATTAGTTTAAATGAATTTGCAAAATTAGAGCATTTTAAAATGAGTGATGATTCAGAACTTGATGAGTCTTTTTTTAACTCTAATAGTCTTAAAACTCTTTATTTACAAAACGTTAAATTTTCATCTAGATTAAAATTTGATTTACCTAATCTAAGTGAACTTACTTTATCTAATGTGAATTGTTCTTCACTAAATAAGTCTATTTGTAATTCATTAAATTTAGAAAACTTATCGATGTGGAAAGTTCAATTCAAAAAACTACCGGATGAAATTTCAAATCTAGTGAAACTGAAAAAAATTACAGTTTATAACAAGCTAGAAACTATTGAAAATATTCAATTTCCTGACAGTCTAGAAGAAATTGACTTTAGAGCAAATAAATTAGAGGTAATCCCTGATAGTATTTTAAAATTATCCAATATAAAATCCATAGACTTATCTGATAACAAATTTTCAAAATTTCCCATCATCGAAAACAACAACTTAACTAAGTTAAGTTTACGTGATACCCCATTTGGAATTTTTAAATCAAACGTAGAAAAATTAAAAAATAAATGTAAAAATTCAGAAATTCTGGGTGGAATGAGTGGATTTTATGTTGAGGAAAAGGAAGAAAAAGGTATTTACCTTCCACAAACAAAAAAATACTATTATCCGGATAAAATTGAAGGGACAACTCAAATGAGATGGTAATTTTATCTAATATTTCTTTAAAACTAATCTGTGAAATCAATTCTTTATATCTTATTTAACTAATTTTCAAAATTATAATACGGGTAAAATCGTGATATATTTTAGTTATTTAAAAAATTCTAAGAAATTAATTTAAAGACTTAACAAAAGATATGAATTATCAAGGATACATTATAGAAATAATTGCTGAGTTATCCTTAGTATTTTGGTTATCTATTTTTCTCGTCTCACCAGTGTTCTCGATTTTGGAAGTATTAGTTCAAGAGTTTATCACTAAAATGATCTATTTACTCACCAATAAACTCCAATTAGCTCGGGAAAAGGTTCAAAAGATTGGATTCAATTCAACTGAAAAACTGAAAAATATTCAAAATCTTCATTCTGAGTATGAAAAGAAAAAATCATTATTCGAAAAATTAAAAATTAGTGAAGATTTTTTGGATGAGACCAGAGGAGGTATGTTTCTTTTGAATGAAATGAGTGAAAAGGTAATGGGAGAAATCAGAACACACACATCAGAGAATAATTACCAAGAAGATAATTATTTTTTTGATCGTGATATTATTACTAAACAGGACTTTTCAATTAGAGAATTAGAAGGTATTCAAAATAGCATAAAAATTGAAGAATTAAACGGAAAGACATTTTACACAAGTAGTTTAATTAGAAAGCATGTTGGGAGAACACCAATTCAGTTTAAAGATGATAAGTTTAAAAAAGAGTTTATTTCAATGTTTCAACAGGTTGAAAGTGATTTTCTCGAAAATATTGAAATGTATTTATTTCAAAAGAAGATTTATCGTAAATGGAAAATATTTAAAGTAGTTGCTTTTATTCCTTTCATGTTATTTTTGTCCGAATTAGTTGAGGTAATTTTTGGAATATTTTTTGAAGATTTTATTTCAAATTAGAATTTAATGTTTATGAGTTACACAGAAACAATGTTAGAATATGTTTACGATCAATACTGTCTCAGTTATAACATGGAGGATGCTTTAGATTTTATTGAAGATGAAATAGATTTTACAAGAGAAGAAATTAAAGATATGATACAGTATACCATAGATTATAATAAAGAACAATTCATTAAAGATTACAAATCTTTAGTTGAAGAGTTTAAGTCCAAATTTTATTTTACTGAAATAGATTGTAAAAAAGAAAAAATTAAATGGCCCAAAAAGAGTGGGGTATATTTGATTTGGGTAAATGATGATAGTTCACTTGATAATTTAATTTATGTTGGAATGACAGGAAAATATAAAAGAGTGAACGAAGACGAAGTAGCTTTTAATTCAGGTTCTTTTGATAAAAGAAAAGGGAGATGGACCCCCTATAGATTTTGTGAGTCTGTTAAAGATGGTGAACACCAATTTTCATTTAGGTTTGGACCAAAAGAATCTACTGTAGTTAAACAGTCAAAAATAAAATATCAGGATAATGCGTATAATAAAACAATAACTTACTCAGAAATAAAAGTACATTGCTTTCATGTGTCAGATAATCATAGAGAATATTATACACCTGAACTACTTGAAAAAGAAATACTAACTAAGTATTTAAAAAGTTCAGGAAATCTTCCTCCAGCTAATAATGAGTTGTAAATAATAATACCACTTGTGGAACGATGATATTGAAAAATATGAAGAAATAAAATAGATTTTTCAAATGAGTAATAGTAATAAATTGATACACAAAATATCTGGATGGATAGTTTCAATTGAAACAGAAAGTCTAGATGTTTATACTGAAGTAATCTACACAAAAGTATCTCGTGAGGATATAATTTTAAAAGTTATTGATGATTTTTATATGTCTCAACCTCTTCAAAAAGTTGTCAGGGTATCTTCAAAACAATTATAAGAAATTAATTTTATTAATATGGATTATCAAACAGTACTTAATAAAGTTATTGAGGTTTCTTTTCCAAATACTAAATTCAACTTTCTCGGTAAATTAGAGTGGTATCCTGTAACAGAGAGACAAAAAAAAAGACACTTTGAAAAAAAGGGTAAAGAGTTAAATAAACAAAGAGTTCAATATTATGTAATTGAAAATTTTAGTCCCTCCAATGAATCAGATTCATCAGATTACCGTCAACTATTAATAAGTGAAATAGAAGAGGACGGTGTTTTCTATTGTATATATGATTATAGAACTATGGGTAGGATGGGACAAAAAACAAGATATAAGTTTCAAATAAAAGACTTTCAGAAATCAATGAATATTTCTGATATTAATTTAGAATTGTTGGATAATACTATGATAATGATTAGATGAAAAAAGAATTTTTATATTTCCTTTTTGTATTACCCTTATTCTCTTTCTCACAAAAGATATTTACTACAGATTATCCATCTCAATCTGATATTAAAGTATTTGTAGTTGATTATGAATCTCAATCAGATTTAAAAGTATTCAAAGTAGATTATCAATCCCAATCTAAGGGAAACGAAGGTTTATGGTATTTTGTAAAATATCCTTCTCAATCAGATAAGAAAATCCATTTTGTGGATTATGAATCTCAAAGTGATTTGAAAATCTATTTTGTAAAATATAAGTCACAAAGTGGGTGGAGAAACAACTCAAAGAAACGCCTACTATATTAATACCCCTTCAAATCATACCCCACAAAACTCCTCCCTAATTGATCACAAACTCTCCCAACGGTTCCACTAACCATAAAAGGGTCTAACACTAATTCAAACTCTTTTGAAGTTTGAAGAATGGGACAAATCTTTAGGTATAAATTTCAAATTCAAGATTACAATGGGACTACTAAACTATCTGATTATAAATTTGAGTTATTGGATAAGAGAATGACAATGATTCGATAATTGGTTATATATTAATCTGTCTTATAAGATTTTTAATTTTAGTCATAATTTTGTATTTTAGGATCTTATAAAAATTTAAATATGTATTATATAAGCAGAGCTGACCCAATTAGAACCGGTAAAAAAAACCTTCTTGAAAATATTATTTTGAAAAAAAAACATGGTGATATAACATATATTTCATCAATAGGCTATGGTGGTGGTGGTGTGTTTGAGGAATTTTGTGGTAAATTTTTCTGGGATGAAGAAGAAGAGGGATTAGTAGGGTATTTTACATCACAACATGACCCAGATGAATGGGAAACAAAAACATTTGAAGACGAAGAAGTTGATCAACCTTATGAGTCAATATCTGATGATGATAGGGGTATAATTAGTCAAATGACACAAGAAATCTGGAACAACTTTATAATTTTTGATGAAAACACTGAAACAAGGTTAATAAAGGATGAAATAGTGGGTGAATTAGATAATAATTTAACACACTCTGATGATTGGGATGTTGATGTAGTTGGCTTTGTATCAAATAATTTCTGGGGGTTAACACTAAGATTTGACTGGTAATCAGTTTTTATATTACTCTGTGTTATAATTTTGAAAATTATTATAAGGTTTCTTATCTATGAAAAATTTGTCATATCCATAACCTGGTTGGACTTTAAAATTTCCTTGTTCTTCAAAAATTTATTCAGAATGATTTGAAATGATTTCTTCTAGTATATTACAAATATCGTTCACAATATCATCAATATTAACTAAGTTTTCTCCCTCCATATTAAATCTGGTTACAAAATTTAGAATAGTGAAGTATGGGTAGCTAATCTATTTTAATTTCTTGTAAATTGAATCATTCAATTATTGTTGTTTTCAAACAAAATTTTAGCAATCTTTTCAGCCTCTTTATAATCTTTGAATTGATCTTTATTTTTCCAATTACTATTATCATTTAAAAAGTAAAAATTATGAAAAGCAAATAGAGATCTTTCCACTTTACTTGGATCCTTTTCATTAAATTCAATTTGTGATTTTTTCAAAAACCTTTTTACAATTTCATTATACTTAAAGTCTTTTTCTAAATCATCAATTGTCCTATAACCTAGTGCTCCTGATATTTTGGAATCAACAATAATTAATGGATTAGGACTGTTTATACTCCAGAAATAAGAGTGTTTACTTGCATATGAAGAACCAATACCTCTTATCCTATTAAATATTTCAATACTTACAGACTTTCCTTGTTTTGCAAACTCTATTCCTTCTAAATAGGTTTTATATGTGATTTCATTCGTTTCAAGTTCTTCCCGAGGACTTATTTTTCCTTTTGTTTTTGAGTAAAACATCCTTCCGGATGGACCTCCCCAAGAGTAAATTAAATCAACAACTCTGAGTATGTTTTTTTTATTAATATCATCTTTACTAGTTAACTCAATTATTTCGGAGGTACAGTAGTTTATATCTTTATCAAATTGAATATATTTTTCAATATTTTTATTTGTGTATACACCACCTTTACCAATACTTTCGTTCCAATAAGATAACCAGAATTTATAATCTATTTTAGGGAATACCATTGTTATTAAAATTTATTATTATTGTTAATAGGAGAAGAAACTGAGACATATAAAAATAGACTCTCTCTATAACTTTCCCATCTGTTAATTGTTGAGAAACCATAATTATTAGATTCCAAAGTTTTAAAAGTTTTTGAAAGAAAACTTTTTACATCTTCGTTACTCTTTAAATAAAGAATTGAATCATTTGAGTAGATAAACATTGGTTGGTCATAAATATTATTTGATATTAATTCAAGATTCCCATCTGACCAAAGTTTAGTGTAGTTCTCAAATAGATTCACTACTTCTTCTGGTGGATTAATTTTATTTGAAATTTCAGTTTTACAATTGATATTAAAAAGAAAGAGTAATAATAAAAAAATATTTTTCATCATTTAATGAGTTGGTATTTCTAAAAATACAAAATATATAGATCATCTGATTACGGTAATCAAGAAATCAAGGGTTTAGAGTTTACTCCCTAATATCTTTCTGATGTTACCATGAGAAAGGGTGTCTACACAAACAAGGGCTTTATATATACTGATATATTAATACAATTAGATTTAACCAAGAGAGTATATCAATACTTCAATCTTCTTCATTTTGATACCCATTAATTAATTAACCACTAATGAGAAACATCGTTTCTTAAACTATCTTCCCACTGTAATAACTCTTCTCTAGTGATGTATTTTGAGTGAGAGGATACTTCTATCATCTTCAATCCTTTATTCCTTCTCCAGTCCTCTATTGTCACTCTATCTACTCCATACAAATCCATTAAGTCTTGTTTACTCATTCTTTCTTTTATCATAATAACTCCTTACTATTTTAGAAGTTGCATTTACTACTTCTTCTCTTGTTTTTAATTGTTCCAATTCACTTCTCTTGTTTTGTATCATATCATTAATATCCATTAAATCTCTTACTAATTCATTAGGATATATTTTATCTGATATGTTACTCTTGATTTCTTCTTTCATAATTCTCCAGATTTTAATTAAATAGAAATAACCTTGTACTTGAAATACTTTATTACTTTATCAGTTCGAGGTTGATACTCTTTTTCAAACTTTTAATTACTTTAAACACTAATTAAGTTTAAACTAAATACAGTAAACCCCTTTAAGGATTTGTACTCCCTCGAGAATATAAATCTTACACTTCAACTGACCAGTTCGTTTATACCACCCATATCAGAATTATAGTAAAATCATTTTTGTAACTACCGGTGAAACCTCTTCCGTTATTATTAGATTTTATTTCAATCTTACAGAATACTAACCAATGTCTTTCCCAATAACTATCCACAGGACCCTCTTGGGTGATCTCCTCTTTCCCCTATGATGGAGAGAAGGTTACACTTATAAGTATAGAAAGTTTTAGAAAACGATAAAAATTGGAAGAAAAAAGTTCAAATTAACTTCTGTTAGATTTAACAGAGGTTGGATTTTATAATAATATTTTGGTGAGTAATGGTCACCAAAATGATGTAAAACACTAAATTGTTAATATTTAAATATCTAATTATCAAATATTTAACTATTAAGTTCAAATACTGTCATCCCGACTTTATTTTCAAGTATATCAGACGATAAAAACAAAAAACCTTCCAAATTGGAAGGTTTTTTGTTTTAGGAAAAGAAGATCAGAATCGCAAGAGGTCCTGGACCATAAATGATTTTATAATTTCTTGATCTCCTCGCGTTGCAGAAAACTCTTTATAAGCTTTTGTCGCTCTGACTTTTTCTAAAATAACATCCAAGTCATTTAAGTTCTCTCCATAAAATACGGTATAATGTGTTGCTCCATCTACATCTCCCATATTTATGGCACCCAATCCCATCATTCTTGTGCCAATCATAGGCTCTACTGCTTTGGCAAATTTTGTAAAGGCCGCAAGGTATTTTGCTGGATTATCAACTTTGATCAACCATTGTTGACCCGTATTATTTTTCACTCGATCTCCAGCCTTCCAGTACAAGGATTTTGCAGTATAAGAACCATCACTTTTAGATCTGTAGTGAGATACTGTGTTAAAATAATTATCCCGATCAACCTGATCTGCAGGATTCTCAACACCCCAATTTGAGGGGTCTCCCGTTATAATGACCCTGTGGGTTACTTCATTTAAAAATTGAACGCGTTGCAATCCTATAGCACCGGATTTCCTTTTGAACTCCTCATTAAAATCTTTGAATGTTTTTGCGTAAGCTACTACATCTTCAGTATCTACATATTGATTATAAACCCTTATGTTTTGTGCAATTGCAGTTATGGAAAAAAGAAGAAATAAAAATAAAAGTGATTTTTTCATTTTGATTGATTTAAGGTTATTAAGCTCTAATGTACTAAATTTTGATAATTTAAAAAATCATTAACATTTTTACCACTTTACTATCCTCTTTTGTACATTTGAGTTTCAGACAATTTCAAACAAATGAAACATTTATTATCCTTAGTTTTCTTTTGCTCCTCAATAACCATTGGTTGCGCTCAGGAAAATAGCCCTGCAATTGAAACACCAACTACATCAAACTACACCTACGAAACTGTAGTTGACGACATCAATATCCCATGGGGTATGGCTTTTATCAATGAAAAAGAATTGCTCGTTACAGAAGTTTCTGGAACTTTGTATCATGTTCAAGACGGTATTAAAACAGCTATTGAAGGCTTGCCAGATATCTATGTGAGAGGACAAGGTGGACTCCTAGATGTTGCACTTCATCCTGATTTTAAAAACAACAGTATTCTTTACATGACTTTGGCTGCTACTCTCGATGGTGATGCAGGAGGAAACACCTCTCTTTACAAAGCAAAACTTGTAGACAAACACTTAGAAGAGGTTAGTTTGCTTTACAAAGCAACTCCCAACACAAAAAAAGGACAACATTTCGGCTCCCGAATCGCTTTTGACAATGAAGGCCATGTATATTTCTCTGTGGGTGACCGTGGAAATCGAGACGAAAATCCTCAAGATATCACAAGAGATGGAGGTAAAATATACCGTTTAAACCTGGATGGTAGTATTCCTGAGGATAATCCATTTGTTTCAAACCCTAATGCAAAACATGCTGTTTTTTCCTATGGTCATCGCAATCCTCAAGGAATGACAGTTCATCCAAAAACTGGGGCGATCTGGGTCAATGAACACGGACCCCAAGGAGGAGATGAGATCAATGAAATTGTAAAGGGAAAAAACTTTGGATGGCCAGTGATCACTTATGGTATAAACTACAGCGGCACTACCATTACTGACAAAACAAAAGCACCTAATATGGAACAGCCTTTTTACTATTGGGTTCCCTCTATTGCGCCAAGTGGTATGACTTTTTCAACCTCTGGAATCTATCCAGAATGGCAGGACAATTTATTTGTTGGCTCATTAAAATTTGAATACTTAGAACGACTTGTAATCGAAGGAGGTGAAGTGACAAAACGTGAAAAAATCTTGGACAAAGTAGGACGTGTGAGAAATGTAAAAGAAGGCCCTGACGGTTATCTTTACATTGGAGTTGAAGGAAAAGGTATTTTAAGAATAATACCAAAAGAATGAAAGTATTATTAACCGCCTATCTTGTTTTCGTAGGTTTTGTTTCATTACATCTCTTCCAAAATAAAACCAAAGCAGAAAGTATAGAAGCAGGTGCCGAGATCTATCAAGACTTTTGTGTACAATGCCATTTAACCAATGGAAAAGGTGTTTCTGGAGTTTTTCCTCCACTTCAAAGTTCAGATTATTTACTTGAAAACGTTGATCTCAGTATCGCAGGGATTAAATACGGTCTGAAAGGAAAAATTATTGTGAACGAGGAAGAATATGACGGTGTAATGAACAATCAGGGTCTCGATGAAGAAGAAATTGCCGATGTGATGAATTACATTTTAAACCAATGGGGGAATTCCAGTGATGATTTTGTTACACAAGAACGTGTTTCGCAAATTCAAAAATCAATCTTAGAATGATCGAAAAGTCTTCCTTTTGGAATTCCATCAAAACAATCAAAAAATCTTATGTACTCTATGGAAGTATTTTAATTGGTTTCACTCTTTGGATGCTTCTTCTTGACACCCACTCCTGGAACATTCACTCTGAACTAAATGAAGAAATAGAAAAATTAGAATTAGAAAAAGAGGCACTCACAAAAGTGATAGAAAAAGATAGAAATACCATCAAACAGCTTGGAAATGAAGATAGTTTAGAACGTTTTGCTAGGGAACAATACGGACACAAAAAGAAGAATGAAACTGTTTTTATTATAGAACCCATCGATACATTACCCAAAAATTGACGTTAAAACCTTAGTGTCATTTTTAACAAAACAATTGGAGCCTTTAACCTTTTTTAAGCAATTAAATAATTGTATTTTTATTGGCTGATATTAGAACTCAATGGGTAAAATAATTGCTATTGCGAACCAAAAAGGAGGGGTGGGGAAAACTACCACTGCGGTTAACCTTGCAGCTGCTTTAGGTGTCTTAGAAAAAAAGATTTTACTGATTGATGCTGACCCACAGGCCAATGCTACTTCTGGACTCGGAATTGATTTAAACCAAACGAATTATGGAACCTATCAATTGTTAGAACACAGCATAGAGGTTTCCGACGCTATCATTCCTACCAACAGTCCAAATCTTGATTTGATCCCCTCTCATATCGACTTGGTCGCATCAGAAATTGAATTGGTAAATCAAGATGCAAGAGAGTATATGCTAAAAAAAGCATTAAAATCAATAAAAAAAGACTACGATTATATCCTGATTGATTGTGCACCATCTTTAGGACTTATTACATTAAACGCATTAGTTGCTGCAGATGCAGTGATCATTCCTATACAATGTGAATATTTTGCTTTGGAAGGGCTTGGCAAACTTTTGAACACCATCAAAAGTGTTCAAAAACTCCACAATAAAGAACTGGACATTGAAGGGTTATTACTCACCATGTATGATACACGTTTACGTTTATCAAATCAAGTAGTAGAAGAAGTAAAAAAACATTTTGGTAAGATGGTTTTTAAAACTATTATCCAAAGAAATATACGTTTGAGTGAAGCTCCAAGTTTTGGAGAGGATATCATCACCTATGACGCCTCCAGTAGAGGAGCAAAAAGTTATCTTTCCTTAGGTAGTGAAATTTTAAAACGGAATAAATAACTATTATGGCAAAATCGAACCGTAAACCCGCTTTAGGAAGAGGCCTTTCAGCTTTATTAAATGATTCAGAAAATGTAATTGAATCTGTTAAAAACAAAAATGCAGATCAAATCATTGGAAACATCATTGACTTGCCCATCAAAAACATTAGCACCAATCCGTTTCAACCTCGAACTCATTTTAATGATGAGGCCTTAAAAGAATTAAGCACTTCCATTTCAGAATTAGGAATCATTCAGCCTGTCACAGTACGAAAAACAAAGAAAGGTGAATTTGAATTAGTCTCAGGGGAACGCCGCTACAGAGCCTCTCAAATGGCTGGATTAGAAAGCATTCCCGCTTATGTGCGATTAGCCAATGATCAGGAATCACTTGAAATGGCATTAGTAGAAAATATTCAACGGGAAGATTTAGACCCTATAGAAATTGGCTTGTCGTATCGTCGTCTTATCGAGGAAATCAATCTGACGCAAGACCAACTGAGCGATCGTGTGGGAAAGAAACGATCTACTATAACCAACTATATGCGTCTTCTTAAGTTGGATCCTATTATTCAAACCGGAATACGAGATGGCTTTGTTACTATGGGTCACGGGAGGGCTCTTGTAAATGTTGAAGATGTCAAAACACAATTAGACCTCTACAAACAGATCGTGAAAAAAGGACTTTCTGTTCGGGCTACAGAGACCTTAGTTCGTAATGCTAAAAACTCTTCTGCCACCACGACAACAAACTACCAACCACCCTTTATTTCTCAAGCTGCCTCAGAACTTGAAACATTATTTGAAACATCTGTAACTGCAACAGCAAATAGTCAAGGCAAGGGAGTAATAAAAATTTCGTTTGAATCCCAGGAACAGTTACAACGTATTCTAAACAAAGTTAAAAAGTGAAGCTTAGAACCCTTTTAACGCTTTGCTTTATAGTAGTTTCTTTTTCGATTTATGCTCAAGAAGAAGAGGGCAAAAAAAACATTAATACAGAAAAAGTAAAAAAAAGTAAAAAAAACAAACAGGAAAAAGATGCTTTTGCTGTACCCGATTCTTTAGGGAGCGAGAGTAAATACTCAACAAGAATTCAACGCTTAATTGCAGATCCTTTAACTCCATCAAAAGCTGCTTTTTACTCTGCCATTATCCCTGGACTGGGCCAGGCATACATCGGAAAAGCATGGAAGGTACCTATCGTTTACGCAGCCATGGGAGCTTCTCTCTATTATTACGATTTAAATAATAAAGAAATGAACAAATACCGAACTGCTTACAAGCGTCGATTAAATGGTTTTTTTGATGATGAATTTTTAGAAACAGATATTCCCATCACTACAGATCAATTATTACTGGGGATGGAGTTTCATAAAAATTATCGTGACATTGCTATCATACTAGCTGCTGCAGCTTATATGCTTAACATCCTTGATGCAAATGTTAGTGCACACTTATTACAGTTCAACATTAATGATGATTTAAGTGTTTCACCTAATTTCATTTTTGACACAGAACAAACTGGAATCCGAGTCGCTGTTAAATTTTAAAACTTACAAAATGAAAATTGCATTATTAGGTAACGGAAGGATGGGTCAAACCATCGCTAAATTTGCAAAAGAAAGAAACCATGAAATAGTCTATATTTTAGACAAAGACAAAGAAGTAGGTACCCTTAATCAAGCTGAGGTTGCAATAAATTTTAGCATTCCTGAAGCCGCTGTTAGTAACATAAAACTAGCATTAGACCTTCAAATTCCTGTGATTTGTGGTACCACGGGCTGGTTAGAGCAATACGAGGAGGTTACTACTTATTGCAAATCAAAAAACACAGCTTTTTTATACGCGTCTAATTTCAGTGTAGGAGTTAATTTATTCTTTAAGATAAATCAACTCGTTGCTAAATTAATGAAATCTCAAAGCAAAGAATATACACCAAGGATGCAAGAAATTCATCACATACATAAACTTGATGCGCCTAGTGGAACAGCTTTAACATTAGCCGAATCACTTTTAGATGAGAAATACTTCAGCGAATGGGAACTCGATGGAAAGACCGATAAAAAGCTCAATATTGAATCTGTTCGAGAAGGAGAAGTTCCTGGTACCCATTCCATTACTTACCAATCACAAGTAGACTCAATTAGCTTACAACACGAAGCCTTTAGTAGAGATGGATTTGCACTTGGAGCCGTAATTGCTGCAGAATGGATTCTCAATAAAAAAGGAATCTACAGTATGCAGGATGTTCTAAATATTTCTTAATTCCAAGGCGTATGTATCAGATACCCTTATATTTGAAAAAAAATAAAAGATGACATTAACACAGTGGATTCTATTTACCCTAGCCTTACAAATTGTTCATTTTTTAGGCACCTGGAAACTTTATAAAGCTGCTGGGTATCAAGCTTGGCAAGCAGCAATACCAGTATACAATGCTGTAATCTTAATGAAAATAATTAACCGACCAGTATGGTGGGTGATTTTACTTTTTATTCCAACCATCAATTTGATACTCTTTGGTGTGATTTGGGTAGAAATCCTCAGAAGTTTTGGAAAGAATTCTGCAAAAGATACTCTTTTAGGTCTTGTGACTTTTGGACTCTATATTTACGCTCTTAATTATAGTGACAATCCAAAACATATTTCGGACAGAAGTTTACGACCCAAAACTGGATTTGGAGAAACTGTTAGTTCTATTCTGTTTGCAATTGTAGCAGCAACATTAGTGCACAACTATATCATGCAACCCTATATCATTCCTACGGGTTCTCTGGAAAAGTCTTTATTAATTGGTGATTTTCTATTTGTAAGTAAATTTCATTATGGTGCAAGAGCTCCAATGACAGCCGTATCTGTACCCATGGTTCACGACACTATACCCGTATTAAAAACAAAATCCTATCTAAAAAAACCACAACTCCCCTACTTTCGCTTCCCTGCATTGCAAAAAATAAAACGAAATGACATTGTTGTTTTTAGTTGGCCTGCCGATACGGTTCGTCAATTTTTTGTCAGAGAAAAAAGAGTAGATAAACCCATCGATAAAAAATCAAATTATGTAAAACGCTGTGTTGGTATTCCGGGGGACACTCTAGAGATTATTGATGGATTCATACATACCAATGGAATAAAAAATGTACTCCCCGAAAGAGCTGAAGTACAATACACCTTTAATGCGTATGCTAAAAAAGGAGTTTCCTCAAGGAAATTATTGGCCGAAGGTTTTGAAGACTTTAACAGAACCTACAAAATCGAAAATATCACAGAGAGTAGTTACCAGCAATTAATTCCTTATATAGTGGGAAGAAAAGGAAATACAGTCGAAAACTTCTCTGTTATTACTGAATCAAGAGGATTGCCTACAGATTTGATCCGCAGCCTAGGTCTGCGAGTAAGTGAAACCCTAGAAGCTAATAAACAACTTACTCTTACACTCAAAGAAGCCGCAGTACTCAAAAAAATAAGTTGGATAGATAGTGTAAAGCAACGTATCAATTCGGTTAAAGTTCCCAATGAAAGTTTCTTTCCTAATAAAATCCCTTACGATTGGAATGAAGATAATTTTGGTCCTTTGTTAATCCCTCAAAAAGGAACTACAGTTGACTTAACTCGAAAAAACCTACCGCTTTATAAAAAAATAATTCAGGAATATGAAGGAAACGAATTGGAAGTTACTCCAACTGAGATTAAAATTAATGGTAAACTAGCGAGTCAATACACTTTCAAGAAAGACTATTATTGGATGATGGGTGACAATCGTCACAAATCGGAAGATAGTCGTTTTTGGGGGTTTGTTCCCGACGATCATATTGTGGGTAAACCTGTTTTTATTTGGTTTAGCATTAAAGGTATTAATGATGGAATTAAAAACTGGAGCGTACGATGGGATCGTGTATTCACCACGGTAGATGGTCCGGGTGAACGACGTTCTTACTTTCCCTATTTCTTAGTACTCTTCCTCCTTTGGCAGGGATATGTATTTTACAGAAAGCGTAAAGCGAAAGCCTAAATATGCGTGCTGTAATTTGCCCAGCATACCTACCTAATGTTGCCTATTTTGCTTATTTGACAAAACAGGAAACCTCTTATTTTGCAACAGATACTCATTACCAAAAACAAACATTTAGAAACCGATCGGAAATTTATGGTGCGAATGGAAAGCTTAACATAATCATTCCAATCATCCATAAGAAGCAAACTTTTCAATTGGACCAAGATGTAGAAATAAGTTACGAGATCAACTGGCAAAAAGAACATTGGAAATCTATTTGTTCAGCCTACAGATCCTCTCCCTTCTTTGAATACTATGAAGCGGATTTAGCTCCCTTCTTCGATAAAAAAACAAAATCGCTTTTTGATTTAAATTTGAGTCTTATTGAAAAAATAATGATGCTTTTGGAACTTCCTTATTCTTACCAAAAGATTTCGTTTCACAAGGAGAAAGATCAAAGAATAGATGCATTAATATTGGCAAAAAAAAGACCTATAATTCCACAAGAGAAATACATTCAAGTGTTTCATGATAAGTTAGGATTCATTCCAAATCTGAGCATCCTGGACGCACTTTTCAACTTGGGACCCAACTGTGCTTTTTATATAAAAAATGCAAATACCCCTATTTGACTAGGGCCATTGAATTACAGACGAAATAGGTTTGTGATCCGAGAGTTTCACCTTGTGTGTTTTAAAGGATAACACCTTTATTTGAGAGCTTGTCATAATGAAATCAATTCGTAAAGGAAAATAGAAGAAGTTGTAGGTTGCCCCAAACCCTTTTCCCTTTTCAATAAAAGTGTCTTTCCTACCCTCTAATAAAGATGAATAGGTTTTTGAAAAAGCATTATTATTCAAGTCGGTGCATACTATTTCTGGAAAATTACTTTTGTTTTTAATCTGATTAAATTGAGTAATCTGCTTCTTTTGAATCTTTGAAACTTGATTGATTTTTCTACGAAGTTTTTCCGAATATTCTGAAGCAATCAAAGTATCTTTTGCATCAATTCGCATGGATTCGAAATGAACATTATACAAACGTAGGGTGTCCTTTTTCCATAAAAAATCAACTAACATCCCTCCATTAGTAGATGCTTCAAATGTGATCGCCTTTGAATTATACAAAGGAAATTTAGAAATAATACAGGACCCAATTTGACCATTTCCATTGTAAGGCTTAAAAATTTTATAGGGATAGTTTTTGAAAAGAGGGGCTTCATTTTGTGCATACTCCTGAAAACAAACGATATCGGGACTCTCTTTATTGATGAAATTTTCAATTTTCTCTGGAACATCGTTCGCATCAATCCAATTAAATCGATTAAAAGAACGAACATTATAACTCATTACCGATAATCCATTTTCAGTTCTAATCCCACTGTCTTCAAATTGGTAGAGCAATTGTATCTCCTGATATCCTAAAACTATTGAGGCAAGAAATAACAGTAAAGGCCATTGAAAGCGAATGAGCCAAAAGACAAAAAAAACAAGATTGAGAAAAAATAGTAAGGGAACCATTAAGGCAAACAATGGGAAATCAAACCAAGATCCTAAACTTCCCATAGCCAATAGTTGAAGCAAAAGAAAAATTGTATTAATAAACGCCATAAAGCCAACAAAAATCTTTTTTCGCTTCATCTCACTTACAGCTATTTCTTTCCTGCTTGAAAGAGAAAATCTTTCTCTGCTTTGGTTAAGCTTTCATATCCAGAGGTGCTAATTTTATCTAATATTTCGTCTATCTTCTTTTGATCTGAAGCCCCTGTAGTCCTTTTTGAAGCTTTTTTTGGAGGAGTATTATTTTTGTAGACCGCTGTAAATGAGTTATTTTTCCTAAATAGATTACTACAATACGCAATAAAGCGCTCAAAGGGTAATCCAATATCTGATCCTTGCTGCAATCGTTGCGCATACAAAAACCCTAAACCAGCACCCCCTAAATGGGCTAAATGTCCGCCAGCATTTCCATAGGGTATCTGAATAATGTCCAACAATATAAAAGCCAATCCTAAGTAACGCAACTTAACATTAAAAAGAATAATGCGTACCTCAGCGTCTGGAGTATACGTACTCATAAATATAAATACAGCCATAACTCCTGCAGAGGCTCCCACCATGACCGGCGTACTATTTTGGAAAGCTGGAAAAAAAGAATAACTCAACAAAAAGGTGAGCCCACCTGTAATCACACCCAAAAAATAAACGTTAAAAAAAGTTCGTGCGGGGAAGAGGTTTAAGAAGAGACGTGAAGCAAAAAACAAAAGGTACATATTCCAGAATAAATGAAAAAATCCTGAATGAATAAAACTATAGGATACTAGTGTCCATGGCTGAAATAAAAGGACACTCCACGAAGATGAAAGTTCAAACCAACCTATAAAAACACCATAAGGAATTGCGAGAAGAAAAAATAGTGTCTTTAAAAACAAAGGGAGCACAAAACAGATCACATTTACTAGGATCAGTTTTTCTGCGCTATTAAGTCTTTGGAGACGGTATTGTATTTGATCTTTAAAGTTCATTAATTCCAACGGTTATTATTGAATTGATTCTTCTTCCAGTACCACATCATAATAAATCCGGTTATTGCCCCGCCTACATGTGCAAAGTGAGCAACTGGACCAATTGAGTATGAAGTAAATCCGAAAAACAAATCTCCTAAAATTAAAATAGGAACCAAAATTTTTGCCTTTACAGGGATGGGTGGGAAAAGTAACATTAATCGAGCATTAGGAAAGGAAAACGCAAAAGCGACCAGTACTCCATATAAAGCTCCAGAAGCCCCTACCATCACACCATTAAAAGCAGACAAACCACTTAATAACTTTTCTCTCCCTAATTGTTCCACAATAGAATAAGGTAAGTCTCTTGTATCAAAAAAACTGCTGATTTGAGAACTAGTTAAACCTTCAGCTACTAATAAATCCGTAATATGTCCTACTTGATAATAATATAATCCCAATTGCAAGGCTGCTGCACCAAAACCGGTAGAAAGGTAAAAGAAGATAAACTTTTTACGTCCCCACATCTGTTCAATCGGAGTACCAAACATATACAAACCGAACATATTAAAAAAGATATGTCCCACATCCCCATGCATAAACATATGCGTCAATGGTTGCCAAGGTAGAAACCTATCATTAGTGGGATAGTGTAATGCAAACAAATCATACATGACATCTCCCAAGGACAATGTGGCAAGAAAAAAGATCACATTTATGATCAAAAGATGCTTTACGGTCTCTGTAATGTTTCGCATTAACTTAATTTTTGTTCAATTTCACCTTTCTCCAAAGTAATAAAAATCTGTTTATTAAAAGGAGATACTGTAGTTTCTTTACATCCAAAAAAGTCATCGAGTAAACGTTGTTGTTCTTCCAACTCAAGAGATTCCCCTGAATGAATTGCTAAGCTCTTGGCCATGGATTTTGCCACTTGATCTGCATAACTAAAATGTTCTCCATCAGAATCTTGATCCGACTCGGAAAGGAGCGTTTCAATCACAGGCTCTATTTTTCCAGGAGGACAATGTTCTGGAGAACCTAAAACCTCTAAGGTCTTGTCATTGAGCTTTATCTCAAAACCGATAGCGTCTAAGATATCCTCAGAAGATTTATATTGTTCTTCTTGTTGCGGGTTCAATTGAATTGATATGGGGAAAAGTAACTGCTGACTCATCCCTTTTTTAGTCGTTATTGCACTTAAAAAACGTTCGTACAAAATCCTTTGATGGGCCCTGCTTTGATCTATTAATAACATACTTGTCTTTAGAGGACAAACAATATATTTTGAAAAAAGTTGAAAAACACGAGTGGATTGAGGCACTTCAACCAGTGAACTAGACAGCATAGGTTCTGCAGGAGTGGACGCTTGAATTCCACTATATAACCCCTCCCATTGATCCGTAGTTGGTTTTCTCTTTGCCGAGGCGTCCTTAAAAGGATTGAAACTTGAATCTACTTCAATTGGTGGAGTTGCGGGTAGCTTATTTTTAAAGGCATACGGAACATCCATTGTTTGGTTTTGTTCAAAGTCAAGTGTTGGCATTACTTGAAAAATACCTAAACTATGCTTGATTGCAGAACGTAAAATAGCATAAAGACTTTGTTCATCTTCAAATTTCACTTCCGTTTTTGTAGGATGAATATTGATATCGATTGTCTTAGGATCTAAGTTCAAGGACAAGAAATATCCAGGGTTGTATCCTGGGCGTAATAATCCTTCAAATGCTGCATTTACTGCGTGGTGTAAAAATGGACTTCTTATGAATCGGTTGTTAACGAAAAAAAACTGTTGTCCTCTTGTCTTTTTTGCATGAGTGGGTTTTAACACAAAACCTTTTAAAGTTGCCAGTGAAGTAGTTTCTTCGACGGGAACAAGAAAAGCATCTAATTTATTTCCAAAAATACCCACTATCCGTTTTCTAAAATTTGCTTCAGGCAAATCAAAGAGTTCAGTACCGTTATTAAAAAATAAAAATTTTATTTCAGGATGAGCAAGTGCTACACGATGAAATTCATCAATTACATGTCGCAACTCTACTCCATCTGATTTGAGAAAATTTCGCCGTGCTGGGATATTATAAAAAAGACTTTTTACAGCTATCGAAGTTCCTTTAGGTTGGGTAGAGAGGGTTTGTTCAATCACTTTGCTACCCTCTATTTTAAGGCAATGAGAAACTTCCTCGTTTTCTACTCGTGTATGTGTTTCTACATGTGCAATGGCCGCAATAGATGCGAGTGCTTCGCCTCTAAAACCTTTCGTTTTTAGTGCAAAAAGATCCTCTGCAATATTTATTTTAGAAGTGGCATGACGTTCAAATGCCAAGCGGATATCTGTACTATTCATACCTATTCCGTTATCTATCACTTGAACCAATGTTTTACCAGCATCTTTTATAATTAACTGGATCGTATCTGCACCAGCATCAACCGCATTTTCCAGTAATTCTTTGACCACTGAAGCGGGACGTTGAATAACTTCACCCGCCGCTATTTGATTGGCTACATGATCAGGTAAAAGCGTAATTCGATTGGTCATTAAACGGGTAATGTAAAAATGGAGAGATCAAAATCCAGAATGTAAAGACACACAAAAACGAGCGCTAAAATGATGAGCAACAGACGTAATGAAATGGAACGGTTTTTACGAGTACGCATTTGTAATCGTGCATCTTGCCATTGATGACCAAAATCATTTGAATTGTAAGTATCCCTGTATTTGGAAAACTTAGAATCAAATTCATATAGATTTCCTTCTTCTTTTCCTTTGTAATAACGAGGTGTGTAATTATAACGCCTGTTTCTGGAAAGCTTGAATAAGTTTGACTTCAACATAAATCAAAGGTACAAGAAAGCTTTAAAATTAGAAACTCTAGTCCAAGAAACTTATGAGTGATTTAAGGGACTTGACGAAGTGCGATCATTTGAAGGGCAGCCACCGCTGCCTCAACACCTTTGTTACCGTGTTTTCCTCCACTGCGATCTTGTGCTTGCTCAAGGGTATTGTCTGTAAGCACACAAAATATAACGGGTACTTCAGAATGAACATTTAAGTCCTTTATTCCTTGTGAAACAGCTTCACAGACGAAATCAAAATGCTTTGTTTGCCCTTGAATTACACTCCCAATAACAATAACAGCATCAGGATTATAGGATTGAGCTTTTTTGGCTCCGTAAATCAATTCAAAGCTACCAGGGACATTCCAAACTTTAATATTTGATTCCTGAACTTTATGTTTTAAAAGGGTCGTTACTGCACCTTCTTGAAGCGAAGAAGTAATGGTATCATTCCATTGAGAAACAACAAGATGAACAGTAAATGATGTTCCATCTGGAACTGCATCAGAATTATAAGCAGAAAGATTGCTTAATGCTGTTGCCATTTATTGTAGTAAAGTTTCCAATCTTCCAATTTGTACAGCAACAAGCTTCGCTTCCTCAGATTTAGGAAATTCTTTTTCGATTCGCTTTAAAAAGCCAAGAGACTGCTTGGTTTTTCCAATTTCTGTCCCCACCATTGCTGCCTTGTATAGATATTTAGGCGTACTGAACATATTGTTATTGATCTTAGAAGCAGTAACGTAATAATCAAAAGCATCCTCTTTTTGACCCAACTGAAGAAATGCATCTCCAATAGCCCCTTTAGATAAGGCACTCAATAATACATCATCTGCAGAAAATTGATCCAAATAAACTATTGCGTTCTCATAATCCTTAAGATTCAAGTATGCCATTCCTGCGCTATAGGTAGCCAACTTAGCAGCTGGTGTTCCTTTATAGTTTTCAATAATATCTAAAAATCCATACTTTCCTTCTCCTCCTTTTAAGGCTCTAGAGTATAATGAATCTGAATCGACACTGTTAACGGCTAATTCGAAGTAGTATTGCGCTTGATTTAATTCACTTACCGCTTCACGCTGTTTGGGCTCTGAAACAAAATTTGTATATCCAAGGTAGCCTAAAACACCTACAGCCACCACCCCTATGAGGGTTAAGATGATGTTTTGGTATTTTACAACCCACTCTTCTGTCTTGGAAGCCGAACTGTCTAAAGCTTCAAAAACTTCAGCTGTTGTACTTTCAACTGCAATTTCATTTTCTTTTGAAGAAGTAACGGATTTCTTTGCCCCGCGTTTTTTATATGTAGCCATGGTAAAATAATTAAGCGCACAAAATTAGTCTTTTTATTCTAATTCAAAAAGCACTTCGCTAGCTTCTAACTTATTATTTTTGTATTCTATGCATTTAAAACAAATTACACTTACGAATTATAAGAACATTAGTGCTAAAACCTTTGATTTCAATCCTAAAATCAATTGCTTTATTGGAAACAATGGTGTTGGAAAGACCAATATACTGGATGCCATTTATCATTTGGCTTTTGGAAAAAGCTATTTTAATCCCATTTCTATCCAAAATATAAAGCTAGGCACCGACTTTTTTGCTTTAGAAGGTCGCTATGAGACAGATGAAAGAGAAGAAAAAATAATCTGTAGTGTAAAAAAAGGTCAAAAGAAGACACTAAAACGTAATGGAAAAGTCTATGACCGACTTGCAGATCACATTGGATTGATCCCAACGGTTATAATTTCTCCTGCCGATCGTGATTTAATTTCGGAAGGGAGCAGTACACGACGAAAATTCATTGATGCAGTAATTGGACAAACTGATGCAGAATTTCTTAGAGATTTAATTGAATACAATAAAATACTTTCCCAGCGGAATGCCTTACTAAAGTACTTTGCACTCAACCATACTTTCGATGCAGATACCTTAGAAATATATAACGAGCAACTAACCAGTAGAAGTCAACCTGTATATGAAAAACGGAAGGCATTCATGGAACAGTTTACGCCAATCTTTATAGAACGTTATAATACAATTTGCGATCAGCAAGAGCAAGTAAATTTGTCTTATGACAGCCAACTTCACAATGTATCACATAAAATATTACTAGAAGAAAATCTATCAAAAGATCGGATGATTCAGCATACCACTTCTGGCATACATAAAGACGACATTCACTTGTTAAAAGAAGGACAACCCATCAAAAAATTTGGAAGTCAAGGACAACAGAAAACTTTTCTAGTTGCTATGAAATTAGCGCAATTTGATTTTTTAAAAGCCGAAACTGGTGTTGCGCCCATACTTTTGTTGGATGATGCATTTGACAAACTAGATCAACAACGTGTTTCTCAAATTATTGCTCTAGTCGATCAAAATGATTTTGGCCAAATTTTTATAACTGACACACACGAGGACAGGACGTTACAAGCATTATCAAACACACAATCAAGTTATGAATTATTCAAACTCTAAAATATTTGTAGTCGTTGTAACCGTACTTTTATCCTTGTGTTCAGAAGGGTGTCAAAAAAGTGCTGCTGTTCACATAGAACAACTTAACGGTTATTGGGAAATTGATTTTATTTCACAGCAAGGAGAAACTTTTAAGCCCAATTCTGCTGCACCACTCTATGATTTTTATGCTATAAAAGATCAATCTGGTTTTTACAAAAAAGTAGCCCCATCAATTTTGGGATCATTTCAATCGTCAGACGATGCAACCCTGGTTGAAATTGAACAAAAGAAGTCCGGCGTTTTCTTGAAATTTAAAACACCATGGGATGAATGGGGGAAAAAAATAATAGCATTAGACAGTCAAAAGCTTATCTTAGAACATGAAAAAAGAAGCTTTCATTACAAACGCCCTACGCTAATCAACATAAATCCATGAGAGATTCAAAAAAAGACTTTGATCCGAAGCCCATCAAAAATGTACTGCAAGACATAGTGGGGCAAAAATCTCTAAAAAAAGGGGTTCAAAATATTAGGATTTGCAACGCATGGGGTGAAATTGTTGGTCAAAACATCATACAATACACTGATGAAGTTAAATTTTCTCACAACATACTGTATGTGACCCTTCATTCCGCTCCGCTTAAAATGGAATTAAGTTATCGTCTTGAATCCCTTACCAACCGATTGAACGAACATATTGGCGCTACGGTAATCCAAAAAATTGTATTGCGTTAGAATTGCTCGCGAGTAGCAAAATGAAAGGCTGCTTCTATTGCGGCATTCTCGTCACTATCAGATCCATGCACCGCATTTTCTCCCATTGAGGTTGCATACAGCTTGCGAATGGTACCTTCAGCAGCTTCTGCAGGATTTGTAGCTCCTATGAGAGTTCTAAAATCAAGAACTGCATTGTCTTTTTCTAGTATAGCAGCAACAATAGGTCCTCGTGTCATAAAGGCTACAAGTTCTCCAAAAAAGGGTCGCTCTTTATGTACTGCATAAAAATGCTCTGCATCAGCAAGTGTCAATTGTGTCAATTTTAGAGCTTTAATTCTGAAGCCAGAAGAAGTCACTTTTTCTAGAATATTACCGATATGACCGTTTTCAACCCCATCAGGTTTGATCATCATTAAAGTTGTATTTGCCATTTTTTATATTTGTGGCAAAGCTACTAAATGTATTTAAATACCCACTTTAATCGTCCTATTAAAGATTTTGATAAAATGAAAAAACAAGGTGGAATGGTACACAAATATGATGAAAACAGTATCTTCGCAAGGTATGGATACGCATTTTATAACCGGACTTAAAAAAAAGCTTGAAACCCCTCAGAAAGCAGTCATACTGCCCCACAAAAACCCTGATGGAGATGCTCTGGGAAGCACCTTAGCTTTATTTCATTATCTAATTCAAAACAAACATGAAGCGGTTGTTATTTCGCCAAATGATTATCCAAGTTTCTTGAATTGGCTCCCAGGACAAGATCAGATTTTAAAATACAATCGGAGTCCTAAAGACGTACGTCATAAAATTGATTCTGCTACTTTAATCTTCACCCTAGACTTTAATAATCTATCTAGAATTGGAGACTTAGAACCTTTGATAGAAAAATCTACGGCTGATAAAATCATGATTGATCATCATGAGAGTCCTGATGAATACGCCTCGTTGATGTATTCTGACGTGAATATGAGTTCTACTTGCGAGATGGTTTACAACCTTCTTGATGCATTAAACTCAGAAGCATTTACAAGCGATATTGCAAAATGTTTGTATACCGGAATAATGACTGACACCGGCTCATTCCGATATCCAGCTACCACCCCAACCACTCATCGTGTAATCGCCCGTTTGATAGAAGCTGGAGCCTCAAGTACAGAGATCCACCAAAATATTTATGACAACTCCTCATTTAGCAGACTCAAATTGCTTGGGGTGACCTTATCGAATCTTAAAAAAATTACTAATCTTCCAATTGTCTTCATGACCATTACGCAGGAGGAACTCAATAGCTGTGATTATAAAAAAGGAGATACCGAAGGTTTTGTCAATTATGGATTAAGCCTCGAAGGGATCGTTTTTTCATGTATCATGATCGAAAATGAAAGTGAAGGAATTATTAAAATGTCGTTTAGATCTCAAGGTGAATTTTCAGTAAATGATTTTGCACGAGCTTATTTCAATGGTGGAGGACATCATAATGCTGCAGGCGGAATGTCTGCAGATTCAATGAAAGAAACAGTGGCTCGTTTTGAAAAAGCCACACAAGAAGTCGCCGATAATTTTTAAAATGTGAGAAAAGCAACTTTCCTATTCGTGCTCTTTCTGTTTGTTTCCTGTGAGGAGACACGCCCAAGAAGACCTCTAAATATAAAAGGAGATCCTTTTATGAGTACCTCTGCCCAACGCAATAAAAATTTATTAAAAAAAGAAGAACAACTACTAAAATCAATTGCTTCAAGAGATAGTCTTCTAAACTTTGAGAGTTCAGAGTCGGGTTTTTTGTTTGCTTATAAAAAGCAGAATTCTCAAAAGAATGCTTTTCCTAAAAAAGGAGAACTCGTCCGTTTTCAATACCAAATAGAAGACCTTGAACAAAATATAATTTACAGTTTTGAGGAACTTGGTCCAGTAACCTATGCTATTGATCAAGAAGATTTACTTCCTGCGCTCAGAGAGGGTCTTCGTTTACTTAAACCCGATGATGTTGTGGTATTTCTTTTTCCTTCCTACCTTTGTTACAGTTATCAGGGAGATGGGCAGAAAATAGGAATAAACCAACCCCTGAGATTCACAATAGAGCGTTTACCTAATTAATTAATAAACATCAAATAATGAAAAAACTAATTGCTCCACTTTTAATTATACTTATATCTATAGGTTGTAAAACACAATATCCAGATCTTGAATCAGGCCTTTATGCCGACATCAAAACAAGTAAAGGTTCAATAGTCATCAAATTAGCTCATGAAAAAGCCCCTATAACTGTGGCTAACTTTGTTTCATTGAGTGAAGGAAATAATCCGATGGTTTCAGAAGAATTCAAATCTAAAAAATTCTACAATGGACTAAAATTTCACCGCGTAATTGCAAATTTTATGATTCAAGGTGGAGATCCTACAGGTACTGGATCTGGGGGACCTGGCTATCGTTTTGATGATGAATTTTCAGATTTAACACATAAGGGTGCTGGTATTCTTTCCATGGCGAATTCTGGTCCTGCAACCAATGGAAGTCAGTTTTTTATTACCCATAAAGAGACTCCATGGCTAGACGGAAAACATTCGGTTTTTGGAGAAGTCGTACTTGGTTTAGAAATTGTTGACAGTATTGCTCAAAATGATTTGATTGAAGAAATTGTTATCATTCGAAAAGGAGGAGATGCAAGGAAGTTTGATGCTCCAGAAATTTTTAGCACTTATTTTTCAGAGAAAGATGAAATTGCAAAAGAGAAAGAAGCAAAACAAGCTGTAATCAAAGAAAAAAACGTTGCCCGATTTGATAAACAAAAAGAGAATGCAACAACCACTAAATCTGGCTTACAATACCTTGTAACTTCAAAAGGAGATGGGGCTGCTGTAACCACCACAAATAAAACAAATGTTCATTATGCAGTGTACTTTGTGGATGGTACCCTTTTGGAAACAAGTATGGAAGAAGTTGCCGCTGCAAACAACACTTTAAATATACAACGTCAAAATGCTGGAAAATATCTTCCTATAGAAGCTTCAGTAGGAGAAGATGCAGGAATGATCGAAGGGTTTAAAGAAGGCTTACGCCTGTTGAAACAAGGTGACAAAGCTACTTTATTTCTACCCTATACAATCGCATATGGAGCAACAGGAGGACAAGGAATTCCTCCCCAAACTGATCTGATATTTGAAGTTGAAATTGTCAACGTTATTAAGTAATACTAAAAGAAAAGGTCAACAATTGTTGGCCTTTTTTATTTTATGAAAAAAGTATACTCTTTTCTAATTGTACTCCTTCCTCTCCAGTGGTTGGCTTTGTATTGGATTAAGAAAAATCCTACATGGGTTGACTCTTTTTTTAGCCAAAATCTTTATCCCTATTTATTTAAGATACATCGCTTTTTCTTTGAAAAGTTACCTTTTTCGTTTGGTGATTTATTCTATGCTGTTATTCTTGTTCTTTTTATTGGTAGTTGTATTCAATTAATCAAACAACCAAGAAAAAGGAGTATACCCTTTCTCGTCAAAGGATTAGCAATCAGTTCATTGATAATACTTGTATTTCAAATTAGCTGGGGTCTCAACTATTATCGGACTCCACTACATGAATCATTACACTATGATTTAAGATACAATGAAGATGAATTAACCATCACCCTTGAAAAATTAATAGAGACCACCAATGAACTCCATCAAAGACTTACTAGCTCAGATAGTGTTGCTGTACAAATTCCGTACACTAAAGAGGTCTTATTAAAAATGATGGAGAAGGATTTTTCCTATGATAACGAAATGTATCCTGTACAACCCTTTGTGAAAAATTCACTCTGGAGTACGCTACTCAGCTATATGGGTTATGCTGGTTATTTAAATCCCTTTACCCTGGAATCACAGGTAAATAAACACATCCCTAAACTGAACTACATCACCACCCTTGCGCATGAAATGGCACATCAACTTGGAATTGGTGCAGAGAATGAAGCCAATTTCATCGCCTTTTCTACTACCATAAATCACAGTGATCCCTTTATTCAATATTCAGGCTATAGTTTTGCATTTCAATATTGCTACGTAGAGTTATATAAAGCCAATCCAGAAAAAGCAAAAGAATTAATTACTCGATTAAACCCTGGAATAATAAAAAACTTTAGGGCACTTTCTGCTTTTTGGCAAAAGTATCAAAACCCACTTGAGCCTTATTTAAAAAAAGGCTACGACTCATATTTAAAAGCGAATGGTCAAGCCCTTGGAATTCAAAGTTATAATGCCATGGTGGCGCTAGTAATTGCCCATTCAAAAGAGAATTCTTACTCTCTTGATAAATTCTATTAATTTTTATTAAAATCAGTAAGATTTTAAAATACCTTGCAGGAGTGAAAACATTATCCAGCATACAGAACCCAGAGCTAAAAAAGCTTCGTTTGCTTTATCAAAAAGCACGTGAACGTAAAAAAAGTCACCTTTTTGTCATTGAAGGAGAACGTGAAATTCTCAAAGCAATAAAAGGAGGCTATCGTTTCGAATCCTTATTCATTCATGAAGAGGCTCTTGGTGATTTCGAGGAATTACTTGAACTTGATGTTGACAACCATATTTACAGTTTGGAAACTGATCTTTTTGAACGACTTAGTATTCGTTCAGGATCAGAGAAAATAATTGCTGTTGCACATAGTAAAACTCATGAGTTAGCACAATTAAAGCTAAAGGATACAGCTATAATCCTAGTAATTGAAGCCCCAGAAAAACCTGGGAATATAGGCGCATTATACCGTACAGCTGCAGCAGCAAAAATAGATGCTGTAATTATTGCAAATCCAAAAACAGATTTTTATAACCCAAACAGCATCCGATCTAGTTTAGGAAGTGTATTCCTACTCCCTACAGCTATTGCAACCTCTGCAGAGGTTATCACCTTTCTAAAAGAGCAAAAAATCACAATCACAACAGCCGCGATTCACCCGAATGCGATTGCCTATGATCAGTATGATTACTCCCCTCCATGTGCCCTAGTTATGGGAACTGAAAGTACTGGCTTAGACAAGTTATGGCTCGAGCAAACTAATCAAAACTTGATAATTCCAATGGCAAAAGAAGTAGATTCTCTAAATTTATCTGTTTCGGCAGGAATTTTGATGTATGAATCACAACGTAAAAACAATCGCTTTTAAAATCACTATTTTTAGGTATATTGAAACAACATGATCGTTGACCAGGAATTAGAAAATAAAGAAATTGCTAAGCAATACAAGGAATTGCTCAGGATCAGTTATCAGTCCTTGAGTGATTCCGACAAAAAAATGATTCGATTAGCATTTGACACTGCTGTTGAAGCACATAGTGATCAACGTAGAAAGTCAGGTGAAGCTTATATTTTCCATCCAATTAGTGTTGCAAAAATTGTAGCCCATCAAATTGGTCTTGACGCCACTTCAATCTCAGCCGCTTTATTGCATGATGTCGTAGAGGACACCCCTGTTACTCTTCAAGACATAGAGCGACTCATGGGAAATGTTGTAGCAAAAATTGTTCATGGACTCACCAAAATTTCAAGCTTAAAAAAGGATAAAGACATTTCTCTTCAAGCCGAGAATTTTAGAAAAATGTTACTCACCTTAAACGATGATGTAAGGGTCATTATCATCAAAATTGCAGACCGGCTTCACAATATGCAAACCATGGACTCCATGCCGGAATATAAGCAGGTGAAGATTGCCTCTGAGACATTATACATCTATGCCCCCCTAGCCCACCGTATAGGACTCTACAATATTAAAACTGAGCTAGAAGATTTAAGTTTAAAGTATACAGAGCCTCAACGTTATAGTTCAATCAAAGAAAAGATTGATGAAAGTAAAGAAACCCAAGATGAATATATTAGTTCCTTTTCTCAATTCATTGCGCAGCAATTAAAAAAAGAGCGTCTTAAATACGAAATTAAAGGAAGAAGTAAATCGATTTATTCGATTCACAAAAAAATGCTTGCGCAAAATGTTTCCATTGAGCAGATCTACGACAAATTTGCAATAAGGATTGTTTATGACTGTCAAAGAGCAAAAGAGAAATTTATTGCATGGAAAATATACTCTATAATTACGGATCATTTCACACCCAATCCCACTCGGCTTAGGGATTGGATTTCTGCACCTAAATCAAACGGATACGAAGCACTCCACATCACTGTGATGGGTCCCATGAACAAGTGGATTGAAGTTCAAATTCGTTCGAGTCGCATGCATGAAATCGCAGAAAAAGGATATGCAGCTCACTTTAAATACAAACAAGGAGAACAAAAAGATATTGGAATTGACAGTTGGCTCAACCGACTTCAAGAAGTACTTGAAAATAACACAGGAAATGCAGTTGATTTTGTAGAAGATTTCAAACTCAACCTTTATGCAAAAGAGATTTTTGTTTTCACACCTAAAGGGGATTTAAAATCTTTACCTCAGGGAGCTACAGCGCTTGATTTTGCATTTGCAATACATTCAGAAATTGGTAAAAAGACCCGAGGAGTTAGGGTTAATGACCGCCTCGTTCCACTGAGCAAAATACTCGTCAGTGGGGATCAAATTGAGGTCATCACTTCAGACACAATAAAACCCTCAAAGAATTGGCTAGACTTTGTTATTACTTCACGAGCGCGTTCAATTATAAAATCTTCATTGAATGATGAGAAAAAAGAGAGAGCAGAAGAAGGAAAGGAAATTTTAAGAAGAAAGTTAAAGCAACTTAAAATAACAAGTAGTGAAAAAACCATTCAAAGCATGTTACTCTTTTTCAAGTTTAACTCGAGTCAGGATCTCTTTTACAGAGTAGGAATTGGCACCTTGGACAATAAGCAATTAAAAGAATTTGCAAGTGTGTACAACAATTCTGTACTTAATTTTTTCAAAAAGCGTATTCGATCAAAAAAACCTGAGGAGATTAATACTCATAATGAAATCACGGAGAAATTTGACAAACTTGTTTTTGGGAAAGAAAAGGAAGTCATGGCACACAGCTTTGCTAATTGTTGTAGTCCAATTGCTGGAGATGCAGTTTTTGGATTCATCACGGTAAATGAGGGGATCAAAGTACATCACAAAGAGTGCCCAAATGCTATTGCATTACAATCCAATTATGCCTACAGAATATTACCTGCTAAATGGGTGGACTCTTCATCTGAAGAATATTCTGCAGTGCTAAAACTATCTGGAATTGACACTCGCGGACTTGTAAATGAAGTCACTAGAATGATTTCAAACAACAGTAACGTAAACATTAATAAAATCAATTTCGATTCTAAAGATCAATTTTTTACTGGGGAGATTCATGTAAGCGTACAAAACATTAACATTCTCAACAAGTTAGTCCAAAATTTGGCTAGAGTAAACGGAATCGACAAAATTGTTAGGGAATAAGCCTTAATAACTATCTTTACAAAATGATTACAGAAAAATCAAATCAAGATATTGTTAAAGAGGTATTTATCAACTTCTTAGACCAACACGGACATCGTAAAACTCCGGAGCGGTTCGCCATTCTTTTTGAAATCTATGACAATAAAGAGCATTTTGACATAGAATCTTTGTACATCAAAATGAAAAATAAAAATTATAGGGTAAGTCGCGCAACACTTTACAATACCATTGAGTTGTTATTAGAATGTGGCCTAGTTCGCAAACACCAGTTTGGAAAAAATCAAGCCCAATACGAAAAATCATATTTTGATCACCAACACGATCATATCATACTTACAGATACTGGAGAAGTAAAAGAATTTTGCGACCCTAGAATCCAACAAATAAAGAAAACAATTGAAGAGGTTTTTGATGTTGAAATTCACAAGCATTCTTTATACTTTTACGGCACAAAAAAGAAATAAAAATAAATCCAATAAAACATGGCGGTAGACTTGCTACTCGGTCTTCAATGGGGAGACGAAGGAAAAGGAAAAATAGTTGATGTATTAACCACTTCATATGACATTATCGCCCGATTCCAAGGCGGACCAAATGCGGGACACACCCTAGAGTTTGAAGGTAATAAGCACGTACTTCACACAATTCCCTCTGGAATATTCCACCCCAAAGCAATTAATTTAATTGGAAATGGTGTTGTAATTGATCCTGTAATTTTTAAAAAAGAAATTGACAATTTAGCTCCCTATAAGCTTGATTTTTCTGAGAAATTACTCATCTCAAAAAAGGCACATCTTATTTTACCAACTCACCGCTTATTAGATGCAGCTTCAGAAGCAGCTAAAGGGAAAGCTAAAATAGGATCTACCCTTAAAGGTATAGGACCTACCTACATGGACAAAACTGGAAGAAACGGAATTCGAGTTGGTGACATTCTAGCGGCTGATTGGCAAGAAAAATACAAACGTCTAACTCAAAAACACTTAAAAATGTTAAAAGGTTATGACGCTTCTATAGAGTATGATTTAAAAAGCATGGAGACTGCTTTTTCTGATAGTATTGAAGCCTTAAGATCATTTAAATTAGTTGATAGTGAACAATACCTCATTCAAGCCCAGAAAGCTGGGAAAAAGATTTTAGCCGAAGGGGCTCAAGGATCTCTTTTAGATGTTGATTTTGGAACTTATCCTTTTGTTACCTCATCTACAACAACAGCCGCAGGCGCATGTACTGGGCTAGGGGTTGCACCCAATAAAATAAAAGAGGTTTACGGAATTTTCAAAGCCTATACCACTCGAGTAGGAAGTGGTCCTTTCCCAACTGAATTGTTCGATGAAGATGGAGAAACTATGGGTCGAGTGGGTAACGAATTTGGGGCTACAACTGGACGTTCAAGACGTTGCGGTTGGATTGATTTAGTGGCACTGAAGTACTCTATTCACATCAATGGAGTAACTCAATTAATGATGATGAAAGGTGATGTTCTTTCTGGCTTTGACAAAATTAAAATCTGTACTGCCTATAAAACGGATGAAGGAATAATGAACTATTTCCCTTACGATGTTACCGCCAATATTGAACCCATTTACGATGAAATAAAGGGATGGGAAGAAGATTTAACTAAAATGACAGCCACATCTGAATTTCCTGATAATTTCCAAGCTTATATAGATTATTTAGAAAAAGCTTTGGAAACTCCAATCAAAATTGTTTCTGTTGGTCCAGACCGTAAGCAAACGATTTTTAGATAAAAACAACCATGAGTATGGGGCTGCACTTACGTTCAATTTTACTGGTTTATTGCAGCCTTTGTTTTAGTCTATTAGTTGCTCAAGAACCAAAAATCATTGAAATTAGACAAGCTGGTGGTTCTACTCAAGATCAAGAACGATTTCCGGGTGCTAATATTCTTTTTAAGTCGCCTGGAAAAAGAGTTCTCTTGTTTCACGAAGGAGCATTAATTGAGTCAGATCAAGCCTATTTTTACGCAAAAGACAATTATTTTAGAGCCTTAGGAACTGTTGTTTTTACTCAAGGAGACAGTTTAAAAATGACCTGTAATACCATCGAATATGATGGAAAGACAAAAACGGCTATTGCTATTGGTAATGTTAATCTCCAGAGGCCCGATATGAATCTGAAAACAGAAAGATTGGACCTTGATAGAATCAATTCTAAAGCTTTCTACAACACAAAAGGTGTAATTATAGACAGTGCAAGTACCCTTACAAGTAACCGAGGTACGTATTTTATGGAGCAAAAAAAATACCGCTTCACCTCTGATGTTACTATTGTAAATCCTGACTATGTTGTTAATTCAGAACAACTGGATTACTTTACTGAATTAAACCAAGCTTACCTTTACGGGAATTCTAAAATAAAAGGAAAAGCTTACACTATTTTGTGTGAACGAGGGTTTTATGATTTAGATAGAGAAAAAGGAATTTTTAAAAAAAATGCAACCCTATATTATGATAATAAAATAATTAAAGGAGATAGTTTATACTTTGAAAGCGAAAGGGATTATGCAGCAGCTACAAAAAATATAAGCATTTTTGATTCCCTAAATAACTCAATCATCACAGGGCATTATGGAGAAATTTTCAAAGCTAAAGATTCTGCAATCATTACCCGAAGAGCAATGGCGATTAATATCGTAGACCAAGACTCACTATTTATTCATGCAGACACCCTAGTTGCTACTGGACCAGAAGAAAAAAGAATTTTAAGGGGATATTACGACGTAAGGATTCTTAAAAGTGATATCAGAGGAAGATCTGATTCAATTTATCTAGACGAATCCATAGGACTTACCAAACTTTTAAATAAGCCACTGACTAAAAAACAAGAACAAGTTTTTACGGAAGCCGATCGAAATGCAAATAATCCCGTTTTATGGTTTGGTGAAAGTCAGATGTCTGGAGATAAAATACTTTTACTTTCTGATTTAGCTACTAAAAAATTAGACTCCATTAAAATCACCCAAAATGTCTTTATCATAGAAAAAGATACACTAAGCGATGATGGTTTTCAACAAATAAAAGGAGGCATATTAAATGGAGCCTTCAAGGAAGGGAAACTAGATAATATTGTCATCACTAAGAATACAGAAATGGTGTACTATTTATATAACGATGAGGATTTACAGCTCATAGGAATTGACAAAACCACTTGTAGTGCACTACAGATGAATTTTGTAGACGGACAAATAGATGATATTACTTTTTTGGTAAGCCCCATAGGAGATGTTTATCCCGAAGAAGAAATTCCAATAAATGACCGTACATTAAAGGGTTTTGTATGGAGAATAAAAGAACGCCCAGAAACCGTTGAAGACCTCTTTGACGAAAAAGATAAAGCAGATCAATTTCCAGATATTTTAAAATTTAAATTTCCTGTGGAACCTGAAAAAAAAGAAATTGAAAAGCCACTTCGATGAGATCGCTGCAAGATGATTTTTTAAACTATCAAGCCAAAACGACTCCTCACCCTCTGGGGATTGTTGTAAAAAAAGCAAAAGGTTCTTATATCACGTCTGAATCAGGGAAAAAGTATTTAGATTTTGTTGCTGGAGTTTCTGCTTGTAGCCTTGGACATTGTCATCCTAAAGTAGTTTCAGCAATAAGAAAACAATCAAAGAAATATTTGCACGTCATGGTTTATGGGGAGTTTGCCCAAGAACCTGCTGTAAATTTGTCAAAAGAATTAATTGACTTGCTACCAGAGAATCATCAATCAATTTATCTTACAAATTCAGGAACTGAAGCCATAGAAGGGGCATTAAAGTTAGCAAAAAGGGCAACAGGAAGAAGTGAACTTATCGGTGCTCTCAATAGTTATCACGGAAGTACTCACGGTGCCTTAAGTCTTTTGGGGTCCGAGCATCAAAAAGTAGGCTATCGGCCCTTGCTTCCAGACACCAGATTCATTGAGTTCAATTCCCTAGCAGACCTAGAAAATATTACAACCAAAACCGCAGCAGTACTTCTTGAAACCATTCAAGGGGGAGCAGGTTTTATTCTTCCAGAAAACGATTATTTAAAAAAAGTTAAAGAAAGATGTGATGCTGTTGGAGCCTTACTGATATTAGACGAAATTCAACCAGGATTTGGAAGGACGGGTCGCTTCTTTGGTTTTGAACATTTTAACGTAAAACCTGATATTATCGTGATGGGAAAAGGGATGGGTGGCGGCCTACCAGTAGGTGCATTTACTGCCTCTCATGAATTAATGAAAATGTTGGAAGACAAACCCAAATTAGGACATATTACAACCTTTGGAGGAAATCCTCTAATTGCAGCTTCTTGTCTTGCAACCCTAAGAGTAATTAGAGATTCGAAATTAATGCAGGAGATCCCAGAAAAAGAGGCCTTATTTCGTTTTGAATTAAATCATCCTAAAATAAAATCAATCCGTGGGAAAGGCTTGATGCTTGCCCCTATTCTTGAAAATGCTGAACTCGCCAATCAAGTTGTTTTAAAATGTATTGATAGAGGTCTTCTACTCTTTTGGCTTCTCTGGGAAAAAAAAGCACTTCGTATCTCACCACCCTTAACTATCTCGAAAAAAGAGATCAAAAAAGGATGTGCTATAATTCGATCGGTTTTGGATGAAATCTGAATTCACTTGTGTTGATTAATTTGTTAAAAACAATGCTGTAATGAAACAAAATTGTCTATTTGGAGTCATTATCTTTAATATAAGATTAGACAACACTTTATGTTGAATTACAATTCTGAAAATGCCCAGTCATCAATTATTAAATTTGAGCACATGCTCAAGACAAATCATGTCTACTTTTTTGATGCGCAAGAATTTGAGGACATTATTGTACACTACCTAGGAGTCGGTAATAATCAATTGGCCAAAAAAGCATTGAAAATGGGACTTGAGCAGCATCCTTCAAATGTTGAATTAATGATGCTTCAAAGCGAAATTTTTATTCTAGATGAAAAGTTTGACAATGCGATTGAACTTTTAAACTATATTGAAAAATTAGCGCCATTAGAGGAAGAAATTGCACTTCAAAAAGCCACTATCGCTTCTAAAATGGGAGACCATAAAGCTTCCATTGAATTCCTTCATACGGCTCTTGAATTCACTGATGATCCTGTTGAAATATGGAATCTATTGGGAATGGAACATTTATTGGCAGAAGAATATGAAGATGCTGAATATTTTTTCAAAAACTGCCTGACTGATAATCCTGAGGATTATCCAGCACTCTACAACCTACTGTACTGCTATGAACAGCTCAAAAAAGATGATGAAGCCATAGCTTCTTTAAATGAAGTTTTAGAAGCAGATCCCTACTGTGAAGTTGCCTGGCTTCAATTGGGAAAACTTTTTAATAAGATTGGGAAAACTAAAGAAGCGCTCTCAGCATTTGAATACGCGATAATTAGCGATGATACGTTTACTGGAGCTTATATAGAAAAAGGCAAAATGCTAGAACATATTGGCCGTACTAATGAAGCAATAGAAAATTATGAAGTTGCCCTAAACACAACTGAACCAAGTGCTTTTGTTTTCCAAAGTATCGGTCGTTGTCATGAAAAATTAGGAAATGATCGATTAGCACAAAAATTTTATCTTAAATCTGTTCAAACCGAACCTACTAATGAAAAAGGATGGGTATCCTTAATTAACCATCACATACAAATTGGAAATTTAAAAAAAGCCAAGCATTACTTATCAAGTGCATTAGATGTAAATAGTGATTCTTTCCTCCTATGGATGAAAAGTGCTGAAATATACAAAGCCCTAGACCAGAACAAAAAAGCATTAACTGCCTATACTAAAGCCCTGGATTTAGGATATTTTGAGCATTCATTCTTGTTGGATTTTATTGATTTAAATCTTGAAACAGCACAATGGGAAGAAGCCTATCAAATTGCAAAAACAGCCTTCAAAGGATATCCTGAAAGTGAAGATGTGAAATTAAGACTTGGAGGATGTAGTTTGGTTTTAGGACATCAAGGTGAATCCAAATATCTTTTAGATCCAAACCTTGTTCAAAAAGAAGCCCTTGACATACTCCTTCGCCTTTTTTCTAAAGCGGAGCCATTATTATTTAATCATTTTCTTTCTAAATAAAGTAAGGTTTAGTTCCAAGTAACTAGGGTTTTCTATATTTACATAATATAATTTAAACGAATCAAGCATGCGGTATTTATTGCTCTATTTCAAAGGAATGCTAATGGGAGCAGCCGATCTTGTTCCAGGGGTTTCTGGTGGTACGATTGCACTTATTACAGGCATCTATAAAGAATTATTAGACAGTATTAATGCAGTCTCATGGAGCACCTTAAAGCTTTTAAAAAAAGAAGGAATCGTTGCCGTATGGAAAAAAATAAAAGGTCCCTTTTTATTGGCTGTCTTTGGAGGGATTATTTCCAGTATTTTATTGCTTTCAAGATTACTAGAATGGCTCATGATCAATGAACCTATTGGGCTTTGGTCATTCTTTTTCGGATTGTTAATTGCGAGTATTGTTTATCTTATCAAAACGGATCTAAAGTTTGATTTAACATCAATTCTCTATCTGGTTCTGGGCGCAATCCTTTCCTTTATGGTAACACAGTTACAAGGAGGTCAAGGAGAAATTAGTCTTTGGTACCTATTTCTTTCGGGTTTCATTGGTATTTCTGCAATGATCTTACCTGGATTATCTGGAGCCTACATCTTTTTTGTAATGGGTGTGTATCAAACCATACTGTCTTACCTAAGACAAGCACAAGACCTGGTCTTTGATTTTGATCAGGCCGTATTTATTTCAGTCGGTAGTGGATTGGCGGTTTTTATATTAGGAATCATAACGGGTTTGAAAGTTTTTTCAAAATTTCTAACATGGCTATTAGAAAGACATCCAAAACAAATTATGGCTGTTCTCATTGGACTCATGATTGGTGCACTTCATAAAGTATGGCCATGGCAAAATGAAATTTCATCCGCTTCTTCAACAATTGAAAATACTGCAGCCGTCTTTCCTAACGCTTATCTTACTGGTGATCCACAAATTTTAAAAGCACTGCTCTTGATGATAATTGGTTTTGCTTTATTATTTCTATTAGAACGTGCAAAGAACTTTCTTGGAAAATGAAATCCCTAACAAAAAAGAGAACTTCAATTGAGGCTTTTTTTCTGATTCTAAAAGGAATTGCAATGGGAGCTGCCAATAAGGTACCCGGAGTTTCTGGGGGTATTGTTGCCTTGGTTGGTGGATTTTATGAAGAACTCATTTTTTCATTTCAACGACTCAATTTAAATGCCTTTAGACTTCTTATTACAGGAAGATTTAGATCGTTTTGGAAGTATGTAAATGGTGCATTCTTGACTACTCTTTTTGGAGGAGTGATCATCAGTTATTTTAGTGTTTCACTTTTATTGGATTATGCACTGAACAAAAATGAGTCCATCGTCATGGGTGCCTTTTTAGGAATGATACTCGCTTCATTAGTCTTAGTAATCAAACAAGTAGACCATTGGGAAAGATCAACTGTTTCGATCTTGATATTGGGATTAGTTTTGGGATTAAGTTTGAGTTTTGCCCGACCCATTTCTGAAAATGATCAATTATATTTTGTCTTTTTCTGTGGAATTATAAGTGTTTCAGGGATGACGATTCCTGGACTTTCAGGTTCTTTTCTTTTATTGATATTAGGCAATTACAATCTCCTTTTAGTTGATGCAGTAAATGCATTATTTAAAGTCTTATCTAATCTGTTGATTGGAAATTTCGAGCTTTTGAATGACCCTATTTTACAACGTTTATTAATTATAATGGCAGTCTTTGGGCTAGGCTCCATACTGGGGTTAATTCTTTTTTCTAATATAATTAAATGGGTCCTTAAAGCTTATCCAAAATATACGCTAGCAGCAATTATAGGGTTTATCACAGGAACCTTACGTTTGGTTTGGCCATGGAAGCTGAAGGTCTTCAACTATGACGATCAAGGTCAAATCATTACAAATAGTGTAGGGAATCCCGAAGTTATAAACTATCGTTATGATTTCCCAGATTTCAGTAATTTAGAGACTTATGCAGTTATTGTTGCTTTAATTTTTGGAGCGACACTACTCTTTGCAATTGATAATTATGATAAAAAGAAAAATAATGAAGCAATACGGCCTGGTAGGTAAGGAGATCGATTATTCTTTTTCTAGAGAATACTTTAAAGTAAAGTTTGATAAGGAAGGATTAAGTGATCACACCTATGTCAATTATGACTTTACTTCTATTGAAGAATTTGCTCAACTACTTTCTGAGGGACCTCTGCCAACAGGACTAAATGTTACCATTCCTTACAAAAAAGAAGTGATTCCCTTTTTAGATAGAATTTCTGAGGAAGCTAAGGCCATAGAGGCGGTCAATACAATTATTTGGGAAAAAGACGGATCAACCACAGGACACAATACAGATCATACTGGATTTCAAAAAGCACTCCAAGAAGCCTTCACTAGCATACCCAGAAAAGCGCTAATTTTGGGAACAGGTGGAGCATCAGGTGCTGTCAAATATGTTTTAAAAAAGTTAGGCTGCGAGTTCACTTTTGTTTCAAGAAATCCAACAGCAAGCCAACTTAGTTATGAGGCACTAAATGAATCCTTAATGAAAGAGGTAGATCTCATCGTAAATACAACTCCCCTTGGAACATTTCCAGATATTGAAAAGGCACCTCCCCTACCTTATCAGTGGATAAGCAATCAACATATGTTATTTGACTTAATCTATAACCCCTCTGAAACTACCTTTTTAAGACTTGGGAAAAATAATGGAGCAAAGACTTGCAATGGACACAAAATGTTGGTCTATCAAGCAGAAAAATCATGGGAGCTATGGAATTCATAATTTTATGAGTATTTTGAGAACGTTACATCTAAAAATTTGACGGATTCTATTTTTAGAATCCAAAAAAATGTATATTATTTGTGCATAAGCTACATACTATGGAAGAAAATACCATACCATCGGGTGCGGACGATCAATTGAAACCGCAAGAAATTCAAAATCAACCCATAGAAGATCAAAAATCTTCTGAACAAGTTGATGAAACAATTGAACCTATCAAAGACGAATCAACCGAAAAAAGTTCGGAGGAGGTCATTGAAATAAAAGATACTCAAGAAGAAGAAAAGAAGGATAATGATCTAAATGAAATTGATCTTTCTGGACTTTCAATAGAGGAACTCATTGAGTTATATACCAATGTGACTACCTCTGAAAATTGGTTCAGAAATCACAAACAGGTTCAAAAGATCAATACCGCTTTCGATGAAAAATTCCATGCTGATCTAGAAGCTAACAAAAAGACCTTTATTGAGGAAGGTGGAAATGAAATTGACTTTTACTTCAAGCCTGAATACAAAAAGAAGTTTGATCAAATCGGTTATGATTACCGAAAAAAGAAAAGAGAGCATTTTAAATCTCAAGAAGCAAGTCAAAAAGTCAATTTAGAAAAAAAGAAAGCCATAATTGAAGAGATTAAAAATCTAATCAATGTGGAACAAAATATTAATACCATTTATAAACGCTTTCGTGCTTTGCAAGAAAGTTGGTATAATACCGGTACTATCCCAAGAGCAGACAATCAAAACATCTGGGAAACCTATAAACATCATGTAGAACGTTTTTATGATTTTCTTCATTTAAATAGAGAATTACGTGACTTAGATTACAAACACAATTACGAAGAGAAACTTAAAATCATTGAGCAAGCTGAAGCCCTTCAACAAATTCCAGATATTGTCAAAGCCAGTAGAGATTTAAACACCCTTCATCAGCTATGGAAAAATGATTTAGGCCCAGTTGCTAAAGAACACAGTGAGGCCCTTTGGAATCGATTCCAAGAGGCTTCTCGAATCATTCAATCTAAAAGACAAGCCTATCAGAAAGACATGGTAGGTGCCATGAAAGAAAACCTCGTTAAAAAAGAATCCTTGCTCAAAGCGATGAAATCTTTAACGGAATCCAAACTTGATTCGCATAAAGTATGGCAAAATGCCATAAATGAATACAATAAATTACGTGAAGAATTTAAGTCAATCGGCTATGTTCCTGCTAAAGAAAGTAAAGCTACTTGGCAAGAATTTCGTGAAATTGGCCGTGAATTCATGCGTCAAAAAAACATCTTTTACAAAGAACAGAAAAAAGAGTACAACCAAAACATTGATGCCAAAAAAGCGTTAATTGAAAAATCAAAAGGCATAGTAGACAGTGAGACATGGGAATCCCGTGCACAAGAAATGAAAGAATTTCAAAAAGAATGGAGAAGTGTAGGTTTTGTTCCCAGAAAACTTGACAACAAATTATGGGGGGAATTCTCAGATATTCATAAAGTCTTTTTTGATCGTTTAAAATCTGGATATCAACGTCTTTCTTCTGAACAAGAAGCAATGGAGGCGGAAAAAATAGCTCAAATTGAAAAATTAAAAGCCTTTACCTTTTCTTCTGACACTGAAAAACTCAAAGAAGAATACCTCAACTTCTGGGAAACCTGGAAAGCAGTCAGTAGACTTGACACTGGAAATCAAGAAAAAATTAATTTCTCTTTCTCAAATGCTCTGCTTGCCGGAGTCAAAAAAGTTGATTTAGAAAAGGAAGTGAAAAATAAGGTTTTGATTGAATTAAACGCCTTGATCCTTCAAGGGGATTCTAAACGTTTACAACAAGAACTACAAACTGCTAGAACAACTTTATCTAACCTCAAAGGAGAATTAACTCAATTACAAAACAACCTAGCTTTTTTCAGTAATTCGAGTACAGACAATCCGTTGTTCAAAAATGTTGAGAAACAGATCAAAAGTTGTCAAAATAAAATTGAAAAGGCGAACGAGGATTATATACGTTTAAAACAGATAAGAAATTCTCAAGAAAAGTCGGCGAAGAATCTTGCTGAAAATGCAAGTCAAGAATCCGAAGATACTGCAGAAGAAAATTAACGTTTAGCTTCTTGCCAAAACGCTTCCATTTGGTTTAAGGACAATTTATCAATTGAAGTTCCTTGTGCTTTGGCTTGTGCTTCGATGTATTTAAAACGATACATGAACTTTTGATTTGTTCGTTCCAATGCAGACTCAGGATTTATTTTTAAAAATCGTGCATAATTGATTAATGAGAACAATACATCTCCAAATTCATCTTCTATAGCCTCTGCATCTCCATTGGATAGTGCATCGTCTAACTCTGATAATTCTTCTTGAAATTTATCCCAGACTTGATCTTTAGTTTTCCAGTCAAAGCCTACACCCGCTGCTTTTTCTTGCATTCGCTGTGCTTTAATCAATGCAGGAAGACCCTTTGGAACACCTTCTAAGACACTTTCTTTTCCTTCGGAAAGCTTTAAGGCTTCCCAATTTTTCTTTACTTCTTCTGCATCAGAAACAGCTACATCACCATAAATATGAGGATGCCTGTAAATTAACTTTTCGATTATGTCATTGGTTACATCGGCAATATCAAAAGCGCTTTCTTCACTTCCTAATCTAGCATAAAAAACAATATGGAGTAAAAGGTCACCTAACTCCTTTTTGATTTCATTTAAGTCATTATTTAAAATTGCATCCCCTAGTTCATAGGTTTCTTCAATTGTCAAATGACGTAATGTTTCAAAAGTTTGTTTTTGATCCCATGGACATTTTTCACGCAATTCGTCCATGACATCCAGTAGACGTCCAAAAGCTTCTAATTTGGATGCTTTAGAGTTCATTCCTTAGTGGGTGTAGAAGAGGGATTAGTTTCTGTCTTGTCCGTCTTTTTTTTTGTTTTTGGCTTTGGAGAACTAAGGCGTTTATTTTGAAGTAAAATATTATACCACTGTATCACTTTTTTGATATCACTAGGATACACACGTTCCTCATCGTAATTGTCAAGTATATCAAAAAAATAGGCCTCTAGATCACTTGCTGCAGCTTTAGGACTTACACTAGCATTTTTACCATCCTCCTTTTTGAGTATTTTTTCAAAAACCTCAGCCAAAGGAACTTCTGTTCCTATACAATAAATCTGTATCTCACTTAACACACTGACTTGATTATTAACTGAAGTTGTAACACGTTTTCCATCCACAAGGGATCTGGCGACAATTCCACCTCGAGTTTGAGCTTCCATTTCAAAAAGACCAGGTCTTCCAGAAATAGATAAAATTTTATCTAATTGCATATTATCGTTTTGTTTTGTTTGGAAACTTCATCGGATAATCTACTTGAATAGCACCCTTTGAAATTGAATTTAATCTGTTTTTAAGAAGTCGTCTTTTAAGAGAGGTTAGATGATCTGTAAACAATATCCCTTCAATATGATCGTATTCGTGTTGAACTACACGAGCTGCAAGACCTGTTAGGACAAGCTCTTGTTCTTTAAATTGTTCGTCCCAAAAGTGTACCCTAATTCGCTCATGACGACTCACATCTTCGCGAACATCAGGGATACTCAAACAACCCTCATTAAACTCCCAAAGGGGGCCATCCTCTTCGATGATAGTTGGGTTTATAAATGCTTTTTTAAACGTTTTTAATAGGGTTACTTCTGCTTCATCCAGCTCCTCATCTTCCGAAAAAGGGGCCGCATCAATCACGAAAAGACGGATTGATAATCCAATTTGAGGAGCAGCCAATCCTACGCCATTAGAAGCATACATAGTTTCCCACATGTTTTCTATGAGTTGGTCTAAGTTTGGATACTCATTTGAAATCTCTACCGCTTCTTTTTTTAACACGGGAGCTCCATAAGCTACAATTGGTAAAATCATAGTGTGTTTGTTTTATAATCTAAATAAGATTGTAAGATAAGTGTAGCACTTACTTGATCAATCATTCCTTTGTCAGCACGTTTTTTTTTTGTTAAACCACCATCTATCATTGATTGAACAGCCATTTTAGACGTATAGCGTTCATCATAGCGTTCAATCGTCATTTCTGGGAAGTGGTTTTGAAGTTTTTTGATAAATTTAAGAATATGCACCTCCACTTCTGAAGGAGCACCGTCTTTTTGGAGAGGTTTCCCTACTACAAAGACATCCACCTGTTCTGTCTCACAGTACTTTTTTAAAAAGGGAATTACTTCGGGAGTGGGTAGATTTTTTAGACCACTTGCAATGATTTTTAAGGGATCAGTACATGCCAGTCCTGTCCGTTTTACACCAAAATCAATTCCAACTAAAGAACCCATCAAACTTTTTTTGCAAATATACCTTTTTCGTAAAGATATGCTTCATTTCAATCTTTCTGAATTCTTTACATTTGTGCAAAATTAAAATATGAAAAATATCATCGAGGCTGCATGGGAAAATCGTTCCCTACTTGAAGAAAAGCAAACACAAGACACCATAAGATCCGTAATCACTCAACTTGATGAGGGTAAACTTAGAGTTGCAGAACCAACCGAAAACGGTTGGCAAGTAAACGAATGGGTAAAAAAAGCTGTGGTTTTATACTTTCCAATTCAAAAAATGGAAACCTTGGAGGCTGGTCCTTTGGAGTTTCACGACAAAATGCCACTAAAAAGGGGATATAAGGAAAAAGGAATACGTGTTGTCCCACATGCGGTTGCAAGACATGGCGCTTACTTATCTAAAGGCGTGATTTTAATGCCAAGTTATGTAAATATCGGTGCATATGTTGATGAAGGAACTATGGTAGATACTTGGGCCACAGTAGGAAGTTGTGCTCAAATTGGCAAAAATGTCCACCTCAGTGGAGGTGTTGGAATTGGTGGCGTTTTGGAACCACTTCAGGCTGCACCTGTCATCATTGAAGATAATGCTTTTTTAGGATCAAGAAGTATCGTTGTTGAAGGAGTTCGTGTAGGAAAAGAAGCCGTTTTAGGTGCAAATGTAGTGCTCACTGCCTCAACAAAAATTATTGATGTAACTGGATCCGAACCTCTTGAAACCAAAGGATACATCCCTTCACGATCGGTAGTAATACCTGGAAGCTATACTAAAACATTTCCTGCTGGTGACTTTCAAGTTCCCTGTGCTTTGATCATTGGAAAACGTAAAGAAAGTACAGACAAAAAAACTTCTTTGAATGATGCCTTGCGCACGCACAATGTGTCAGTGTAAGCTAAAATTCTTTAATCATGATTGATAAAGTTTTAACTGCTTTAGAAAACAAGCAGACAATTCTATACCCTACAGATACCGTATGGGGTATAGGAGGTGATGCCACTTCTAAGCAAGTAGTCGAGAAAATTTACACCTTAAAACAACGTGCCGATCACAAGGCGCTCATCGTTTTAGTGAAGGACATTGAAATGTTAAGTAAATACGTTCAAGAAATTCCTGAGCAAGCTTTTGCATTTCTGGAAGAGGAACGTCCCACTACTATTGTTTATCCTAAAGGAATTCAAATGGCAACAAATCTATTAGGTGAGGATGGTTCTATTGGTATACGAATTCCAAAACATCCTTTTTGTCAAGAACTACTCGCTTCATTTGATAAACCCATTATTTCAACTTCAGCAAATGTCAGCGGGAATGAGACACCAAAAAACTTTGATTCCATTGATTCAAAAATTTTGGAGGGGGTAGACTATATCGTACCTTTGCAAAAAGTAACCAACCAGAGTCAACCCTCAAGAGTAATAAAAATTAATGTTGACGGAACGGTACAGATCTTACGTGCGTGATATTACAAAAAGATTTTTCTGAAGTACTAACCCATCCTGTTTTTGAAGTATTACAGAAGGCAGTAGCGGAATCCAATGAAAAAAGCTATGTCATTGGAGGTTTTGTTAGGGATCATCTTTTAAATCGTTCTCAAAAGAAAGATATTGATGTTGTGGCTTTGGGTTCAGGTATTGATCTTGCAACAACGGTTCAAAAAAAGCTAGAAGGAGCTAAAGCTGTTCAAATCTTTAAAACCTATGGAACCGCAATGGTACATTGGAAGGGAATTGACATAGAATTTGTTGGCGCGAGAAAAGAATCCTATTCCAAAGAGAGTAGAAATCCAAAAGTCGAACCGGGTACTTTGGAAGAGGATCAAAACAGACGGGACTTTACTATTAATGCCCTAGCAATAAGTCTTAATCCAGAGAATTATGGTTCTCTAATAGACCCCTTTAATGGACTAAAGGATTTAGAAGAGGGCATTTTACGAACACCACTGGATCCAGACATCACGTATTCAGATGATCCTCTACGGATGCTACGTGCAATTCGTTTTGCAACTCAATTGGACTTTACTATTGACAAAGCCTCTTTTGAAGCAATCAGCCGCAATGCGAATAGAATTGACATCATTACCAAAGAACGTATCGTCGATGAGATAAATAAAATTCTAATGACTCAAAAACCCTCTAAAGGGTTTATTTTGTTAGAGAAAACAGGCCTTCTTCAAAGAATACTACCAGAGTTAATTGACTTAAAAGGAGTTGAAGAAATTGAAGGTCAACGTCATAAAGATAATTTCTATCACACCCTAGAAGTGGTGGATAATCTTTGTAAAAACAGTGACGATTTATGGTTACGATGGGCTGCACTCCTCCATGACATAGGGAAGGCACCGACAAAAAAATTCAAACCCCCTATTGGATGGACCTTCCACAACCACGAGTTTGTAGGGGCTAAAATGACTTACAAAATCTTTAAGCGACTAAAAATGCCTTTGAATGAAAAAATGAAGTTTGTTCAAAAAATGGTGTTTATGAGTTCTCGTCCAATTATCATTGCAGAAGAACAAGTCACAGATTCCGCTATCCGAAGGTTAGTGTTTGACGCTGGACCTTTTATAGATGATTTAATCACCTTGTGTGAAGCAGATATAACAACTAAAAACCCTGAGCGTTTTGAACGCTATCACAACAATTTTAAAATTGTACGTGAAAAAATTATTTTGGTCGAAGAAAAAGATCACTTGAGAAATTTCCAACCACCAATCAGTGGAGAAATGATAATGAAATTTTTTAATCTCAAGCCCTCCAAAGAAATTGGATTGATTAAAGAAGCAATCAAAGAAGCTATTCTGGAAGGAGAAATTCCGAACGAGAAAGAAGCTGCATTCGAAAAAATGAAAGAAGAAGGTAAAAAATTAGGACTTATATTCCATGAAAAAGCAATTTAAACCTCTCATTGTTACTAGTTTGATCTTGATCTATCTTGTGATTGCAGCTGGTGCTGTAGTCCGAATGACCGGAAGTGGAATGGGATGCCCTGATTGGCCGAAATGTTTTGGATATTTAATTCCTCCTACAGAACGGAACCAATTGGAATGGAAAGCCAATCATAAATATAATGAAGGCGAAGTGATCATTGTAAATGAGAGTTTACGGGTAGCTTCAACTGATTTTACTTCATCAGCACGCTACCAAACTGAAAATTGGGAAGCTTACACCAAACATGACTATGCCGTTTTTAATCCTACCCACACTTGGATTGAATTCATCAACCGTTTATTGGGTGCTTTAGCAGGATTGGCAACTTTATTATTATTTGTAAGTTCCCTATGGAGAATTAAGTTTGATGTAATTTCAACAGTGCTCTCCTTTTTAATTGTTTTGGGAATGGGTTTTCAAGGATGGTTAGGAAAAACGGTAGTAGATTCTAATTTACTTCCTTTTAAAATAACCATACACATGGCAATGGCACTCGTGCTTGTCTTGATATTGATCATTCTTTTGGCTAGAGAGAAGCAACTAAAAAAAATATCAGAGAAATCTACCACAATACAACGCGTTCTTATTTTTGGCCTGTTTTTGACTCTCATTCAAATTGCTATGGGAACCCAAGTTCGACAATTTGTGGATGAACAAATGCATGCGTTTAATTTAGAAGAAGCCTCTGCCTGGCTAAGCAACGCACCCCTCCTATTTTATTTCCATAGAAGTTTTTCACTGCTTGTACTTTTAGTTCACGGTTACTTGGGGTATTTACTTTTTCAAAAGAAAATACTTCCCAATGTATTTACTGTGATTTTATTTCTGCTTGCTGCTGAAATTCTAACGGGTATATGGATGTATTATTTTGACTTCCCCTTTTCTTCACAACCCCTACATCTGGTTTTAGCGTCCTTATTATTTGGAGCTCAAAGCTATTTTATTTTGACCCTTAAAAAACAATTATGATTTATAGAATTAGAGTTATTTTAGATGTAAAAGAAGATGTCCTCCGTGATATTGAGATTGATGAAACCGCAACTCTAGAAGATTTACATCATGCCATCACTCAGGCTTTTGGATTTTTAGGTAATGAAATGGCTTCATTTTACACCACAAATGACGAATGGATACAAGGAGAAGAAATGCCTTTAGAATCTATGGACATTGAGCAACCTAATTATGGCGAAACAATGCTAAATGCAGTGTTCTCAGCAGAAGTTCATAAGCTACTTTACATCTATGATTTTCTCAATCTATGGACGTTTTTCATTGAATTAATGGAAGTAGGTGAATTGATTACAGGAACAAATTATCCTAATCTAATTCATGCTGAAGGTGAAGTACCTGAAGAAGCTCCAGATAAATCTTTTGAAAGCGAGACTTCCTTCGAAACAGGTCTTGAAGGAGAACAAGAGGAAGATGATGCAGACGCACAAGATTATGATGACAGTGATTTTTATTAAAATTTACTTAAAGTATCTACATTTTCGTAATGCTTTCTGACATATTCAAATGAGGCTTTCATTATATCTCCCATAGACTTACTATTCAAAAATGCCTTGTCTTGAGTAAACTTATAAATTTCATTACGCAAGCGTTCCAAGTTCTGCGGGAGAGTCAACAATTCCAGCTGCATTGTTTTTACCAATTTATTAATTCGATTTCCTGAACTGATAATTCGCCTTGCGACTATAGAGCGTTCTTCAATCTTGTATTGATTAATAGAATCATGGGTTAGTTTTGTTCGAACTACATCCATGATAGGACCATTTTCTTTAAAAAATTGCGGACGATAAACTGACAAGCGCCCTTCAAAAGACTGCTGGTCAAAATCAATAGGACGAATTTTATATACCACTTGATCAAAATCGTGAGTGGGAACCACCACATAGTTGTAGGCACGCATGTCCCCTAATAAACGAATCATACTTCGTTCATTAAACTTTACATACTCTTTGGCTATTTGAGCTTTCTCAGCGTCATTACATTGTGGTAAAAACTCCTTCATAAAAGTGTCTCCCGGAATTCCAGCAATATGTTCTTCAATCAGAGTATTCTCGTTAACCAAAAAATTCAAGTTGTAGGGTGACAACATATGTTCGAATTCTAAGCCAAAAATTCGTGAGGCATCCGTCTTTTTGATATAATAATACGTAAAATTATCATTGAGAATATTACGGATCTTTATTCTAAAGGGTTTTGAATTCCCAAACGTGCAATAATCTATCGCATCAACATTGAGATATGGAATCCCTGATTCATTTCCATCAGAATGCAACTGAGTATATATTTTTTTTAGGCTAAATTCAATCTCTCTTCGTTCACTGTCAGAGTAATATACTCTCACCCACAAGGTATCGTTGTCATTTTTATCATAGACCACTACAGAACCTGAAAACCGAAGTAAATCATCATAACACACAGGTGTATCAATCCATCGCTCATAGTCACGTAAGAAAGAAGCTAACTCTGGTGAAATTTTAAAAAAAGGTTTTTTCTTGGAAATTAATTTTTCTTCCATATTCAGGTTTTATCAAAAATAGTGTTTTAAGCTTAAACGGTTGACATGTTCCTTCCGAGCTGAAATCAAAAAACTGAGGATCAAACGTAACAAATCAATAGGTTAATCGTTTTATCTTTAAACCCATGTCAAGAACATTATTACAACTTAACGACCTAACTAAAAAATACGGGAGTCTTACTGCCGTAAACAAACTTTCACTAACCCTCACCAAAGGTAGGGTATATGGGCTATTAGGTCCTAACGGAAGTGGAAAATCTACTACCCTTGGTATGGTTTTAAATGTAATCAATCCCACCTCTGGATCATTTGAGTGGTATGAAGGAAGTCTTACAACTCATCAAGCACTCAAAAAAATTGGCGCAATTATAGAACGCCCCAATTTTTATCCATACATGACTGCCCTTCAAAATTTAACGCTCATTTGTAAGATCAAACAGTGTAGTACAGACAACATTGAAGACCAACTAAAATTGGTTAATTTATGGGAACGAAAAAACAGTAAATTCAGTACCTTTTCTTTGGGGATGAAGCAACGTCTCGCAATTGCGGCTGCATTAGTAAATAATCCTGATCTTCTAATTTTAGACGAACCCACCAATGGACTTGACCCCGAGGGGATTCACCAAATCAGAAAATTGATTCTAACCATAGCTGCACAAGGAACAACAATTCTTTTAGCGTCACATTTATTGGATGAAGTTGAAAAAGTATGCTCCGATGTCATCGTCCTAAAAAACGGTGTCAAATACTATGAAGGACCAGTAAACGGATTGACTCAAACATATGGTTACTTTGAAATTGCTGCTGAAAATAAAGAACAACTACTGTCGTTTTTAGAAACTCATTCTGCTCTTGGAGAAATCATTGAGGAAAATGGTGTTTTTCAAGTCGTTGCTACTAAAGAACTTAGTAGTATTGAACTTTCTAAAGATTTACAAAAAGCTAAAATAGTAATGACACATTTCACCAAGAAACAACCGTCTTTAGAAAGTCAATTTTTATCTATAACTCAAACCCAAAAGCATGCGTCTACTTAAAATTGAACTTTATAAGCTTTGGCATAATAGAATCTCTAAAGTATTAATCTCTGGTTATTTCTTACTGATTTTTAGCATTACAATCCTTAGTACCATAAAAGTAGAATTCGGACCTGTAAATTTTCATTTGGCAGAGCAAGGCATCTTTAATTTTCCCTATATCTGGCATTTCAACACCTTCATGATAGCATTATTGAAAGTGTTTTTTGCGATCATAATAGTCGCTATGATTGGAAACGAATATTCAAATAAAACATTAAAACAAAATCTTATAGATGGTTTAAGTAAAGCAGAATTTTTACGCACTAAGGTGTATGCTATTCTTGCCTTTGTGATTATGTCTACCCTTCTTGTTTTTATTATTTCTTTGGTTTTAGGTGGAATTTATTCCGATTATAATGAACTCCAGATCATCTTTATGGATTTAGAATATTTATTGGCTTATGCAATTAAGTTATTTTGCTTCTTCACCTTCTGTCTATTTTTATCCCTTCTAATCAAACGTTCTGCTTTTGCATTAGGTTTTCTAGCCTTATGGCAAGTAATAGAAGGAATTGCGTTTGGTCTCATGAAATGGAAGCTTTCTGACCTTATTCCTCAACTTTCAGCAGAACAAGTCTTTCAGTTTTTCCCACTAAATGCAATGGGAAATCTAATCAAAGAACCTTTTTCGCGTCTTTCTGCTATTCAAAATATAGCCGATCAAATTGGAGAAGGGTTTACAAAAGATTATTCCATTTCTTTATGGAGTATCCTAATTGTTTTGGCATGGTCTATAATCTTTATCAGAGGTTCTTATTTGTTACTGAATAAAAGAGATTTATAGTTTCTTTGAACAAGCTCCCTCAATATCCATTTGATATTTTGTAATTTTGCACTTTCTACAACTCTATGGATTTCAAACTCGTTTCTGACTTTAAACCTACTGGCGACCAACCTAAAGCCATTAAAGAAATTGTAGCGCAGTTTCAAAACCAAGATCCCTTTGTTACCCTGCAAGGAGTAACAGGTTCAGGGAAAACCTTTACTATGGCCAATGCTGTTCAAGAGCTACAGAGGCCTACCCTAGTTCTAGCTCACAACAAAACTTTGGCAGCCCAGCTCTACTCTGAATTCAAGCAATTTTTTCCAGAGAATGCCGTTGAGTATTTCGTTTCCTATTACGACTACTACCAACCTGAAGCCTATATCCCTACCAGTGGGACTTATATTGAAAAAGATTTATCTATAAATGAGGATATCGAAAAGTTGCGCCTTAGTACAACTTCTTCCCTACTTTCAGGGAGACGTGATGTTTTAGTGGTTGCCTCAGTCTCTTGTTTGTATGGAATTGGAAACCCAGCTGAATTTGAAAAAAATGTAATTACGATAGAACGTGATCAAGTAATTTCTAGAACACAGCTCATGCATCGCTTGGTGCAAAGTTTGTATTCTAGGACTACAGCAGAATTTAGCCGAGGAAATTTTAGAGTATTGGGAGATATCATTGATGTTTTTCCGGGGTATGCAGATATTGCGTTTAAAATTCACTTTTTTGGTGATGAAATTGAATTAATAGAAGCATTTGATCCAATAAGTAATAATCGTTTAGATCAATATGATAAAGTTAAAATTTATCCTGCTAATATTTTTGTGACTTCCCCAGACATTCTCCAAAATGCTATCCAGCTTATACAAGATGATTTGGTAAAACAAGTAGACTATTTTAATGAAATAGGCAAACCACTAGAAGCCAAACGTTTACATGAAAGAACAGAATTTGATTTGGAAATGATTCGTGAATTAGGGTACTGTTCAGGAATTGAAAACTATTCACGATATCTGGATGGAAGAGCCCCTGGCACTCGTCCTTTCTGTTTACTAGATTATTTTCCAGAGGATTTCTTGATGATTGTTGACGAAAGTCATGTGACCATCTCGCAAGTTCATGCCATGTATGGTGGGGATCGAAGTAGAAAAGAAAACTTGGTAGAATACGGTTTTCGTTTACCGGCTGCTATGGACAATCGTCCCTTAAAATTTGAAGAGTTTGAAAGCCTCCAAAACCAAGTACTCTATGTAAGCGCTACCCCAGCAGATTATGAACTTGAAAAAACAGAAGGTGCTTTTGTAGAGCAAATCATTCGACCTACAGGACTTTTAGATCCTATTATTGAAGTTCGCCCTAGTTTGAATCAGATTGATGATTTGATCGAGGAAATTCAAGTAAGAGTTGAAAAGGATGAAAGGACATTAGTAACGACCTTAACCAAACGTATGGCTGAAGAACTGACCAAGTACTTAAGTCGAGCACAAATTCGTTGTCGTTATATTCATAGTGATGTTGATACTTTGGAACGAGTAGAGATTATGCAAGATTTACGAAAAGGGGTATTTGATGTCTTAATTGGAGTAAACCTTTTACGTGAAGGTCTGGATCTTCCCGAAGTTTCACTTGTAGCGATACTTGATGCAGATAAAGAAGGATTCCTTCGTTCTCATCGTTCTTTGACACAAACCATTGGAAGAGCTGCACGTAATATTGAAGGAAAAGCAATCATGTACGCGGATGTCATTACCAAAAGCATGCAGAAAACTATTGACGAAACAAACTACAGAAGAGAAAAACAAACAGCCTATAATCTAAAAAATGGGGTAACTCCAACTGCCTTAAATAAATCTCTGGACAGTGCACTAGCAAAAAATTCTGTCTCTACTCACGCCAACGAACTAGAATCAAGAAAAGTGGCAGAGGAAGCAAACCGCTTCTTGACCAAACCTCAGATAGAAAAGAAAATTAGAGAACTTAGAAAAGAAATGGAGAAAGCTGCAAAATCCTTGGACTTTATTGAAGCTGCACAGTATCGGGATGACATTAAACTTCTTCAGGAGCAATTATAAAGAAATCTTAAAATACTTCCCACCCTAGTATTTGACCTACACCAAGTACTATATTTACAGACATGAAAAAAAACCTGAACTTTATTATATTTTGCCTTAGCCTTATAATAGGAGGAAATCAAACAATAAAAAGTCAAGAAATAAGTGCCATAGTAAAGGACAGTCTTACAAAGGAAATTATCCCTTATGCCAGTGTTTATTTATCTACTGGTAAAGGAATTTTGTCGAATGAAGAAGGAAGGTTTAGACTGGTCTTAGATACAAAAATGAAGAGCCAAGACTCTCTTTATATTTCTTGTATGGGATACAAAACACAAGCATATCCTGTTACTACTTTCAAAGATAGTATTGTTTTACTGCCATCGAAAGCGATCGCATTAGGATCTATTATTCTATCCAACACTAACCTGAGTGCTAATGAAATCATCCGATCAGTTAAAAAAAATATTGCTGAAAAATATGAACTGGGTCTAACCCACAAAAAAATCTTTTTTAGAGAATCAGGAACACAGGAGTTTAAAACATTAAACGTAAAAATTAAAAAATCCTCCATCGCAGAATTTGATCAAGCCTTTTGGGATAGCACGCTTCAAAAAGTACCTAGGAAAACTGATTGGCATTTCGAAATACTGGGAGATTTATACGGCGATTTCACTAAGGAAACACAAAAGCTAGAAATCGAAAAAGCCCTTGAGTTAGAAGACAAAAAAACCACTGCTATTTTTGAAAATATCGAAAAAGTTTTTGATACCATTTTAAAGCAAAATGTAAAGAGAGATTCCTATTTCAAACTGAGAACAGGAATTATTAGCACTAAGCTTGACGGTCTAGAGATAAACGATACCGAAAAGGACACTCTAACTCCAGAACAAAAATTAACAAAGGAAAAAGAATCCTTTTCAAAATGGAGAAAACGAATTTTAACAAATATCATTACACCATTATTTGATGAAGAGACCTTGGCATTAACCGTTTTAGAAAAGTCAAATCGATATGATTTTGAAAAAGTAGATTTTACTTATTTTAATGATATTCCAGTATTTGTATTGGAGTTCAAACCTTCAGGGAATGCGGACTATGTAGGTAAAATTTATGTTGATGCAGATGAAATGGCATTACTAAGAATTGAATACAAAAACATTCAAGACATTCGTGATTTTAGTTTACTGGGCATGTCTTATAAGCACTATTATAAAGAAGTTGCGATCCAATTTAAAAAAATGCCTACTGGAAAATATGGGCTGCAGTTTTTTGAATTGTCAGATCATTATCAAACTGGAGTGGATCGTGCATTTACTATAGTTGAAAAAAATAAAATTGTAAAAGGAAGAAACAAACAAAATGAATTGAAAATGGACCTCAACGTCCAAACGATTCAAACTCAAAAATATCAAGGAATCATTTTCGAAACTGAAAGCATCTCTCAAGAAGCTTTTGATACTTTTAAAGAAAATCCATCAGTATTGCCCGTCAATCTGATCCAATATGATCCTAACTTCTGGGAAGGCTATACTATAATTGAGCCTAATCAAACCATAAAAGATTTTAAGGTAGAGAAATAAGATGTTAGCATTTAGTGTTGCTAAGATTCATCTCAAATTTCAAAATAATTCTATTACATTAGCGTAAAACCTAATAGAATGAAAAACCTTTTTTTGGCAATCCTTGCATGTTGCATGCTCACCCAATGCCAAACTCTGAATTCTGAAGTAACTCCAATCCTTTTTACCATTGACCATTTTGATGTTCCCAATAATAAAATGGAAGTCACTTTTTCCATTACAAATACCACTAATAGCCTATGGGAAGGGGGAAACTGGTCCTTGCATTGGAATAGTATCTTTGGAGAAACAGTCCCAGAGAGTCTTCCCGAAGGAATGAAGTACACTTATGTCAACGGACAACAGTATTTGATCTTGGTCTTTGGAGAACAATACAGTTTAAAACCAAATGAAAATCTGAGTTTTTCTTTTACACAAAAGGGAATCATCCCCAGACTCGCCATGGGACCAAGTGGTTTTTTCGTTCGTAATGAAAAAACTCAAACTTCCACCGATCTTGAAAGTGAAATTTTATGGGAAAATGCAAAAGGGATTGAAGACTTGAAACTTCCCTCTGCTGCGGATCGTTATAAAACATATGAAACTCTCGAGTTGCTTAATAAAGAGGAATTGTCATGGGTAATTCCTAGTCCACAAAAACAACAATTTAATGGAGAATACAGAACAAGTTCCGATTTAAATATAGATTTAAACGATTTTGATTTGGATCAAGATTTCATAAAAAAAAGACTTCAAGAGGGCCTCTCCATTTCTGTAAGCTCAAACGCAACTGAAGAAATCAATCTGAGAGTTATTAAAAATAATGCCCTAGATGCAGAAGCGTATACCCTAGAAATACTAGAGAATGAAATTCGAATCGAAGCGAGTCAGCCAGCAGGCGCTTTTTATGCTTTTGAATCCTTACATCAAATTCTTTTGATCGCTCAAAATGAAAAGAAAGGGTGGCCTTTACTGACCATTGAAGACGCCCCACGTTTTCAGAATAGAGGCTTTATGTCTGATGTGGCCAGAAACTTTTACCCTAAAGAAAAACTATTTCAGATATTGGATTATATGGCATTATATAAACTCAATCGTTTTGATTTAAAGCTTACAGATGACGACGGGTGGCGTATCGAGATCCCTGGACTTCCTGAATTGACAGAAATTGGAGCCAAGCGTGGCTATACGCTAAACGAGAAGGATCGTTTAATCCCCATGTATGGTTCAGGTTCTGGAAATGAAAATAGTTCAGGAAATGGATTTCTTACTGGGCAAGATTTTATAGAAATTATTCAATATGCCAATCAACGGAATATTGAAGTAATTCCCCAAGTTAGTTTCCCCTCTCATGCTAGAGCAGCGATAAAAGCTATGGAAGTACGGTATGAAAAATACAAAACCAATGGAAATATGGAAGCCGCTAGAGAATATATGCTTCATGACCCTAAAGACCAAAGTGAATACCGCTCTGCACAACTATACAAAGACAATGTAGTTTGTATTTGTGATGATAGTGCTTATCGTTTTTATGAAAAAATAGTCCTTGAAATAAAAACATTATACGACAAGGCAAATACCAAAATGAAGGTGTTTAATATTGGTGCTGATGAATTGCCCTACGGCCCGTGGCAAAAATCACCTAAATGCAAAGATTATATTTCAAAAAACAAAGCCATCCCTTCTGTAAAAGAACTTTACAACTACAATTTAAGAATCTTAAATTCAATTATCACCAATGCAGGAGCGCGAATGGTGGGTTGGGAAGATGCACTTTTGGTACATAGTGAAAATGAGCAATCTGAACTCAATATCAAAGAAGAACTTCTAGATTTAGACTTTATCCCTTATGTGTGGAACAACAGTTGGGGTGGCGGTAGAGAGGACATGATTTATCGATTGGCAAACAAAGGTTTCAAAACCATCATGAGTAACTCTTCTGCTTTTTATTTTGATATGGTTGATGATTATGATATGGAGAACAGGGGAATGAGTTGGTCTGGTTATGTTTCCTATCTAGATACATGGGGAACGGAGCCTTTAAATGTTTTTGCCAACAAGGTAAAGCTTGAGTCTCTTGGAATCGAAGAAACTTCTTTGGCAACAAAAGAATTCCTTAAACCCGAGGCAGAAGCTAACTTCTTGGGAATCCAATCTCAATTATGGACAGAAACCATTACCTCAGAAGAAATTTTTGATGGTTTATTTATGCCGAATTTAATTGTCTTTTCTCAGAGGGCATGGGGTGCAAAAGAAAAATGGTTGGAGTTCCCTACTGCAAAAGAACAAAAACCAGCCCTTGAAAAAGCATGGAATTTATTTGTAAACACTCTTGGTCAAAGACAACTCCCTTTAATCAACGAACTCTATGGGGGAATTGATTTTGATCTTCCCAAACCAGGTGGAATTATTACGGAAGGGGAGTTAAGAATAAACCAACAGTTTCCTGGTTTAAAGGTTCGATATACCCTAGACGGTAGTGAACCTAATTCCGAAAGCCTGCTTTACAAGGAAAAAATTAAAATACCTACTCAATCAAAGGTTCGTTTTCGAAGTTTTGATTCCAAAAATAGAGGAGGAAAAACTATTTCAATTCATTAATATTTGAGAATTTATGGAAACCAAAAATCAACGCTTATTAGCCTTAGATATTCTTAGAGGCCTTACTATTATTCTAATGATCATAGTGAATGACCCTGGTTCATGGAGTGAAGTATATGCTCCTTTTTTACATGCAGAGTGGAATGGGCTTACCCCCACAGATTACGTATTTCCAACCTTCTTGTTTATTGTAGGAGTTTCAATCGTATTGTCTTTAAGCAAGCAATTGGAAAAAGGAAAAACACCCTCACAGATTGCTAAAAAAGTTATTTGGAGAGCACTTAAAATATACTTAGTTGGAATTTTTCTTTGGTTATGGCCCAGTTTTAATTTTGAAGGAATCCGATGGGTGGGAGTACTTCCAAGGATTGCACTGGTCTTTTTAGCTTGTGGTCTCATCTTCCTTTACACTAGCAAAAAGGTTCAATGGTATTTGGGAATAGGAATTCTTCTGGGCTATTGGATTATGATGGCCTATGTTCCGGTTCCTGGAATCGGTCTTCCTGATTTAACTGTAGCTGAAAAAAATTGGGCACATTATCTTGACTCCTTCCTAATTCCTGGAAGATTATGGAAATACACTTGGGATCCAGAAGGTTTTTTAAGTACACTCCCTGCAATTGTTAGCGGATTAATAGGTATGTGGGCTGGATATATTCTTTTAAAAAAAGAGGATTTAAAAATTCGTTTAAACCAACTTTTTTTCACAGGTTTTATACTGCTGTTTCTAGGAGATGCTATGCAATGGGTTTTCCCATTCAATAAAAACTTATGGAGCTCTTCTTTCACTTTGTTCATGGGAGGAATTGGAATGTTATCCCTAGCCGCTTTTAGTTATTATTTTGATTTAAATCAGAGTCGATTTAAATTTCAATTTGCTCATGTCTTTGGGGTAAACTCAATTTTTGCATATTCTATGTCAAGCTTACTGACTGTGATTTTTTATAGCTCAAAATGGTTTGGATTTGCTTTAAATCAAGAGTTTATGGGGCTGTGGGGAGATATTGGACTTCCCTTAAAATTAGGGTCTTTAGTTTATGCACTCCTTTATGTTCTTGTTATATGGCTTCCCACCTATTATTTATTTAAAAAGAAAATTTACCTCAAATTATAAATAAAAAAGAATCGACCTCTATGAGGTCGATTCCAAACAAAAACAAATAATTGATCGAATTAACGAATATTGATCAGCTTCTTAGGCTGTGGTAGTGCCTCTTTTCGTTTTGGTAACGAAATAAAAAGGACACCTTCTGTATAATTCGCATCAATCTTTGCAGGGTCAACACTTTCGGGAATAGTAAAAGAGCGTCTAAAGCTATTGTAACTAAATTCTCGTCGTGTAAATTTTCCTTTTTCAGAAGTTTTTTCCTCATCCTGGTTAGCAGAAATTGAAAGAATACCCTCCTCCATTTCGATTTCAAAATGGTCTTTTCGCATCCCAGGAACTGCAAGTTCAATTTTATACTCTGTTTCTTTTTCAATGATATTCACCGCAGGTACAGTCGTTGAAAAGGATGGCAACTCAAGATTCCAATCTCTATTAACAAACTCATCTACTAATGAAGGAAAAAAAGGACTTTGTTTACGTAATAAATTCATAACATTTTGTTTTAGGTTAACAATTTAATTTGTTTACCCTAAAGCAAAATCAAAGCCAAATAGATAAATTGACATATTGACATGTAATTCGATAAAAATGCTGCCATTATGGCAATTAGCTGATTGCCTCCTGAACTTTATCCGCTGCTTCTTGGAAAGCAGTAGCAGAGAGCACATTCAATCCAGAAGAATCGATAAGCTCTTTTGCGATGTCTGCATTGGTTCCTTGAAGTCGAACAATGATTGGGACTTGAATAGCATCACCTAAATTCTTATAAGCATCTACGATACCCTGAGCGACACGATCACAACGAACGATACCTCCAAAAATATTTATCAAGATTGCTTTTACTGCAGGATCTTTCAAAATCAAACGAAAGGCTGTTTCAACTCGTGCTGCATCTGCAGTTCCACCCACATCAAGGAAGTTGGCAGGGTCACCTCCTGCTTGCTTAATCAAGTCCATCGTTGCCATTGCAAGACCAGCTCCATTTACCATACAACCTACATTTCCTTCTAAGTCTACATAATTCAACCCAACAGAGCGAGCTTCTACTTCAACAGGATTCTCTTCACTCAGATCACGGAGTGCTTCAAAATCTGGATGTCTAAATAGGCTATTATCGTCTAAAGTTACTTTTGCATCTACCGCAATAATTCTATCGTCCGAGGTTTTAAGCACTGGATTGATTTCAAATAAAGAGGCATCTGACCCAACATATGCCTTATATAGTGCACTTACAAATTTGGTCATGTCCTTAAACGCAGCACCAGATAAACCTAAATTAAATGCTACTTTTCTTGCCTGAAAGGGCATCAACCCTAAAGCTGGGTCAATCTCTTCAGTAAAGATTAAGTGAGGAGTTGCTTCCGCTACCGCCTCTATATCCATTCCACCTTCAGTAGAATACATTATCATGTTTTTTCCAGTACCTCGATTCAATAGAATTGACATATAAAACTCACTAGGCTCAGAAGCACCAGGATAATAGACATCTTCTGCAACCAATACCTGATTTACTTTCTTTCCTTCGGGAGGAGTTTGTGGAGTAATTAATTGCATCCCAATGATAGCATCAGCCACGGTTTCAAGTTCATCTAAATTTTTAGCCAATTTAACTCCACCTCCTTTTCCACGTCCTCCAGCATGGATTTGAGCTTTTACTATATGCCATTCCGTACCTGTGGTTTCGGTTAGTTTCTTTCCAGCGGCAACTGCTTCAGCTGCTGTTTTTGCAACAATCCCACGTTGTATGGTAACGCCAAATCCAGCTAAAACTTCTTTTCCTTGATATTCGTGTAAATTCATAAGTTGTTTCTAAAAATCTTGTGCAAAAATAAAGAAACACAAGCGGAAAATTAGCTCCCATGAGAAAAACTTTTTTGTTACATATATAACAAACTGTTGTAATTTAATATCGTTTGTTCATTTCTTTTGTGTGTAATCTCATACTTATTACTTTTGTCTACTTTAAGAAACGCTATTATGAACGAAGCCACTTTATTATCCATTGCACAACAGGAAGGTCATCCAGTTTATGTTTACGATGCCAATAAAATTGAACAACAATTTTCAAGGTTACAAAACGCATTCAGTGGAATTGGAAAACTTCGTATTAATTATGCTTGCAAAGCACTTTCCAACCTTTCCGTTCTAGGGCTTATGAAGAAAATGGGTTCTGGACTGGATACGGTTTCCATCCAAGAAGTACAAATGGGCATTGAAGCGGGGTTTGAACCCCAAGACATCATCTTTACCCCAAATGGTGTTTCACTTGAAGAAATAGAGCGCGCAGCAAAAATAGGTGTTCAGATAAATATCGACAACCTATCTATACTCGAACAGTTTGGAACAAAGCATCCCAATATCCCTGTGTGTATTCGAATCAACCCTCACGTGATGGCAGGAGGAAACAGTAATATTTCTGTGGGTCATATCGATTCAAAGTTTGGGATTTCAATACACCAAATCCCCCATGTGTTACGCATCGTAGAAAATACCAATATGCATATAAACGGGGTTCACATGCATACGGGAAGTGATATTTTAGACATTGAAGTATTCCTTTATGCCGCTGAAATTTTATTTGACACAGCATTACAATTTAAAAATCTAGAATTTCTAGATTTTGGTAGTGGATTTAAAGTACCCTATCGTGAAGGCGACATTGAAACCAACATTGAAGAACTCGGTGAGAAACTCACCGAACGCTTTCACAGATTTTGTGAGACCTATGGAAGTACACTAGAACTTGCCTTTGAACCAGGCAAGTTTTTAGTTAGTCAAGCAGGGTACTTTTTAGTCCAAGTAAATGCAGTAAAACAAACTACTTCTACTGTATTTGCACAAGTTGATTCTGGATTCAACCATCTGATACGTCCAATGCTTTATGGTTCTCACCATGAAATAAAGAATATATCTAAACCCGAGGGCAAAGAACGTTTTTATACCGTAGTAGGCTATATCTGTGAAACTGATACTTTTGGAAGTAATCGTAAAATAGCTGAAATTGCTGAGGGAGACATTCTTGCTTTCCAAAATGCAGGAGCCTATTGTTTTTCCATGGCAAGCAATTACAATTCAAGATTCCGCCCAGCAGAAATTTTATGGTACAATAACAAGGCTCACGTGATACGAAAAAGAGAGACTTTTGAGGATTTGGTGAGTAATCAGGTACTTATTGACTTCAAAGAAAAAATAGCAGAGCATTAATCTATTTTAGTGAGAGAATTTAAAGTAGAATTATACGTCTCAATAAATTCTTTCACTACTGCTTCCGCTGGAATGATCTTTTCAATTTGAGCAGCGACTTGGCCAATTTCTAATTCTCCCTCAACAAGGTCTCCTTCAAACATTCCTTTTTTGGCTCTTCCTCTTCCAAGCGTTTCCTGTAATTGCTCAACCGTGGTTCCAGCCTCATATAAGTTATTTATTTTTTGATAAAACGGATTTTTCATCATTCGCACAGGAGTCAATTCTTTCAAAGTTAACACCGTTGCTCCTTGACCCGCCTTCAACACCTCCTCTTTGAAATTGATATGAGAAGATGCTTCATGTGTAGCTACAAAGCGGGAGCCCACTTGCACAGCATCAGCACCCAAAGCCATCGCTGCTAGCATTGCAGGACCAGAGCCTATACCTCCCGCAGCAATAAGTGGTATATGTATTGCTTTTTTAACAATAGGAATTAGAGTTAAAGTGGTGGTTTCCTCTCTTCCATTATGTCCCCCTGCTTCAAAACCTTCAGCCACAACTGCATCTACTCCACTCTCTTGTGCTTTTAAAGCAAATTTTACTGAGCTTACAACATGAACTACAGTACAGCCATGCGATTTCAAATAGTCTGTCCAAAGTTTTGGATTACCCGCTGCAGTGAACACAATAGAAACTTTTTCCGTCACTATCACATCCATCAATTGATCTATGTCGGGATACAATAAAGGAACATTTACCCCAAAGGGGTTGGGTGTCGCTTTTTTACATTTTTGTATGTGCTCTCTTAAAATCTCTGGATACATAGATCCTGCTCCAATTAGACCTAGGCCTCCTGCATTTGAAACTGCAGAGGCTAAACGCCATCCACTAGCCCAAACCATCCCAGCTTGTATAATAGGATACTGAATCCCAAAAAGCTGGCTTATTTTGTTTTCACTCATATAAATTGATCTACCTTTTTATAAGCATCAATTACCGCCTGTTCTCCTTCCTTGTCTGGACGACTGTTCCCGTGCTCCATTCCTAAAATTCCATCAAAACCTCTACTATGTATGTATTTAAATACATTGGTGTAATTAATCTCCCCAGTTGTGGGTTCTTTTCTACCCGGATTATCTCCTATTTGGAAGTAACCAATCTCTTCCCAACATTTTTCAATATTTGGAATTAAATTTCCTTCTTGAATTTGCTGGTGGTAAATGTCAAATAAAATTTTACAAGAAGGAGAATCTACTGCTTTACATATTTCATAGGCTTGTGGACTTTCAGACAAGAAAAGTCCTGGATGGTTCCTAAAGTTTAATGGCTCCAAAACCATCACAATTCCGTGGGGCTCCAAAAGCGCCGATGCTTGTTTGAGACTCTCGACCACATGAGCTGTTTGATATGCCATATTTTGGCTTAAATCCACATGTCCTGGTACAACGGTCATCCATTTTGCGTTGACACGTTTAGCAACAGGAATTGCTTCTTTAATGTAGTCCAAAAATTCCTTTCGAAGTGCTTGGTCTCCACTGGCTAAGTTAGGTTTTCTCCAATAAATTTTGTGTGCGACAAACACTCCCATTCGAATCCCCCTCTTCTGCATAGTTGCAGCCATTTTCTGCTGTAAAGGGACTTCTCTGTTCCGCATTTCATTATCTTCAAATGCAGTAAACCCTTGGTCTGCCATAAAATTTAACTGATCAATGGGATCCTTTCCAGCGTGATGTTTAAACATTCCTAAATGCGGGGCATACGGCAAGTTAAAAACATGTTTCAATTGTGTGTTTTTTGTATTTCCAAAAGCAGTAGCCCCTGCAAAAAGTCCAAGGCCAGATGCTCCAGCCAACTGAGTGAAATTTCTTCTATTCATCTTATATAAATTTTGTTTTTCCTGGGGTTGGAATGGGATATAATCCATTTTCATCTGGTAAAGTAGGGGGCGTACTGTCCCATGTCAAGGTTTCTGGCATCAAATGCAGCTGTGAATTTAAAGCTTCTTCAAAAGTGATTTTTTTGCCAGTATAAGTTGCCATTCTTCCAAGAATAGCAGACAAGGTGCTTTTTGCACCATTCTCAGCATCAGCAATTACACCTCCGCTTCTTATAGAAGCAAATAACTTGTCATGCTCAACTTGGTATGGGTTTGCATCTTCCCCCCATTTCTTGGGATACTTATATTGAGTAGCTCCTTCTAAATCTGTTATCTCTCCTTTTCCGATCTCTAAACTTCCCTTAGTTCCTTGAAAAACTTCATCTACTCTACTCATGGTTCCGGGAATATGTCTACATTGACTCGAAATTACAGCTCCACTCGGATAGGTAAATTCAACAAAATGGTGATCGAAAATTTCTCCATGATCCAAACCGTTTCGCACTTGACGCCCACCCATTCCTTGAGCTGATTCTGGATATTCTCCTACAAACCAATTTGCTACATCAATATTATGGATATGTTGTTCCAAGATATGATCACCACACAACCAATTGAAGTAATACCAGTTTCGCATTTGATACTCCAATTCAGATTGTCCCGGTTTTCGCTTTTTAACCCAAACACCTGCATCGTTCCAATACACTTGTCCACTTCTAATCTTCCCAATAGCTCCAGCATCAACTCTTTGCTTTAGATCAATATACTTAGATTGATAATGTCTTTGTAAACCCACTACTACATTAAGCTTTTTTGATTTAGCAATTTTAGCCATTTCTAAAACCTTTCGTATTCCTACAGGATCAGTAGCCACTGGCTTTTCCATAAAAACATGCTTATCGTTATTAATAGCATATTCAAAATGATAAGGTCTAAATCCAGGTGGGGTGGTCAAAATAACCACATCTGCAAGATCAATTGCTTTTTTATAGGCATCAAAACCAACAAAGCGATTCTTCTCTTTGACATTGATTTTCTTTTCACCATCAAAATGTTCTTGAATTCCTTTCAAGCTCCTTTCAATCCGATCACCAAATGCATCGGCCATAGCAACTAACTCAACATTTTCGTCAGCAGTCAAAGCTTGAACAGTAGCTCCAGAACCTCTTCCACCACAACCTACAAGAGCAAGTTTTAATTTTTTATCGCCTTGGACATTTGCCATGCTTTCAATACCAAGCGGCATTGTTAAAATTGCACTAGTCGCAAGTGCAGTTTTTTGAACAAAAGAGCGTCTAGATTCTCCCTCGTTTCGGTTGATATTCTTCTTTTTTGTCATTTTTTGTTGTTTTAGTTAATTTATTTGTAGTTCCAATATTTTTTTTGATCTTCCTCCGAAGGAATTTGCTTTGGCCTTACTATTCTGAAGCCAACAAAGGGGGCATCAGTGTGCCACCATTTGCTTTTTGGAATTTGAGGATCACGCTTTTTCCAATTTTTAGATGAAGGGCGGCGTGCCGCTGATCGTAATCGACTTGGAGCATCCATCCACGAACCTCCTCGCACTACTTTAGGATAAACTTTATCCCCAACCTCCTGTGGGTTTTCAATTCCTTTTTTTCGTTTCGAATAAGCCGAAGGCACATATTGATCCAAAGTCCATTCAGCAACATTTCCATGCATATCATATAAACCCCAGGCATTCGGTTTCTTTGTACCTACCTTTTGATATTTTTCATTGCTATTTCCCTCAAACCAAGCATACTCCCCTAATACATTTATATCATCCCCAAATGAATAGGCTGAAGAACTCCCCGCTCTTGCTGCATATTCCCATTCCGCTTCTGTTGGCAAACGATAAAAATGACCTGTCATTGCTGAGAGCCATTCACAAAATTTTACTGCTGCAAGTTGCGTCATACAAATTGCCGGATAGTTGTCAGTACCCATTCCAAAACTCATTTCCACATAAGGAGTTGTTGCTCCTGAAACTGCATCTACATCAACGGAAACCTCA
>Ga0209654_1000192_pt1 | contig 65485 bp, 66 predicted proteins | sample SaaInl1SG_22_DNA_FD_184646 | JGI IMG/M metagenome (GOLD analysis project Ga0209654, IMG submission 184646) | Marine microbial communities from expanding oxygen minimum zones in the Saanich Inlet - ESP_161SG_22_DNA (SPAdes) (version 2) | ecosystem: Environmental > Aquatic > Marine > Intertidal... | reverse complement strand
AGTTTGTTTTAATTTGTCTACAACTAAAGTAAATTGATTGTCTCAAAATGGTTTTATTCTTCATGTATCTATGATACACGCTGTCATTTTCTAATTTTTCAAAGATCGTTTGCTAAAGCTTTAACCCTTTAGCGGGTGCAAATATAGAACGCTTTTTTGCATTACACAACACACTTAATGAAAATGTTTTGAGTTTTTTTATCCTTTATAAAAACGCATCATTTGACACTCTAGTTTCTAGGAACTTACAAGGTAAAAAAAAATCTGAATTAATTAAAAAAAAGAAAGGCTATTTTAATCTTTGGCTTTCCAGTTTTGGTAAAGCGCATTGAGGTCATATTCTACTGCGGGAGGTTGCTCAATAAGATACTGATCCGCAAAAGCCCGTTGAAGGATATCTTCTATTAGATAGTCTTCCAAAACTTCAGAAGGGTTATACTCTTCTTTCAGGGAGAGACTAAATAAGGAAGCTGTCGTTTGATAGAAAAAAGCTTTCCATCCATTGCGTAACTTCTTTACCAATTCAAAAGTGGTACTCCCTGTTTGTCGGTGCACCAAACGTATGAGTATTCTCCCCTGAGACTTGGATAGCTTTTTTAGCTCATCTTCAAATTCCTCGTAAACAAAATCTTCAAGTCGTTTCATATACTTCTTCTTTCCTCGCTTAGAATCTATTTGATCGAGACGCTCGTTGAGAACAGTTAATCGTTCTGCGGCTAGTTTCGCATAGGGGTAGACCCGTAAAACACGACGACGAAGTATGAGATATCGGTTTAGTTCTTCCCTATCTTTAAAACGTAAAGGTTGAAAAACAACCACTTCTTTCAGCGGGATACCATAGGTTGGAAGGCTATCTCCTTCAAACAATATAAGAGAATCTTCACCATAATCTTGTGCAAGAACAAAGATTGGAAAGAAGAGGAATAAAAGTAAAAAGTACCCATTTTTCATCTGCCAAAGATAAAAAGATAAAGCGAGTTGGGCAGTTAATTATTTAGGAGATAATGTTAAATTAGCTGCTCAAATAAAAAGAACTATGCAGGTACTCAATGACGAATCGATTCAGTTTTTAGAAAAATATCTCAACAACGCCTCCCCTACAGGTTACGAAGCCGAAGGGCAAAAAATATGGATGGACTACCTCCGCCCCTATGTAGATAGCTTTATCACAGACACCTACGGAACAGCCGTTGGGGTGATCAATCCTGATGCTCCTTTTAAGGTTGTTATCGAAGGGCATTCAGATGAAATTTCGTGGTATGTGAATTATATCACAGACGAGGGTTTGATCTATGTTATTCGTAACGGTGGAAGCGACCATCAAATTGCCCCCTCCAAATGGGTGAATATTCATACCAAAAAAGGCTTGGTAAAAGGTGTTTTTGGCTGGCCAGCCATTCATACCCGTAAAAACGGGAAGGAAGAAGTGCCGAAACTAGACAACATCTTCATTGATATAGGTGCAAAAGACAAGGCTGAAGTAGCCGAGATGGGCGTACATGTAGGCTGTGTGATTACCTACCCCGACCAATTTCAAATTTTAAACAACAACAAATTTGTGTGTCGTGCCATCGACAACCGCGCAGGTGGATTCATGATTGCGGAAGTAGCACGTCTTTTACACGAAAACAAAAAAACACTCCCTTTCGGATTATACATTACAAATTCAGTTCAAGAAGAGGTGGGTTTACGTGGTGCAGAAATGATCACCCAACGTTTGAATCCAGACATTGCTATAGTGACGGATGTCTGTCATGATACCACAACACCCATGATCAACAAGAAAGAAGAAGGACATACCAAAATTGGCGATGGACCTGTTATTTCTTACGCACCGGCAGTTCACAACATCATTCGGGAACGCATTGTTGAAACAGCAGAAAAGAATGGCATTCCATTTCAACGCCTGGCTTCTTCACGAGTGACGGGGACAGACACGGATGCTTTTGCCTACAGCAACGGTGGAATACCTTCTGCACTAATTTCACTTCCGCTACGCTACATGCACACCACAGTAGAAATGGTGCAAAAAGAAGATGTAGAAAATGTGATTCGTTTGATATATGAAACCCTCCTGACGATTAATCCAGACGACTCCTTGAGTTATTTTGACTAAAGCCTAGGGGCTATCCTTATAATAAATCCCTTTGGCCTTGGCTGAAGGGATTTTTTTATGCCTTATGGAATAGGTGGTCTAAGAAATCTACCGAGTAAATGATTTATCGAAAATGGAGAAGAATTCGTTGCCTATCTTCATTCAATTGTTTTGTCTTGTGAAACAACTCAATGAAAACGATGCGGTCTTCTTCTGGGTAAAAGGCATAAACAAGACGAAAACCGGATTGCACTCCCCTGCCCTTAAAACTTCTACTGGCAATTTTCTTTATTTTGATGATGGGCGTTTCAATGCCTAGTCCTTGTAGAACAAAGCTAAAAGGAGGCTTTGCTTCGGGATGAAGCACTAAAACCTTTTTAACTACCTCAAGATCTGTCACCAGGGTAGGATATTTCTTGGAAAGCTTTTTTAGGTCTTTTTGAAATACCTCAAGGGTTTGGAAGATCATGAGTAGGTGTGTATTGGCGAACAGAAAAGGGGGCTTCTCTATAAAAGGCTAATTCATAATCAATATCTTCTCCGATTTTGGTGGCTTTCCATGGAATGTCTTGATGGGAGTAGTCACTCAACTCGCTGGCGGTAAAATGCGCTAAATGCTGAATTACCTGATCAATGGTATGAGTTTCGCTGGCTTTCAACTGGCGCAAATCTACTTCAACTAATGGAAGATAACGGGTTTGTGGGTAGTTGAAATAATTGGTTTGAAGCATTTTAATTTTACCCTCTGCTTGCATTTGCATTAGCAATGCCTTGAGCTCTTTGGGTACCGGCCCATGTTGCAATTTTTTGTAAGAGGCACCACTGAGGTGTTCTTCATACTGCTCGTAATAATTGAAATCGGAAAAATAGAGGAGTTTGTACAAGGCCGTCTCGCCCACATTGGGTTTCCCAGCACATTGCTGCAATATATACAACACCACCTGCTCCATTTTGGAAAGTGAGGGTGCAGGAATATGCATTCGAATGGTTGCCGATTTTTTCTTAGGTACGGGTGAGGGAAGTGTGTTGGGGAACTGCTCGTCGACCAGTTCATCTAAGCTTAGTTGAAAGTAAGCGGCAAACTTTTGTAGCTCTTCTATGGTGATTTTACGCTTGTTGGTTTCCATTACGGCTAGGGTTGTTCTTACCAGCCCCAGTTGCTGGGCAAGTTCCTCTTGCGATAGTTGGGCTTGTTTGCGGAGATACGCAATACGTGCGCCGTGTGTTTTCATGATAGTTGGGTTTGTGCTACAAATATACACATTTGTGTATTTTTAGTACATGTTTCTGTACTATTTTAACACAATTATTGCTTTTATACCCCAAACAAACCCCAGGAAATGCAACCAGCGGGGATTGCTTCAGTCGCAACCCCCCTTGGCAGTGGGTATAGGTGTTTCGCAATGGCTAGAGCGTCATGCCCGATTCCCGATTCCTCGGGAATGACCCCTGGAGCATCCATGCGTACTGCTTTGAAGAAACAGCAGGCGTTACAAACGCGCGCACTTGAATTGATCCAGTTGTTACCTTAGATTGCTTCAGTCGCTGCGCTAGATTGCTTCAGTCACTTCGTTCCTTCGTAAATGAACGAGGTCGTGTTTAGCGGCTTCGCTTTAGCAATGCACGATTAATGTTGCGCACTGCTGCAGGGCCTTCATACACAAAACCGGTATATAGTTGAACAAGGGCAGCTCCAGCATCGAGTTTTTCTATCGCATCTTCTGGGGTATGGATTCCTCCTACTCCTATAACAGGGAAAGCATTCTTACTTTCTTTTACCAAGAAACGAATGACTTCTGTACTTCGCTTAGAAAGCGGTTTTCCACTGAGACCTCCAGCCTCTGTTTTGTGTGCTGATTGAAGCCCGTCTCGACTAAGGGTGGTATTCGTAGCAATTACGCCATCGATTTTTACTGAGGTGACAATATCAACAATGTCGATCAATTGTTCGTTGGTGAGATCAGGGGCAATTTTTAGCAGAATGGGCTTGGGGTTTTCTTTATTATCATTGAGCCCCTTTAGAGTGGCCAACAAATGCGTCAATGGTTCTTTGTCTTGCAATGCTCGTAGATTGGGCGTATTGGGTGAACTTACATTCACCACAAAATAATCGACATCATCAAACAAGGCATTGAAGCAATAGATATAATCATTCACGGCTTCTTCGTTGGGTGTCACTTTATTTTTACCAATATTCCCACCAATCAATACGTTGGAATTCTTTTTTAAGCGCTTTACCGCATCGTCTACACCTTCGTTATTAAAGCCCAATCTATTGATGATTGCCTGATCTTCGATCAAACGAAAAAGGCGTTTTTTAGGGTTTCCCGGCTGACCTTTTGGGGTTAGTGTTCCAATTTCAATGAATCCAAAACCAAAGTTAGATAGTTGCTTGTACAGAACTGCATTTTTATCAAAGCCAGCGGCTAAACCAACTGGATTCGGGAATTTAAGCCCAAAAACTTCCCGTTCCAAAGAAGGATGTTTTACTTGGTACAAGGCCCTAATAATGGCTGGCACACCAGGAATAGCAGAAAGAAGTTTGATCATGAAAAAAGAAAAATAGTGTACTTTTTCTGGATCGAATAAAAACAAAATAGGTTTGATGAGTCTATGGTACATCGGAAATATTTTTACAAAAATAAAAAAACCAACTCGGAAGTGAGTTGGTTTTTTATGTTATCGAAAATTTGAATGACTTATTTTTTATCTTTTGCATTGAGCTTAGCACTCATCTCCAATGAAAGCGCTGAGCGTTCCATTTTGATTTTACCGGCTAAGGTCTCTACTACACAAGTATCGTCTTTGTCATTCAATTCGGCAATTTTACCATGCATGCCACTTTTTGTAATGACACGATCGCCTTTGGAGAGTGCTTTCATAAAGTTCTTCTCTTTCTTTTGACGTCGTTGTTGAGGAAGGATGATGAAAAACACAAACACCACTACCATTAATAATAAAAAGGGCAATTGATCCATGGACTAGTTGTTTTGTTGTAAGCGTGCAGCAGCTGCAGCTTGACGTTGTTGTTCTTTTACTGGGTCAGCTTGAACCATTGCTTTAATACGGATGGTCTCACGACCAGAATCTGTATTGGCAGAAATAGTTACTGTTTTCTGTTGTAAGTTCGGTTTATTGCTTGAGTCAAAGCTTACACGAATCTGTGCAGAAGCCCCAGGTGCAATTGGCGTATTCTTTGGGTACTCAGGTACAGTACATCCACAACTTCCGCGTGCATCTACAATAACTAAATCTGATTTACCCGTATTGGTAAACGAGAAAATCGTTTCTACACGTTCTCCTTCGCGAATAGTTCCAAAGTCGTGAATAGTTTTATCAAACGTCATTACAGGAGCGTTTGATACTGCTTTTGCTGAAGAAGCTTCAACAGCAGAAGTAGCCGCAGCTTTCTTTTCAGTGTTTCCACCACATGCAGTAAATGTTAGTGCAATTGTGGCCAATGTAAGTGCAAAGTATTTTTTCATAATATGTTATTTTTTTTCCAAAGCAAAGGTAAAAAAATTATTCCAATAGCCCTCTACCTTCTTTATTCAATCGGTCGCTCTTTGAGTACTCTTTCACCAAACTATCTAGAACACCATTAATGAACTGATTGCTCTTTGGTGTGGAATATTCTTTGGCGATTTCCAAATACTCGTTGAGGGTCACTTTTGGCGGTATTTCTTTAAAGTAAATCAATTCAGCGATGGCAATTTTTATCAAAATACTATCTAGGGTTGCAATTCGATCTGGATCCCAATTAGGTGTTTTACCATTGAACTCTTGTTGTAAACTTTCCTGATTGACAATTACTTTTTCAAATAATGCAATTCCGAAATCAATGTCTTCATGCTTTTGCGATAAATCAGGAAAAACCAAAGAGGACATATCTTCTTCACGTAATTTCCGCAATTGTTTAAGCAGATATGTGTTTACAACGGGAAGGTCATCAACCCATTGCATATTCAGGTCTTCTATAAAGCGAAAAAGACGTTCGTCTGGTGCAATCACATCCTTAAACAATTTCACTAAAAATTTTTGCTGCGTTTTAAAACTAGGTGTCTCTTTTGCTTTGAATTCTAGGTACAGTGGACTCGCAGTAATTGTATTAAAAAGCAATCGAATATAATCGAATTCCATTTCCCATATGGTCAATTTGTTGGATTCAATTTTTTGCGCTAGAAAGGGGTGTTTAGCAATCAAAGCAAGAGGCTCAATTGAAAGAATAAACGGATAATCATCGTTGATTGGATTGTCGCTCTTTCGTTGTTGAGATTGTATTTTGTGTTGCTGTACACTAAAGTCCCAAAGGGCTTTAAACAGAGCTAGATTGGTGGTATACAAATTCACCATATCCAAACAGCTTTTCTTGATCGATGCTCCTCCTTCTTCAAGGGATTGTTGGTTACCATTGTAATGCGCATAAACTGCTTGCATTACTTTCACACGAATTTGGCGACGAGTTAACATGTATAAAGAGCTTTATATTTCCTGACAAAAATAGTGCTTTCCGTTGGGAAATGAATTGTTTTATTTTTTTCTTTTCGATGGTACTACCCTTTTTCATTTGATTACCTTTGAGGCAATAATCATGAAGGAACTTCAATACCTTAATAAATACCTTTCTACCTATCGCGGTAAACTCCTTTTGGGAATATTAATTACCATTGTGGCACGAATATTTTCCCTTTTTACACCACGTCTTGTAGGGAATTCTATGACGGCTATCGAGCGTTATGTAAACGCAGGAGAAACCAATACAGACGTCATTCAAACTGTTCTACTAACTAACATTGCCTTGATAGTAGCCGCATCATTTATCTCAGGATTTTTTACTTTTTTAATGCGACAAACCATCATTAATGTTTCTCGTTTTATTGAGTTCGATTTGAAAAACGAAGTTTACCAGCACTATCAGTTATTGTGCAGTACTTTCTACAAAAAAAACAGGACAGGGGATCTAATGAGTAGGATTAGCGAAGATGTGAGTAAAGTGCGCATGTACTTTGGTCCCGCAATTATGTACAGCATCAATACCATTGCTCTGTTTATTATAGTCATTAGTTATATGATAAATATTGCACCGAGTTTAACGTTTTACACCCTACTCCCCCTCCCAGTTCTCTCGTTAACGATTTATAAACTAAGTCGTGCCATTAATATTCGCAGCACCAAAGTGCAGGAGACTTTGGCCAAATTATCTAGCTTTTCACAGGAGGCCTTTAGCGGAATTGGCATCATTAAATCTTATAATTTACAACCAACCATTGAGCAAAGTTTCTCGGTATTATCTGAAGAAAGCAAGAATCAAAATGTTGCGTTAGCTAAAATCCAAGCGTGGTTTTTCCCGCTAATGATTCTCCTAATTGGATTCAGTAATTTACTGGTGATCTATGTTGGTGGAAAACAGTACATCGCAGGAGAGATTGAAATTGGGGTTTTGGCAGAATTTATTATCTATGTTAACATGTTGACCTGGCCTGTTGCAACAGTTGGCTGGGTAACTTCTATTGTTCAACAAGCAGAGGCATCGCAAAAACGCATCAATGCCTTCCTCCAACAAGAACCCTCCATAAAAGATGGTGCTTCTTCTGCTACCATTAAACAAGCGAAAATTGTGTTTAATAAGGTTTCGTTTACCTATCCAGACACGGGAATAAAAGCCTTGGAAGACATTTCTTTTACCCTCAAGCCAGGAGAAACACTTGGTGTGATTGGAAAAACTGGTGCTGGTAAAACAACCTTGCTGGAACTCATTTCGCGTTTATATGACCCAAGTGAAGGCAATATAACCATTGACAAGGAAAACATTCGTGACTATCCACTAAAAGAGCTTCGTCATGCCATGGGATATGTTCCACAAAACCCATTCCTTTTTTCAGAAAGTATAGAAGAGAACATTCGCTTTGGTAATGCAAATGCTAGCCTAGGAGAGATAAAACAAGCTGCCAAAGAAGCTGCTGTGGCCGATAACATTGAACAATTTAACAAAGGCTATCAAACACTTTTAGGTGAACGTGGAGTTACTCTTTCTGGAGGACAAATTCAGCGTATTTCAATTGCACGTGCATTGATCAAGGACCCTTCTATTTTATTGTTCGACGATTGCCTTTCTGCAGTAGATGCCGATACGGAAGAACAAATTTTATCTAGCCTAAACCGTGTTAGTCAACACAAAACTACCTGCATTGTGAGTCATCGGGTTTCTTCGGTAAAGCATGCGGATAAAATCATTGTGTTAGAAAATGGGAAAATAATTCAGCAAGGCACCCACGATGAATTAACCAAGGTCGACGGACACTATCTCAAGCTCGTCATAAAACAACTAGAGCAAACTGCTTAATAATTTGTTTTGTTTAATTTTTTTTTAGAGATTTACTATGAATTGACATAAAACACTAAACAGTTTAGCGTTTTTTAACCAAAATTGAACAAACTAGATGGAATTATCACAGGAAGAGATTTACTCAAAAGTACTTCGCGCTGGAAGGCGAACGTATTTTTTTGACGTAAGAGAAACGAAAGCGAGCGATTATTACCTTACAATCACCGAAAGCAAAAAGTTTACCAACGAAGATGGTACCTTTTATTACAAGAAACACAAAATATATCTATACAAAGAAGACTTTACTGAGTTTAAAGAAACGCTTGGCGATATGATGGATTTTATTATCAAAGAACGCGGAGATGAAGTAATAAGTGAACGTCATCAAAAAAACTATACTGCAGATAAAAGTAACCACTTTGCAGGAGCAAATAATGCAAGTAATTACACTGATTTAAATTTCGAAGACATTTAAAAAGATGTAAATATATATCAAACCGCTTCCTTGTGAGGCGGTTTTTTTTTACATTGGAATCAACAAAAATTTTGAAATGAAACAACTACTATCTATTTTCCTTTTGCTCTTCAGTGCACAATTCCTTTTTGCGCAGGAAGATGCTTCTTATTTTCTTCCAGAAAATCAGAATTATAACACTGAAATTCCCACACCTGAAGAAGTTATCGGTCATCCGGTTGGAAAATGGCATGTTAGTCATGATAAACTTTCAGAGTATATGCGCACCCTCGCTGCCGCATCAGATAGAATTCATATTGAAAATCGAGGGGTCACATATGAAGATCGACCTTTACTTTTGTTGACCATTACAAGCCCAAAAAATCATTCGAATTTAGCAGCAATTAAAGCAGCACATGTTGAATTAAGTGAATCTACTGGTCAAAACCTAAACACAGAAGATATGCCTGTTGTGGTGTATCAAGGCTTTTCCATCCATGGAAATGAGCCCAGTGGTGCCAATGCAGGATTATTAGTGGCCTATCATTTGGCCGCTTCACAAAGCCCAGAAGTACTCGAAATGCTTGACAATACTGTAATTCTATTTGATCCTAGTTTTAATCCAGATGGACTTCAGCGGTTTTCTCAATGGGCCAACACCCACAAAGCACAAAACATTACTCCAGATTCAAACGATCGAGAATACAACGAGGCATGGCCAAGGGGTCGTACCAATCATTATTGGTTCGACATGAACCGAGACTGGCTTCCCGTTCAACTAAATGAATCCAAGGCACGCATTGCAAGTTTCACTGACTGGCTTCCCAATGTGCTAACCGATCATCATGAAATGGGCACCAACGAAAGCTTCTTCTTTCAACCAGGAATCCAGTCACGTGTAAACCCTTTAACGCCTAAGAAAAACCAAGAACTAACCGCAGCAATTGGAAAATTTCATGAGGAAGCGCTTAATAAAATTGGTTCACTCTACTACACAGAAGAAGACTATGACGATTTTTACTACGGCAAAGGTTCTACCTATCCAGATGTAAATGGAAGCATCGGGATTCTATTTGAACAAGCTAGCTCTCGCGGCCATGCACAGGAAACTGCAAATGGATTACTTACCTTCCCATTTACCATTCGCAATCAGTTTACAGCCGCTTTATCAACTTTAAAAGCTGCCAACGCTTTACGTACTGACTTACTCGACTTCCAGCGCAGTTTTTATCAGAATGCTCGAGCAGAGGCGACAAAAATGAAAGACAAAGCCATTGTCTTTGGAAATCAAAAAGATGCTGCAACTTCCTATCGTTTGGCAGAAATTTTATTGCGTCACAAGATAAAGATTCACCGTTTGAAAAAACCATTAAATAATGGAGGAGAACGTTATGCAACCGACAACAGTTTTGTGGTTCCTTTAGGGCAGAAAAAACAAGGCTTGGTTCAAGCCATATTCAATGAACAAACAAGCTTTCAAGACAGTCTCTTCTATGATGTCTCAGCTTGGACACTTCCACATGCATTTGACCTTAATTCAACGCGAATCAAGGATTTAAGTTATGCGGGGGAAGAATTAAGTGCATTTGAAACACCCAAGACCAAAGAGGTTACTAAAGCCGCCTATGCTTACTTATTTGAAGGACATGGCTATTATACTCCCAAAGCTATCTACAAACTCCTTGCTGCAGGGGTGCGGGTAAAAGTGAGTATGCAACCACTTTCCTTAGAAGGAAGGTCATACGATTATGGTACTTTAATGGTTGCAGTAGCCAATCAATCGATTGAGGCTGATGCCTTGCACAGCCTAATGCAAGAGGTGGCACAAGAAACACAACTGAACATCTATAGCGTAAGCACAGGACTAACCAAAGGAATTGACTTGGGGTCACGAAATTTTGAAACCATTAAAATGCCCAAAGTAGCCTTATTGGTAGGCGATGGTGTACGGAGTTATGATGCAGGAGAAATCTGGCATTTAATGGACACGCAATACCAAATGCCCGTTACCAAAATTGATGTTAAGTCTATTGCACGAGTTGACCTAAACAAATACACGCATATTGTCTTATCCAGCTATACGGGAAGTCTTCTGAACAAATCGACAGAGAAAATTAAAGCATGGATAAACAACGGTGGTCATCTCGTCGCTTATCGTGACGCGATAAAATGGGCCAACAAACAGGAATTGATTGAAGAAGAATTTAGATCAACTGAACTGGTGGCTAAAGATGTTTCATTTGTTAATCAAGGAAAATTTAAAGGTGCACAGGCCATTGGTGGAGCAATATTTAATGCAAAAATAGACCGGTCTCACCCAATCAATTTCGGGCTAGAAGACACGGAACTTGCTTTGTTTAGAAACTCAAAAATATTCATGGAGCCAGAAGAAAACAGCTATGACAATCCAATACAATACACAAATGACCCTCTTTTGAGCGGGTATATCTCAGAGGAGCAATTGGAATTATTAAAGGAATCTGTGCCGTTCAAGGTTAAAGCAATGGGAAGAGGATCTATATTGTTAATGACAGACAATACAAACTTCCGTGCATTTTGGTTGGGGACCCAGCAATTGTATGCAAACATGTTATTCTATGCAGATTTTATGTAATTAACGCACAACCTGTCCGTTAGGCAAATTTGCCTGAGGGGAAAGTAAAAAAACATTATTGCCTTGTGTTGCCCCCAGCACGAGGCATTGACTTTTAAAGTCGGCAATTTTTTTAACAGGAAAATTAACAACAGCGACCACCTGACGACCAATCAACTCAGGAATTGAATAAATGGTCGTGATTTGTGCAGAGGATTTTAAAATACCCAAATGACCAAAATCTATGGTCAATTGAAAGGCTGGTTTTCTAGCTTTAGGAAATTCATCAACCTCAAGAACAGTTCCTACCCTAAAATCAATTTGCTCAAAATTATCGAAATCTAACATTCTTATTTTTTAAAGAATATATCGTCCAATATCCAAGCGGGACCAATCAATAAAAACTTTAAGTCATCCACAAAAGAGGGCTTTGCACCTTCTAATTTATGTCCATAAAACTGTCCAATCCATGCAACAACAAAAATTCCTAAAGAAATTTGCCATAAAGAGAACACTGCGGCTAGTTGCGCATTACCAAAAACACACAACGAAAAGAAGGCTAAAATTAGTATCCCCATTTTTAGCGACAATCGAACATAGAAAAACATAATAGGAACTAGGGCAACCACCGCCCAGTTGGCGAGAGTGTCGGATTTAATTCCAGACAATTCTTTCAATAGTTCATTAGGGATTGACATGATTAACCCCACAACCGAAAAAACGATTAAAGGGACACAAATAAAATGAATGGCTTTATTGGTTTTGTTTTGGTGGCTAACTGCATATGCATCTAACCAATCTTGCATTGTTTTCATAACATTGATATATAATTCTTTCAAATTACATAATTTTATGAAATAAAAAAAAACATGGCCTTAACCGAATCCAATATGCTCCCATTAGGAGCCATTTCCCCGGCCTTTAGCCTCCCTAATGTGGTGACAGAGAAAACAGAATCTCTTGATCAACTTGTCGGAGAAAAGGGCACTGTCATTGTATTTATGTGTAATCATTGTCCTTTTGTTGTTCATCTTGTTGACCATTTGACCGCTTTTGCAAAAAAAAATAAAAAAAAGGGAATCAATACCATTGCAATCTCAAGTAATGATGTTATTAATTACCCGGCTGATCACCCAAAACTTATGCGTGCTTTAGCCATTGAAAAAGGATTTTCTTTCCCTTATTTATATGATGAAAATCAGTTAGTTGCTAGAGCCTTTGCTGCGGCCTGTACCCCAGATTTTTATCTCTTAGATTCAAAAAAAACTATGGTCTATCGTGGAAGATACGATGCCTCACGGCCAGGAAACGACACTCCAATTAGTGGAGAAGATTTACAAGAAGCGATCGACTTAATACTAAAAAAACACCCTATCTCAGACAAACAATATCCAAGTATAGGGTGTAATATCAAGTGGAAAGCAGGAAATGAACCTGCTAACTTTTTTATTTAAATTCTACCAATTCAACTACAAACTTAAGGGTGGCATTTGGTGGAATTACTCCGCCAGCTCCTGCAGCTCCATAGGCTAAATCAGAAGGAATAATAAAAGTTGCTTTAGCACCTTTGTTTAAAAGGGCTATCCCCTCATCCCATCCTGGTATAACTTGACCAACACCAAGACTAAACTCGATGGGTTCATTACGCTTAAACGAAGAATCAAATACGGTACCATCGAGGAGTTCTCCTTTGTAGTGTACCTTAACACTATTGCCTTTTGCTGGTTTATCTCCGGTTCCCTCTTCGTCAATGTGATAGAACAAGCCGCTATCTGTCTGTGAATATCCTGCAGTAATTCCTTCCAATGCTTTGGCTTGCTTAGCTTTTTCTTCCTCCATGCGCTTGCGCAAATCGGCTTCAAGATTATTGTATGAAGCAGAAGCATCAAAAGCCTCGGCAACAGATCCAACACGAAGAATCTCTAGCTTCTCAAGAGCATCTCCCTGGGCGATGGCATCTACGATATCTTGGCCTTCTTGTACATAACCAAAAACAGTGTGTTTGTCGTCTAACCATGGTGTTGCGCCGTGGGTAATAAAAAACTGACTCCCGTTGGTTCCAGGCCCAGCATTGGCCATAGATAATACTCCTGCCTTATCATGGCGGAGTTCAGGGTGAAATTCATCGGCAAATTGGTACCCTGGTCCTCCCGTTCCTGAACCTTGTGGACAGCCCCCTTGGATCATAAAGTCGGGTATAACACGATGGAAGTTTAACCCATCGTAATAAGGAGTACCAGCTGGTTTTTCCTTGTTTTCTTGTGTTCCTTCTGCTAAACCAACAAAATTTCCAACTGTTCCTGGTGTTTTGTCATGGGTTAGTGAAACGATAATTTCTCCTTTGGAGGTAGTGAATTTTGCGTATAAGCCGTCCTGCATTTTTATATATTTAGACCGCAAAGATAAGGGATTCAAAAGAGTTTTTCAGCAATTAATTTGCTACTTCATTGATGAATTGAATGCGAAACAAACGAATATCTTCTTCTTCAAAATCGCCATCGAACTCTTCTAGTGCGTGTTTAATGTCGTCAGATTCTGCCTCCATGAAGTATTCGTGGAGTTCTTCTTGTTGGTCTTCGTCCAAGATTTCATCTATCCAGTAACTGATATTTAATTTTGTTCCTGCATAAACGATGGTCTCCATTTCACTAATAAAACTTGACATATTCATTCCTTTTGCAGAAGCAATATCATCAAGTGGAAGTTTACGGTCTACACTTTGGATCATGTAAAGCTTTAATCCTGAATTTGCTCCAGTGCTTTTGACAATTAAATCGTCGGGTCGTGTAATCTCGTTTTCATCAACATAATTTTGAATCAATGTTAGGAAAGGGCTTCCATATTTTTTTGCCTTCCCTTCTCCAACGCCATGAATGTTTTTAAGTTCTTCCATATTGATTGGATATTTCAAGGTCATATCGTTGATTGATAGTTCTTGAAAAACAGTGTACGGAGGAACTTCGTATTGATCAGCTACTTTTTTTCGCAAGCGAATCAATTCTTGCTGCAAAGCAAGATCACCAACTACATCCTTTTGAATCGCATTTGTTTGCTTTGGCTTATATGTATAACTGTGATCTTCTGTCATCATAAATGACTGTGGGGAAGTTCTAAATTCTTTTCCTTTTGTTGTTAGTCGAATAACACCATAGGTTTCGATATCTTTTGTTAAAAAACCAGCCACATTGGCTTGTCGGATTAAAGCCATCCAATAGCCTTCGTTTTTATGTTTTCCTTGCCCAAAAATGGGTAATTGTGCAGTATGATGACTGTTTATGATGGCATTTTGTTGCCCAATCAATGTTTTAACAACTTCTTTGGCTTTAAACTGTTCTCTAGTTATTTCAACGGCCTCTAGTAACAAATTTAACTCTTCCATTGCCTCAATTTTAGATTTTGGAAAACGAACATTATCATCCATCTTTCCAATATCTCCGGTGGCACTGTCAAAACTTTCGCCAAAATAATGCAGGATAAACTTCCTACGGGAGATGGAGGTTTCGGCATAGGCAACCATTTCATTTAATAGTGCTAAACCTATCTCTTGCTCTGCTACAGGTTTTCCAGACATGAACTTCTCTAGTTTTTCAATGTCCTTATAGGCGTAAAAGGCCAAACAATGCCCTTCGCCACCATCGCGTCCCGCACGTCCCGTTTCTTGATAATAACTTTCTATACTTTTCGGAATATCATGATGAATAACAAAACGCACATCAGGTTTGTCGATTCCCATTCCAAAAGCAATGGTAGCGACAACCACCTCGCATTCTTCTTTTAAAAAGGCGTCTTGATTTTTTGCGCGTGTTTTAGCGTCTAATCCAGCGTGGTAGGGAATGGCGTTAATATCGTTTACCTGCAGGGTTTGTGCTAACTGCTCTACTTTCTTACGCGACAGACAATAAATAATTCCCGAATTGCCTTTTCTTTCTTTGATGAACTTTATTATGTCTGCTTCAACATCTTCTGTCTTTGAGCGAATTTCGTAATACAGGTTCGGTCTATTGAATGAAGCCTTAAAAACGGTAGCATCAGTAATTTGCAAGTTTTTGATGATATCTTCTTGCACTTTTGGTGTAGCAGTAGCCGTTAGAGCGATAACGGGTAGGTCTTGATCGATTTGTTCTAGCATGTACCGAAGATTGCGGTAATCTGGTCTAAAATCGTGTCCCCATTCAGAAATACAATGGGCTTCGTCTACAGCTAAAAAGGAAATTTTGCATTGCTTTAAAAAAGCAAGTGTTTCTTGTTTTGTCAAAGACTCAGGCGCAACAAATAATAGCTTAGTAATTCCTTGTCGAATGTCATCCTTGACCTTTTCTATTGCTGTCTTGGTCAACGAGGAGTTTAAAACATGCGCAACGCCTTCCTCTTGTGAAATACCTCGAATAGTGTCGACTTGGTTTTTCATCAGAGCAATTAAAGGAGACACCACAATTGCAGTTCCCTCACACATTAACCCCGGCAATTGATAACACAATGATTTTCCACCACCAGTTGGCATAAGAACAAAACTGTTTTTACGCGCCAAAACATTGTTAATGACCTCTTCTTGTAAACCTTTAAAGGTTGAAAAGCCAAAATATTTTTTTAATTCTTCTGTTAATTGCATTAAAGAGTGAAGTGCATTAGATCAAATATTTTACATTTGTACCCATAAATATAACATTTAGTAAAGAATTTTCCTCATAAATTAAAAGAAGAATTGTTAAATAAAACCAAAATTCATCAGGATAAAAAAAGCACAAGACTCCAAAAAGATTGTGACTACACTGTTGCATTGCACACGCAGAATTTAATACAAGAAGGGATTAGCTAATGAGTACAGCAAACGAAATGTCTTTTTTAGATCATTTGGAAGAGTTGAGATGGCATTTAATTCGTTCGTCTCTGGCTATCATCATTGTAGCTACGCTAGCATTTATTGCAAAGGATTTTATCTTTGACACCCTTATATTTGGTCCAAAAAAAGCAGATTTCTGGACCTATGAACTTTTCTGTAATATTTCAAAATTCATGGGACAAGGGACTAGTTTCTGTATTCAAGAACTCCCCTTTCGCATTCAAAGTAGAGCAGTTTCGGGACAATTTTCAGCGCATTTGTGGACTTCAATAACAGCAGGTTTTATTATTGCTTTTCCCTATGTTTTATTGGAGTTTTGGCGCTTTATTCGACCAGGGCTCCATGCCAACGAACGTAAAAATGCTCGTGGTTTTATCTTTATTGCCTCAGTACTTTTCTTTATGGGAGTGCTTTTTGGTTACTATATCGTTACGCCGCTATCCATTAACTTTCTAGGAAGTTACACAGTAAGCAACGAAGTCTTCAATGACTTTGACCTTGATAGTTACATTGGCTTACTACGCGCCGCAGTACTTTCTTCAGGGTTTATTTTTGAGTTACCAATCCTCATGTATTTTTTAACTAAAATTGGCTTAGTGACACCAAACTTTTTACGCACAAACAGGAAGTTTGCAATTGTAATTGTATTAAGTATCTCAGCCATTATTACCCCCCCAGACATTGCAAGTCAAATTATCGTAACCATTCCTATTTTAATTTTATATGAGGTCAGCATAGTGATTTCAAAAATTGTATTTAAACGACAACAAAAAAACAATGAGTAAACTCGTCGAAGAATTTAATGCCTATCGATCAAAAATGAACGAAAAGCTTTTGAATGAAAATTCAAAAATTATAAAACGCATTTTTAATCTAGATGCAAACACATATCAGCCTGGCACGCTAGACAAAGGCAGCAAAGAATTGATGGGACTTGTTGCATCAACCGTATTGCGCTGTGACGATTGTATTCGTTATCATATGGAAGAATGTTACAAGCTCAAAGTTTCGAAGGCTGCCGTGGTAGAAAGCCTTGAAATTGCTACATTAGTTGGCGGAACAATTGTTATTCCACATTTACGTAGAGCATTCGAATACTGGGAAGCTCTTGAACAAAACGAACAATAAAATGCAATTACGCGCAGAAGGAATTGAAAAATCGTATCGTGGCCGCAAGGTGGTCAATGGTATTTCTTTGGAAGTAAACCAAGGAGAGATTGTTGGTCTATTGGGACCCAATGGAGCAGGAAAGACCACTTCGTTTTATATGATTGTTGGTTTAGTCAAACCAAACGGTGGAAACATCTTTTTAGACAATGAAGAGATCACAAATTACCCCATGTATCAACGTGCACAAAATGGAATTGGATACCTCGCCCAAGAAGCTTCTGTCTTTAGAAAGCTGAGTGTGGAAGACAATATTCTAAGTGTACTCCAACTGACTAAATTGAGCAAGAAAGAGCAATTAGACAAAATGGAAGAATTGCTCGAGGAGTTTGGTTTAAATCACATTCGAAAAAACCGTGGTGATCTTCTCTCTGGAGGTGAACGACGTCGTACAGAAATTGCTCGCGCATTGGCAACCAGTCCAAATTTTGTTTTACTCGATGAACCTTTTGCTGGGGTTGACCCCGTTGCAGTAGAAGACATACAACGCATTATTGCCCATTTAAAAAACAAAAATATTGGTATTCTTATAACCGATCATAATGTACAAGAAACCCTTGCCATAACAGACAAGACTTACTTAATGTTTGAAGGGAAAATTTTAAAGGCGGGAAGTCCAGAAGAATTGGCGCAAGATGAAATGGTTCGGAAAGTATACCTGGGGCAGAACTTTGAATTACGGAAAAAGAAAATCAAATTTTAAACATGTATTTGATTGAGCTCAAAAGGATATAGATTATTATTATACCTGAAAGCGAGGCTAGTCCGAAGAGCAAAAACAATCCCGTTGCAGCCATAAGCAAAAGAACCGGAAACAGTAGTGACTTCATTCCTCCTGTAAATTTCAATGTAAACATTTTCCAATGCGTGTTCATTAATAAGACCGAAATAAAACAACACACGGTCAAGCTAACAGGATTGATTAAATAATCATTCAAATTGAGTAAATAAGGATGACGAAAGATTAAGGGTAAACCCATAATCATTAAAGCATTTGCCGGAGCTGGTAATCCCTTAAAGTAGGGCAAGGGATCTGTAATTAAATTAAATTTCGCCAATCTAAACGCTGCCCCAACCGTGATACTATAGCCAAGAATTGCCATGGGTGCAATCGAAAAAACAAAAGCAAAATCTGGAATCAATGTAAAAGTATAATCAACACTTTTAACCCCAGAAATTACAAACAATTGGTACATCAGTACTCCCGGTGCAAGACCACTGGTAATCAAATCTGCCAGCGAATCTAGCTGTACACCCAAGGCGCTTTCTACTCCCAATAAGCGAGCGAAAAAGCCATCAAAAAAATCAAAGAAAACGCCCAAAAAAACAAACATCAGTGCCGCGTTGAACTGATGGGAAAAAGCAAAAAAAGTAGCCAAACATCCACACAATAAATTCATTGAAGTAAAAAGGTGAGGTACCGCTTTTTTGAGCATAAATTAATTTTGATCTAATTTACAATTTTTATCAAGTTTAAAAACAGGGAAACACAATACTTTTTTTCCTTTCTTTGCTTTAAACTAACATAAATTTTTTCCTAAGTGAAACGTTATCTAGCCCTTTCTTTAAGCAGTGGATTCTTACTTGCAATGGCATGGCCCACTTATGGCCTTGCATTCCTTTCCTTTTTTGGTCTAATTCCAATGCTTTACTTGGTAGAGGAAATAAATGCTTCAAGCTACAAAAGAAAAGGTCTTGCAGTTTTTTTATATAGTTACCTGGGTTTCTTCCTTTGGAACATCATTACTACTTGGTGGATTTACAACTCTACCGTATTTGGTGCTGCCTTTGCCATTATTTGTAACAGCAGTTTTTATGCCGTTATTTTTACTGTGTACCGTTGGTCGTTAACGCGTCTTCCACGAATAACAAGCCAGCTTTTTTTAATTTCATTTTGGATGGCATTTGAAAAATTTCATCTGAACTGGGATTTTTCTTGGCCCTGGCTCAATTTGGGCAATGTGTTTTCTGAGTACGTTTTATGGATTCAATGGTATGAATATACTGGCGCTTTTGGTGGAACATTATGGGTGCTCTTATTGAATTTAATTGGCTTGAAATGGTATCGTTTATACCAGCGAGAGAAAGACATAAAAACGGCCATTAAAGGCTATCTTCCAAACCTATTATGGATTGGAATTCCAATTGGTATATCTCTTTTACTGTATCAAACACATGAATTATCTTCCAAACAAGTAGAGGTAATTGTACTTCAACCCAACCTTGATCCATATCTAGAAAAGTACCAGTTGACCAATGAACAACTGCTCAAGATGACTGAAGAAATAAGTCAAGACTACCTGAGTAGTTCAACAGACTATCTTCTCACTCCTGAAGGGTTTCTAGACGAAGGAACTGGATTCAACCTGTCGAACTATAAAGTAGGGCCATTTTATTTAGCATTAAAAAGGTTTAGCGCTAAATACCCACGTCTTTCCCTTGTCACAGGCGCACAATCTTATCGCTTGTATCCTCCTTCTAAGGAGATTCCATCTCCTACAGCAAATGCCATACAATCTGGCGGATGGTATGACGTATACAATTCAGTGTTTCAGTTTGAAAACGAGCAAGCTGACCAATTGTATCATAAATCAAAACTCGTTGTAGGGGTTGAATATATGCCTTACAAAGCCGTTCTTGCTCCCTTGATGGGAGAATTCTTATTGGATTTTGGTGGTACAATTGCCACAAGAGGAGTTCAAAAATACCGTACAATATTTGAAAATTCAAATGGGATAAAAACCGCTCCTGTAGTTTGTTATGAATCCATTTACGGTGCTTACACCACAGAGTATGTTCGCAACGGCGCACAATTCCTTAGTATTGTTACCAATGATGCTTGGTGGGGAAACACGCAAGGGCATCAGCAATTACTTAGTTATGCTCGTATACGTGCAATTGAAAACCGCCGTGCCATAGCACGATCTGCAAACACAGGAATTTCGGCCTTTATTAATGCAAGAGGAGAAATAACACAACAGTTGGCCTATGGTAAACAAGGGGCGCTAAAGGCAACTGTTGCACTCAATGATCGATTGACCTTTTATACCATTTATGGAGATTATCTGGCCCGTTGGGCTAGCTTCCTCTTTGTACTCCTTTTCTGTATAAGCCTGAGCGGACGATTGAAAGACAAGCGTACTTTTTAAAGAGTATTCTCCACTTTAACTCCAACAATTATAGTAGCTTTGCCCTATGAATCAAACCGTTTACTTGGTTATGGGGCTCGTTGCTGGGTATTTTTTTGTAAAAAAATACCTCTTCAATCCACCAAAAAAAAACACAAGAAAAGGGTTTAGAAGGAAATATGAAGCGAGAAAAAAAGAAAAATTAAATGCTAGAGATGAAAGTTTACACCAAAACAGGTGATGACGGTACAACAAGCTTATTTTCAGGGAAAAGAGTACCAAAACACGACATTCGAATAAAAGCATATGGCACCATTGACGAATTAAACAGTTGGGTTGGTGCCATACGAGATCATGCTGACCACGATTTAAAAGATGATCTCATTGACATTCAACGCAATTTGATGACCATTGGGTCACAATTGGCTAATGACAGTGATACATTTGCGATTGAAAAGATAAATGCAGCTGACATTCTTCAATTAGAGCAAAAAATTGATCAAATTACAGATGAACTCCCACCACTTAAAAACTTTGTTATTCCAGGAGGGCATCCGCTGGTATCACACACACATTTAGCACGCTGTGTGTGCCGAAGAGCGGAACGATATATTACTGAATTAAAGGAACTTACCAATGTTGATTCAGAGATTGTTTTTTACATCAATCGCCTTTCCGATTACTTCTTTACCCTATCAAGAAAGTTTACGCAAGACTTAAATCTCCCAGAAATTAAATGGGAACCGAGTCGAAAATAACGAAATAACTTGCACATTAGATTGAAACAAGTATTTTTGCAAAAAAAAAGTCATGTATTGGACATTAGAATTAGCTTCTTATTTAAGTGATGCACCTTGGCCAGCTTCAAAAGATGAATTGATCGATTTTTCCATCCGAACGGGTGCGCCCCTAGAGGTTGTCGAAAACTTACAATCTATGGAAGATGAAGGAGATATCTACGAATCCATTGAAGAAATATGGCCAGACTTCCCTTCTGACGATGACTATCTTTGGAACGAGGATGAATATTAACAACTCAAAATTATAAAAGTCTCGTTTTGAGGCTTTTTTTTTGACTACATTTGAGTAGAAAATGCCTTAATAGAATATGAGTTTTTTAAACAATATATTGAAAGCCTTTGTTGGCGATAAAACAAAAAAAGACCTCAAGTCCATCTTGCCCCTTGTAGACACAATTAAAAGCCACAAAGAAGCTTTTGAACAACTAAGCAATGATGAACTTAGAGCGAAAACACTTGCCTTCAAGACCCAGATAAAAGAAGGTCGAGCTGCCTTTGACACCGAAATCGAAGCACATAAAGAAACCATTCTTTCAATCGACGACATTGACGAGCGCGAACGTCTTTACAACCTTATCGATCAACTCGAAAAAGATGCACTCGAACAAACCGAAGAAGTTCTTCTTGCTATACTTCCAGAGGCTTTTGCAGTTGTGAAAGAGACCGCTGTGCGGTTCATGAACAATACCAGTATAGAAGTAACCGCAAGTGAATTTGATCGGGTACTTTCTCAAGACAAAGATTACGTCAGCTTAACAGGAGAAAAAGCATTGTGGGCAAACCAATGGGATGCTGCAGGAAAAGCTATTCTCTGGGACATGGTCCACTATGATGTACAGTTAATTGGTGGAATTGTCATGCACCAAGGAAAAATTGCAGAAATGCAAACAGGAGAAGGGAAAACATTGGTTGCTACCCTACCTGTATACCTCAACGCATTGTCTGGAAAAGGAGTACACCTTGTTACGGTAAATGACTATTTAGCTAAGCGAGATAGTGCCTGGATGGCACCAATTTTCGAATTTCATGGCCTAAGTGTTGATTGTATTGATTACCATCAACCCAACAGTGAAGCGCGAAGAAAAGCGTATTTGGCTGATATCACCTACGGTACCAATAATGAATTTGGGTTTGATTACTTAAGAGACAATATGTCTCATACCCCAGAGGACCTTGTGCAGCGTAAACATCATTTTGCTATAGTTGATGAAGTTGACTCGGTTTTAGTTGACGATGCACGAACTCCGTTGATTATTTCTGGGCCAATTCCAGAAGGAGACCGCCATGAATTTGATGAATTAAAACCAAAAGTAGCCGACTTATACACTAAACAACGTACTATTTTAACGACTGTTTTGGCAGATGCCAAAAAGAAAATTGGAGAAGGAAATACAGAAGAAGGAGGTATTCTATTATTACGTGTTTATCGTGGGTTGCCAAAAAACAAAGCACTCATCAAATTCCTAAGTGAAGAAGGTGTGAAACAATTGCTTCAAAACACGGAAAACCAATACATGCAGGACAACAATCGTGAAATGCATGTCATTGACGCCGAATTGTATTTTGTGATCGATGAAAAGAACAATTCTGTTGAATTGACCGATAAAGGGGTTGAATACCTTTCAGAAAGTGTACAAGATAAAAGCTTTTTTGTGTTGCCCGATATTGGTACAGAGATTGCAAAAATCGAGAATCAAGCACTTAAACCTGAACAAGAAGCGGCAGAAAAAGAAGTTTTATTTAAAGATTTCGGAATCAAAAGTGAACGAATTCACACCATGACCCAACTGTTTAAAGCCTACACTCTTTTTGAAAAGGATACAGAATATGTTGTAATGGACAACAAGGTCATGATCGTTGATGAACAGACTGGACGTATCATGGATGGGCGACGTTACTCAGATGGTTTACACCAGGCCATTGAAGCCAAAGAAAGCGTTAAAATTGAGGCGGCTACTCAAACATTTGCCACGGTTACGCTTCAAAACTATTTCCGCATGTACCACAAACTCACCGGAATGACCGGAACTGCGGTAACAGAAGCTGGAGAGTTATGGGAAATTTACAAACTCGATGTCGTAGAAATTCCCACCAATCGTCCCATTGCACGAAGAGATGAAGAGGATTTAATCTATAAAACCAAACGGGAAAAATACAATGCAGTTATAGAGGAAGTAACTAAATTATCTCAGGCCGGAAGACCTGTATTGATTGGAACTACCTCAGTCGAAATTTCAGAATTACTCAGTAAAATGCTAAATATCCGTAAGGTGAAGCACAATGTACTGAATGCTAAATTGCACAAAAAAGAGGCCGACATTGTAGCCGAAGCAGGAAATCCAGGAGTAGTTACTATTGCCACTAACATGGCAGGACGTGGAACCGACATCAAGCTTTCTGAAGAAGTGAAAGCGGCTGGAGGACTCGCCATAGTAGGGACAGAACGTCACGATTCGCGTCGTGTAGACCGTCAGTTGAGAGGTCGTTCTGGTCGTCAAGGAGATCCAGGAAGTTCACAATTTTTCGTGTCACTAGAAGACAATCTTATGCGTTTGTTTGGTTCTGATAGAGTTGCCAAAGTAATGGACCGCATGGGGCTAGAAGAAGGGGAAGTGATTCAACACTCCATGATGACAAAATCGATTGAACGCGCCCAAAAGAAGGTAGAAGAAAATAACTTTGGCGTGCGTAAACGCTTACTAGAATACGATGATGTAATGAATGCTCAACGTGAGGTGATTTACAAACGCAGAAAACACGCTTTAGAAGGAGATCGTCTAAAAGTGGACATCGCCAATATGCTGTTTGAGACCTGCGAAGACATAGTGTTAAGTAACAAAGCTTCAAACGATTTCAAAAATTTTGAGTTCCAAATCATCAGTACATTCTCCATTACTGCACCGGTTCTTCAAGAAGAATTTGAAGCAATGCCAGAAGGGGAGCTGATCGATAAACTCTATGAAACTACCTTCAACTACTACAAACAGAAGGGAGAAATAAATGCCACGCTCACATTTCCAGTAATCAAAAATGTGTATGAACGTCCTGGGAACACTTTCGAAAAAATTGTTGTCCCCTTCACTGACGGAAACAAAACGCTCAACGTAGTTACTCAATTAGAAAAAGCCTATCAAACAAAAGGAAAACACTTAATTGAAGATTTTGAGCGCAATATTACCCTAGCGCTTATTGATGAAGCATGGAAAAACCATTTGCGTAAAATGGACGAACTGAAACAATCTGTCCAGTTGGCCGTTCACGAACAGAAAGACCCGCTTTTGATCTATAAATTTGAAGCCTTTGAACTCTTTAAGGCCATGATTGGTCGTTTGAATAGAGAAGTGATTTCATTCTTGCTAAAAGGAAGTATTCCCTCCCAAAACACCTCTATCAAAGAAGCAAAACGCCCCGGAAGAAAGGATAATTTACAAACTTCCAAAGACGATGTTCTCAATACAGAAGAGTTAGCTGCAAAACAGCGTGCTGTAGGAGCTGGTGCTAGTGCATCACAACGTCAAACGGTGGAAACAATTACACGTGAATTGCCGAAAATTGGAAGAAACGATCTCGTTAATATCAAGCATACCATTACTGGTGAAAGTAAAACGATTAAATTTAAACAAGCCGAACCCTTGCTTAGAAGTGGTCAATGGGTATTGGTTGGAAAAAATTAATTCGTAACTTTCCATAAAATTATATAGTATATGGAGGCTTACGCAAATGTTTTATTGATTGCCATTCCAAGTTTTATGATATTGGTTTTAGTGGAAATCCTCTATGGTGTTTGGAAAAAGAAGCAAACCTACACACTAATGGATACCATTTCAAGTTTGAGTTCTGGCACCACCAATTTACTCAAAGATTTGCTAGGTATTGGAGTCATTATTATTTCCTATCCTTTTCTACGAGAGCAATTGTCCGTTATCACCATGGAAGAAAGTGCGCTTTTGTATTTCATTGCTTTTGTCTGTATTGACTTTGCTAGCTATTGGAGCCACCGACTCAATCACTCCATCAACGTATTTTGGAATCGTCATGTTGTGCATCACAGTAGTGAAGAATTTAATCTAGCTTGTGCGCTACGCCAGAGTATTTCTGGTCTAATTGGTTTTGGCGCACTCTTTTTACTCCCCGCTGCAATCTTAGGTGTACCACATAACATAATTACTGTATTGGCTCCTTTGCATTTATTTGGGCAATTTTGGTATCATACCCGCCACATTGGTAAACTTGGATGGATAGAATATATTTTTGTCACTCCATCACAGCATCGTGTACATCACGCCATCAATCCAGAATATGTAGATAAAAATTTAGCCGCCATATTCTCCATTTGGGACAGATTATTTGGCACTTTCCAAGAAGAACTCGATGATGTTCCCTGTGTCTATGGCACACTTAAACCCGTTCGAACATGGAATCCGATTTTGATTAACTATCAACACCTTTGGGGCTTAACTCAAGATGCATGGCGTGCTAAAAATTGGGGAGATAAATTGAAATTATGGTTTATGCCAACAGGTTGGCGTCCAGTTGATGTAGCGCTACGTTTTCCTAGACAAGGCATAGACGATATATATGCATTAGAAAAATATGCCCCAGTCTATTCCTTCAAACACAAACTAACAGCTGTCTTTCATTTCATTTGTTTAAATGCTTTCATCTATGCATTTTTATCTTCTTTTGGAACACTCTCTCTTTTTTCGCAAATGGCTTTTGCTTTACTAATTTTTACAACTATTTTCGGTTTTACGTCCTTGATGGACGGTCATCAGTGGGCATTTGTTTTTGAAATCATTCGTTCGCTTGTTGGACTACTCATTTTCTTTCATCCTTCTCAAGTCTCCATTTGGTCGACAGATGTTGTTTTTGCTAGTGCTTCTATCCTCTACTTCGCACTGACTTTTGGCATGACAGTTTGGATGGCTAAATCGCTTCCACAGCGATCACTAATTGCATCATAGAATGGCCAAGCCAAGATCTATTGATTTTATTTTACTTGGTCCTGCCCATCCTTATCGTGGCGGAATAGCAGATACACAAACAAGTTTAGCCAAAGCATTAATCGATTTAGGCTATTCAGTAGAACTTTGGACCTTCAGCCATCTCTATCCTGCTCTTGTTTTTCCGGGGAAAACCCAATTTAGCGAAGAAAAACAAGTATACAATCTCCCCATTTCTAGGAAGGTACATGCCTACAATCCGCTCCAATGGAAATCCATTGCTAGAGAAATTAATACCAAACAACCCCAGGCTGTCCTTTTTCGTTACTGGACACCTTTCCTTGCTCCTTGTTGGAATTCCATCGCTAAACGACTTAATCCCTCCATCAAGAAAATCGCATTGGTTGACAATTGGGTTCCACACGAATCCAAGCCTTGGGACAATTACCTAACGAAGCGTTTTGAGAGGCATATGGACGCTTTTACGACACTTTCTCTAGCGATTGCAGCAACGATTAAGAAGCAAAGTAAAAAGCCTGTCAGAGGAATGTATCATCCAATTCCAATGGGGTTACCCGAAAAGAAAACAAAAGAAGTAGCATGTAAAAAACTAAACCTTAACCCAGCGGCTAACTATATTCTCTTTTTCGGACTCATCCGTCCATACAAGGGATTGGATTTACTCCTAGAAGCCATGAAGCAACATAAGGACAAACAACTCCTCATTGTGGGGGAATGTTATGAAAATGAAGGTAAATATCTCTCCCTCATTAATTCACTGAAGCTTGAAAAGCAGGTACAATTCATCAATCGTTTTGTCACGCTTGAAGAAGCCGCATATTATTTTTCGGTAGCCGACGCGCTAGTGCTCCCTTATAAAACAGCAACACAAAGTGGGGTCGTTGCCTTGGCCTATCATTTTGAAACACCAATGGTAGTTACCAACCACAAAGGATTAACTGCCCCGATTTTAAAAGATGTAACAGGGGTAATAACGCCCATCAATGCAACGGCCATTGCCAATGGGATTACTGAACTATACGCTAATAATAATATCGATCGTTTTAAAGAAAATTTACTGCAAACAAAAGCCAATTATGCTTGGGAAACCTATGCACAAGAGTGGGCAAATTTCACGTTAAATGAAACAACACAACATTAAACTAATTTGTTCTGATATAGACGGAACACTATTGGATAAAAATCGTTCACTTTCGCAAAAAACTTTAGCGGAAATGCATCGGCTTGGAGAGCACTACCCCATTGTCTTAATTTCTTCTCGTATGCCAAAGTCTCTACGGAAATTACAAACACAATTGAAGTGTAGACAGTACCCACTCATTGCATACAACGGAAGTTTAATTATCGATGGAGATAGCACGCTCTTTAGTCAAGAAGTTCCTTTCCACTTATTGGAAATTATGCAAACCTATGTCAACAATACATCGATTCATTTAAGCCTATATCATAATGATGAATGGGTCGTTCCTGCCAACGATTATTGGGCAAAACGTGAGGCGAATAACACCAAAGTAAATCCGGAAATTCAGCCCTTAACAACAACCATAAAAGATTGGAAAGCCCGAGGAATAAGTGCCCACAAAATTATGTGCATGGGAGAGGCTGAGGAGATTGAGACACTCTACCGTCTTTTAAAAGAAAATCATGCAGACCAAGTGAATGCTTATCGATCTAAGGACACCTATATCGAAGTGAGTCATGTACTCCAAGATAAGGCTTCTGCTCTAAGCCTACTATTACAAAAAAAGTATCCGACAATAAGCATGGAGAATACCATTGCCTTTGGTGACAATTTTAACGATACAACTTTACTCGAACAGGTCGGAACGGGTGTTGCCGTGGCAAATGCTAAAAAAGAAGTGTTGTCTGTTGCAAATGACGTGACCTTATCCAATATCGAAGACGGAGTAGCATTTTATTTAGCAAAACTTAGCTAGACAATACACACTTATCTATTGATACTATCTGCGATGAGTTGCTTGAATTTTGTAGTGCTCCACCCATGACTTCTACTGACATAATGAACAGGAATACCTAAATCATCTCCCGTGTAGGGTTTATCCAAATAGTCATCGCCTAGAAAGCGAATATCAAAATCATTTGCTTTAATCAACTCTAACAAGTCTTTCTCGAAGGTATAAAAGAGGATTGCATCGACATTTCTATTGGAGGCTAGTTGCTCCTCTCGCTCTTCAACCGTTAAAATAGGCTTTAACTTTTCTGGTCTTTCAATAGAAGGATCGGTTTGTAGTAATATGGTAAAGTGATCACAGTTTGCCTTACATTCCTTGAACAACTTGATATAACCCGGATGCAGAAAATCAAAATTTCCTGCAATAAATCCTTTTTTCATAATCCTTTTTTATTAAAAACAGAATGCTTGAATCGTTACTATGCCAACAAAAGTAAGGCAAATATTTTTTAACCCAGTTGGATTTATTGGATTGTTTTAACGGTAAAAAGTGTTCCTTTTCATTGTTATCAAAAAAATGAATACCTTGAGAATCATAACTTAAACTATGCCTGCTTATTTAACCGTATTTATTGTTCTATTTTGTTTACAAGCAAATTCCCAGACCACACGCTTTTTTGTGTCTGCCCATCAAGATGATTGGCAACTATTCATGAACCCCAATGTTTATGAAAGTATTAAATCAGCAGAAGATACCACTGTTATTATTCATACCACAGCTGGAGAGGCTGGATCAGGTATGGGAAATGACGCCTACTACAAAGCAAGAGAAGAAGGAAGTTTAGCGGCAGTACGTTTTTTATCCAACACCTATGGTAGTGGAAAAAACCTAGGCGCAGAAATGGAACGTTCCTACGTTGATTTAAATGGACATCCCATTCTTCGCTACGCCTATCGCAATACCGTTATTTATTTGTTGCGTTTGCCCGATGGAAGCGGACAAGGCCACGGCTATGCTTTACATGACTGTAAAAGTTTAGAAAAATTATTTCTGGAGGAAATTAATCTCTTAAAGAGTATCGATGACACCACCGTTTATGAAAATAAAGATGATCTTATAAATACCCTAAAAGCACTTGTTCAACAGGAACAAAAAGATAATGCCATAGAATTCCATTTGGCTGACACAGACAGAACTGTTAATCCTGGTGATCATTCAGATCATCAAACATCTTCACATTTTTTTCAGGAAGTCGCACATGATTTGGGAAACAATTCACTTTATCTTTATGTCAATTACCACACGGCGTCCCTCCCCGTAAATTGCACAGAACAAAACACCATTATGAGTGCGGCAACATGGGGTGTTACAACAGCTAAAATTGCAGATCATCGCCACTACAGCACCTGGGATGACGACCACAATAGCTGGATTGGCAAACAGTATTACCGAAAAGAAATAATCCCAGACAAATAGATATGTCAGCAATTTACAGTTCAGTTTTATACACTCATATTGCAGCAGGAAGTATTTCCTTGCTATGCGGAACCATTAATATGATTGCTAAGAAAGGAGGCAAACTTCATCGGAAAGTTGGACGCCTCTTTGTTGCTTTTATGATGCTTACTGGACTAAGTGCACTTGTGATGGCTCAAATTAAACCCAATGCATTCTTATTTATCATTGGTGTTTTTACCATTTATTTGGTTGGAACGGCAGACCGATACAGTAAACCATTCAAAGACAAACCACTCTTAATTGATTGGGTGTACTCCCTCAGTATGTTTGTCTTTGCCGATATTTTTATCCTTTGGGGAATCTTTGCCCTCTACCAAGGAAATACCATGGGAACGGTAATGTTGATTTTTGGCGGAGTTGGCCTTTATAGTGTTTACAAGGATTTTATCAATTATCGCGAAAAAAACCCAGAAAAAAAACATCGTCTTTTAACCCACATTGGACGTATGATTGGCGCTTATACCGCAACCATAACAGCCGTGTTGGTGGTCAATGCTGCTGCTTTACCAACTTCAATCCCACCCTTTGTGTACTGGCTATTACCCACTGTTATATTGACCCCTATAAGTTTCTACTGGATTCGAAAGCAAAAAAAATAAACTATGCTAGAAATGCGTACACGTTGCGAAAAATGCGACAAAGCCTTTACAGACGAAAGTACCGACGCCATGATTTGCTCTCATGAATGCACTTTCTGTCAAAACTGTGTCGAGAATGTACTGAATGCAATATGTCCAAACTGTGGAGGCGAGTTTCAACAACGTCCCACTCGGAAAAAATAATCAGTATGTCCAAAAATGCTCCATTGCTACGTATTGCCTTTCTATTAACCCTACTTATGGTTTTTAAAAGCTTTGGAGATGTCCTTTTGGGGAGTTTTCTCTCGACAGGTGATCTCTATTTCGGCAAACACCTCATCAAGACCATCATTAATTGCAGTATTGGACTAATTGCTTTAAAAATGATTACCGTTAGAGGTCATCAATATCAAATTGGAATAAGTAGTCCCGCTGGCTTAAGTTTTCATTGGTTGGTTCTACCCCTCACCTATGCCATTCTTATCAATCTTGCCGGAATGGACCCTATTCCTGCTTATGCATTGAACCACTTGTTTATACTACTAGCCTATTGCCTTTCAATTGGTTTTGTGGAGGAAATTAGCATGCGTGGTTTTGTTCAAAATGAATTGATTGCTTTCTTTGGCGATGAGAAACCAGCAGTACTTAAATCTATCTTGATTAGTGCTACCCTTTTTGCAGTCTTGCACTTACTCAACTTTGACAAAGGACTATTCGGAGAAATTGCCCAAGTAGGCTATGCCTTATTCATTGGTCTAGCTTTTGGTGCAACATTATATTTAACCAAGCGGATTTATCCCCTCATCTTGGTCCATGCATTTATTGATTTTTTTAGTAAAATTGAAGCAGTAGGTAGTGTAGAACCTACTGTGAGTCAACAAACCGCTCAGGGAAGTATCACAATTATTGTGCTGCTTTCTCCCTATTTATTTTATGCATTTTATCTTTTTACAAAAATTAAAACCCAAAAACCATGAAATTACATCCCTACTTTGTTTTCAACGGACAGGCGCGAGAAGCGCTTGAGTTTTACAGCCAGGCATTAGACATCTCCCATGGAGAGATCAACACCTATGGAGACAGTCCCATGCCACACCAACCTGAACAAAAAGACTGGGTGGTGCATTCCGATTTGCAATTTGCAGGCGAAACCATCGCTATGTTTGCCGATAGTGCAGAAACTCCACTTTCCAATAATCCCAATATTCACATCAGTCTCAATTATGACAATTTGGCGAAGATGGAAAAAGCATTCGCTCAATTGGCTGAGGGGGGAAAAGTCACCATGCCGTTAGAAAAACAATTTTGGAACGCTACCTTTGGTACTTTGACAGATAAATTTGGTATTCATTGGATGATGAATTTTGATCATATTGAATAATGCCCTACGATAAATACTTAGCCGAACGCATTCGGAACTATTTTACAGAACAGAAAGTTCCCTTTTACGACAAGAACATGATGGGCGGCTGTGTCTTTATGGTCAACGATAAAATGTGCTGTGGAATCCATTTTGACAAAAAGAAAAAAATAGATTTACTCATGGCCAGGATTGGCGAAAACGCTGCAATAGAATTTGCTAACAAAAAAGGCTGTCACCCTATGGATTTTACGGGTCGGCCAATGAAGGGCTATGTCTTTATCGATCCCGACGGATTTGATTTAGAGGAAGATTTAGTATTTTGGCTTGATCGTTGTATAGCTTTTAATCCAACAGCGAAAATCGCACAAAAAAGAAGAAAAAAATGAAAGTACTTTTTACCCTACTTAGCCTAATTAGTTTGCAAACATGTATTTCGAGCTCAAAACCAGTAGATAGAGAAACGGTCGTTTGGCAGCCCACCACTAGCCCACAAGACGGACTGAAAAAAGCCTATTTTGCTTCGGGTTGCTTTTGGTGTGTAGAAGCTATCTATGAAAGCGTTAAAGGAGTACACGAAGTCTATTCTGGATACGCAGGAGGACATACAAAAAACCCAAACTACAACCAAATAGGCACCGGAAGAACAGGTCATGCCGAAGCTGTCGAAGTGATTTATGACCCAAAAGTTGTTTCCTTTGGCACCTTGGTGCAGGTTTTCTTTGGCTCACACGATCCAACAACAGCAAATCGTCAAGGGCCAGATCGCGGTTCCCAATACCGCTCGATTGCCTTTCATCAAAATGAGACGGAACGTGAAATCATTCAAGATTATATAGCACTCCTCGAAGAAAAAGAAATTTTTTCTAGCCCAATAGTGACCGAGGTAAGCCCCTTAGAAAAGTTTTATTTTGCGGAAGAATACCACCAGGACTATGAAAAGTTGAATCCTCGAAACCCCTATGTACAAAACGTATCTATCCCACGCTTACGTCGTTTTCAAAAGGCCTATCCTGAATTACTAAAAGAAAACCACTAATAAGGTGGTAGGACGTTAGCGGCTCGTTTATTCACCAAAGAATAAACGAGAGAAGCGATTAGTAGTCCGGCAAAGGCCCCACATATAATGTCTAACGGAAAATGAACGCCTAAATATACTCTGCTGTAAGCAATCAATACGGCCAAGGATAACAAGATTGGCATCAGCCATTTAATACGTTTAAATACCAAGCTAAAAAATAAGGCAAGAGCGAAGGAATTGGAGGAATGACCCGAAAAGAAACTGTATTTACCTCCACAACTGTCTTTCACCAAACGCATTATATCTTGTAGTTCGGGGGTGTGACATGGACGCAAACGCATGAAACTGTATTTAAATCCATTCGTAACTTGGTCTGTAACACCAACAACTGCAGCACCAATCAGCAGTAAAAAAAAAGCCGATTTCCAGCCGTGTTTTCTACCGTATACAAACACAATAAAAAGATAGACTACAGCATTGGTTGCTTTCTCACTCAGCAACAACCAAAATGGGTCAAAGAAAGTAGATCCAAGTTGATTTAGATACAAGAACAGAGTTTCATCCCAAAGTAGTAGTTGTTCTAACATTATTCCATGCTTTCAATTTCCTTATCAAAAAAAGCAAGCGCCTCTTCGATCAGTTCTTGGGTTACTTTCTCCAACTCTTCTTGATCGTCCTGGCCAAACTCCTCCAACCACATAATGTCGTCATTAGAAACATTCAGTAAAAAACGGGGATATTCAGTGTGTAATACAAAGATCTCTTCTTCTAGAGAAGAATTATCGGCAATAAGGAATTTAGGTACATCCATGGGTTTATGATTTCAAAAGTTTTTTTGTCTGATGATTAAAGCGTAAAAATAGTAAAAAGGCTGAAGTACTCAGCCCCGTAAGCAAACCAATCCATATACCCACGGCACCTAAGTCTGTTCTAAGGCCTAGATAGTACGAAATAGGTAGGCCAATTACCATATAGGAAATGAAGATTAAAGCTGTTGGAACATTCACATCTTGTATCCCTCTAAGGGCTCCAAGAAAAACAGCCTGCAAGCCGTCTGTGATTTGAAAGAAGCCTGAAACCAATAAAAGTCCCGCCGCTATTTGCACGACCTCTAAAGTATCCATTGGTGTATTATCACCATAGTTTTCCAAATAAATCCACGGTAAAACTTCATTGAATTTTAAATAAATAAAGCAAAAAACAATATCAAACAATCCAATCAATAGAAACAATGAAATGGCTATGCGGCGCAAATCAGCATAGGCTTTTTTTCCAAATTGATTCCCTACACGAATCATTGCAACAACACCTAAACCCATTGCAAACATAAAAGTCATCGACGATAAATTGAGGGCAATTTGATTAGCTGCCTGTGCGTTTTTCCCCAATACCCCAGACATCCATATGGCCATGGTGAAAAAAGCAACTTCAAAAAACATCTGTAAGGCAGATGGAAACCCGAGACGTAATATTTTTTTAAATAAAGATAAACGCAAATTCTCAAAACGAATACGAATGGTATATGCTGAAAACATTGGATGAAATTGAATGTAGCATATAATTAATGAAACCGCAGCAGTTCGTGCTATCATGGTTCCAATTGCAGCTCCCTCCACGCCCATCTCTGGAAATCCGCCGTAGCCAAAAATCAACACATAATTCAATATGACATTAACAATGTTCGAAAAAACAGTAGCATACATTGCTGGACGAGTCTTCGACAAGCCGTCGGCAAATTGTTTGTATGCTTGAAAAATAATTAAAGGAATTAATGAGGCAGCAACCCATTTAAGATAGGGGAATGCTAATTCAACCACGGCTTCAGGCTGCCCCATGGAATACATCATTTTGCGCGACCCAAACACGGCCAAAAATAAACTTAAGCCTAAAATGGTACACAATACTATACCATGGGACAGTACGCGTTGTGCAGCATTCACATCTTTGGTTCCATCAGCTTGTGCTACCAAGGGAGTCAAGGCAGTCGAGAAACCAATTCCTAAAGACATGGCAATGAAGACAAAACTATTTCCTAAAGAAACTGCGGCAAGTTCTGTAGTTCCCAACTGACCCACCATAATATTGTCGACCAACTGGACAATGGTGTGCCCTAAAAGACCTAAAATAACAGGAAATGATAAACTTAAATTATATTTAAATTCTTTGGTGTACTGTTGAAGTTTAAACAATGCTTATAATTTAAAATGATCCATTAAATAGACCATTGCAGCCATGGTTGCTGCGCCGAGCTCTAATTCTCTTTTGTTGATGGCATCAAAGGTATCGGTCGAGGCATGATGATAGTCAAAATAGCGCTGCGAATCAGGACGTAAACCTGCCAATACATTTGTGTCGGTCTTCAAGGGAGCTACGTCTGCCCCACTTCCACCTTTCACAAAAAGGTGAATTAAGTAGGGTTCAAAATAAGGCGCCCATGCTTGAATACGCTCTAACTTTTCTGGCGTTGTATCGATTGAGAATCCTCTTGGCGTAAATCCGCCAGCATCAGACTCTAGAGCAAAAACATGCTTTTCGTTTTTCTGCTTTGCTATTTCAGTATATTTAGAAGCGCCACGCTGTCCATTCTCTTCATTCATGTACAAAACAACCCGCAAAGTGCGTTTTGGTTGATAGCCAATTTTTTTCATCAAACGCAATACTTCCATAGACTGGACAATTCCAGCTCCGTCGTCATGAGAACCGTCACCTAAATCCCACGAATCGAGATGTCCACCAACAACCATGATTTCCTCTGGATGGGTTGAACCCTTTATCTCGCCAATCACATTATAAGACTGTACATCTGGTAAGTTCTTACAGTTCTGTTTTAAATAAAATTTTAGTTTTCCGTTGAGCGACAACATAGAACTTAACAATTCTGCATCGTTAGTGCTAATGGCAGCCGCTGGAATTCGCTTTTTTAAAGGCAAGTCGCCATAACTCATGGAACCTGTATGTGGAAAATCGTCCAGGCGTAAATTCATAGAGCGAACAATTACACCAACAGCACCCAACCTCGCAGCTTCTTCTGCGCCACTGTAACGTTGATCAACGCAGCCAGAATATGCCGTAAATGTATTTACTAAATCCGCTTGCATTGAACGGTTATAAAACACAATTTTTCCTTTAATTTTATCTGAACCTAAGGCAGAAAGTTCATCAAAACTTTTTACTTCAATTACTTCAGCACGTATGCCGGACAGAGGAGTGGCGACTGAACCACCCAAAGCACAAACATTTACGTTAATTGTGTTTCCTGGACTTGTCTCAATGTTTGCATATTCAAAGGTTCCCCGAATCCATTTGGGAACCATTACTGGCTGTAACCAAACCTTGTCTAACCCAAGAGCATCTAGTTCGTCTTTCCCCCACTCAACGGCACGCTGTGCATTTAGTGAACCCGAAAGGCGTCCACCAATTTGATTGGATAAATGTTCCAACCAAGCATAACTTTGACCGTCAACTAATGCCGTTTGGTAAATTTTTTTGATGGTTGGCTCAACCGCTGTTTGTGCAGTTACACTAAGGGCAAATAAGAAAATGGGAAGTAATAGAATTCTTTTCATGTTATTTTGATGCAAATTGTTCAATATTTTGAATTGTTATTGGATTATCACCCAAAATCATTAGACGTTCAAGGACATTGCGTAGTTCACGTATGTTTCCAGTCCAAGGATATTCTTTTAACTTTTTTAAGGCATTGGGCTCAATTTCTTTTACCGCAAGACCATCTTTTTTTGCTATCTGTTGAATAAAGTGATCACACAAAAGCGGAATGTCTTCCAAACGATCTTTTAAAGCGGGGACGCGAATGACAATGACTGCCAAACGATGGTACAAGTCTTCCCGAAATCGACCTTCTGCAATTTCTTTTTCTAGGTCTTTATTCGTTGCCGCAAGGATGCGCACGTCTACCGACAAATCTTTATCGCTTCCAACTCGTTGGATTTTATTTTCTTGTAAAGCACGTAAAACTTTGGCTTGAGCACCTAAGCTCAAATCACCTATTTCATCCAAGAAAAGTGTTCCACCATCGGCCGCTTCAAATTTTCCTTTGCGGTCTTTTACAGCAGAAGTAAATGAGCCTTTTACATGTCCAAACAATTCACTTTCGATTAATTCAGAAGGTATTGCCGCGCAATTCACTTCAATAAGTGCTTCTTTATTACGTTCACTCTTTTGATGAATTTGATGAGCAACCAATTCCTTTCCGGTTCCATTTGATCCCATGATTAACACACGAGCCTGAGTAGGTGCAACTTTATCAATCAATGTAAAAACATTGGACAATGCTTTAGATTGGCCAACCATTTCATAGGCCTTGGCAATGCGCTTTTTTAATTGCACATTTTCAACAGCCAAATGCTTCGTTTCTAAAGCATTTCGAACAGAAATTAGGAGTCGGTTTAAATCAGGTGGTTTCGGAATATAATCATACGCACCTAATTTCATTGCCTCAACAGCAGTTTGAATATTCCCATGTCCAGTTAGCATAATGAACGGAGAGGAAATTCCTAGATTCTTTGCTTGTTCCAAGACCTCTAAACCATCTTTCTTTGGCATTTTAATATCACACAAAACCAAATCGTAATCTTCCGCATTGACGGCATCAAAACCCGCCTTTCCGTCCGCTGCTTCATCAATTTTAAAACGTTCATTTTCCTCGTTTAAAATACGCTTTAGCACTCGGCGGATTGGTTCTTCGTCTTCAATAATTAAAATTCGTGTCATGTTATAGGTTTTCGGTTTGGTTCAACCATACCGTTCGTTGGGGAAATGGGATTTGAATGTTGTGCTCCTTGAATGCCTGAAATATTTTGAAACGAATATCGCTTTTCACTTGATTGGCAATAAAACTGTTATTGATCGAAAAATACAAACGGAAACACAAGGCGCTGTCACCAAAATCTTGCAATAACACCGTTGGTACTGGATTTTTCAACACTTGCTTATGCATTTTGGCTAACGAGATAAGTATTTCTTGCACTTGATCAACATCACTGGCATAACTTACCCCAACCTCAACATGCTCGCGCGTTAGCGTACCATTCTCGGTCCAGTTATACAATATGGAGGTTAAAAATTTATGATTAGGTATAATCAACACTTTGTTATCGATTGTGACAGCTCGTGTAGTTCTCAATGTAATGTTTTCAACTCTCCCAACTTGTCCTTCAATAGCAATGATATCGCCAACATGCACGGCTTTATCTGCAATAATGAATATTCCAGAAATAATATCTTCAATAAAGGTTTGTAGGGCTAGACCAACACCAACCAACAAGGCCGCAGAGGCAGCAAAAATAGCGGTGACATTAACCCCAATTGTGTCGAAAGTAATCAAAATAACAATGAGGTAAACAAAGTAATTGAAAAAGGCAAATATACTCTTGAACTTAAACTGGACGTCTTCGTCCATGCGTTTCAAAATTAACCGCCGTGAAAAGCGCAAAAAATACTTGGTAAAAAAGAACACCAAAAGAATGATCAAAAGCGACTTTATGCTGAAGGAAATATCGCTTCCAATATGAAAGGTATAGTTAAAGAAATCGGTGATTTTGTCCATTTAGAAACGTTTTGAATTTGGCTTCTATCAAAGATAGGATAAATTAAAATAGAAGTAAAAACAAAACCCACCCTTATCGAAACAAGGATGGGAAAAAATTGCTATGAAAAAGAAAAAATGCACAAATTGTGCAATTCAAATATACTCTATTTTTTTAATTAGAAAAAATTAGGCGAACATGTCTTTAACTTTTTCAAAAAATGACTTGTCTGATTTCTCGGGTTTAGGGATGAAATTCTCATCGTCAATCATGCGTTGAAAAAATTGTTTTTGCTCACGATTTAACGTTTTTGGCGTCCATACATTGATATGCACCAAAAGGTCTCCTTTGCCATATCTATTTAAATCGGGTAAGCCTTTTCCACGAAGTCTCAGTGTCTTTCCTCCTTGAATACCCGCATCTAATTTTATACGCACTTTACCGTCCAATAAACCAACTTCTTTGGCAACGCCAAGCGCCGCTTCAGAGAATGATATGTACAAATCGTGATGTAAATGATTTCCTTCACGGATGAAGTCGTCATGCGCATGCTCTTCAATTAATACAATTAGGTCGCCAGATACGCCATTACCAGCAGCAGAATTACCTTTTCCACTCACTTTCAACTGCATCCCCTCTTCTACTCCAGCAGGAATTTTTATACTCACTGTTTCCTCTTCAGAGATCATTCCTTGAGCATCACTTCCTTTTGGACGATGTTGAATGCTTTGCCCACTACCTTGACAAGTAGGACAAGTTACTGCAGTTTGCATACGCCCAAGTATTGTATTGGTAATACGTACTGTTTGTCCGCTCCCACCACATTGGGAACAATTGGAATAACGAACATCTTTGGCTTGAACCTTTCGACTTACTTTAACCTTTTTTTCTACGCCATTTAGCACTTCTTCAAGGGTTAATTTCACTCGAATACGGAGATTACCTCCTTTTGAGCGACGCTGGCCTCCACCCCCGCCAAAACCACCAAAGCCGCCACCGAAGCCGCCACCAAAAATATCACCGAATTGGCTGAAAATGTCATCCATGTTCATTCCACCACCGCCAAAACCTTGACCGCCTTCAAAGGCAGCGTGACCATATTGATCGTAACGCGCTTTTTTGTCTGCATCACTTAAAACCTCATAGGCTTCTGCAGCTTTCTTAAAATTTGCCTCAGCTTTCTCATCGCCTGGATTCTTGTCTGGGTGAAATTCGATGGCTTTCTTGCGATATGCCTTTTTAATTTCAGCAGCAGATGCTCCTTTTTGTAAGCCTAGTATGTCGTAAAAATCTTCTTTCATTTGCTATTTATTGACCGACAACCACTTTTGGGTAACGGATAATTTTTTCTCCCAACTGGTAGCCAGTCTCTGTAATGTCTATTATTTTACCTGATTGGTCTTCACCAGCAGGGATTTGAGTAATCGCTTCGTGAACTTCAGCATCAAAAATATCGCCGGGGGCAACTTCAACAGCCACGAGCCCTTTACTTTTTAGCGTCTCATTCAATTTGTTATTAATTAAACGGAAGCCCTCAAACTGTTCTGTATCCGCTAATTTGTCTGCCTCTTTTAACGCACGGCTAAAGTCATCGACCACAGGCAATAAACTTGTAATAACTTCTTGACCTGCCGTTTTGAACAATTCGATTCGCTCTTTAGACGTTCTTTTCTTGTAGTTTTCAAACTCAGCGAATAAACGCAAGAACTTGTCCTTCTCAGCCGAAAGTTCCTCATTCAATGCTTCTAACGCTTTAGCATTTTTTGCTGCTGCAGTTTTAGGGCTTGCTTTTTTTGTCGACTTAGCCTTTTCTTTCGATGGGTCTTTTTCTGTTTTTTTTGCCGTGCTCATGCTTATTTTTTTCTTTGCGAAAGCAAAAGTACTGCCATTTTAATAAACTTGTCAAAATGTCATACAAAAGTTATCCTTAAAGTAACGACTTAATTGCTGGAAGCAATTCAGGATGGATAAAAACAAAACCTTCTTTTAGCGCTTTTTCCGCACTAACATTTTGACTATTAAAAACCAACATACTCATTTCTCCAACAACCAAACGGATAAAAAGTTTGGGTATTGGGGGCAAAAAATAAATGCGACGCATGGCCTTTGCCAATGTCTTGGTAAATTCTTTTTGTGAAACAGGGTTTGGACTAACTGCATTGAAGACACCTTCCCATTTCTTATCGATAGCAGTCATAATCATCCCAACCAAATCATCTACATGTATCCACGATTGAGTTTGCTCTCCATTGCCAAAAGCAGCCCCTAATCCAAACCAAGTAGGTATTTTTAACGGTCCAAGCACTCCACCTGTTTCTGTCAATACTAGTCCAATCCGAAGTTTTACCAATTGAAGCCCTACAGACGAAAAACCGTCTTCTTCTTGTTCCCAATCCATAACGACTTCTTCCAAAAACGAAGATCGTTTTGGAAGATAATCTTCGGTATAAATCATTTCAAAAGAGGAAGGGTAAATTCCAATAGCAGAGGCCGCAACTACTTGTTTTATTTGATGCTTACCATCAAGCTGGCGAATACCATCGACCAACAAACGGGTTCCGTTGATTCTACTTAAAGAAATTTCTTCTTTGTTTTTCTTTGTCCAGCGCTGAGAAATACTGGCACCAGCCAAATGCACTATCGCATCTACACCTTCAAAACAAGCCAGATCTAATTCATTTAACGAAGGGTTCCAATAGTAACCCTTCATTTTTCCCTCCTGAATAACTTTCGTTTTTCGTGTCGTTAAAAAATGAATCTCGTGACCCAATGAAAGCGCTTTTTGAGCTAAAATAGATCCCACCAAACCGGTAGCTCCAGTGATCAATAATTTCATGCAATATTTTTTTACGAATGTACTACAAAAGAGGTTTGTGCCCACGTATCATCTCTCGTTTTCCTGGAGGGCCAGGAACTAAGCCCGTTACCAGTCCCAATCGCAATAACGCTCTTCGCACACTACCAATGGCGGCATAAGTAACAAACACCCCTCCGGGATTCATGTTTTCTGTTAAAATAGGAAAACAATTGTCGGTCCATATTTCAGGCTGAGTTCTTGCACCAAAAGCATCATAATAGATAAGATCCGTTTTTATCGATGGGCAATAATTTTCGAGTAAGCAATGCATTTTTTTGAGTTTGAAGAAGGGAGTTATCGAAATTTCTTCTTCCCAAGTCGCATGATGGATTTGATTAAACAGTAGGCTTTCCTCCTCTTCTAAAAAAGACACATAATTCGCCTCATTCATTTCTATGGTTGATAATGGGTAAGCTTCAATCGTGTGATAACAGATGTGAATACCGGTTTCACTTGCAGCTTTAGCCGTTAAAAAAGCATTCAAACCAGTGCCAAATCCCATTTCAAAAATATGACAATGCGTAGCCTCAGGGTTTAACGATCGCCAATAGTCAAATCCCATTCCTAAATAAACATGCATCGCCTCTTGAACTGCCCCATGCTTTGAGTGATAATATTCATCAAACTGTTCCATGTAAAGTGTTGGGCTTCCATCTGCAGTCAAAAAATGTGATTTCTTTGCTTTTTTCATTTCATTAACGAAAATAACGCAGTTTTTGCAAGTGTTCGTAGAAAGAAGAACAAAAAGTGGCCTCATCCATAAAATCTGTTTCAGAATGAGGAAAAAATTACGATTTATTAACTAATTTAGTTTTACCAAAAACTACCCAATGAAAATAGAACGCGCTCAAACATCAAAAATTCACGGCATAGATTTCAATAATCTATCATTCGGTCAAACATTTACAGACCACATGTTTGTCTGTGATTACATTGACGGTGAATGGGTGGATCCACGCATCATTCCCTACCAACCCATTCAAATGGATCCTTCTGCTAGTGTTCTTCATTATGGTCAAGCTGTTTTTGAAGGAATGAAAGCCTACAAAGACGATACAGATCGTGTTTGGCTTTTTCGCCCAGAAGACAATCATGCTCGGATTAATAAATCTGCAGCACGTTTGGCCATGCCAGAATTCCCAAAAGATCTTTTCATGAATGGTATGAATGAATTACTTTCTATGGATAGCGACTGGATTAAACCTGGTATTGGTAATTCGTTGTATGTACGCCCATTTGTTTTTGCCAATCAAGCAGGAGTTGCTGCTTCGGCTTCAAACCGCTATTCGTTTATGATCATTTGCGCCCCCGTTGGTGCTTACTACAGTGGAGAAATAAACGTATTGGTGTCAGAAAAATTCTCGCGTGCAGCAAGCGGAGGAGTAGGTTATGCAAAAGCAGCTGGAAATTATGCAGCGGCCTTTTACCCAACACAACTCGCACAGAAGGAAGGATATCAACAAATCATATGGACCGATGCAAATACGCATGAATATTTAGAAGAATCAGGAACAATGAATGTTTTCTTCCGTATTGATGATACATTAATAACTGCCCCTACAACAGATACTATTCTAGACGGGATAACCCGTAAAAGCGTAATCCAAATTGCAAAAGATATGGGTATTTCAGTAGAAGTTCGCCCGGTCAAAGTTGCTGAAGTAATTGAAGCACACAAAGCTGGACGATTGAAAGAAATATTCGGCGCTGGAACAGCAGTTGTCATTAGCCCTATACATGGTATCGGATTCCAAGGAACTAAACATGTTTTGCCTACAATTGAGAATTCCTATGCAGCAATGCTCAAAGAAAAGATCGTTCACATTCAATACAACAAAAGCGAAGATCCATATCAGTGGCGCAAAGAAGTTGTTGCTGTTAACGCTTAAGTAGGTCAGCAATATTGGGCTTGAAATAGTTAGGCCCCTTCATAACTTTTCCGTCCTCCCTATATATTGGCTCACCATTCTCGCCTAGTTTACTCATATTTGAGCGTTGTATTTCGTCAAATACTTCTTCAATTTTATGCTGCATTCCGTGTGATAAAATTGTACCGCAAAGTATGTAGAGCATATCTCCAAGCGCATCGGCAACTTCCACAAGATCGTTATTCTTTGCTGCTTCGAGGTATTCTTCGTTCTCTTCTTCCATTAGCCGGAAACGCAATTCTTTAATGCTATCTGAAATGGCAATGGTAGGTGCATTTTCACAGTCAATTTTAAATGCTTTGTGAAATGCTTCAACGGCTTTAAGTTCTTTTTGAATCATGAATAATTAAGTATTATGAGCTAGAATGTCTAATTTAGTGGAAAAATTACGAATGTTTTCATCAGGACAACTCCAATTTGCCGTCTTTTTTGTCATCTCCTTCTCTGCCATTGTTGTTTGGATGTATCGCAAAGACTCTAAGGGGCATAAAATACATTATGCCGGAAGTTATAAAATATTGATTGGCTTTGTTTTAGCCATTGTCGCTCTATTTATGATTAAGGTATTTGTTCATTAAACGGAATAGTTAGATGGTTAAATTCCTGCAAACACTTATTGGGCTTGTCTTTTTTGGCACAAGCCTCTTTGTGCTCATTGTAAAAAATCACCCCTCAGACTATCTATTTTCAATCGAGCAGGAAGTCGCCTATCCTCCTTCATGCTATATTGATTATCTATCCAGTAAGCAAGGGAATGAGTTTTGGCAGCATCATTACAAAGAGAATTTCACCGCTTTACATGAAGTGTTTTTAGAAAACCAGATCCAATTACTTACAGAAGAAAAGCGCACTATTGAATTTACCATTCCAACCTCCAAAGGGTTTGAACTAATTGAAAAATGGTCTTTTGATCAAGAAAAAAATACCACAAAAGTCAGCTATACTTATTCTGCCGTCTTTAGTGTAAAGCTCTATCTGTTTTTTAATTCAATTTTTCATCGTACAATAAAAGACCTAGCAGAATCACGATTAGCCGCTAGCATTGTGGCTATTGAAAAACAATTTGGCCAGCATCGTTGGGAGTATCTTGGCGAACAACCTCAAGCTTTGTCCTATTATATAGCCATTGAAGGATCGAGTGACTGGTCTTTATTATCAAAGAATATAGCAGTTGCCCAATCTAATTTAATTGCCTTTGCACAGAAAAATGAGATCGTAACATTAGGCGATGCGTTTGTGCTCTACCCGCTAATTAAAGACAGAAACGTGTTTTGGAGGGCAGCAATCAAAACAGATCGTTATTACAACACCAACAGTGAAACGATAAAATGCCGTCGGTACAAAGGAGGAAATTCGATTGTTTTAGTCCATTTTGGAGACTTTACCTATTTGAAAGATAGTTGGCTTGTACTTAACGACAGCCTTCAAGCAAAACAGCAAAGCTATCCGGCCATCCAAATTGAAACAGTTAGCAAGAAAGACACAAGCAACCCTTTGAAGTGGGAAACAACACTAATTTTACCAATACAATAATGGACATTAAAGCAATTTTATGGGTTTTCTTAGGTGGCGGACTGGGCAGTAGTCTTCGCTACTTAATTTCTATTCTCTTTAAATCGACCAACACCAATTTTCCCTTCGCAACATTAGCTGCAAATATTATAGGATGTTTACTCATTGGCCTATTGTTAGGCTATTTCAATAGACTAGAATTAATGCGGGAGGAACTTACCCTCTTTTTAATGATTGGTTTTTGTGGTGGACTCACAACTTTTTCTAGCTTCACCCTTGATCTTTTTAACTTGACCAAGGCCACTTCTATGGTCTATCCCTTTATTTATTTCACTGCAACCATCTGCCTAGGAACACTATCGCTACTATTTGGTCTCTGGCTATCTCGATAATTATCTATTCTTCATTGAGAAGGGATATTTTTCAATAATCTCACAATTTGTATCCGAATTTTATACACCCCCTAAAAAATAGGGGGTGTATTTTATTTATATCATAAAAGTTTAAATATTGCCATAAAAATATTGGGGGTACTTTATACACTTGTCTATTTTTGAGCCATAAATATTAAATCATACAATATGAAAAAAATTGAAGCAATCATCCGAAAGTCTAAATTCTCAGAGGTTCGCGATGCGCTACACGCCGTTGAAGTTAATTTTTTTAGCTACTGGGACGTAACAGGAATTGGAAACGAAAAAGAAGGTCATGTTTATCGCGGTATAAGCTACAGCACATCCGACATTCAACGACGCCACATTTCAATCGTAGTAAATGATGATTTTGTTGAGAGAACCATCAAAGCAATTGCTGACTCTGCTGCAACAGACAAAGTTGGTGATGGTAAAATTTTCGTTTCATCAATAGAAGAAGCAATTCGTATCCGAACTGGAGAACGAGGAGGTTCAACATTAAACTAATCAAACAACACTATAAATAACACTTATGGAAGCTACAGCACTTTTTACAGCAAACAACGTATGGATGATGGTCTGTACGGCATTAGTCTTTTTCATGCACTTAGGGTTTTCCTTTCTTGAAATTGGACTAACGCGTCAAAAAAATACTATCAATATTTTATTTAAAAACTTCTTTGTAATTACCGTTGGTTTACTCTTGTATGCCATTGGCGGTTTTAACCTAATGTACCCTGGATTCGAAGAAGGCTCAATGGGTATTCTTAAATTTGCTGGCTGGGGTATCGCAGCTCCAGACGGAGGAATGACCGCTGCATATGCAGATGGCGGATACACCTGGTGGACAGACTTTCTTTTCCAAGGTATGTTTGCTGCTACAGCCGCTACCATTGTTTCAGGAGCAGTTGCCGAACGCATCAAACTGAGCGCATTCATGATCTTTGCCATCGTCTATGTTGGTCTTGTTTATCCAATAGTAGGTGCTTGGAAATGGGGAGGCGGATTCTTAGATGGAATGGGCTTTTATGACTTTGCCGGTTCTACCCTTGTTCACTCTGTAGGGGGATGGGCAGCATTGGTTGCCATCTTCTTGTTGGGCGCTCGTATTGGAAAATTCGATAAAGATGGAAAATCTTTAGCCATCCCAGGACACAACCTACCACTTGCCGCAGCTGGGGTTTTAATTCTTTGGTTAGGCTGGTTTGGATTCAACGGAGGTTCTGTTCTTTCTGCTGATCCAGCACTTACCTCATTAACGCTAGTAACAACCTGTTTAGCTGCTGCAGCAGGAGGTGTTGCCTCTGCCATTTTCTCTTTTATCATGTATAAGAACTACGACCTCACCATGTTTATGAACGGTATTCTTGGTGGTTTAGTAGGAATAACAGCAGGCGCAGATCAAATGTCGCCCGGGGATGCAGTTATCATTGGATTAATCGCCGGTGTTATTATTGTCTTAGGAGTTGCCTTGATAGACAAATTAAAATTAGATGATCCAGTAGGTGCAGTAGCGGTCCATTTGATCTGCGGTATCTGGGGAACACTAGCCGTTGGTATATTCGGAGCAATGGCAGGAGTTGACCAGTTCTTAATTCAACTCGCAGGTGTAGGGATTGTGGGTGCATTTTGTGTCACCTGTTCCTTTATCATCCTCTTCATCGTGAAAGCAACCGTTGGGTTACGTGTAGATAAAGACGAAGAACTTAAAGGTCTTGATCTAGCTGAACACGGAATGGATGCTTATGCTGACTTTAGAATGAACCAACACTAAATTAATAATTACAAAATCAATATTATGAGAATTTTCAAAACAACATTTTTAACATTAGCACTTCTTGCAGGATCACTAACCTATGCGCAAGAGGAAACCACAACAGAAGAAACTACTGAAGAGTCTAGCTTTGCTATCTCAGGATCAATCGACACCTATTTTAGAAGTAGCGAGTACGCTCCAGGAACTTCTTTTGGAAACCTTCCAGGTTTTGCCCTTGGAATGGCCAATGTGGTTGTTTCTTATGAAGGAGAAAAGTCTGGTTTTGTTGCCGACTTAGTTTTCGGCCCTAGAGGGAATGATGCTGTCTTTGGATCTGCTACTTTTATTAATGAAGATGGGGAACTTGTTGCCAAAGGATCAAACGCAATTGTTAACCAGCTATACGCCTACTATAACATCAGCGATAGCTTTACGTTAACCTTAGGTAACTTCAACACCTTTTTAGGGTATGAAGTGATCTCTCCAGTAGCAAACTTTAACTACTCTACTTCATACATGTTCTCTTACGGACCTTTTTCACATACTGGGATCAAAGCTGACATAGCTGTAAGTGATAATGTTTCCCTTATGTTAGGTGTATTAAACTCAACAGATATGACAGAATTCCAACCTTTAGGTGAGGACTATATGATTGGAGCTCAATTAGGCTTATATGGTCAGTACATCAACTACTTAGGTGGTGGAACTGCAGGAGTTTCTCAAATCGACTTTACAGGAGGATTCAACTTAACAGAAGACTTTTATTTCGGAATCAATGCTACATCTTACAGCGATGATTTTGATACTGAATTTTCTGGAATTGCATTATACCCACAATACACTATCTCAGATTCTTTTGCACTTGGAGCAAGATTTGAAGCCTTTTCTGAAGAAGGTCTTGGCGCAATTGGATCAATTAGCGGTGAAGGCGACAACACATCTTTCACCCTTACTGGTAGCTATACTTCTGGAAACTTCATCTTTAAGCCTGAGTTCCGTATCGACTCTGCTTCTGGCGAATTCTACAGCAATGCAGATGGAGCAACAGATAGCCTTTCAACTTTGATCGTAGCTGCGATCTACAGTTTCTAAAACAATATTGTTTGGTTTTTTTAACCCCTGAATCTCTTTTTGTGAGATTCAGGGGTTTTTCTTTTACCCTATTCAAAAAGGCTGTACTTTAGAACATTATATACCATACAAATGGCTACCTACATACTCAACATTAATTGCCCTGACCAAAAGGGAATCATTGCAACTGTCACCAATTTTATCCACCAAAAGTCTGGAAATATCGTTTACATCGATCAATATGTCGATCGAGAAAACAAACTATTCTTTATGCGTTTGGAATGTGAATTCATGAATGGAAATTTCACCAAGGAACAATTTAGTGCTGCCTTAGACGAAAGCATTGCCAAACAATACGCCCTTGAATACGATTTATACGATAAAGACTATCGCCCAAAAATGGCCTTGTTTGTTTCCAAATATGATCACTGCCTATACGACATTCTAGCCCGTCATCAATCCAAGGAGTTAGCCGTTGATATCCCATTTATTCTAAGCAATCACAAAGACCTTGGTTCAATCGCTGAACGCTTCGATATTCCTTTCTACCATATCCCCGTAACAAAAGACACCAAAGAGGAAGCGGAAAAACGTCAACTTGAACTCCTTAAGCAGCATAAGGTAGAATGCATCGTATTAGCGCGCTATATGCAAATCATTTCACCAAAACTGATTGCGAAGTACGCCAATAAAATAATCAATATTCACCATTCCTTTCTCCCGGCTTTTCCTGGCGCTAAGCCCTATCACTCAGCTTTTGAACGAGGGGTTAAGATCATTGGCGCAACCAGTCATTACGTTACTGAGGAACTGGATGCTGGGCCTATTATAGACCAAAACACTACTCAAGTTTCACACCTACATTCCATAGAAGATTTTATCGCAAAAGGGAGAGATCTAGAACGCATTGTCCTCTCTAAGGCCATACAACTTCACGTGAACCGTAAGGTCTTAGTTTACCAAAATAAAACAGTGATTTTCTCTTAAAGATTTTGTAAGAAACCAATGACCAGATGATTGAACTTCTGCGGTCGCTCGACATTGACAACATGGCCACAGTCAGGAATGATTTGCAACTGAGATAAATTATGCTGTGCAACTACTTTTTCTACCGCTGGTAAAAACATATAGTCTTGCGCCCCCATTACATACAAGGTAGGGATTTTGATTTGCTCTTGACGAAATATCTTTAATAACGGAATTAGTTCAGTGGTCAACCTAAACCAACGGATAAATTCCTTTTGATACAACTTCTTGGCCTCACGAATAAACAACAAACGCGATTCTTTGTGATTGCGATTGGGCATGATAATAAAAGCCAACATTTTATACAACCACATATAGGGAAGAATGGACTTGGTAGCATTCCCAAAGCGCATCAACAATCTAGAACGGAAATTCAGTTTGAGAATAGCTCCCCCCAAAATCATACTCTTGACTCTCTCTGGATGTGTCTCTGCCATGGTTCGAATAAGTATTGTTCCCAAGGAGATTCCCATGAAATGGGAACGCTGAATTTTCTCATGGTCCAAAACCTCGATCACTTCTGCTGCTATTTCATCAAAAGTATAAGCACTGTTAGACAAGTCCGCCAAATGATTCTTAGACTTACCATGTCCGCGAAGATCGATTAATAGTAAATTAAAGAAACGTGAAAAACTTTTGATCTGCTTGAACCAAATAGATGAACTCCCCCCTGCCCCATGGATAAAAGTCACCCATTGTTTGTTTTCTTCAGAACGATAAACAGAGTAGTTAAGCATTAAATTAAGTTGTTTTGAGCCAATAGAAGCGCCATTTCTTCTTGCATTGCTTTAGCTGCACGGCGCGCCGCATTAGCAAAATCTTCTTCTTGTGAAGCGTATATGATTCCACGTGAGGAATTCACCAACAGGCCAACCTCTTTATTCAATCCATAAGTAGCAACCTCAGCCAAGCTTCCCCCTTGAGCACCAACACCCGGAACGAGCAAAAATGCATCAGGAACAATTTTACGAATATCGGTCAATGCATCGGCTCGTGTTGCTCCAACCACATACATTAATTGATCACTTCCCTCCCATGTTTTTGCTGTCTCCAAAACCGACTGGAACAAGGGTTTCCCATTTGTCTCGAGGCGTTGAAAATCGTTTGAGCCTGGGTTTGAAGTCAAGGCTAAAAGTATAGTGTGCTTATTTTTAAAGGCCAAAAAGGGTTCAACCGAATCTTTTCCCATATATGGCGCAACGGTAATCGAATCAAAACCTAGAGTTTCAAAATAAGCCTTTGCATAGCGGGTAGACGTATTCCCTATATCGCCTCTTTTGGCATCTGCAATAGTGAAAATTTCTGGATGCTTTGCATTGAGGTAGTCAATTACTTCTTTTAACGCAGCCATCCCCTCCACCCCATAGGTTTCAAAAAAGGCTATATTGGGTTTATAAGCCACCGCATAATCAACAGTAGCATCGATGATCGCTTTAGAAAAATCAACCAAGGCGGTGGGTGAATTGCGAAATGCACTAGGCACTTTATCCATGTCGACATCTAAGCCAACACATAGAAATGATTTTTTTCGTAAAATTTCAGCAGTTAATTGAGTTGTCTTCATACTTAAAACACTTCTCCCGCCTCCTTCAACTTTTCTGTATTTTGATACAGTTGCAACTCATCAATAAGCTTAGCAATGTCTCCATTAATGATGTTTTGTAGATCATAAAGGGTTAATCCAATGCGATGATCTGTTACCCGTCCTTGTGGATAATTATAGGTGCGTATTTTAGCCGAACGGTCTCCCGAGGAAACCAAGGAATTACGCTTTTCAGCATCTGCCTCCAACTTCTTGGATAATTCTAATTCGTATAAACGAGAACGCAAAACTTTCAATGCTTTATCCTTGTTCTTGTGTTGTGATTTTTGATCTTGACACTGCGCCACAATTCCGGTTGGTTCGTGCGTTAAACGAACGGCCGAATAGGTTGTATTGACCGATTGTCCACCAGGTCCCGAAGAACAGAAGTAATCTACACGAACATCATTCATATCTACTTCAACATCAAATTCTTCTGCTTCTGGTAAAACCATTACCGTAGCTGCTGATGTATGCACACGTCCTTGCGTTTCTGTTTGCGGCACACGCTGAACACGATGCACACCAGATTCAAACTTCATTGTTCCATATACTTCCTCTCCAGAAACTTCAAAGATAATTTCCTTAAATCCTCCTGCAGTACCCTCACTACTGTCAACTAGGCTGGCATTCCAACCGCGGTCAGAGCAATATTTAGTATACATGCGATAGAGATCTCCTGCAAAAATACTCGCTTCATCTCCACCAGTTCCAGCACGAATTTCAACCACAATATTTTTAGCATCTTCCGGGTCTTTTGGAATCAACATGAATTTGATATCCTCCTCCAAAGTTGGCAATTGTTCTTTTGCATCTTCTAGCTGCATTTTCGCCATTTCAACCATTTCATCGTCACTTCCATCTTTTATGATTTCCATGGCTTCTTCTTGATTGGATAAAAGTTCCTTGTATACTTTTGACTTTTCCATCAATTTACTCAAGTCTTTGTACTCTTTGTTCAATTGTACATAACGCTTCTGATCCGAAATAATATCGGGTTGGATAATTAAATCGGAAACTTCATCGAAGCGTTGTTGTATGATTTGTAATTTTTCTAACATATGGGAAAATATCGAATGACAAATTTACTCATTTTATTGCAAATGACTAAGTCTATTGATCCAAAACAAATTTGAAAGAAGTCGATACAATAAAGGACGATAGACCGTTACTTCTTGTATAATGCTGTGCGCGTAGCTGAGCAGATTTAAGCCCAAAATCAAAAATTTTTAACTGAGAAAGAACAGATCGATAACTAAGAGATGCTCCCCATTGATGGCTAGAAAAATCAGACAAATCATAGTCAGAAGTGTAAAACTCTTGAGAGGATAGGTGGGTATTGTAAGGGCCAAAATAATCGGCTGCAGTTTGATCATAGTAGCGATAAATAGGCGTGAATTTCCAAGATAAATTGAAACGGATTGGGAGTTCAAATTGCAGTGTTTTGGATTGAATCCCCCAGTCATCACTATAATAACGTGCATAGGAACGCAACACAAGATATTCACTGATATAATAATTCAAGCGACCTCCAACTGGTATCTTTAAACGCTGGGAAGGCAAACGCTCAACATCATCTGCTAAATGAAAGACATCTATGTTTTCGAAGGAAGTATACTGAGGAATACTTCGAAAATTACCAATGTAAAAATTCTCTCGGTCTTGGAAATAAACGCGTTGTAAAGGATTCGACAATAAGCCTTTTTGAACAACAAGGTCGGCAAAAATAGCCCCTTGCAATTTTGGGCTAAGAATCTGTGATAAACCGAGACTTAATGCAAAGGAATTGCGTTTTACAGTCACATAGGAGGTGAAATTGCCGGGCAAATAACCAGCCACACTATTCCCCTGATCGTCTGTTATACTAACGCCAGAAAAATAGGAATCTGGATTGTACAAAAAAGTTTCTTGAAAAAGCTCATACTCGTGCAACTCAGTGGGTATGATTGGGTTCCATCGATCGACATAAACCTGACCTTTTAAGGAAAATTCTGTATTCTTCTCGTTCCATAATTGGGCAAACGAAGCCCCAAAATTAAGCGAGGAATAATCGTATTCTATGGATCCTCCAGCATTTACACCCCAATACTGATTTCGATCATCGCTTGCTTTTTGATAACCAATATTTACAGTAGTTAAAACATCTTTTGCAGAAGCACCAGTGGACGCCACCCATGGAGAACCTTTGGGTGATCCAGAGGAAGAACCATTGCCCCGAGGCGTTTCTTCGTCCTCATCTCGATTGGATGCACCAGATTGATTAAAGGGGTTGCCATTACTAGAACTGGCCGAAGTGTAGGCAGAGATCCCAACATCAGCAGTTAAAATAGCGTCCTCATTCAAGGGCATTCGCACCACAATGGTGGGAGCATAATTGGTTAAATATTCATTCCCGATTCCGCCGCTAACCGCAGCATGAATTCCCTCTTGCTCATAATAGCTCATCAAGATGTCCACCTCAACGCTTTCCAAAATCTTTTTCTTGAATTGGGTCAATGAATCTATTGTCTGAGCGGAAACAATTCCACCAAGCAAAAAAAAGAAAAGTAAAAAATAAGGTTTAATTACATCCACAACCGCCTCCCGTTTTACCTCCGTTTGCTCCAGCAGCAGCTTCACGGTATATTTGAAAATTAGTTTCAAAACGCTCACAATCGACAGCACTCAACAGCATATCTTCATCGTTTATGGCGATTTTATTGTACTCTTTCACAACAGTACATGAGACAGTACACATTAACATCAGCGAGAGAAATAGTCCATTAATTGATTTCATCTACAGCTATATTTTTTGAAGTAATTATATTTCCGCTATCATTTATCATCAAGGCTTCTACACTAGGGAGTTGATCGATGAAATTAATCCCTGTTTCTGTTCCCATAACAAAAAGTGCGGTTGCCAAAGCATCGGCTAATTCAGCTTTGGGCGCAAAAACAGTACAACTTACTACGCCTTGACTTGGATAGCCCGTTTTGGGGTTAATAATATGCCCATAGCGTTTCCCATTCATCAATAAATAGCGCTCATAATCGCCAGAAGTCACCACTGCAGTGTCATTCAATGGAAACCATGAAAATACTTTATTTTTATTCAAGGGATTGACAAGACCCACTTGCCATGGTGATCCATCGGGTTGTGTACCCCAAGCAGACATATCTCCTGAAGCATTGACAATTCCAGCTTTCACCCCTTTTTGCTGAAGCATAGCCTTTACTCGGTCTGCGGCGTAGCCTTTACCGATAGCACCAAAACCAATTTTCATTCCTTTTTCTGGTAAAAATACCGTTTGCTTTTCTTCGTCCAATACAATTTTCTGAAAGCCAATTTTGGCTACAGAAGTCTTTATTACGGCTGCTGAGGGGGACTGCATCTCTTCTCCAGTGAAAGACCACAACTTATCAACTGAAGCATAGGAAATATCAAAGGCACCATCGGTTAAGCGTGCTATCGCATTAGCGCGTTTTATCAAATCAAACAATTCTTTGGAAACAACTTGCGCACGACTTCCAGCCATCTTATTGACCAGTGAAGTTTGCGAATCTTGATCCCAAGAAGAAATCAAGCGCTCAATACGGTCAATCTCTGCTATACTTTCATCGATCAATTTTTCTGCTCGTATGGGATTCTCATGCACCAATGTAATTTCAAAAGAAGAACCCATTTTTTGAAATTTACGCTGCACCACTTCTTGCGCATATCCATTCGTTATAAGCAAAAATGTAGTCACCAATAAGATGCAAATCTGCTTCATTTTAAAAACCATTTATCTTTTTAAGATAGCTACTCACAGGGGTTTTCTCATAGGTAAAAGTGCCTAATTGCTTTTGCGAAGGCGAAAGTACCACTACCCAAGGAAAGTAGCCTTTGGCATTATAAATCTCTGCCAATGCTGCATTGGCCTCTTGCAATTGGGGAGACAATTTATTTTTCTTGCGCTTAGGAAAATCAGCGCGATAAAGACTCAAATTTTCATTCGAAAATGCAATAAATGCTTCGCTTTGCCACACCTCTTTTTCAAGTTTTATACAAGGTATACACCAATCAGAACCAGAAAAAACCAAAACAATTTTTTTGTTCTCTGCGCTAGCTTTTTGTGTGGCATCTTTCCAAGTGCTCTCCCAATTTTGCGCACTGAGAGAAACACTTACAAGAAAAATAAAAAACGTTAGTTGTTTTCTCATTCGGCAGTTCTTCTTTCATAGGCAAATCCGCCCTGTTTACCGGTGGCCCAAGAAGTGATTTTAATTTCAATGTAGACATCATCTTCGACAAGATGTAGCACCATGGGAATACCTACTGCATTTTTTGGCTTTTGTCCAGGCGCTGCATCTCTAAAAGATGTAAAGGTTAAATCGTCAATGGTCGCATATTCTCCCTGCGCCCATGCTGTGCCGGCAGGGCTTGTATTGTCTGAAGCAACATTTTCGCTAACAATATTATAAATTTGACCTTGTCCAGTTGGAGTATTGTTTCCACGGGTAATCCAGACCCTGTCGGTAATTCGATCTTGATTTGCTTCATCGTTGGGATCCCCACCATTGGGTTTACTAAAGGTAATAATAGACCCTTGCCATAAGGTTCGACTGGATCCTGCATTTTCATCCACATCTGTTAGTGTAATGGTGATCGTTGCGTCATCTGTACTTCCTCCAGAACTGGCACGAACCACTGCTGTTAAGGTTGATTGTGTTTCGAAATCAAATAAACTAGCATTAGCGACAGTGAGCTCTCCGGTACTCGCATTGATGGCTATAGCACCAGCTAAACTTTGAGAGGTGATCGCAAAACTAACTGACCCAGAACTTGCATTGGCTTGCACAGTTCCAAGAACAGCACCCGCAGCTGGATTTTCTGCTATGGTTACCGAAAAATCACTAGCAGTGATGGTTATCGTTGGACTAGGATTTGGAGTTGGATAATTACTCCCTCCTCCATCTTCACCTTTACCACATTGTAACACTAAAAGTGACAACAACAGCATAACAATAGAGCTAGTTAACTTCTTCATGCTTTCTTTTTTCTTAAAGATATGCATGAAAAGCCACTAGAAAAAAAATCGGTTGTTAATTTTTCAGGGGGTAGTTAATAAACAAAATCACCATGATCACTTTTAATGGTCAATTGCTTTGACTCTGAAGCTTCGACACGGCCAATTATTTGCGCATCTACACCGAAAGATTTACTGATTTTGATAAGTTCATCTGCACTTGCAGCAGGAACATAAAGTTCCATACGGTGCCCCATATTGAAGACTTCGTACATTTCTTTCCAACTCGTTCCAGATTCTTCTTGGATCATTTTAAATAAGGGAGGCGTGGGAAAAAGATTGTCTTTAATTACGTGAACCTTGTCCACAAAGTGCAGCACTTTGGTCTGCGCTCCTCCACTACAATGGACCATTCCGTGGATTTGGGAACGATCAATTGAATTGAATATTTTTTGAATGATTGGTGCGTAGGTTCGCGTAGGCGAAAGGACCATTTTCCCTGCATTCAGCGGCGCTCCTTGTACATCGTCGGTTAAGGCTTTTGAGCCAGAATAAATCAAGTCTTGCGGTACACTCGCATCAAAGGTTTCTGGGAATTTATCTTTTACCGAAGTATTGAATACGTCATGACGAGCAGAGGTTAAACCGTTACTCCCCATACCGCCGTTGTATTCGGACTCGTAATTTGCTTGCCCAAAAGAAGCCAAGCCAACGATTACATCTCCTGCTTGAATATTGGCATTATTGATTACCTCAGAACGTTTCATCCGTGCAACCACCGTCGAATCCACAATAATGGTTTGTACCAAATCGCCAACGTCTGCTGTTTCTCCTCCAGTACTTTTAATGGAAACACCATGCTCAGCCAAATCGTTGATCAATTCTTCGGTTCCGTTAATAATAGCGGCCAGTACCTCTCCAGGAATACGTTGCTTATTTCGTCCAATGGTTGAGGAAAGTAGAATGTTTTCTGTAGCACCAACACATAAAAGGTCATCGATATTCATGATCAAAGCGTCTTGCGCAATGCCTTTCCAAACTGTTAGATCACCGGTTTCCTTCCAATAGGCATAGGCCAAAGAGGACTTTGTTCCTGCGCCATCAGCATGCATAACGATACAGTGATCTTCACTACCGGTTAAATAGTCTGGAACAATTTTACAAAAAGCCTTGGGGAATAATCCTTTATCGATATTCTTTATAGCATTGTGCACATCTTCTTTCTGGGCTGAAACTCCTCGAAGACGATACCGATCACTTGACGCTGTACTCATGGACAATTTTTTACAAAAGTAGGGGAATTATTCCGCATCCAAAACAGGGAATTCAATTTCTAATGCGAGAATAATAATTCTCGGTATTTTGCTAGTGGCCAAAGCGAATTATCGACCAAAAGTTCTAATTTATCACAATGGTAACGAATGGTTTCAAAACAAGGTTTCACCTGATCACAGTAGGCCAATGCCTTTTTTAAATCATCAGTAATTAAATTAGCTTTCTTTCGCTTATCAATCATGTCATTAACTCCAGAATTGATTTCAGAAATATGCGATGAAATACGCTCAATGAGCAACATTTGCTCTTTGGCTTTATCTTTAAACTCGTCGCCGTAAATTTCCTTTAGCCCCTTTACGTTCTCTATCAAGGTGTTCAAATAGTTGATTGCTGTTGGAATGATATGATTCCGCGCAAGGTCACCCAAGGTTCTACCTTCAATCTGTAAGGCTAAGGTATACTGCTCTAAATCTACATTAAAACGAGCCTCTAACTCTCTTTTCCCTAGTACGTTTTGATCGCCAAATAAGGCAATACTTTCCTCAGTTACATAAGCTTTCAATGCTTCTGGTGTATTGGTCGCTTGGTTGAGGCCTCGCTTTTTGGCATCTTTGATCCAATTTTCACTGTAGCCATCTCCTTCAAACAAAACCGGACTAATTTGCTTGATCAAATCGCGTAATTCATTAAAAATAGCGTCGTCTTTTTTCATTTTAGCATCTTTGTCCATCAAAGCATCTACTTTTTCTTTGAAGGCCTGCAATTGATTTGCCACTATAGTATTCAATACTGTCATCGGTTTGGCACAATTCGCTTTGGAACCCACGGCACGAAATTCAAACTTATTCCCCGTAAAAGCAAAAGGTGATGTGCGGTTTCGGTCAGTATTATCCAATAAAATTTCAGGGATTTTTCCTACTACGTTAAGTTTTAAATCCGTTTTTTCCTGAGGAGAAAGCTTTCCTTCAGATACCTGAGCTAAGTCATTCAAGACCTTGGTGAGTTGTTTTCCAATAAAGACAGACATGATTGTCGGCGGAGCCTCATTAGCACCCAATCGGTGGTCGTTACTAGCACTCATCATGGAAGCACACAACAAGTTTTGATGCTGATGGACAGCTGCAATAGTATTCACAAAAAAGGTAAGGAACTGTAAATTACTCATGGGCGTTTTCCCTGGACTCAATAAATTAACTCCTGTGTTCGTAGCTAATGACCAGTTGTTATGCTTACCAGAACCATTAATGCCAGCGAAAGGCTTTTCATGAAATAGTACTTCAAGGTTGTGTTTCTCGGCAGTACGCTTCATCACATCGATTAAAAGTGCATTATGGTCTACCGATAAATTGACTTCTTCAAATATGGGTGCCAATTCAAATTGGGAAGGTGCCACCTCATTGTGACGTGTTTTAACCGGTATACCCAGAAGCATGCATTCCTCTTCCAATTCATTCATAAAAGAAAGCATCCGTGTAGGAATAGACCCAAAGTAATGATCGTCGAGTTGTTGTCCTTTGGCTGAACCGTGTCCCAAGAGTGTTCTGCCTGTTAGAACTAAATCTGGTCGGGAGGCCATTAACATGCGATCCACCAAAAAGTATTCCTGCTCCCAACCCAGAGTTGGAATAACTTTAGATACATTTTTATCGAAAAACTTACAAATTTCAGTTGATGCGTGGTCTACTGCAGAAATGGAACGCAACAAAGGTGTTTTATAATCTAAAGCTTCACCCGTGTAAGACACAAAAATGGTCGGTATACAAAGGGTTTTTCCAAACAAAAAGGCAGGGGAAGTAGGGTCCCAAGCTGTGTATCCTCTTGCTTCAAATGTATTGCGAATTCCACCACTCGGAAAACTTGAGGCATCGGGTTCTTGTTGCACTAACTGAGAGCCATCGAGCGCAGAAATTGCACTTCCATCTTTAGAAAAATCAAGAAAAGACTCATGCTTTTCTGCCGTAGCTCCAGTCAGTGGTTGAAACCAATGGGTGTAATGAGTCGCGCCTTTCTCCAATGCCCATAACTTCATGGACTGTGCAATTTGTTCTGCAAGGGATCGGCTAATTTGTGTGCCTTTTTTGATGGCTAACATCATCTCTTTAAAGGCAGGCTTGCTCAAATAATTCTGCAATTTTCTTTCGTCAAAAACATTGGCAGCAAAACTATCCAAACGATTCATTGTAGGCGAAAAAGCGACATGTTCTTGTTGCGCTATTTTCTCGAGGGCTTTAAAACGTAGATTATTCACGATATTTCTTGTCTTTGAGGCAAAGATAAATTTATTTTTAAAGATTAATAGATGCTTTTATTAAAGAAATAGAAATTTTACCCCCTAAAAAATAGTGTATTAACAAAAAAGTACACATTGTTGATATTTTACCCCCCTTGGAAAATAGGGAGTTGAAGTAAAAACATATTTTTGTACTTATTGTCAGTTAAAACATTATTCAAATGAGCAAATCAAAATTAGAGTACATTTGGTTAGATGGTTACAAACCCACTTCCAATTTACGTAGCAAAACAAAAGTTGTTGAAGACTTTAGTGGAAAATTAGAAGACTGTGAAGTATGGTCTTTTGATGGTTCATCTACAAAACAAGCAGAAGGTGGATCTTCTGACTGTTTATTGAAACCAGTCGCTATCTACCCAGATCCAACAAGAATCAACGGGTTTTTAGTGATGACTGAAGTATTGAATGCAGATGGATCTTCACATGAATCGAACGCTCGTGCAACGATTGATGATGATGATAATGACTTCTGGTTCGGTTTTGAGCAAGAATACTTTATCATGGATCGTGAAACACAACTCCCCCTTGGATTTCCCGTTGGTGGATATCCTGGACCACAAGGATTATACTACTGTTCTGTCGGTGGATTAAACACTCATGGAAGAGATTTCGTTGAAGAGCATGCTGACCTATGTATTGAGGCTGGTCTTAACTTCGAAGGAATTAACCAAGAGGTTGCCAGTGGACAATGGGAATTTCAATTGTTTGCAAAGGGTGCGAAAAAAGCTGGAGATGAAATCTGGATTGCTCGTTACCTACTCGACCGCTTAACAGAACAATACGGATACTATATCGAATATCACCCAAAACCTGTAAAAGGAGACTGGAATGGTTCAGGTATGCACGCCAACTTCTCAAACAATACATTGCGTACATGTGGAGACAAAGCTATTTACGAAAAGATTTGTGAAGCATTTAGACCTGTTACCAAAGAACACATTGAGGTGTATGGCCAATTTAACGATCAACGTTTAACTGGATTACACGAAACGGCATCTATCCATGACTTTAGCTATGGAGTATCTGACCGAGGAGCTTCTATCCGTATTCCTATCATTACGGTAGAAAAAGGATGGAAAGGATGGTTGGAAGACCGTCGTCCGGCATCAAACGGAGATCCATACAAAATTGCTGCTCGTATCGTGAAAACGGTAAAATCAGCAAACGTATAGTCAACCATTGAATCAATACACAAAAGCATCCTTCGGGATGCTTTTTTTATACCCATCCACTTGAAATATATTAGCTAAAAAAGACCGAATAGCATTTCAAAAAGAAAAAAAATAAAGTATATTTGCACCCAACAATGGCCTCGTAGCATAACTGAATAGTGCACTTGATTACGGCTCAAGAGGTTAGAGGTTTGAATCCTCTCGAGGTCACTTTTATAAATCCTAACTAATTGATTTCCAATAAGTTAGGATTTTTTATTTCCAAAAGGTTCCATATAAGGTACAAAATATTTAGTTATTTAACTATCTTTAGGTACTATGAGTATTCATATTTCCCTATCATACCAAAAGAAAAAAGAAGAGTACAACAAAGAAGATGTACTAGGTGTTTGTCTATTTTACTACTTTAATAAAAAGAAAATTAAAATAAGTACTGGGGTTAAAACAAAATTTAAAGATTGGAATTTTAACTGGGAGAAGACCCATTCTAAAGAAATAATCAAGAAAACAGATCCTGACTCTATTCAAAAGAACTTATTGATCAGACAGAAAGTTAAAGAGGTAGAAGACATTATCTATAAGATTAATCATAATTATGAAATACCTTCTACTGACCTTGTAAAATCATACCTCAAATCTAATTTCAAAGTAAAGGAGAAGAAATCATTTAAACAGTTAAACTTTCTCTTTATAATAGAGGAATACCTAAAGAGTTTAGATGAAAAATCTACTCTAAGACACGGATACAAGAAAACTGTGAAAAGTAATTTAAAACAGATTTCAAATTTTGTTTTAAAATACCAAAAGGAAGTAAACTATCAGATAACTATAAATGATATAGATACTGAATTCCAAAATAATTTTCTGAACTTTTTAAATGACAAAGGAGAACAACCCTCAACTATAAGAAAAAGATTTACCGTTCTGAGTTCTTTGTTTAATTGGAGTAAGGATTCTGGTTACACAGACCTCTCCTTTAAAATAATAAGTTTCTCTCATGATAATGACAGAGACGTGATAAGTTTAGAACGTGATGAAGTTTTAAAGTTATTTAGGTTCAATTCTTTCAATTATCAATCAAGAAACCATAAAGACTACACAAAAACATATATAAACGATTACAACAAGAATGGTGAAATAATCAGGTATACTGATATGGAAGTGTACAGAGACATTTTAATTTTTGGGTGTGGTGTTGGATGTAGATTTGGGGATATTGTAAACCTCAAATTGGATAACTATCAATTCTCTGAGGACAGGACTAAAGGCTTCTTTGTTTTTAGAATGGAGAAAAGTAGAACTAGTAAAAAAGTAAGTGTTCCAATTAACAACTTAACATTTGAAATCTGGAAGAAATACTCTAGGAATAAAAAAAGAGAAGACTTTCTTTTCCCAAGAACAATGAAAGGAAAACCTCTATACAATGAGTTAATGAACAAATCATTAAAAGATATTGGTAGAATAGTTGGACTGAAAAGACTAATCTCAAAACCAAAATTCACTATTGATGGTAAAGTGGTTGAAGGAAGTGATGTTAGAAAACCTCTTCATAAATTCTTATCTACCCACATCATGAGAAGAACATTCATAAGGGAAGGAGTTGAAAATAACATACCTACCCACGTACTCATGTCAATGTCTGGTCACACGACAGAAAGGGTGTTCAGAAAGTACTTCTCCACTACAAAAAAGGAATTAGATAAAGAAGGACAGAAAATGTTCTCTATGGACTTGAATGAAACTGGAATTCAAACTAAAGAAAAGTTTGAAACTTCAGATTTAGAATCTGAACTCAAAAAACTAAAAGTACTATTTGATAAGGGGTTGATACCTGAATCCATTTATTTGGAAAGGGTATCTAAGTTAGTGTAGAATTATCAATTGGTAAAAAAAATGACCTTCCGATAAAAACCCCTCTGATACCCATTTTGAGAAAAAGTATTTCCTCAGTTACAAGAAACCTCAACACTTATAAAACTTGCACATCAATAAAATCTTCGCTACCTTCGTCTTATGAAAGTCAAAGTTTCCTCTCTTACTCACCATCCTAAGAACAAAGAAATCTATGATTTATCTTCTATTGATGAACTCATGGAGAGTATTTCAGAAGTTGGATTACTTCAACCCCTTACTATAGATACTCGTAATCAAGTAATCAGTGGAAATAGAAGATTTGAATCAATCAAAAGATTGGGTTGGAACGAGGTTGAGGTTGAGGTTAGAGATGTTCAGGAAGATGAAGAATTACTACTTATTCACTTCAATAAACAGAGAATAAAGAGTTTTAAGGAACGTATAAATGAATACCTAATACTAGATAATCTTTACAGAAAAGGACAAGGGAAAAGAACCGATTTAACTTCTGTTAAATCTAACAGAAGTTCTTCAAGAGATATTGTTTCTAAAGAAATGGGAATCTCATCTTCTCAATTACAGAGATTGATTTTTATTCATAAACACCACCCTGACCATATAGAACTCTTAGATAAAGGAATTCTTACGGTTAATCAATCTTATCTTCAAATCCAACGAGAACTAAAAGAGAAAGAAAGTAGAGAAAGTAATCCCAGTAATAAATCAAAAACAACTAAGAACTCATCATGGAGGTTTTATCAGAAATCATCCCATGATGTGAGTGAGTTAAAAGATGGTGAAGTTCAAACCATCTTCACTTCTCCTCCTTATTGGAATAAAAGAAAATATACTGAAGAAGAAGGTTTAGGAAATGAGAAAACTTCCGAAGAGTTTGTAGTGAACCTATCAGAACATCTTAGAGATTGTAAAAGAGTTTTAAATGAGAGGGGTAGCTTCTTTTTAAATCTTGGGGACACTTTTTACAATGGAAACCTTCAAAATGTACCTCATAGAGTTATACTTAAACTTCAAGAACAAGGATGGGTACATAGAAATACCATTATATGGTCAAAGACCAATCCCAAACCTTCCTCTTCAAAATCTAATCTTACTCCCTCTTATGAATTCATCTTTCATCTGACCAAATCAATGGAGTATGATTATTACCCTACACTAACTAAACTCTCAGATAAAACTAAACCTTCTCTCCCACCTCGACACAGAAGTGTAAATGGGGAATACTCTAATTCCATATCTCCATACTTACCCAACATCAAAGGAAAAAACATGGGAGATTATTGGAATGAGGATATTGTAAGAACATCGGTTGCTAACCAGAAATTGGATATTGAAGGAGAACACCCTGCTCCTTTTCCAAATGAAATTATAACCTTACCGATTCTTCAAACATCCAAGGAAGGAGAATTAATTCTCGATCCCTTTATGGGAAGTGGAACTACTGGAAGAGTTTGTGATAAGTTGAATAGATATTTTGTAGGGTATGATTTGACTTGTTATTGAACAGTAATTGTTCAATTTTCAGTAAAAAATAGATTACCATTTATAAAATAAACACCAATATTGTTATATGAGAAACTCTTTCTATGAAAATTAATTTAATGTTTTTACTAGTGAAAACATTCCATTATTATACTCAAAATACGATGTTTTTACTGTACTAGATACATCTTCGATAGAGGGGTATGATGGCATTATATCATAATCTCCATCATTATCAATATCAATAATCTGAATGTCATATGATATACCAACATCACCGGGTTGTATAGGAGAAAAAGGACCATTCGCTCCAGAATGTAGTTGAACAGGATTCTTGATATAAGAGGATGTAACATCTTCTAATCCTTGTCCATTAATATTTCCGTATACCCTAATACCCCATCCAGAATAATTGTATGTTTCAATGATAATTAATTCTGGAAATCCATCCAAATCTAGGTCAATAAAGTTACCTCCTAGTTGGATAACAGGTACGGTGTTTGTTGCAATTACCTCCACGGGGGAGGTAATTGAAATGCCAAACCCATTATTTGAACTAAAATTTCCCGATCCATCTCCATACCAAACTTTGATTTCGTTAGGATTATAGTTTGTAGTATTATATAGGTTCTCTAGGAAGTCAGGAATCTGTTGGTTGTTACCATATCCTGATATTACATCCAGGTAGTCATCACCATTAATATCAAACAGATTGATATATGTAAAAACCATATCAGTACAACTATTATTCTGAAGAAATAGAGTATTCTGTTCAAGATTTGATTTAGAATAAGTAAAATTTCCACTTCCATCGTTTATGTAAAAAGACGGAACTGAGACATGGTTACAGTCTCCATAATGCCATTCAGCTTCAATAATATCAATATCACCGTCATTGTCAATATCTCCTGTCGCAAGGTCATGAGCTCCTGTTGGAGGACCAATTGTACTTTCTGTTATTCCACTTTCTGATAAATATGTTATCACAAGAGGATAATTATCTGTGTAGTAACCTCCACTCCCATCCTCATGATGATTCTCGTTTTCCCATAACAAATCTAAAATACCATCTCCATTAAAATCATTCATTTCATATCGAGCGGCAAACCACAAAGGACTATCATAATAGGTTGGAGAGGAGTTTTCGTCTTCATAGTTAGGCCACCATATCCATCTACCAGGACCAGAAATATACCCTAATGAAGTAGCCGAAGATATGTTTACCATCCATCCAAATAAATCTAAATCTCCATCTCCATCAAAATCAAACAAAGCTTGTGCTTGATCTGATAATAGGAATTCTTCATTAGGTCCGTTACGTATATTAATCTTTTCCTCCGCTTCATCTCTTGAAATGAACCTTCCTGAACTTTCTCTATTAGTAATATAGTTACCCGTCGTTTGATTAATGGAACTATATGAAGGAAAACCATAATTACCAAGAACCGTTTCTTCTTCAACAGGGATAAATGTAACACTAATCGTTTTAGATTCATTTACAGTAAGTTCAATAGGGTTCTCCGTACTTGAAACGGAACCAGACCATCCTATAAAAACCCACTCATCTAAAGGATTAGCAGTTAATCTGATCAGACTTCCTGAAGTATATTCAGTAGTTGATTTACCTGCGGATATAATTTCTTCAGAAACTGTTCCAGAACCTGTTATTGAAACAGTAAGAGGATATTTTCTTTTCTCAAAATTAGCAGTAACTGTTTGATTAGAATTAACCGTAATTGAAAGTGGATTATCAGTTGAACCATTTGACCAATTAACAAATACATATTCTGGATCAGGGGTTGCAGTAACCGAAGTAGATTTACCTTGAGTGTAAGACCCACCAGGTGAACTAACACTCCCACCAACTCCTGATGTTACAGTTAAAGTGAAACTAATAACCGGATCTGTAACTGATGGACTTTCTTTCCCACAGGAAAGGATTGATAACAGAATAAGTGA
>Ga0209654_1000191_pt1 | contig 65774 bp, 67 predicted proteins | sample SaaInl1SG_22_DNA_FD_184646 | JGI IMG/M metagenome (GOLD analysis project Ga0209654, IMG submission 184646) | Marine microbial communities from expanding oxygen minimum zones in the Saanich Inlet - ESP_161SG_22_DNA (SPAdes) (version 2) | ecosystem: Environmental > Aquatic > Marine > Intertidal... | reverse complement strand
GTGCTCAAGGTCGCCAAGGTCCAATAGGTCCTGGAGGTTCTACAGGTGCTCAAGGTCGCCAAGGTCCAATAGGTCCTGGAGGTTCTACAGGTGCTCAAGGTCGTCAAGGTCCAACAGGTCCTGGAGGTTCTACAGGTGCTCAAGGTCGTCAAGGTCCAACAGGTCCTGGAGGTGGTACTGGTGCTCAAGGTCGTCAAGGTCCTACTGGTCCTGGAGGTGGTACTGGTGCTCAAGGAGCTAAAGGTGCTAAAGGTAACACTGGTAATATGCCAACATGGGCTGCGCCAACTATCGACGCATATGCTAAATCACCACATGTCAGTATTTATGATAATGGCGGAGGACAATATGGTTTACATTTCGAATTGGTAGATACTCCTGGATCTCAAGGTGCAACTGGTGCTAAAGGTAACACTGGTAATACTGGTGCAACTGGTGCTCAAGGTCGCCAAGGTCCAACTGGTCCTACTGGTGCTAAAGGTAATACTGGTGCTACTGGTCCTGGTGGATCTACTGGTGCAAGAGGTTATCAAGGTTATACTGGTCCTGCTGGTCCTGCTGGTTCTAACGGTTCTAATGGTTCTAATGGTAACTCGCATCTTTCTCATATTGAAACGATTATGTACGATGAAAGATCTCAAATTTTCCAAGTTGTTATAGATGGACAAACTGTTCAACTACAAATAGCAGGTGGAGGTAGAATCTAATATCTAACATAAACTTTAGATATTAATAGTTAAGGTTAAAGGGATCCTCGAAAGAGGGTCCCTTTTTTTGTGATATATAATAATATAATATAATACTATGGAAAACTTTTGTATATGCACTCTAACGCATAATGCACCAGATCGAGCAGACGCTCTTAAATCAACCATTAAAACATTTATTGAATCCTACAATGGACCTATTATTAAATGGTATATTCTAGTAAATGTCACCAATGAAGATATTAATAAAGTATTAGATGAATCAATTAAAAAATACGAACATTTAATCGATTTCGAAATACATATTAATTCTAAAAATACCGGACCAGGTGCAGGCATAAATAAACTTAACGAATTATCTAAAGAATACGAATTTAGTCTTTTTCTAGAAGGAGACTGGATCTGTATACCTAATAACATTACGGGTTTCTCTGGTGAATGGTTACAGAACGGTGTTAAATTACTCAAAGAAAATCCAGAAATTGATCAGGTTCAATTTAGAAGATACCTCGATGACTTAGACGACAGACAATATGGATATGGATATTGGATCACCCCAGAGAATGTACTAAATGAAATAGATAATGGAGATACCTTTGTTATTTTAAAGGAAAGAGAGTATGTCAACACTCCGACTATTAGAAGAATGAGCGCGTATTTCGATAAAGGAATATTTCCATTAAAGGAATTTTATGATTCTAATGGAAACTCTTTAGAAATAAAAGGAAATGAACAATGGGGAATGGCAGAAATAAATGCTTGTGAATCGATTAAATTAAACGGAGCTTGGATAAAATTCGGTAACTTCGTTCACTATGAACATTTTACGATTAAAGAAGATTGGGATCTTTGGATTAATTCAAATAGAGGCTGTAATAAGTTTAATCTTCCTGGAAAAAACTCATGTAAATATGGGTATATGTTTTTTACTGAATCTTTCTGTGGGTGCTGTTCTACAGATACCGATTATAGAGGTTTAGAAAAACATAATCATATATGGGAAAGAGACGTATTAGGTATGTTTGACTCAGGATTATCGGATGCTGAAATATTTAGAGAGATAACAAAAATAAACCCAAGACCCACGGTTAATATTGATAAATATATTAACAAAGAAACTTATAAAGATCTAGACTACGAAAAATCTAGAAAAATAAACTAAACTAATTTTTTTAATATAATCTAATATGGCAGATATAATTAAACACGTAACATCAGTGTATGGAACATACATGTACATTGATTCAATTGAAAATAATAAAGACATCCTCACGTTTAGTGGGTGGATATGCTCAACTGAACACGAAGTCGAGGACCTTTTAATAGATTCGAAATCTATTAATCCTATATTTAGTCCAAGACACGATGTAACTCAAACATACGATCCAAAAGGACTAAAACCTGGAGTTAAATTTACAATAAACAAATCGGATGCTCTAAAACCTCTTCAAATTAGATTTGGAGGTTCAGATGATTTAGTTCAAATAGAATCATTAGGAAAGTGGGTAGCATATTATTCAGGATATAATTCTTTAGATAAAGGAGTTATTGTAGTAGATGATTTCTATGCTGATCCTGATTTTATTAGAGAATGGGCAATTAAAGAAATAGAATTCTCTCCATCAGATTATCATAAAGGAGAAAGAGCAACCAGTAGATTTTCAACAAATGGAACTAAAGAAGTATTAGAAGAAATTATTGGAAAACCTATTTTTAATTGGAATCATGACAGATACGCAAATGGAATATTCCAATTCTGTACTGCTGATCAACCAATAGTCTACCATGTAGATAATCAAACTTATGCGGGTATGGTCTTCTTAACTAAAGATGCTCCACTCTCAACTGGTACTAGCTTTTATAGAAGTAAGCATACTGGTGATTTTAAATTTGATGACCAAAAAAGATCAACTCAAGCATATGCGAGAGCATTTACAGGAAAAAGCGCTGAAATGAACTTTTATGATGGTACAAACTTTGAAAAAATAGATGAGGTTGGAAATAAGTATAATAGACTTGTTCTTTTTGATGCAAAGAATATTCATGCAGCTACTCAGTACTTTGGAGATCAAATTGATAATGCCAGATTTTTTCAAATGTTCTTCTTTGACGTATAACTAATAAATCAATTCACATAAATACTTTATAATGGTAATTCATATTATTACAAGAAGCACTAGGCTTCACAACTTAAGTACAGTAAAAGAATCTGTATTCAATAACATACCTAAGGGTTTAAAAATTAATTGGCATGTCATGTTTGATACTGCCACTTTAAAAGACATTGACGCAGAATTGCTAAGTGATCTTAAGGATAAATCAACAAAATATTATTTTGAAAAAGGAGATGCAGTAGGTATGTTATACCCACAATCTTCTGAATTAATTTCTACTCTTAAGAGCGGTTGGGTATATTTCTTAGATGACGATAACATCATGCATCCTAATTTCTATGAAACAATTCTAAAACTTGCTAAAAAAGACTCAACAAAAAAGGTACACACCTTTTCTCAAAATGTCGCTGGTAAAGATTTTACTGGGTTAGATTTTAGAATGATTCATCCAAACAACGTCAAAAAGCATGAAATTGATTTAGCGCAGTTTATAGCTAACGTTGAAGTATACAATAAACACGGCTATAAATTCGAGGCGGATTACTGTGCAGATGGTATTTTAATTGAACAAGTACATAAAGATCATCCAGAGTGGTTTACATATACTGTCGATGAATTATGTTACTACAATGCTTTAGAAAAGAAATCAACCGCAAACGTTCCAAAAATATTATACATTGGCAAAGACGAACCCGTGCTAAAATCTAAAAAGATATTAGATTACGAAGCTGATAATTTAAATGTTAGATATTTAAAAACAGACGAGAATGTTCATGTAGAAATAGCTCAATTCCAACCAGATATGATTATGTCTAGAGGAGAGTCATGGGAAGAATTTCCAGGAATGGCTTCTTTACCTCTTCAATTTAGAAGAAAATGGCTTAATGTACCTTATGGACCTTCAGACGAAGAAGTTGGACAGGCTGCATATCAATCAGCAATGGAAACTTTATTAAACCCTGATAATCTGGAAGATCCTGATTTAATATCTTGGTTTACTCCAATTTATAACACAGGAAATAAATTATACGAAACCTACGATTCACTATTACAACAGACTTATAGTAACTGGGAATGGGTTCTTGTAAATGACTCAACTGACGGAGGAAGAACTCTTAAAATCGCTGAAGATATTGCAAGTAGAGATCCAAGAGTTAAAGTATACGATTTTAGAGAAAAGAGTGGAGGTAATATTGGTGAAGTTAAATGGAGATGCTGTACTATGGCTAAAGGATTTATTCTTGCTGAATTAGATCACGATGACTTACTTGTGCCATGGTGTACTGAAGATTTATACAAAGCCGGTAAAAAACATCCAGAGGCTGGTTTCTTTTTTAACGACACATTAGAGGTTAATGAAAACTGGGAATCTCAAACATATCCAGATGGTTTTGCGTTCGCATACGGAGCTTATAGAGATGAAGAATATAACGGTGAAATGATGAAAGTCGCAACACAGCATAATATTAATCCAAAGACTATTAGGCATATTGTTGGAGTTCCAAATCATACAAGAGCTTGGAGAAGATCTACATATTTCGAAATAGGAGGACACAATAGGAGTTTACCAACGGTTGATGACTATGAATTAATCGTAAGAACTTTCTTAAAAACTATTACGTGTAAAATTCCAAAATTAGGATATGTACAATTCTTATATAATAATGCAAATGGACAGAACACTCACGATATGGCAAGAGCAGATATTCAAAGAAGAGTAAGAACCATTGGATATTATTACAACGAACAAATTAACAAAAGATTCACAGAACTTGGTTTAAATGATTGGGCATACGAAGAATTCCCAGGAGCCCCGCTATGGGCTAAACCAAGATATGGTGAAGATGAAATGGCAGCTAATATAGTTTACATAGAAGACTAGTAATGGGATTCTTTGAAAACATATTTGCACCGTTTTATTGGCAAGACAGAATTGAGGAGCATGACTTTATTAAAGAAAGTTATGTTCCTTTAATGCTTGAAAATTACCACGAAGCTCCTCAAGCGTCAGACGATTGGAATGTGCATACATCGTACGCTAATTCAGAAAAATTAAAGAATGTAATAGACTGGAATATAGCAATCCCAACATATGGAAAATATATTAATAAGTTTTTAATAGAATATTTCGGAGAGGGCTACCATAGCTGGGAAATCATAGGAGATATATGGTATACTGCATATGGCCCTGGACAGACTGCAAATATCCATGAGCATATTCCAGATGTATTTTCAATAGTTCACTTTATTAAATTCAATCCAGAAGAACATTGGCCAATTACTTTTATTAATCCACAAGGATCTACTATTAAGTATCTATTAGATTCAAATCCTGAATTAAAGAATAGAATTGATTTTAATCACCTTGGACATGGAACATACCACCCAAGATTTACACCTAGCCTAGATGAAGGAGATATCGTTATTTTCCCAAGTCATTTAGAACATATGGTTCCTAAGACAGATTCTAAAGAAATTAGAATATCAATCGCGTTTAACATTAAACTAGTCAAATAATAAACTTTATCTAGTTTCCATATATAATATGTATATGGCAAAGAAAATAGAAAAAAAGATACTTGTTAAAAACCCAAAGATAGGAAAAGATTATTATTTCTATTTTGCAGGTTCCATTGAATACGGAAAGTGTGTTAATGTTTCGGAAAAACTAACTTCTCATTACGGGTTTAAATATTACACGTTCGAAGCAATGCAACAGTACTCTGCTAAAAACGGTACTGAACCGAGAATGATGAAGTATCCAGTAGCCATTCACGATATTAGAGAAAACAACCCTCATAAAATAAATTAAATGTATAGACCTGAAGATTTAAAAGGAATGTTGTTTATAGATATTGAAACAACTTCAGAATTTAGAGAATTTAAAGAATTTGAAGAGAATAGACCGAGAGCAGTAGAGCATTGGTCAAGAAAGGCTGATCAGTATCGAAGAGGAGGAGAGCATGTAGAAAAAGACGATGCAGAAATGTATCAACATATGACTGCGCTTTCTCCTGAATTTGGTAAAATAAGAGTGATATCTATTGGTCAAATACAATTTGAAGAAAATGGTACAACCTCTATTTCTAAAATTAAATCCTTTTATGGAGATGACGAATCTGAATTACTTAGAGAATTCTTAGGTACTATGCAATCTGTTTTTGATGCAAAGCCAGGTATTAAATTAATTGGCCATAATATTAAGAACTTTGATATGCCATTTATTATTAAAAGATCTATTATTAACGGGCTGTCGATACCGCATCAATTTCATTTTCAAAAAAAGAAACCTTGGGAAAATTGCCTATTAGATACTTATGAAATCTGGAAATTTGCGGGTTGGAATAGCGCATCACTTGATTTAATTTGTGAAACTCTAGATATTCCATCACCAAAAGATATTATGCATGCTGTAGAAACAACTGATCAATATTGGGCTGGTAATCTAGAGAAAATAAAAGATTACTGTGAAGGGGATGTTAAAGCAACAATGAATGTGATGTTAAGAATATCTAATCTAAATATTATAGATTAACATGAAAGTATGGGCATTCGCAACAATATGGAATGAAGAAAAAATGCTACCGTTTTATCTTAAGCATTATTCTCAATTCTGTGAAAGGATGATTTTCTTTGACAACGAATCTGACGACAGATCGCATGAAATAATTAACTCATATCCAAATACTGAAATAAGAACATTTAAAACTGAAGGAACTCTCGATGACTTCGTGCATCTTGCTTTAAAGGGAAGAGCAATAGAAGAGGCTAAAGGAAATTGTGACTATGTAATAATTGGAGATTGTGACGAGTTTGTATATCATCCTAACATTTTAAATTTCTTAAAAGAACATCTCAATAAAACATCAGTGTTTTTTCCAGCAGGGTTTCAAATGGTTTCTTCTTATTTTCCAAAAACAGAAGACCAAATATATGAATCTATTTTAACTGGATTGCCAGATGCATGGTATACTAAACCAATATTACTGAATCCTAATATGGTTCAAAATTTTGAGTGGGTTGAAGGTTGCCATGAGATTGACTACAGAACTTCTAAATTATCAGGAGATATATTTCACCCAATTCCGCATGGCATTAGACCGATTGGAGAATATAAAGGAAATCCATGGGGAAAGTTTGAAATGTTATTTGAATCAACATATTTATTCCAAGAAGTGCCACTAAAACTTTTACACTACAAGCACCTTGGCAGTGATTTCGTTACCGATAGATATAATCAATATATAAACAGGTCGAGTGAAGCTAATAAATCCGAAGGGCTTGGTACACAGTATGAAAGATCAATTGCTGAAAACAATATAAATTCTACAATTTATAAACTACTCGAACTGGCAATTACTGTAAATTTATAAAAATAATTTAAAAATAAATCACTCCAGATTTTTTTATGTCATTTAAAATGATTATATTTATACTATAATTAAAACAATTAAAAGATATGGAAGATTACGAAGAATTCGAAGATGATTTTAAAGATGAAATCGCTGAACTAATTAAAGATTCTGAAATGAAAGAAGAACTAGAAATAATTAAGCTTAAATTAGCTAATGAAAACTACCATGCTCTTATTTTAAAAGGGCTTGATATTGAAACAATGAACTCGATGGGCGTCGATCTAGAACCAATACATAGAACCCTTACTGAGATGTTAAATATGTTTCAAGAACTTGAACAATATGAAAAATGCGCAAAGGTCGTAGAATTTATCAAGGAAATTGAAAATATATAATACAATAATAAAGAAATATAATAATATGGAAGATTCAACTTTAAATAGAATTGCAGAAGCCCTTGAAAGAATCGCCACTTCAATGGAAAACACAGAAAGAAGAGGTATCAATATTAGCAGAAAGGCAAGAATCGAAGAATCGAAAAAAGCAAAAGCTGCTATGATGTCTGAGGCGAAAAAGCACATAAGAGCAAAAATAGCAACTTCTAAAAAAGATAAGTAATGGGGCATTATGAAACTCTAAACGTTTCTCCAAATGCAACAATCGAAGAAATTAAAAAATCTTATCGAAAGCTAGCTAAGCAATATCATCCAGATAAAAATGGTGGAGATGATGCAAAATTTAAAAAAATAGCAGAAGCGTATGAGGTTTTAGGAGATCCTAATTCTAAAAAATCTTACGACTTTAGTAATAGAAGGGGAGATCCTCAACAAGAGCGTTTTAACAATGCTTGGAGAAGTGCCTTTAATAATTCAGATAGTTTTTCAGATATATTCAATAGTTCATTTGGTGGAGAATCAAAAGGAGCAGATATTAGAGTTTCTTTAAACATAACATTTGATGAGGTATATTCTGGAACTAGAAGATATATTAATTTAGGAGACACTGGATTTAATCTTAATATACCTAAAGGAATACTAAACGGCGCTAAATTAAAAATTAAAGGAAGAGGTGCAAATCATCCAATAAATACTTCAGCACCCAAGGGAGACGTCATAGTCACTGTAAACGTTTTACACGATACTGAACTTATAGTAAATGGTTCAGATATCTTCGTAGATCTACAATTAGATTGGTTCGATTTATTATTAGGTGGAGAATTCGAAATAAAGACAAAGATACATTCTGTTAAAATCAAGGTTCCTCAAGGTTCTTATGATTCTAAAATGTTAAGAGTCGTTGGAAAAGGAATGCCAATATATAATACAGATGATTATGGTAATTTAATGGTCAAGCTTAGAACTAATAACATACAACTGAGTGAAGATCAAATAAGATACCTAAAAAATATTAAAAATGATAATGGATGATATAGAAGAATATGATGGAAGCCAAATGGGTTTTATGAAAGATTTACAAGAATCTTCTAAAGAAACGATGATGGAAATGATATACAATGCAATTGTTAACAAACGACACGGTGCACTTAATCATGAGGCTTCTAATTCTACAAAAATAGAGGGACTAACTAATATTTTAAACTTTTTTAAAGAAAGAGAAGAATATGAGAAGTGCCATGAAATTAAGAAAATAATAAACGAATATGATAATAATCAAAGTAGATAATAATATAGAAAGAGCTCTTAAACAATTAAAATATAAAGTCAGAAGTACTAAACAAACTCAAGAATTAAGAGATAGAAAAGAGTTTGAAAAACCATCAATAACTAAAAGAAAACAAAATACCAAAGCTAAATTCATTCAATCAATTAGAGACCAAGAAAACAAATGGTAGTATAATGATATGATATTTTTTTTACTCCGGTTGTCTTAACCTGAAGCGACATTAAATATATACATTATACAAAATACGAAACACGTATTAAAAATAAGAATTTGAAAATGAATGATAATATAGGAGATGACCGAGATTCTCTTATGAGGTCTAGCTATTATATAATCACAAGAAATTTTACAAAGACCGTAAACAGATTTGTAGTTTTTCGAGATGGTTTAAACATAATCGATATTCCACATGGAGTCGGACAGAGAAGTAAATTTATAGATGTATTAATGAAATACTTTATAGAGATCGAAGAATATGAAAAATGCGATGCTCTTTCTAAGCTTAAAGAACTTGTCATTATGGCAGGTGACTAAATAAAACATATAATAAATGGATAAAGGTAATAGTTCAAGAATGCCAGCTGGCAAAAGAAATATTAATATTAAACCTGAAAATATAAAAGCCCAATTAAGGCAAACTCAAAATAAATACGTAAACACAATATTAGAAAATCAAATCACATTTTGTCAAGGACCTGCGGGTACTTCTAAAACTTTTACGGCATGTTACACTGCTTTAAAACTATTAGCCAACAAAGAAATTTCTCAAATTGTTTTATGTAAACCAATACAAGAATCTGGTGAAAAACTAGGATTCTTACCTGGAGATATAAAAGAAAAGACTGATCCATATATGCAGTCTTATGTATCGAACCTTAAAAAAATTATAGGAGATCAGGTAACTGAAGCCCTAGTCGAAAACGAAATAATATTATTTAAGCCTCTTGCGTTTATGAGAGGAGATACATTTGATAAGTCATTAATGATACTCGATGAGGCTCAAAACGCAACATTTAAACAGTTAATGCTATTTGTTACTAGAATGGGTAAAGGATCTAAAGTCATAGTAACTGGAGATGTTAGCCAATATGATATACCAAAAAATAATGTTGGACTTCCTGGATTTATTAAACTAATGGACGGTGTTAAGGGAATTGGACACCATGTATTTGAAAACAAAGATATTGTTAGAGCTAAGATTCTACAAGATGTTGTAAATAAATACGATAAGTGGAAGATCGAAAATCCAGATAAATAAGAAACAAAATTGATTCCATGTGTATAACTAGTATAAAATTAAACACATGGAATCTAAAATTATTTCACTTAAAGGTAGCTTCAATAATGACTCAGATATTATTGAAGTAGGTATTGACGAAGCAGGTAGAGGAGCTCTTGCAGGTCCAGTAACAGTATCAGCATGCATAATGCCGCATGGATTTAGCCATCCTCTTATTAAAGATTCTAAATTACTTAACGAAAAACAGAGAAAAGAGGCTAGAAAAATAGTACTTGATAACGCACTAGCATATCACGTAGAGCACGTTAGTCCTACTGAAATTGAATCAACAAATATATTAAGAGCAACTCTTAGAGGTATGCATCTGTGTTTGTCGAACCTAAAAGAAACTAACAAACACTTTGATTTTATTTTAGTTGATGGAGATCAATTCCATGGCTTTGATGGAATTCCTTTTAAAACTGTAATTGGTGGAGACAATAAATACACATCAATCGCTGCTGCCAGTATTTTAGCGAAAACAAGTAGAGATGCTATGATGAAAGAATTAGACGAAGAAACCTACGGATATGGTTGGAATTCGAATAAAGGATACGGAACTAAACAACATATTAATGCTATTAAAGAATTAGGCCCTACTGAAAATCACAGAGAAAGTTTTATCTCTCATTTATTAACAGAAACAGGATCTTTATTCTAATGAGAGGACTTTTAGCAGGCGTTTTATTATTTGCGCTAGGGCAATCTATGATATGGATTCAAACTAACGGACAATTTGTCTGGCCATGGTTTAAAAAGAATCCATTAACCATTTCGATAATTGGTGGTACTGTAATTAGTTATATGTTTATACTTGCAACCAGATTTATAGCAGAATATTACGACGGTCAAATATGGCCTGGCAGATTTATTGGATTTACTTGTGGAATCATAACGTTCACTGCTCTTACGTATTATTTATTAGATGAAGGAATTACAGCAAAAACCGCAGTATGTCTAATATTAGCGTGTTGTATCATAGGAATACAATTATTTTGGAAATAACTTGACTGCCAGTCGAGTGCCAGGGACTTCGGTCCCTTTTTTTATGTAAACTTTTTTAAAAATAATTCACTCCAGATTTTTTTATGTCGTTTATTTTGTTTATATTTATACTATAATTAAAAAACAACAACATGTCAAAATTAACAAAAAGAACAAGAGAAGATGGATTTGTAAGTGGAACCTCATTTAAAGGATATTTACACAACACTAGATATAGTGATTTGGTAGAGGCTTTTGGAGAACCTACATGGGGCCCTGATGATTGTGGCGATGGTAAGGTTCATTTTGAATGGAACTTCGATTTCGATGGAGAAGTATTCACTCTATATGACTGGAAAACATATGACATTGAATACACAATTAATGAATTAACAACATGGAACATTGGTGGTAAATCCTATTACGGAGAATTTTCAGATCATATCGAAGAAATTCTTAATGATAAAAAAGTTTTTGTAAAATAAATTGGTCCAGATTTTTTTATGTCGTTTATTTTTATTATATTTAACTATAATTAAAAAACAAACATTATGTCAAATTTAAAACACCCAAACGGATACCTTCCAAAGATCGCTTATCATATTGCTAGCGATAATCAAGAATCAATAGCTCATTTTTTCGAGTGTCAAGTAAAGACATACGGTCCTATTACTGCCGAAGATATGTCATTCATTGCTAACGAATCTGCAAGAATTCAAAGAATGTGGAGACAAGAAGAATCTGAATTTAACTCACATCTTAGCATTCAATCATATAACCTTTAAAAATTAATATCATGACAGAACCAACATTTAAATTAAGCCAATTAGTAGACATTGAAGTAGAAGGAATCGATACTTCAGACTTCCCAGATTTCTGTGACGCATTTATTAGCAGTGCAGCTGTAGAAACGTGGGATGGACAATATAGAGAACTCACAGAAGAAGAACTAGACTGGCTCAACGATGAGTGTCCAGATTTCGTATACGAAGAAGTATACAAGACAATATACTAATTGTTAATAACTTTTCAAAATAAATCACATCAGATTTTTTTATATCAACTAAAATGATTATATTTATACTATAATTAAAAAACAAACAAATGACAAAATTAAACGTAAATTCAGAAAACAGTAAAATGGTCGGAGATTCTCTTTACATTACTATGGTAATGGCACTGAATCTAAAAAAAGAACAAAAAGCGGCAGTTAATTATGCAAGCAAGGTAAAGTTTCCTAAAATTGGAGAACTTGTAAAGTATGAAGGAGAATTCTTAAGATCATAATCTAAAAATATAAAAAATGAAAGTATCAGATATTAAAGCAAATGGTGTCAGCTATTATACACCTGCTAAAAGTTCAATTCCAACTATAGAAACGGCAATTGGTCTATATAAAATGAGATTTACAGAAGACGAGATCTTAGATAAATTCGATCAAACTGACCGATTCTACCCTGGAATGAGATTCAATGATAATCATGCAGTCGCTATAAGAATTGCAGCTGCTATTACTAGAACCGCGATCTCTAAAGCTGGAACAGAAAACGATTTAATACTAGAAGGATATATTAAGGCCTTTGTGGATTCTCTTAGCGGTTCTGAAATGGACATAATTATACTTGATGGTTTGAGTTGTTGTGCAAGTGCAGACCATTGGTATACCTTTGAAAAAGAATGGAGTTGATTTCCTTTGAAGAGAGAATTGATAGAATATCAGAAACAACGCATATCGTTTACATAGAGGATATGACAGTTCATCAGGTTTCATCAGTTGAACAACTAGGAGAGATTGTGTTTGTCAACACAGGAACAGGATTACTATTTCAGGATCTAGATGTGTTCACGTTAGAAGAAGCGTGTGATGCTGAAAGATTTTTAAACAAAATTAAAAAATCACTTATAATAAAATAAAACTATGGCTACAAATTACGGATATTGCTGTATTAACCTAACACTAGAAAAAGAACGTGGAATTAAGATTGGAAGATCCATGATAAAACGTACATTTAAAGCCAAAGGCATCGAATACGCTGGTGAATTAGCGGAAGCTAACCTCACGGACATGATCGAAATTCTTAAATGGAATACACAAAACGGTATTAACTTATACCGAATGTCTTCTAATATGTTTCCATGGATGTCGGAATACGAGCTATCTGATTTACCAAACTTTAAAAAGATTAAACAATTACTAGAAACAGCTGGCAAATTAGCAATGGATAGTGGTCAAAGAATTGGCTTTCATCCGGGTCAGTTTTGTGTTTTACCAAGCCCTAGTCCTAATGTTGTTGAAAACACTATTGATGAACTCGATAAATCAGCTCAAGTACTAGATTTGATGGGTCTTCCTCAAAATCAAACGTATTCTATGAACATACATCTTGGCGGTTCATACGGCGATAAAGAAGCTGCAATGCAAAGATTTGTTACGAACTTTAAAAGATTATCTAAGTCTGCTCAGAATCGACTAGTTCTAGAAAACGACGACAAACCAGCACAGTATTCAGTCTCAGATTTATACGAAATCTACAAACAAATAGGAACACCAATCACATTCGATTACCATCATCACAGATGTTACAATGACCCTATGCCTGAAGAAGATGCACTAAAACTAGCAGCAACTACTTGGCCTTCTGGAATCAGACAACTATGCCATTATTCAAGTGCTAAAAAACTGCACGAAGACGAAACTGCAATTATTCGTGCACACGCTGATTATTTATACGAACGTATTGAAACATACGGAATGGACTTAGATATCGAACTCGAAGTAAAAGCAAAAGAACTTGCACTAATCAAATATCGCAAAGAATATTTAGACGTGGTTTTATCTTAGATATATAACTAATAAATATATAAATAGAGAATGAAGCGTATAAAATTATATGAAGAGTATATTTTAGAAAAGTCTAATAAAGATTATCTAAAAAAAGTTAACTTTCTAATGGGAGGAAAGGATGTATCAGATATTACTGGAACCAAAAGTAGTATCTATGGAGACATAACTGAGAATTGTTTAATTGAGTTATATAATGACTTTTACGCGGAAAAAGATTATGCAAGCGATTTAGAAATAAACACAGAACTACCCTTCATTTATTACGCAGGATCGAGTGGTTTAGATTTTCTAGAGAAGTATGATATAGAAGAGGATGTTATGTATAATCTCCCGGTTGATATGAAAGTTAGTGGTAATAAAACTAAATTTTATAAAATGTTTCAAGATTCTGATTTTATGCCGAATTCTGTTTATAAAAAAGAAGATGCAAAAGATTTAGAATTTCCTGTGATTGCAAAGCCAGACGACGGACATTCAGGAGTTGGTATTGAGATTTTTGATACGTATGAAGACTTAGAAAAAAGTAAAGGTGAATTTGAAAATTATTCAGAAGCCAAAGATCTTGATACTGAATTTAGAGTTTTAATAGTTAAAGACACAATAGCGCTAATTCATGAGAGAGTATCTGCAAGTGAAAATGAAATTAAAGATAAAGAATCTGATGAGAAAACTGAATTTACCTACGTAGATCAGGATATGGACAAATTAGATTTTATAGATAGAATAAATGAGATCTGTAAAGAGATTAGAAAGAAATTAAAACTTGGACTTTGGTCAATTGATTTAATGATAGATAAATCTGGAGACTGTTGGGTTGCTGAAGTTAATTCAGCGTCAGGAATGGCAGCAGATAAGCTTGCTAGAGTTTATGTTGCAGTATACGAGAATTTTTATGGAGAACAATTACCTCAAGAATTTAAAACTTATTTAAACGAGGAGTATATCAGGCCAATTTATAAAATAAATTTAAAAGAAAACGAAGATCAAATTAAAAGATCTAAGGGTAGGGTAAATTATCAAGACGTCATTGATGGAAAACAAACTATAATTAAATGAAACACATAAAACTTTTCGAACAATTCATCAACGAGGCTGAAAAAGCCAAAGGCGATAGAGGTCCACTTAAAGGTAAGGGTGTAGAAACTGGTCTTAAAAATAAATCTAAAGAAAGCGGAGTACCACTACCAATTCTTAGAATTATAATGAGACGTGGAATGGACGCTTGGAATAGTGGACATCATCCGGGAATGACACAAGAAGGATGGGGATACGCAAGAGTAAATTCATTTTTAGAAAAAGGAAAAGGAACTTGGGGAGGAGCTGATTCTGATGTCGCAAAAGAAGTCAGAGACGGTGGTCATGATAAGAAACTCCCATATAAATTTGAAGACTAATGAAATTTGTAAAAACATTTGAAAATTGGAGTAACGTATCTCCAGAATTAAAGGCACATTTAGAAGAAGATTTAGATTTAACTAATTCTCTTTTTAGATTAGGTAGCGACAAATACACTGAACTATTCGAAGAGGTTAAACAATACTGGGATAAGGGTAATATTATTCTTAAAGGACCAAGTGGATGGATGGCTAAAAACTTAGAAGTAGGTACTGACGCTGTTTATAAACCAAGAGGTGGTAATCAAACTAAAGTTAAACTAGATACACCATCAAGGGGTGGTAAGGCTAAGTTTATAGTATATCGTAACTCAGGTAAAACTGATAAAGAAGGAAACATCATTGCTAAGAAAATTGAATGGGGAGATCCTTCAACTACTGTAAAAAATGATGATCCTGGAAGGGCTGCTAATTTTTGGGCTAGACATGGTTGCGATAAGGCAGCTAAAATGGATCCAATGAAAGCTGGATTCTGGGCATGCTATGGACCTACACTATTTTCAAAACAATTAGGAATAAAATCTGATCAACCATGGTAAAAAAGGATTGTAAATGTGAATCTTGTAAATGTGGTAAAGAATCATTCGATGAAATGATTCAAAACATCGACGATTACACAAAACCCTTTATTGAAACTATTATATCTGAAACTGAGGTTATCAGAGAGTTTACAACAGGGCATCCAGATCATTTATATAAATGGCACGCAGATCCTGAAGACCGAATAGTAGAAGTATTAGAAAACTCAGGTTGGAGGTTTCAATATGACAATGAACTACCAATACAAATGCGACCTAATATAGACATTCAAATACCCAAAGGAACTATCCATAGATTAATACCTGGAAATGGAGATCTTAAAATAAAGATATACAAACAATGAAACATGTTAAACTATTCGATAATTTTATAGAATCAAAGAAAAATAAAGATTCTGTAAACGACGATAAGTCTATAATTCCTAAGGTTAATTATGGAGATAAAGAGGATTCTGATGATGAAGATCATATAGAATTTTTAAAAGATGTTGCGATTAAGAATGCAGTAAAAAATAGCGTAGGTTATTAATGAAAAAAGTAAAACTATTTGAAGAATTTACAGCTAATCATATTGAATGCGATAATTGTGGCTGGAAATGGATGTCACAGGATGGTGGAGATGATTTATATATATGCCATGAATGTGGACATGATAATGAACCAGTACTTGGAGAATCTCTAAATGAAGAAAACTATCAAAGTCCTTACATTAAAAATGAGAAAGTAACTGACCAAGTGTATCATGTTGCTGGAGAACCTATCAAGGCTCTTAATAATAGACCAATGTGGTTTGCATTAGAACAGGAACATTCAGACGATGGATGGTACGCTAATATGATAGAGAACGGAGGAGCCTATCAATATTCTGCGAAGATTAGTGGAAAGATTTGCGATGTCTTTGAGGATAGAATCCAAAAGTTATTTCAAGATAACGGATTAGACACTCAAGAATGGGAGACTGAAATTGTAGGTAATCCTTCTGCAGATCAAGTAATGAAACTTGAAGGAACTAAGCTCTTAATTAAGAACGGATTTGTAGGTGCTGTATATGTCGATTATGACCCTAGAGACTTTCAACAAGATTTAGACGCGCTCATAATTTTTAATGCTAAAAAGAGCGTTAAGGGTTGGAAGCTGGTTAAATCAAATTAATTTAATAGATATATAATTAAAATATAATAAAATAATATAAATCATGGCAAAATTAAAATCATTTGAACAGTATGTTGCAGAGATGGACAGATCTGAAGAAATCGAAGACGGCATCGTACAAGCTGGAGAACCAGAAGGAAAAGATGTTGAAGAAGTAGAGGACGAGGCTGAAGAAGTTCAAGCAAACGAATCATCATTAAACGAAGAAGAATCTGAAGAAGCTAACGAAGAAGAATCAATTCCGGTTTCTGAAATGCTAGAAAACTGTTACGCAGGAGTTAAAGAAGAAGCAGGCGTTTGGGAATCAGATGCACATGACGATCATACAATAGAAACATATATGATTGAAAACGCTGCACTTGTAGCTACACTTGCTGCAAATACTCTTAAGGAAATGAAGAATGAAAGTTCAAGTGAAGCGTATGAAGCATGTTTAAACCAAATGGTTGAAGCTTACACGAAGAAAATGAGCGAAATGAAAGAATCATCTAACGCACCCGGTGCTGAATTAGAAGATTAATTTTCTAAAAACTAAACTTTTTAAAAAGTCTATATATAATATAACATATATAGACTTTTTTTATGCCTAGAATACCGATAAATATATCATACATGCAAGTAGCATACCAGTTTTCTAAATTGAGTTATGCTGAAAGACGTAAAGTCGGTTGCATCATTGTGAAAGATCATCAAGTAATATCGTTTGGATATAATGGAATGCCTCATGGCTTCGATAACACTTGTGAGATAGATAACACAACAAAACCTGAAGTACTACATGCAGAATCAAACGCAATCATGAAGGTTGCGAAATCTACAATGAGTTGCGAAGGAGCTAAATTATTTACGACAACATGTCCCTGTTTTGGATGTGCAAAGTTAATTATACAAGCAGGTATTTCAAAAGTGTATTACACTGAAGATTATAGAGATATGGGAGGCGTTGAATTACTACAGCGTGCAGGAATTATTGTTGAACAAGTAAACGCATGGAATGAGCATTAATAAAAGATATTTACCAGAAATTGAAGTTTTAAAATCTTCATTAAAAGAAAAAGGGAGTCATGAATTCTATAGAACTTATATTAGAAAAACAGACGCATATATTGGTAGTGTTGAATCTTCTAACTTCATAGATACATTCTGTAAAAAATATTTTAAAAATGAGAATACTGAGTTTACTGAAATCGTTTTGGAAACAATTTCAAAAAAATGAATATAATTATAAAAATAACAACATAATGCCTGACACTAAAACTAAGTTGAAACAATTTCAATGGAAAAAAGGAGATAAATTTGGAAATATAGAGACGGTTGAGTCTGAAGATTCTAAATTTTATTATTTTAAAGGAGGATCTAAAATATTTAAAGAAGCACAACCTGAATTTTTAGAGCCTATTATTGATAATGTAATTCCTTTTCCTAAAACGAGTGATATCAAAACGAAACCAGCTACTAAACCGGTCGAGGTTAAAGCTACTGAAAAAGTAGTAGAAGTATCTGCAATCGAAGAATTGGTCGAGAAGTTATCAAAAAAGAATATTGAGAAATTTGAAACAACGCTAAATTTAAATATACCAAATAAAGACATATATAGCATGTTGGTAAATAGCGCTGATGAAGATCCACAAGAATTAATTAACGTGATAGCAAAAGTTGCAGTCTCGAAAATTGAGATAAATAAACTACAAGAATATTTAACAATAGAAGTAACTAATTTTATAAACAAATACTACAATGAGTAAAGGAACAACACAATCAAGAAGACAAAGAAGAGGACAGTTTAGAGCTGCAGGGTATTTAAAGATAAAAAACATGTATGGTAGATTCTCTTCACAAGGGATCGCATGGTATGCTAAAATGGCAGCTGACGGAAAATTAGCGCATGAGGCACATACTGACAGGGTTCAAGAAAATATCGAACATCAATTACAAATTAAATTAGATTCAGCAAAAGAAACATGGTCAAATATTGGCTATAATGCTGAAGAAATCAAAAAATTAGAGGAGGCGTTTGCGATTGACTCTATAAAAAATAAAGAATCTTACAGAGAAGATAAAAAAGAAGCTAAAAAATTAAGAAAAGAGGCTCAATTATCTTTACAACAAAGATTAAATGCAGACGGTTAAAATAACGCTAGCAGATAACGGAGTTATTAAGACGGTAGTTGATGATAATATTAATGCTGCTGGCGAATCATTTGAGTCGACCAACGTTTATGAGTTCGATACAAATGAAGACAAAATAAAATTTATTGAAGAATTATGTATGGATATTGGTTTATCCTTTGGTAATTCTAAAAGTAAAAATCAAATACAAGTTTCATTAGGATGGGGTACGCATTACAAACCAAATCCAAAAGAGGCTTTAGAAAAAATAAGCAATCTTCAGGTTCAATTAGATATGTTGAAGAGTGTGCTATAATTTAAATGACTAAACAAATAATAGAATGCGTATGGTGTTCTTCAAAAAGAGATTTTAATAAATTTATTAGAGACGTTGATCGAAAATCAACTAAGATCGTAGATCACGTTTCTATTAAAAATAAGCTCATGAAGGCAGATCCTTATTCAGAAGATCCTAGCGATTCTGTTGTTGGTCTTACAATAATGTCAGATATTAATAGATTCTTCACTCAACAGAATCACGGTAAGCTGATATACTCATTTAAAAATCTAGATAGAGAAACAGTGTCAAACTTTATTTCATATGTTTCTACTGTTTCAGAAGAAGATACCAAAATTTCTTTAGTTATTATTGACAGGGAGGATTACCCACAAGACGGCGTTCTCAGTCAATTCGAGAGTGTTAAGTTTATAAAAAATGATTAGACATAAATTATTTTCAAAGGGTGATCATATACATACCTTAATAACTAATTCTAAATTCCCAAACGTATTAATACCGGTAAGAGCATTTATTCATGATGTTGAATTTAATGACAAAATGCCAAGATATCAAATTAGAATTACTAGATTTTATGATGACTTAGACTTTTTAAAAAGGTATATGTTTGGCATGAAATACGATAAATCTTTCAGTGGTGGATATACTAAATTTAATTTATCAAGAAAAAGATTTAAAACGCGTAAGGAATTAGAGGATCAAATTAATTCTAAATGGGATTCGTATTTATTAGTAGTTGATTCAGTAATGTGCGCTAGGACATACGATGAAATAAATACGTTATATAACAACATACAAGATTTCTTAATAGAGAAGAAGTTTAAAGAACTATTCGAACTATCTAATAGATCAACGTATTCTAAGGGTAAGTATTTCTATAAGAGTCGGGGTGTTTTTGAGGCACATCTTAAAAAATTCTTAGGGGATAGATTAGACGGAAACTCTGAATATTTTAACAAATTATTATTTAAACCAAAGTCCGTAGAGCTAGACGATTTAGAATAACTAGATAATGTGGATATATATAAAAAATAAATATATCTACTATATATGGGATTCAAAAGTTTTTCAAACGATCTTGGTAAGGGCAGCATAAAAGCCACCAAGGATGCATTAGGTATTTCTTACGATCCGGAGCCAATCAGCCAAGAAGAGCAAGATTTAAACGATAGCATTAAAAAAGACTCAGGTGTCGATTGGACACTAGTTGATCTTGAAAATCCAGATGGCGTTGTCAATTCTTTTGTACGATCTAATATCAAGAACATTATTAAGGGTAGTGCAGTTCTAGAACCAAACTCACCTGAAGGAAAAATCTACTCAAAACCTCTTACATTTGCTGAAGCGAGCGATACTAAAGGAACTTACTATTCAAAGGATGTTGACTCTATGAAATACACTTCCACTGCTGCAGGAGGAACAGCTAAGAAAGGACACAATAAAGACGGTACGACAAAAGGTGCTGAAATTAATGAAGGAGCGAAACCATATTCTATTTTTAATAGATTTTCGTTAGCTAATTATAGAGGTAATCCATTAACTGGAGACGCTGAAGGAAGTAATTCAGCTAGTGGAAAATATCATAAAATAGATCAAGGAGAATTAGCAAATCCAACAGCTACTAAAATTATTGAAGTAACGAGTGCAGTCAGCGAAAACTATGGATATCTATATGATTACTCTGATTTTGCATTGGTAAAATACTATGGTAGAATACCAAACAACCAAATGATTACTCTTAGGAGATTTGCATTTCCAGTAACTGACGATATAATTACACCTAAGGTATTAGGAGAAAATGGAGCTATGATAGACAATAAGCACCCTGATATCGCAAGAGCAATTACATATCTTGGAGAGGCTCCTGGAAATAAAATAGAGGATATTCTTAAGTTTAGCCATGGATATAAATGGAAGGCTTCAGAGGCCGATGTACAGACGCTGCAAAGTAAGAGAGGACAGAGTGGTGGTAAACTTGGAGGGCTTGTAAACGGTAGTACGTTTCTTTCAGCCGCTTCAAATGCAAGTGCTGGTAAAGATGCAGTTGCTTCAAGTTCACAAGAAGCAAATTCAGGATATGATGCATTTAAAGACACGTATCCTAACCATGTATTTGGGCCACTTAACGTTATTAAAGATACTTTAGTTAGAGAAAAAGGACTTACGTTTGAACAGGAATTTACTCTTAAATTTACATATGAACTAAGGAGTTTTGGTGGAGTTAATCCTAAGATTATGATGCTCGATCAACTTGCAAACATATTAGCACTAACTTCTAATACTGCACCCTTTTGGGGAGGAGCAGTTCGATATACTGGTGGAGGAGGAGCAGCAAGACCTTTAGGAGATCTTAAAAAACTACGAAGTGGAGATTACGCTGGATTTATGGGATCTATAATGAAAGACATGGGTAAAATGTTTAGTAGTGTTGGAGAAGGATTAAAAAACTTAACACAAGGTAAAGATTCAAAACTTTTAAATAACTTAGTAGGTGGTGGTTTAATGAAAATGTTTAATACACCACAGGGTGGTCAAGCTGTAAACGCATTACTTACTGGAGATCCTACCGGACAATGGCATGTTACTGTAGGGAATCCACTTAACCCTATCATAGTTGTTGGTAATCTTGCATGCCAAAGTACTGATATATTATTTGAAGGAGGTACTGGTGTTCAAGATTTTCCAGAAAGAATGGTAGTTACTATTAAACTAAAACCTGGTAGACCTAGAGATAGAGCAGAGATAGAATCGATGTTTAATGCCGGTCGTGGTAGATTTTACTTAACACCAAATGATGGCGTTGATATCAACGAAACATCTGATACTAGTGCTTATGGTAATAAAGATAGAAAGGGAAATAAAGCATATGTTAACAAATTTAGAAAAATAGCAACAGGATAATGAAGAGTCTATTCGAAAAACCAATACTTGATGGTAAAGTCAGAATGACTCAGCCCACACTAATATTTGTCCCGAATCTACAGATAATAGATGAACATATTGTCAATGCTGATGAAGTATGTAGAATTGATCTAATATCTTTAGAATACTACAAAGATGCTTCATACGTTGATTATATACTTAAATATAATGGCATATCTAACCCGTTTTCTATCGCAGAAGGAGACGTATTATTAATACCTACTAATGAGTTTGCTACTACTAGATTTATTCCGTTTAAAACAATAAATAATGACGAGAACAAATTATCTATTAGAGATCAATTCATTAGTACAAAAAGACTTAGCGTGAAAGACGCCAAGCGAGTTGAATATTTAAAAAGAAAGGCTGCGCTTAAAGTTAATGGGTCTAAAGATCCTCTACCTCCAAATATCAAAGGAATAGGAGATGCAGCTAATATTAAGATTGGTAACGGTAAAATTATTATATAATTAGATGGCAGCATTAGACAATCATATTTTAACAATACTTGAGCCAACGATAAAATTAGATGAAGTTCAATTTCCATCTTATGGTGAAGGTGAAGGTAATGAAAAGGCGGATACTAGTAAAGACTACCTGGTTCTAGTTACGGTTAACAATTACACTTTTTCAGACGAAAATATTAAATCAATGTCATTGAATGTTAGCGGTAAAATACCCTCTCTACAATTAGTATTAGAAGATAGCCAAGGTTTATTTAAAGCAGATACTTATCCTAGAGATGGTGATGTTGTAAATATTAGAATTGGTGCTAGGCAAAAAGAAACATACAAGGATATCAGAATTGATTTTGATATTATTGAGGTTACTTCACCAAAGGCAAACCCACAAAACCCTGATAGTACTGCGGGCGCAAAATATACATTTACTGGAAGGATGAAAATTCCAGGAATTTATGCTGATATATCTAAGTCTTATGGAAAAGGTAGTTCATTAGATCATATCGAATCAATTGCAACAGATCTTAAATTAGGATTAGCAACAAATATAGATTCTTCTGACGATGAGATGAATTTATTTATAGCATATGATTCAATTGATGACGTTTTAGGAGATCTTGTAAAACACTCATATGTTGATGACGATTCGTTTCAAACTTATTCAATAGATCCCTTCTACTATATTAACTTTGTTAATATGAATTTACTAATGGAATCTGAAGAAACGTTCGAGGATGCACTTGCTGCACTTGACGTAACTATGACTGATCAACAAACTAGTGTAGATGCTGATGAATCAAATAACATGAAAGCACCATTAATATTATCGACTCACAATAGATATACAGGAACCAGTAATCATATCACTAAATTCGCTTTAACAAATAATGCTGGATCTAATATTGAAAAGAATGGTTACAAGCAAACTTTAAAATTTTATGAAAATGATTCTGAAGAAGGGCTAGTTAGTTTTGATATTGAACCAGTTACTAGTAAGAAGATGAAGGATATTGAAGAGCCTATGAAGGGTAGGAGAGATGAGGACAGATATAAACATGAGGTAAAAACTAAATGGATGGGCAGAAAAAATGCAGATCCAGAAACTTCTAATATACATTTAAACTATGAATTTGCAGCAATTCACAACGCACAAAATCTAGATGAGCTTGGTAAAATGACTCTTGAATTAGAGCTATCAACATATAATCCAGCGATACATAGATATCAAAAGATTCCAATTATAATTTTTAAAGAAAGCCCTGAAGAAATAGGAGCTGATAAAGTTATTAAAGATAAAAAGAAAGAACAGGGATTCGACGTTGACACAGATACTGGTGAAGAGGATATCCCACAAGCGGGTACTGTAGTTGCCGATGAGTTTTTAAGTGGTTACTACGTCGTTGGTGGTATTGAATACATATATAAAGCAGGTTTCCCTGCAGTTGCTCAAAAACTTACTTTACTAAGAAGAGAGTGGCCAAGTAGAATCAATAATATAAATGAAGACACAGTGTCATCGTAAAATAACAATATATAGAATATGTCAGATTTTAAGAGCATAAAAGACTTTAAAAAAGGTTCGTTAACGAGTTATCCATATCAGGATCCAACTTACTTGTCGTTTGTCATATTATTTGACTTTTTTGATGCTGAAAATTCACCACTACTTTCAAAGACTACTGAAAACTATCTTAAGAAATTAGCAGATGGAAATGAATATTATGCTGAAAAACTAGAGGCTTTAATTAATTTTAAACAAGCACTTGCTACTATAAATAATGCAATGCCATGGTATTGGCAATCTTTAGAAGGTCTTGAAAGACTTCAGAAATATGATCCAACCAAAAATTATTGGGGAGGAGACGACGCTAAATTAGTAATAAAGACATTAGAGTCAATAAACCTTACGGCTTCTGGTTTAATGCACCTTTATAAAAAAGCAGTGTTTGATGATCAAAAATGGCATTGGGTAGTACCTGCAAACTTACGTAAATTTAGAATGTGGGTATATGTTACTGAAATTAGGACTATAAAAAACATGAATAAGCCTAAAATCGGTGGTATAAACAAAAATGCACTTACAGGTTTTCCAGATAATTTTAAACCATCTATTGGTATTGAAAACGGTAATGAGGAAATATCTGGTCAGAGTGGTCGACCTTTCTTCATGTTTGGTCTGACTTACTGTGAATTTGATACGATGAGCGGAGGAGAATTCCTATCAAGTCTTTCAAAGAATCCTTCAGAACCAGCTGCTGGTGAATTAGCAATCACATATGAAAATGTCGACAAAATTCAAGCGAGAGTATTAAATGGAATTGTTAGTTCTAGTTATAATGGAGATGTTTTATCTCCAGCACCAGATTCTGAAAACGAAAGTTTTGATAACTTACAGGATTATCTAACAGATAAAGTTACTGATAGAATTGGTGGAGCAGTTGCTAGCGCTAAGGATGATTTAAATAGACTTGTGCAAGATAAAAAGAACGAAATCGTACAGAAGGTAAGAGATAACACAGTCAATAGAATTCCTACATTCGAGAATATATTTCAAAATGCATTGAGAAGCGCAGATAACGCAACCGATATTAATAAACAAACTAGAGATGTTGGTGCTGCGATTGTAGCTAATGTAAATGACGAAACTATTCCAACTGGAAATGCTAGAGCGGCATTAGACGCAGCAGCAGAAAGAGCGCTTGGAAACGTAAACGATTAATAAAAATTAAAATGGCTAAAGGAAGAGACGATATTAAAGGCACTCATTGGATCGGAGAGGTTGTAGATAATGCAGATCCTTCTAATCTAGGAAGATGTCGAGTTAAAGTATTTGGGAAGTTTGACGATTTACCAGATGAATCTATTCCATGGGCAACTCCAATGAATCGTGATTTTGTAGGAATGCATCATACTCCAAATATTGGAACTGTAGTTGCAGTCAGATTTGACAACGGTAACATCTATCATCCAGAGTATTGGTTTCAAATAGATCAAAATAAAGATTTAAAGGCAGATATCTTAGACACTTCTGGCGCTCCACAAGATGTTGTTAGTTTAGTATATGATTCTACAAGAAACGTAAGAATATACCACTCAGATAAAGATGGCTTAGTTATAACAAGAGGAACTGGAGCAAAAGAGAGGCCAATAATCCAATTAGATGAGGCTGGGATAATTAAAATATCTTCAGATGATAAAATATTTCTTGATGCTGGAAATGTGTATCTATCAAACACTGGTGAAGCGACGGAGGATATTAGTGAACCGACAGTTAGAGGAAAATCATTAGAAGCTTTTTTAGATATTTTTAAAGATCTATATAATAGCCACATCCATCCGACACCAACAGGTCCTAGTGGAAAGCCAATTATTCCATGGAATCCAGTGCATCCACCATATCAGCAAGAAAATAAATAGAATATATAATCCTATAAACTAAAGGAATTATGCCGGCAAATTGGCCTACATTTATTAATAACGTATCTAACAAACTATCAAGCGGAACACTCGAAGGTCCTATTGAGATGGGGAAATTCGTGGCTAGTGAATATTTCAACGCGGTTAAATCATCACAAACTTTATTTGGAAACATTCATAAATCCGGACAATTGCTTATTTTACAAGGAAATGATCCTGGTGTTGAGAGATTAACTCCAATAACTGCATATCCTCCTCCAATCGGAAACCCAGACCCAAACGACAGACCAGATTATCCAACAGAAATAATTACACCTGGATTTGGATCAGGTCCAGTTGCTGGATTTACAAAGGCATTTTCCGAACTACACGCATCTCTTGAAGGAACTGATCCAGTGGTCCATGAACCAGTATCAAACCCAACGGTAGAAGAAAAGTTTACAATGGAAGAATATTCTGATTTCGAAGAAGGATATCCTGTAATCGAACCATTTAACCACACATGCGAACTAGAAGCATGGATCGAAGAAAACAAGGCTGACTTAGATGATTTTAAATTCTATGAATATTTTAAAAAGAACGATTTACCAGATGTTTTATCATCAAGTGCTGTCGTATTAGACAAGGATATTAAATTAGCTGACAACATATTTGTATCTTCTCTATTAAATAGCGGAAATACAGGTTTCCAAGGAGCTAGTAATCAATCTAATATAGTCGATAGAAAAATAACTTTTAAAGGTACCGAAGGAGGAGCTCCATATACTTTTAAATATTCAATTGATGGTGTTGTTCAACCTGAACTTAAAACAACATTAGCTACAGGTTTCCAAGGAGCTACAGGGTTTCAAGGAGCTACAGGGTTTCAAGGAGCTAAATATAATGACTCAATATCTATATCACTACCAAAATATATTAAAGGAGACCCAATAACTTCTAATTATGAATTAATTAGTGTAACGGGTGCAAACGGAGTCGAGGGTGTAGTTAGTCAGGTTGTTAATGTAATTATAGATACTGATTATACAAATGAAGGTTTATTTGGTAATGGCGTAGTGTTTAATGAAAGTGGAGAGGTTCAAGCAATTGGAACTTTCGGAGGAGATACAACAACTCTTGAATCTACAGTTGAGCCAACGGAATTAGTTTGTAAAATACCTGAAATGGTAGAAGAGCAAAGAATAGCGGAGATAGCAAAAAGAATATGGTATGAGTTTGACGGATCCTATGCATACTGGGATTTTATTGAAAGTCTAGATAAACATAATACGTATATAGGTCCGATGGCTAAAAAGGTAAAGAAAGTCTTAGAAGCAATGTTATTTGATAATAATTTTTATAATATACTAAACGAACTAAATACCGAATACGCAGATAAATTTAAACCAGTTAGAGGAACAAACGCACAGCGATATCTTGCTAAAAAATTTAATAGTAATTTAGAAGAATATATTGCTGCTGAAAATATTAGAATCTATGATAAGCGCGAAAAGGATTTAATAGCTCGAGTAAAATTAGAAAACCCTTTAAACAAATGTGTTTTTCAAGAAACCCACGAAATGAATAAAAATTCAATTCCAAACTGGCTTGTTGAGAAATATCTAGTAACATTTACTTATATAAATTCAGTAGATAAAGATTATTCATGGTTAGCGGATTCAGAAGAATCTGTAAGGCAAAGTCTTATATATTCAACTCTAAGCGCTAGATTACTTGATAAAAAGGAAGCTTATGAGGCTGAAATAGAAAGGTTTGCTGATCTCAAAAGAAAATGGATGCAGAGCATTATTGATGCGGAGATAGCAAAAGCAGAAGCAGAAGAAGCAAGTGAAGACAGTTTCGTAGATCCTTATGTTATTATGGCTGAAGCAACTATTAATTATTGGAAATCAACGATTGCTCAGCCATTCTTAAAATCACCACCAATTCCTTTATGTAATATTCCAGTCCCTGGTACTTACATACCTATATATTATGGAAGCAAAACAAAATTAGCAAATGATCTTAGAAAGGCATGGAATTCTGGAAAATCATTTAAAAAACCAGGTACCATAAATATAGCCACAAGAACAGTAGCAACTGCGGTAGCAAAAGCACACGCTAAACACTTAGCACAATTAAAATTTATATATGTTGGTCAATTAACAGTAGGAGCGGTAACAATCCCGATGATAGGTATTTCACCGACTTCTTTCTAAATTAAAACGATATATAACTAGAATTTAATATTTATTTTTAACTTTTTAAACAAACAAAAATGTCAACAGACAAAAAACAAAAAAAACCAAGAATCGGAGAATTAACTAAGAAATTAGCGCAAGAAGCACCGGTAAAAGAAGCTGAAGTTCTAGGAACTGAAGCAAAAATCGAAGAAACCATTAATGATGGTAGGGAATGGCATAATGAAGCTGGAGAATTCGATTGGGATGCATTTGAATCAACATGCCCATCTCGAACAAGAAAACCAAACCCACACATTAAAACACGTAACGGTGAAAAGGTGTATTCTAGAGAATCGTATGCTCAAGAGCTATATGATTTAATGGATGAACACTATACTTCTAAAGGAGATTCTATTAGATTTAAAATTAATATTGGAGAAACTTTAGAAGGTTCTGTAATTGGAGTCGACACTAAATGGTGTTCAATCGACGTAGGATATAGAGAATCAGTTTATGTTGATATGTCTAAGGAATCTGAGATATCAAAATCTAAATTAGTCCCTGGAGCTCCAATATCTGTACAAATTACTGGTGATCAAAGATCAAATCCAAGAGGATTTATATTAGGATCAGTTGAAGCTGGAATTAAGGCTGCTACTACTAGAGAAATATTATCGTCTATCGAAGAAGGAACTACAGCATATGTTGGTACTGTAGTTAGTATGATTCAAAATGGTGGATACATTGTTAGTATCCAAGGAGTAGAGTGCTTCATGCCAGGTTCATTAGCTGGAATTAACAAATTAGTAGATTTTGAATCTATTATCGATACTGATTTATATGTAGTTCCGATGAGTTATTCTCCAGAAAAAGGAACAATTGTAGTTTCACATAGAAAATACTTACAAGCTATGATTCCTACAAGAATCGAAGAAATTTCTAATGATCTTAGCGTTGTGAGAACTGGTAATGTAACAGGATCTGCAAAATACGGTGTATTCGTTGAATTCGATGGTTGTTTAACTGGAATGATTCACGTTAACGATTTAGATATTGAAACTTTAAAGAAACATAAATCTAGAGAAATTAATCCAGGAGATCCAATTGAGTTTAAAGTAAAAGAAGTAATCAGCAACACTAAGATTACATTGACCCAAGTTGAACAGCAAGTCGTTGTAGACCCTTGGAAGTTAATTGCTGAAAAATATACATCATTCCCAGTTGAGGTATCTGGCGTTGTTAAATCAACTAAAGATTATGGTGTATTTTTAGATGTTGGTGAAGGAGTTGTTGGATTATTACATGTTTCTGAATTACCAGAAGATTTTGATAAAGAGACAATTAAAAAGAACGACACGATAACAGTACAAATTACAAGAATTGAAGTTGAAACAAGAAAGGTTTTCTTAAAACTGTAATTGTTAATAACTTTTTAGAATAATTAAGCCGAGATTTTTTAGTCTCGGCTTTTTTGTTTATATTTAATAGTTATTTAATGAAGATATATAATCTAATCAAGTTTAATAATATATCGATAAATGAATAATCTAAACGATTCAAAAATATTAGGAAATGCTTTAGTTGGTGTTGAGTTTGAATTCTATTCAAATTTAAGTATTGAAGACACTGCTAAAGAAATTGGAACTCTTCTAGGAAAGAAGATTCAAGTAGAGGACAAGGCGCACAGTGAATTTGAGCCAACTGCTGATCATTTTAAATTAGAACCAGATATGAGCGGTGGCGCCAAGCTAATGGAACTTGTTACTGGCCCTATGCCTTATTATGATGGAAGACTAATGATTATTAAAGTTAATCAGTGGATCGATGAAAATGGGTATACTAATGATCGTACTGCAATTCATTTAAATTTATCATTTGATAAAAATAAAATAGAAGATAAGAATAGAATTTCTAAAATGAATTCTCTTAAGTTTATTTTAGATTTTGATGAGGCTCAAGTTTTTAAGTTTTTTCCTCAAAGAGAAAATTCAGCATACGCGAAATCAATTAAATTTGTTATACCAAAGGATGATGTTTCATTTTTTGATGGAAAATACATTAATCAACAAAACTTTATCTATCCAGATTCAAAATACTACGGAATCAACTTTGAGAAGAGACATAAAAATTATCTTGAATTTAGATATGTAGGTGGAAAAGATTGGCAAAAGAAAACTTCAATAATATTACACTTAATTGATAGATTCTTAGTACAATTATGGAATTCTACAGAATCTACGCAATTCTCTCAATTAAACGCCATTGAATTAAAAAGAATTATCTCTAAAAATCAAAAAATAATTGATGCAAGAAGAGACTGGAGTAGCATATCAAAAAACTTTAAAGACTCTAGTTTAACTGTTGATTTAAGTGATGACCCGAAAATAGTTTCTTTATACTGGACTAACATAAAAGATCGTGTTGTTAAATTGTTCACACATGGTGGTTTTTCGAAAGGACATATTAATTATGATTCTGATTCTGGGAAAGTACAAGTACAAAACGGTAGATTCGAGTATTGCGTCGATTTAGAAGGTTATGAATTTGTAAATTGCTTTTTAAGAGGGGAATTAAGATACTGCGATTTTTTCTCATGTCAAGTTGAAGGATCTGACATTGATTCATGTAATTTTTATGCAGGTTCTCAAATAACCTCTTCAAAACTTAAAAGCTCTTATGTTCATAGAAGTTCAGTTGCAGACGATTGTTATGTTTACGGGGCTGGTGCATTTAAAGGAACTATGAATGGCGGAATATTTAGAGAAGGCGGATATTCTAAAAAAGCTACGGTTTTTAATCAAACTGAAATAATATTATCAACACCAATATAAAAATATAATTTAAAAATGAGTGATATTTACATAGGAAATGCAGGTAACATGCAAGATCCTCAATTCGAAGATGAAACATGCTTTAATACTTTTGTTAATGAGCTTGCTGACGAAATAACAGGATCATGTATGATTCCAATGAATCTTCCTAAAAAAGAAGTTCGAAACATCGTTAAGCGTGCTAAAAAATGGTTCTATAAAAATTATGAATACTCTGTTAGAGAAAACTTTGTAGTTTTACCAATAGAATTGTTTAAAACAGAACATTTTAAAAAATCAAGAAGTTTTACTTTCGAGCCGCCAAGAGACGCAAGTGGAGACACAATAGGCGGTGAAATATATTCGGTATATGGATGTGCTCCAATGGGAGCGAACTGGGGTGGCTCAATGGATATTAACTTTACTCAAGGAGATTTTGCTATTGAAAGAATGATGTTAGGTGGAACTTATGGTGGTTCTAAAACTGGAGCTGCTGCTGAAAATTTACAATACTATGTAATTAATGAGAGTTTCTTTGATTTAGCACGACAAATTATACACAACCCAATATCCTTTCAATATAGCCAATTAACACATGAGTTAAGATTCACTGGAGAAACACCAAATAAAAATGTTGTTCTTGAGGTTTATGAAACTATTCCAGATTGTGCGCTTTATAGTGATGAAGCATTCTTTAGATACTGTGCTGCTAAAATTAAAGTTTCTTTAGGGCAAAAACTTGGAATCTTTGGATTCGTTTTACCTGGAAACGTAACTGTAAATGCAGATCTTATACAAGGTATGGGAGAAAGCGAACTTGAAGCTGTCATCGAAGAGATTAAAACAGACGAAGGAACTGATTGGATGATGCACTCTTAAAAAAATTGAATATATAACAATATGGAATTTTACATAAAGAACATGGAGGATCCTGGGTTTGATGCCTCTTTTATGGAATCTAGTGAGGAAATAGGAATGTTATTAACTCAAATAGAAACATGCATTTTTACAAAAAAAGGAGATGTATTAGGAGACCCTGGATTTGGTGCAAATTTAGAGGACTACGTGTATTCATTTATGTTTAACGATTCAATGTTAAAGAATGTTATAACCGAACAATTTAATAGATACATTCCTTTAAGTAGAAAATATAACACACAAGTTGAGGTTGAGTTTTTAGGCCAAAATGAAAGAAACGTAGTGTTTGTAGATATAACGATAGATAATACATACAAAGTAGAAATCTATATATAAAATAGAATAAATAACAAATGGCAGAATTTAAATTTTTATCAACGGCTAGAATTAGAGCCAGTGAAATGATTGAAGACACACAATCATACATTGCTAGGGTTTATGGCCGAGCTGGCGAATTATTTACGACAGCATCTCCATTTTCCCAAATATTGAGCGTTCTTTCTCAACTAACTGAAATGATATTTTATTATGTTGAAGATTCTACAATTGAGCAAAATATTTTAACAGCACAAAACCCAGAATCAATATATGGTTTATCAAGATTGGCTGGTCATGATTCATTTAGAGGTACCTCCGCTATTGGAGAAATCCAATTAAGATTAAATACTTCTGCTGGAGACGATATTGCTGGAGATGCTCTAAATATACCAGCGAACACAGTTATTAAGTCTGAAAAGAACGGTTTAGAATATGTTTTAAAGACGAATCAAGATCAATTTAGAATTGAGAAAAGTAATTCAAGTTATATAAATATTCCAGTAGTACAGGGTAAAATAGAAAAGCAAGATGTTACCGGAACTGGAGATAGTTTACAATCATTTAATATTATTATCAAAGGAAATACAGATCACCATTCAGTTAGGGTTCTAGTTAATAGTGAATTATGGAGTAAATATGATTCTCTATATGATATGAAAGTAGGAACTAAAGGATATTTAGTTAAGACTGGAATTTCTGGTGGTTTAGATATTTATTTTGGTAATGGATCATTTGGTAGTATCCCAAATGAAGGGGCTACTATTGAAATAGAATACTTAGTAACAGATGGGGCTGCTGGTAATTTAAGTGGTTCAAAAGATTTAAGATTTAAATTTGATACAGAAGGATTCGATTCTGTTGGAGAAACATTCGATTTAAACGAAATGCTGGAGGCAAGTTTTACAATTGCACCGAAAATGGGATCAGATCCTGAAAGTACTGAGCTTACTAAATTATTAGCGCCACTACAATCACATTCTTTTGTTCTAGCAACACCGAATAATTACGAAGCATTTTTATCTAAGTATGGTATGTTTTCATATCTAGATGCTTATAATACAACTGATGATGGTTATATTGACGATGATAATGTGATATATTTATTTATGTTACCAGACACTAAAAGAAAACTAACAAAGAATAATGACTACTTTAATATTCCTGTAGATGAGTTCTTCTTTTCTGAAGACGAAAAGAATGGAATTTTGCAAACTTTAGAAAATAGTGGAAGACAAATGGTAACTACCGAGGTAAAAATTGTAGAACCTAAGGTACAGTATTTTAGAATGGATGTTAAGGTAAGATATTTTGAAGGATTTAATAAACCTGCTCTTTATTCTGAAATTAGAGCTAAAATATCTGAGTACTTAATTAATATAACAAGAAGAGATCGCTTACCAAAATCAGACATTATTGCTCTTTTAGAAGGCATTGAAGGTATTGATTCGGTAAACGTTAAATTTACATCAGAAAAAGAGGAAACAGCGAGAAGACTTGGTTATTATGTTACTGAAACGGTAAATGTTACACCATCTACTCCGGTTCTTGAAGGTATAGGTAATGGGAAACAAAAATATGTTTTCTTTAAAAGAACAGTAACTAAGAATCAGGTTAATTTTGAGCCGAATGCAGCTCTTCCAGAAAATGTAATAAATTTAGATTCATTTGGAGATATACTTCTTGAAAAAGAAGAAGTTGCACTATTTAGAGGAGATTGGATGGATAGAGAAAGCGTAATAATATTAGATGACGCTAAAATGGGAGAACAGGCAGCTCTTTCAATATACTTTGACGAACCTGCTGTTAAGAACACTATTTTCTCTAAAATGCAGGCACAAAATAGAAAAGCACTATAATGGACGTTACTAAAAATTTATTTAAAGTAAGAAAAAAGAGAAACTATGATGTTAGAAAGAATATCTTAGATGATCGAAAGCATGTTGGTAATGATTATAGAGAGAACGTTTTATTAAATTCTCTTTCAAGACATATTCAAAGAAATCCTAATTTAACAGATTTTTTAATAATGATACAGCATGTCGTTGCTGATTTAATCGATAGTGTTTCGTATTTAAAAACATATAAGTCATATACTATTAAAAAGAATGACAAAAAAGTAAGATAACAAATGGCAATTCAAAATTTAAGATTTTTTGATAGTAACTCAAATGACCTAAACCTGATTTATAATCAGGATGATCTTGTTTGGGAGGGCGTTTGTTATTTACCAGAAGTTTCTTCTGGATTATATGAAACTCTTTCAATTCATATACTTGAAAAGGTAGAAGGATCTCTTGGCAACGAGAGAATGGTTACCCCAATTTCAGGATCAACTCAAAAATCAAAATACGTTGCTGAGTTTTTAAACGATTATGAGTTTAGCACTGACATATTTTTATATGGTGCGACGCAAAAGGACGGAGATTTATTTATAGAGATAAATGATACACAAGAGCAATATGTTTTAGATTCTGTTAACTATTATAATGGATTTAATTCTGTATCAGGGCGTATTGTAACAAACAGTAGTGCACCATCTAACGCGTTAACATATAATATAGCTCTAAACAGTGATGTTGAAGGATATCACACAAGAATACTTAGAATTTATGAGCCTCCATATAATGGTGGTGATGTAACTGAGATCGCAAGAATCAGAATATATGGTGAGGTTGAAGGCGAAGACGAAAGATTAAGAGTTCTTTTATCAAACATGGGAATGTTGCTTGAAGAAACTGATTATTTTATTTTTAAAAAATCAGACATTAAAGAGCTTTCAACTGATTGGAAAATATTAAATGAAAAAAGAAAAGAGTTATTACTGCAAGCCTCTCAAATTAAACCATTTATTGGAACTTATAAAGCTCTTTTAAATGCAATTGATTTCTTTGGTTATGATAAAATAACGCTAAAAGAATATTGGCTAAATATAAATGAACAATCTGAAAATTTTGGTAAATTAAAAGCTGTTGCTGTACCAAATCAAGATGTTGTTGGTTTTTTAGCAAACAAGAATAATGGAAATAATCTTCCAAATTCAAACCAAAAGAAAACATCAAGATTTTCTTTAGTATATAGACTAAATGAGGCTGATGGCGGTTTAGATGAATGGGATATCCCAACAGTAAAAGAATCTCTTGATTTTTCTCCAGACGAGGTACTTATAAAATTATATGGTCTTAAGAGAAAGCTACAAAAAGATTATTTACCGCTACAAGCTAAAATTGTAGATATCACAGGAGAAGGGGATTACTTTTCACAATTTAATATGAATGTTTGGAATAACCAACAAGTTATTAAAAACCAAACCGCTGGTGTAGAAGTTGAATTTAAAAGATACCCTGAAGATAGACAATTATTTATTGAAGATTTAAGAAAGGTTGATTATAGATTAACTGGAATAGATCAAACGTTTCCTCTTGATGTTACTGTAAATCCAATAACTGAAACTTCGGTTAATACAGAGGTTATTGATTCTATTAATAATTTCTACACAGAATATTACGATAAAAATTTAAATACGTTTAACACTATTGCAGGAATTCCAGTTGGAGCACCTCTTGTATTAAATGTAGAATCATATAAAGATACTTGGGATGAAGCTGAATTTTCATGGATGGACGCAACAGATACTGGAGACGATCATTTAGAATGGAATAACTGGTGGAAACAAAATATTTATGAAGTCGAATGGATCATATCAGGACCTAATGGATATTTAAAAACATATAGGGGAAGTATTGATACATATTCAAAGCTTGCAATTGTTTTACCATTTGCCGGTGATTATAGTATAGAGTTAGGAATGTATGATTTATTTAATGTTAGAAGTTCTTACAGAAAAACTGACTATATTAATGTAAAAAATAAAAATGTAGAGGTTTACGGTGTTTCTCAAAAATTACTTCCAAAATTAAACTGGAATCAATACAAATATCAGTGGAATCAGGTTGGCTCAGATTGGGATCATTCAACAGAACATTTAGATGAGGTTGATGATATGATTGCTACATATTACTTAACGCTTGATCGAGCAAATTACGTTCACGACGCTGAAGATGTTGGAGGTTTTGAATTCTCAACAGTTAGAAGATTTGCGGATAACTCAAGCCTGACTGGTTTTGGTGAAACTACTGGCCCATACAGATGGAATGAATTAAAACCTCATGTATGGAATGACGGTCAAGATATTGATTGGAATATGACTAGAGTTGGCGGAGATATTAATGCGTCTTTTAAAATTGATATTAGAAATGATCAAGTATATTCTAACGGTCATTTTTTCCAAATTTCACAAATTCATCCAGTAACTAATCAATTAATTACTGATTCTTATATAATACAAGCACCATACCCTGCCAATCAGTCTGATATAACAGCATGGAACAATGTTGCGACTGAATTAAATTCATTAAATCCAATCGATTATCCAGTTATCACTAAATTTAATTTTAATGCAATACTAATAGATAATAATGGAGATGGAATAGTTGATGAATGTTATCATATATTAGCTGTAGGTAAAGAGCCTTCAAGATCATATGAATATGAAACTGTTGGGTTTAATAACCCATTAGGAGGTACTGTAATTGCAGGGTCTGAACAACACCATGAATGTTACAATCCAACGTTCTTTGACGTAGAGTTAATAGATTCTCATAAAGAATTAAGAATGCTAAACCATTTGACACTGTCTTATGATACAACGAACATGCCAGGTATTGTTTCTCAAAAATGGATATTGAAAAATAATACACTAAATATAAAGGATATATATTATAATAATAAGTATCTGACTCATTTGTTTAAAAGCAAGGGTGATTACTCAGTTGAGCTAGAGATTATGGATGTTAATGGAAATACAAATACAACAAATAAAAATATAATTAAAATCATTTAAAATGGCAAACATTACACAAATATTAGGAACAGATAGTCTATCTTCTTCTAGAATTATCCTTAACGATAATTTTTCAGAATTAAACACTGGACTTTCTGCGATCGAGGCATTATTAGATACTAGTAATCAGAATTTAACGCTTACTGGTAAAGTTATTTCCGGAGAATTAGAAGTATTCAATGGTTCTATTAAATTCGCAGTAACACCAAATCAAATTGTTAGCAATGTAGAATCTAAGTATTCTGCTAACGTTGTTTTACAAAAAGGTATTAGTTATGAAGCAAGCAGCTCAGCGGCGTCTGGTGTAACAACGATTCCTGCTGTTAACCAGTATGAAGAATCTACTTATTTTATAGACGCATCGTCGTTCACTGCCCCGATCTCTTTGTTTGGAGCGCTAGAAGGTAGAGAAGTTACGTTTATTGCAAATGGAGGTCCAGTTACTTTTGAAGTAAACGGTGCAAACAGGCCAATCGCTGGATACACTACTGATATTACAGTGCTAGCGGATAGAGCAATTACACTTAGATATTACGGATCTTCATGGTATGTAATTTCTAACAACTCATAATAAAAAACAAAAACCAAATTAAATGGCTACACCATTAATAAGAATCCCTCAGGAACAAGGTGGTACTATGTACGCATTCTCAAGTGCTGCAAGGGACTTGACGAGAGCATACTACAACCCAGATATAAATTTTGAATACTCGAAGTTCGCGCTTCTTGACATTCCAGTTGTTGCTACGCCTTCAAGTGGTGATAATTACATTCAATTTAGTAATTTATATGATGGTCAAACAGCATCGCAATATGACGATGGTACAGGAGCTGGTGTTGCAGATCCTGATGCAAATATACATTTTGCAAATACATTTCAAAATTACGCCTTAAACTTAGAAAACTTTATTTTAAATGATGATGACTTTGATTCAGTTTTATATGCTTCTGACGCTGAAAAAATATTCTTTAAGTGGTTAAACCATATTGGAGGTATTAGATTACAGCAAGGAACTTCGCAAGAAGTTGCTGGTTCATATTCTAGAGCAATCGAGGTCCCAAATAATACTTCGAACATCGGTACTAATTATAGTAGAGTTGTTCAGTATATTGGAAACATAGATGTTTCGAATGATAAAAACTATCAAGGAAATGTTTACAATGAAATATTTGTAAATGTTCCCTCTTCAGTTGGATATACGCCAAATATCCTTTTTAAATCTTCGAACTTTAATACAACAGCTACCGAGTATAATATAACACAGAACGAAATAAACGGTAGAGCAGGTCAAACACATCCAGATCCTAAACTTGATTTAGAAGCTATTGGAGATACCGCAACCGGTAATATCAGTCTTGATACAACGACGGGGTATTCTTATGGTATTGAGTGGAATCCTGAAGTATATGCAAAAATAATAAGCGATGCTAAGCTAAATAATTTCTTAGAATATTCACAAAGAGGTGGAGATTTTAGATTTAACGCGATCTTAGTTTATTATGACGTATATTCAAAATCAAATATTGCAAACAAAGCAACTAACCTATATGGTATTATAATTTTAGATAATTGGAAAAATGATCCAGGAAGTACTGGTTATTATATACCTGAATTAACTAAATATAAACCAAACGAAGTAACTGGGCTAAATGGTAACGCTTTCGCTCTTAAGCTAAACGTTAAATTTAATAGCTCACTTGATAATGTTGGTGTTGAGAATAACATTAATGACTTCTCGACATTTTCTATGGACATATTCCTAGATACTACAACTTCTCTTGAGAATGCTGCTAGATTACTTGTTGAAGCAACAAATGCTTATAATAAAATAGCGGAAAGAGTTGATGAACTAGAAAACTTGTTATTTACATCAAATCAACAAGAGAATATTCTAAACAGAGTAGAATCTTTAGAATCAGACGTAGAATCAGCTTCTTTAAATTATTCAAATTCATCTTCAATATTAGACATGATAACGTCGGTAAATGGAAGAGTTAATCAAATAATCGATGGATCAATCCCTGCTGAAATTCAATATAACACTGATGTTGTTGGTGCTGGGAATGGTACAATTATTGATAAATCAACAAAGGGTAAAATTAAAATTGTAAACTCTAATTATGGGTATTCTTTACCTAAATTATATAATTACGATATAGTGTCTGGGAGTACAGGTACTTTAATAAACGCTTCTAATAAATTTAATCCATCAAACGCTTCGGCTGAAGGTATTATTTTAAGAGTAAAACCATATGAAAATTTATTAATGGTTCACACTGGAACTGGTTCTCTAAACGGTAATATCGATATATACTTAGATGATAGTATTAATCAATGGGAAATTGGACAAACTATTAAGTTTTCTTTTAAAGATGATTTACCAGAATTAGGAACAAAAAAGATTAATATCTACACAGATAAAAATAATGGTTGGATGCTTAAGGCTACAGTCGATACAAATAACCTATTAAGCTTTAAACCTTACTTTGAGCTTATTTGTACTGATAAAGTAGCAAAAACATTTGAACTAGAAATTATAAGATAATATGAGCGCTAGCAATTCAATATCACAATTACTTGAACAATTCTTAGAGTTAAACACTAACTCTCTAGAGACATTCAATAGAATTAATGAGGCAATAACAACAGATAAAGAAACTGTTGTCATTGACTTGTTTAATAATAAATCAGGTCAGATGGAAACTATTCAGATACCTGCATTTGGTTATTTAAAATCTGAAATTGAAAGGCTAAATAAGAATATGGCTTCAATTAGCGGCCTTGATGGGGCTAATGCCAACGTAAGGCTTAAAGATGGTTCATATAGAAAAATACATACGTCGAGACTTAAAGGTCCTTCTAAGTCAATAACTTCACTTGCTGCTCCAACTGAGTTTAGCACGAAATTAAATGAATTTTTTGAAGACTTTTTAAACCCACTACTAACTGTTAATTTAGATGTAAGTGGTCAAATTCCAGTCGAGACAGAAAGAGTTTACATTGAAAGATATATTTTAAATAATGACGATGCTGCTACCGTAGAGTTTTTTGATGATAATTTAAAAGGTGGTAGCGAAATTGTATATTCTAATTTTAAGGATAATATTTCTACTGAAAATCTAAAATATTATTTAGATTCAGAAGTGGTTGATATGCCAATAAGAGATGTTCAATATACAGGTGCATTCGATGTTGTTAAGATAGACAGCACTCAGAGAACAGTAACTATTGACGGCTCAACCCAAACAAAAACTATTAAATTATACACTCTTAATAAATTAAGTTACACAGATTCATCTAAATCACTTAGCGACACGGAAGCTTTAAAAGTTGGTGATTCTTTAATTATTAATTCTGGAAATTATTCAACAAGATATTTAGTTAAATCTATAGACAATTCAACTACTCAAATTGAACTTCAATTACTTGAAGGATTTGAACCAATAAAAATTGGAGTAAATCAACTTGGAATCTATAAAGATTTAGATACGAACATAGAGATTGAAGTTAAAGTTGGATACGACGAAAGACAAATTGTTTTCGTAAAACCAATCGATTCTATCTCAAATGTACCTGCTGAGGATTTCTCTCCAGGAATTGGATTCTTTTCAAACGAGTTAGTTATTGTAGATTCTGAAGGAGACAAAAAGAATCTTGCTGAATATTATAGAGATGAAGTTTCTGATTTTGGACAATTTATTAAATCATTAAAGGTTGATTACATTCCACCAGCTGGTTCAGGTATTATACCAGACAGTCCGGTAATTAATGAATCTAATTTTAAAGTAGTTCAAATAAACAAACACTTAACTAACAACACGACGGTTGCTAAAATTAAGCAATTAAAATCTGATAAAATATCTGTTGAACAGAATCTTAAGCAATTAGATGAGGTTATCAAACAGAAGAAAGCTGTATTAAATACTAAGAAATTTGAATCTTCTACAGAAAGAGACAGTCAAAAAAGTGAATTGTCTTCTTTAATTAATGAAAGAGATTCAGAATCTAAGTTATTTGCATCTATTGTGACTGAAATAAAAGCTGCTGCTGAATCTGTTGATTTAGCTAAAGTCTCTCCTAAATTTAGAGTTCGTGGTTTTTGGTCTATTCCAAACGCTAAAAAACTAGGTGATGGAGTTTCACAAGAAGTAGTACAGTTTAAAATAAGATATAGATACGTTTCTACTTCAGGTAAAACTAGTGAGGTTGAACAAATGAAATTTACAGATGATAATAACCAATCTGAAAAAACTGCGGCATTCTCAAATTGGGTAGAAGTAAATGGTCCAGTAAGAAAAAGAGAATTAAACGATGCTGGAGTATACAAGTGGGTAGTTGAGAGTGAAGAAGATGCACAAGCTGTAAACTTTAACTCTTTGGACATCGCAATCAGTTCTGGTGAAATTGTCGAGATAATGGTTAAGTCATTATCTGAAGCAGGATTTCCTGCAAACCCAGTAACTTCTGATTGGTCTGAAATAACAAGAATAGAATTTCCTGAAGGAGAATTATCAACTGATGCGATTTCTGATATTCTTGGCGTAAACAACTTTGATAATTTAAAAGTTCAAGTAGATCAAGATTTAGAATCAAAAGGAGTATATACTCACGTTAGCGATTCGTTTACAACAAGCGATAAGTATTTTGCACATAGCGCAGCTTCAGTAGCTTCTGGATTTACTACAGAGAGTCTAGCTCCATTAAGTGTTTATGAAAAATTATTAAGCCTTCAGAATGAGGTGCTAAGATTAAGAGGAATCATTGAAAATGAGGTTGGAGAATTAGTAGTTAAAATAATTGATGAAGACGGTAGTGCAACCCCAATTACAAACAATACTAGAGTTAAATTATTTGCTGGATATTATGTTGATGAAGTACCTACAGAAGATTTTAAAGGTAGTATTGTAACAAAGAATTTTAGAATTGATGTTTCGAATACTAAGGCTTCTGATTTAGAATTAATTTCTAGAGTTATTGGAGATACTACCAAAGAGGTATACACATCATCATTTAATAATCCATTTGGAATACCTAAAATAGATGCAAATGGAAATATGACTCTAGCTAATACAAACCCTTTAGATTCTGCCATTATTAATGACGCATATTATACGAACGAAGGTCAATATGATTTAGCACCGATAGTTTATCAAAACATATTATCAAAAAATCAAAATCTTTATTCAAATCCAGGTCCTGAGCAATCGATGCAGTTAAAAGGACAATGGATTTATGCAAGATATAAAAACTTAGCTAACGATGGAAGGCATTATATCTCAACTGATGATGGATCGTATGGCGACATTGATGTTCTTGACGTATCAGGTTATGATATGTACGAATATGGTCTTTCATATAACCACACGGCATTTACATCAGTTCTTGCTAATGGTGGTAAAAATTACACGAATACCACTGATATACCCTTTAGTGCGACAAATGGAGTCGACGATTTTATATGGTCTGGTACATTTTCTAATACTCCAACAGGAGATATTAATATAGATGCAACAAACCTTGGAGGATCTCAATCAAATGTTGTAACATATAATGAATATAGTAACGGTATATTTTTACACAAAGACCATCCATTACTGGAAGGTCGAGGTGCTTCTTATATCGCTAACTTAGGAACCTCTTCACCAGATCATCCAATATTAGATATTCAAAGTAATGGACTTGTAGGAATTCCTAAAACAGCGGTTAGAAGATCTACTGATGCTTATGGAAAAATGCAAACCCCAATACGATTCACAAGAACTATTAATAATGAAGGTAACGCTGGTATTAGATTGACTTCTAACAATTCTTTTCAACCTGAAGATAAGTATCTATTAGGTGGACATTCATGTGGATCTTTCTTATATCTTTCACCTCTCAATGAACAAGATATTGTAGTAGATGCTGTTAATAAATCTGGTAAGAAAATTGTACCTGGTGGTTCAAAAAATTCTATTAGTATCGATTTAGTATTCCAATACAGAATGACTGATTACTATGGGGTTGGAGAAACAGGTACCGGTAGAATTGGAGGAATTGTAAACAATAAATTTACAAACCTAGTTTATTCTAAAATAATAGGTATAGATATCTTTGATAGAGCTGGTAACGAATTTAAGTTCGACGTTGAGGTATATGCTCAATATAAAGCTGGAGGTAAAAACATAAATAACATAACTAAGAGTATGTTAACATCGTATAACTCTAATTCTACAATAACTTCTGGTTTTGCTGGAGGAGGTAGAAGACGCTATTTATCAGAACTGAATGACTTCTCTTTACCGGAGATTGATAATTTCTAAAATTTTATTAGATTAATAAATTGTGATATATAGTGTATAGAACTATATATGCGCAACGAGACTTTAAGCGATTCTAAAGGTGTATGTATATTTCTACAATATATAGAATATAAATATACAAATATAGAATGAGTATTTACAACCCAGGAGATCCAGAATATTTAGGATTCATAGATAGTGATGGTGACGGAATATCTGATATTGGTGGAATTACTTCCCCAATTGAAAATAAGTCATTTGCGCTACTTCGAACAAATCCTAAATTAACCACCAACATCAAGCTTATTGTTGATTCTAACGAGTTGATGTATTTTAGTGCGTTTAAGGCTAATAAGGAGCTTTCAAAAGTAGAATTTCAAAAGTACCCTATTAAATCTTCTGGAAGTTTTTCATCTGACATTGCTAAGTTTTATAAAAACACACCCAATAGTTTAAGATATCAAACTCTTAAAAAATATTCAGATCTTTCAATATATTCTGACTATTCTAATCAATATGAGACTCAATATCAATACGGAGCCACTCAAAACGTAACTAAATTATACGATGAGCAATATAGATTATTTGCTCCAATTTGGCTAGATAAAAAGACACCTACTAAATTTGTTATTTACAGAATAGAGGATGTTGATTATAACGAGGAATACTCTGAAAATGTCGAAGGCCAAAATAAAAGAATATTAGAGCTATTAAACAAGGCTACTATAATTAAAACGTTTGATCTTAGCAAGAGTTCTGAGCTTGGAAAATACATACACTCTCATGTAAATGATCGTAACTTTCCAAATGGAGCTATAACGATGAATTTTAAAGAGGATGAGAAATCATATTTCAATGGAATCGATATTGTAAAAGGTGGTTTTGCGAATAAAGCAGAGGTTTTAGATAACTCATACACCTCGGTTGATTATCCTGAAATAATGAGCAATGAAGTAATTACAAACGGTTTTGCAAGGCATGGTTTAGTTTCAGCTAACATTATGAATCTTGAATTTCTTTTTGACGATTATACTGCTGAAGATTATAAAATATACAGGTACTTTGGGTTGTATTGTGATGCGATAGATGAAGGTTCATTTAGCATTGACAACATTGATTCTAAGGGATTTATATCACCTAATGTTAATTCATATAAAAGTAACTATATAGTTGATCAGACTTCACTTTCTGATATCGACATGATAACGAACGAAGAAGATCTGGCGATGCCAACTCTTAATTACGTAAAAGATAAAAACGGTAAATTTTATCACATAAAAAATGCCGTTAAGAATATAAAAAATCACGATTTACCAGTTTCTATAGATTCTTCTAGTTTATCTGATTTTAAAGGGTTTGCTAAGACTGGAGAAAGATTAACAGCGGTAAATAAAGATTCTGCAACTAAAGGATTTATTAAAATTACGATTAACCAAAATCCAGACAATAATGATAGACTATTTATTGGTGATAGGGGAGAAATAAGTATTGAAAATAATAATTTAGGAAGCTTTACATATATTGCAGATAGTTCATTAGCTGCCGGTACTTTTAATAGTAATAGATTTTCTAGTAATGGTAACTTACAGCAAGTATCAAATGCGATAGCACAGTCTATTAGATCTGAGTCTTTAATTGATTATAAAATACACGTAAAAGATACTTCAATCATTATTGAAGATTTTTTAGATGGTAACAGAAGAAGACATACTGCTTTTGGTATTTTTAAATTAAATAACGTTGATTTTATAACAGTAAATGACGGTGAAAAAGACACTGTTAATTTACCAACTGTGATAACGCAAGACTGGAATATTGTTACACCAATATCTGGTTCTTCTAAACAAAACATGCTGTTTGTTGATTTTAAAGAGATTGGTCAATTACGAATAGGTGAATATATTAAGGATAAGAATTTTGAAAAATTCTCTAAAATTATAGAGATTAATCAAGATCCTTTAGATACAGATTTATGGAGAGTAATACTTGATGGTCCAGTTAAAATATCTGAAGATAGAGTTTTTAACGTGTACCAAGTATATGATACAATTCATGGTAAATTTGCAGCATACGATTTTAAAGATTTTGATTTTGATTTTTATTCTACAAGAAACACAGATACCGGAGATATATTACATCCAACATATATTATTAGTGTTACAGATCCAATTTATCCAGCCATCGATCCATTACTTAATCCTGATCAGACTATAGATACTGTTGCGAATGCGGTTAATCTATTAAATATTGACGCACAGGATTATATCAAGTCTGGTGATTATATAGTACTGTCGAATGGTGAAGAACTTGAGGTAGTAGATGTCTCTATAGCGGATGGAGGTACTTTTATTGAAATAGCTGAACAGCTACCACAACCTGTCAATGGATATTGGGATACCGTTTTTTACGACGGAGGTTTACATGTTTCGAGAACAAACTATGATTCACCAGATTTATACTTTTCATGGTTAACTCCGTTACTAACAGAAGAAAATATAGACGGTGGTTCAACTATTAATAATGAATATGACAGACTAAATGAAAATGAACTAAAAGAAACTTCTTTAAAAAGTAGACTGGTTCCAACCATCTGTAAATTTCACCTAAAGGATGCTTCAAACGCAAAGAACTTCGATTATATTTTAAATGCAAACGAAGCGTTTGGCTCAGACAATATGTCACCAAACATAGAGGTTATTGGTGATCGAAACACAGAGTATCTTAACATGGAGCATTTCCATTTTAACAATACACCATCCTATTATTTAAATAGTCCTGAAATAGATTTAACAAATTACACTAGTACTGATATTAATGGTCTTAATGACTTAACAATAGAAAAATTAAAAGACGTTAATTTTAACTTCTTTAACCATAACTTAATTTTTAATGGATATCAAAATCCATCGATTGAGTGGGTTGATAACAAATTAAAGGTTAATTATTCTAAATTTAACGGTGGAAGTACTCAAAAAGATGCTTCAGCTGTTTTTAGAGGACTCAGATATAATTTTAGAAAAAGAAAAGAGGATGAGAAAGATTCCCCTACTGATTTTACAAATTCGTTTGATGTTAATGGATATAAGTTCGCTACAGTTGTTAATTATAATGATAAGAATGTAGTGGAAAATTCAATATCTTACGACGTTATTAAAAACGAAAGGTTTAAATTTATATGTGTTTATATTAGTGTTAACGTCGTTGATAATGATGTTAAATATCTTGATAGGTATAATGTATACCGTTTAAACGATATTAAATTAAATCAAGAAGTTATCGATACTGCACTACCGTTTGAAATTGATCTTGGTAATTCTACATGGGGTTCCGTAGATGATGATCTTATATTAACAGCCTCTCTATTCTCAATAGCAGACGGCAGTGCAGATTTTGAAAAATACATAACGAAGGACTCGGAAGGTAATTATTCATGGATATTATTTGAAGCGTATGGTGATACCTGGGGTATGAAAGTTTCAAGTGTGATAGATAAAACCAAGGTCGTTGTTAAGGGACATCCTTATCTGTGGAACACTGTAATCAACGGACCTGATATCGCTGTACAGAGATTAGATCAAGCTTTTTCAAGCGCTGGTGCACCATTGACAACGGTATTTAAATACTTTAATTCTGGTAGTAATGAATTTTCTAATATTTTAGAAGAATTAAACGCTTCTAGCTTTGCAGAAAGATTTAATAAATACGGAGACATAGAATACACTACTATTCTTAAAGACGGCTCTGAGATTAAAGACGAATTTGTTCTTAACGTAGAGTCCGGGGTTAGCTTTGTTAAACCATCTCTAATTAAAGCAAGCACAGATCCAGATAAACCTAAAGCGTATCAATTACAATCAGGCTCTATCGGAAACGTTATTGTAGATAGAGAAGACGGAGGTTATATTACGGTTTTAAGAAGAATGAATGGAGATTACAACCCACTATTTAACAAGGTTGTCGGATTTACAGATATTTACACAGAATACAAAATCCCTAATATAACTAATGATGAGAGAAAGAGACTGATATACAATAAATTTAATTATAGTGGAATATCATTCGAGTCTTACAAGGAAAGAGAACTTGGATTTGGTTACATTGAGAATTATTTTTATCACAAAGTTAACGATGAGAATTCAAAAGGAATACTTAAACTTTCTCAAACATCTGATAAACTTCCAATATATCCAAGAATCGGAGAGATAGCAATTGATAAAAAGAATATAAACTTATTTAAGTCAAAATATTCATCAGATTTTTTTAACAAGGCGTTTCCAGCAGGAGAAAGTAAATTGGTACATGGTACATTAAGCCCAATTGAAAAGGAAAACTTCTTTGCTTCGACCGTTATGAAAGTAAAAGACACTTATGATATTACATCATATTCTCAAGATAGAGAAGATTCAATTGAAATTCTTGATAGAGTTAGGTTGAATAACTTAAATGAAAGCTCAATACATTGGACAGAGGACATAGATACGATATATGCTGATTTTTATTTACCAAAGGCAATATCTTCAGAGTTAAAGGAAGATTATATACAAAACCAGTTTAAAACATATGTAAATCCTGTTAATTCATTTGGCGATAAAACTACAATTGAAGATGATTTAGATATTTACATTGATAATAATATTTCTACTAGATTTATCATAGACAATATTAGAGTATATGGTATAGAGCAAAAGGGAGTTAAGACTGAATTTAATTCGGTAGAAAATCCTGAAGACATTAAAAGAGATAATTATAAAGAACTTACAAACTATGCTATTCAAGGATATCAGTCAGATGCACTTAGTTTTAGACTAATATATAATAAAAGACCTGGATACTCTTATAAGCTAAGAGTCCATATTAAAATACAAGCTTAATAAATGGCAATCGATATTAAAGAAATATTTAAGAGTGATCTAGATCCAAACAGTAATAGCTGGTGGTCCCAAGATAAGGTTGATAAGATTAATAATAATTTTAGACAACTTACATCAGGAGGGATGGTAGGACCTATGGGGTCTCAAGGTTCGTTTGGTTCAAGTGGATTACTTGGAGCTAAAGGTTTTCAAGGATCAAAAGGAACTTTAGGAGATCAGGGTAATCAGGGTTCTATCGGGTATTCAACATGGATTGGTGTTGAAGGAACATTAACTGGATCTATTCATATATTTCCTGAAAAACAAAATCCAGAATATTCAACAGCAGCAATAATAACAGGTTATTCTGATCCTTCAGCATCTACAATACAGCCTGTTCACTATCTCTCTCCTATAAGTTCCACTTTAAAAATACACTCAGATATATGGAGCCATCCAGGCAGTAATGAATCTGTAGTTAATCTAAAACTAACAACATACATAAATGACGCACACGGCGTTGAAACAACCGATTTAAAAGATTCACAACATAGAATTTCGCGTATTGGTATCAACGATGTATATGAAGAAGGTAGGTTAAGAAATGGAGGACTTGGATTCACACGAAGAATTAATCTAGGACCAAACGATACATATTCTATTAGAACATACAACGGTGTTAAAGCAATAGATTCTATATTAATATCTAGTAGCGGAACTATTTTTACAAATAACATAATCGCTAACAAATCAGTAATAATTAATGGAGATCTATATATACAGAATAGTGCTGGTATTGATAAAGTGCTGATATCAACAAACACTGGTGGAACTGTTAAATGGGTCAACAAGAACCAGGTTTTTCCAGGGTATCCAATAGGTTCAATTATATCGATACCTAATTGGGCATTTAATAGTACTAATTTTGATTTACAAACGCAGTATCAACAAGACTCTTTAACTCAAGAACCTATCAGATTTACATATGGTAGAGGAATAGCAGGAGGACAATATGAAGGATGGTATCTATGTAACGGTAGAGAATGGAACACTGGCGCAGGTGTTAATGAAACACTGGTACCGAACTTACATTATACCGGATTAGTAATTGATCAGAATGGAAATCAAGTTATCGTGAATCAAACTGGCGGCACATCTTCTATAATGGGAGGTCATGACATTGAAATGGGCGCTGCAAAAACAGGAGGAAGCAAATATAATGTAGAATACAAGACACCATTCTATGACAATAACGATGATGTTAGTGTGGGTATGAACCAAATGATTGGAGGTACTCATTATATAAACAAGATGATATACCTTGTTAAATTACCGTATGCTAATTTAGAATGGGAAGAATCTACGGCTTCTGCACCGACGCTACAGCCAATTGCATTATCGTATGGCGCTACTTCAACTGCTTCGTGTAATTCAACAACATCTAATCAATTCAGATGGGATGCACCCTCAGGTATTAATGTATCTTCAGCATGGTGTGGGTTTAACCAACCATACAAGTTATATCAACAAAACACGCTGTCATACGCGCCTACTGGATGGTATAAATTTCATAATCAATTTACTGTATGTTCGAGATATTGGGATGCGGCAACAGGAACTTTTTCAACATCAGTAACCTGTCCTACTTGGAGTAATACCGGGCTTATTTATGGTACGAGAATTAATTTTTTAAACAATGGTTCAACCAGTTATAGTAATTCATTGGTAGAAATGAATTCTACTTCATTTTCAACAGCAACTGAAATTAAAGCTCAAACAACGGGAGCAACTTTACCTGCAGGTTGGTACGGAAACGGAGACACAACAAACCCAATAAAGAGATATTGGAATGGTACAATGTTCCTAGGAGAAATATTGACGCATAAATATTATGGTAAATTAATTTTATCCAATCCATATCGAGTTGAAAGGGCTATTAATAGTAGTATAGCGTGTTCAAATAATACTACTGTGGGTCAATACGCGCTGTACGTTGGTTCTAACGGACAAATACAAAGTTTCACTAGCGCGAGTTCAATTCCTACTGGAATGACATTATATAGTAATTTAAATTGGTCATATACTCTAGGTGTATCAGCAGGTTCAGAACCATTAGTTAATGTCGCGAACCAAGCAGCTCCTGGTTCAACAACAGTAGGATCATCAAATAGAATAACGCATGTCACCGATTACACATATGTCAATGGTGTTGTTGATAACCAAACAACAATAAGCATTGACAATAATGGAAATCCGGACACTGGATCTATATGTGCATAAATAAATAAGAATATATAAATAAATATAAAAATTAAAAGATGCCAATAACTATTAACTTAAAGCAACTTGAATATATTGATGGTGATAACCTTAAATTAGATAAGGTTAATTACAATTTTGATCAATTAGTCGCTAATGGAGGAGGTCCACAAGGAACAACTGGATATCAGGGTACTATGGGGTATCAAGGTACTACCGGATACCAAGGAGACACAGGTCTTAAAGGAGATCAAGGTTTTCAAGGAAATCAAGGACCTGCTGGAGGAGAATATTGGATCAAAATAGATGGAAGGCAATCTGATTATACTGCAGATACGTTATTGCCCGCAAACGACGCTACGGTAAACTCCTCTGCCCCCGTAGTTAAGATTGGATATATTAGTACAGATACTGGACAGTATGCAGCGGAAAGCCCAATTACCATCACAGCATCTGGTAACCAGCAACTACCGGCACAATTTGTTGTTAATAGGAAAAGTTATTTTGGCTCAAATATATCACTAACAACAGATGGTACTAGTAATTCTTTTGATTTTAAACTAGAATCTAACACAGACTCAAGTGGTAATGCTATAACAACACTAAGTCAAGGTTTTTCTGAAATCAATAATATTGGTTTAATAAAGATATTCGCGAATTCTCACGTGTTTTTAGACAGTTCAAGTAATTCTGAATTAATTAAAGTAAATTCCGCTTCATCTGTTTTTACCAAACAAATAGAAGCAGAAAAGGATGTTACTATATCTGGTGATTTAACTGTAGAGACGGACTATGCGTCAATAGCATTAGGAGCACCGGATACCGATAAAATAGCAACATCGGCAGACGCTACTGGTAAATTAAAATTTCAAACAATACAGGAACTTGGTGGTGGAATACCAGTAGGTACTATTGTTGGAGTTCTATCTAGTGTTTTTGAACAATCTTCTAATTTTATACAACAACAATTAAACTATGACGCTAGTTCTGGTGCTATTGAATTTACTATAGGTAGAGGTATTGGAGATTACGCTGGCTGGTATTTATGTAATGGTCAAGTTTGGAAAAACTCAACAGGAGTAGGTACAGTGGCATATGAGGTTCCTGATTTAAACGGGTACGATTATATTATTGATGATGCGCCTGGAGCAACAGGTCAAGGTCTTGCTACAACCAATGGCTCTGCTAAGAAGAGTATTATGGGTGGAGCTGACATTACACTAAATGCAGCAAACTCTGTGTCTAGTCAATATAATATAACACACACAAATGATTATGTTGAAGATTTAGTAACTCCTGATTCATCAGGTACACAGTATGCTATTAAAAAGGTTCCACAGATAATTTATTTAGGAGAAACTGATTTATTCTTTAAAATACCTGGAACAGCAAACCCAACATACACAAATACGTATCAAATTATATTTAGCGACGTAGGAACTTATGGAAATCCTAGTTACCAAACCACGAGTGGTAGTACTTTATTTAATGTCACCGCACCAGCAGGTTCCGTAACTGGTCAATCATTTCAACTAAATATGGGAGCCCCTTCAGGTTACTTATGGACTGGTACACAGTATCCACCATCATGGACCCTGCCAAACGGAGTGACTATTAGCTCTCCGGTATTTGGAGGTCCAGGAGGAAACAATACAAATGGATGGCCCGAAGTACAATATGTAATAACTGTAAATCAGCAGTTGGCGTATAACCCTAGTAATATTCAAATAGCATTTGATACTAATCAAGATAACGCGTTAACAATTCTTAATCAGGTTGCTCAAACATATGAGTATAACGCTGGTAGTCCATGGAATTATGATGCAACACAGCAAACCAAAACCGGTACTATAGGATATTCGGTTGCATTAGATCCTATTATTTTAACAGCACCGTCTGGTAAGTATTTTGATAATTTAGTTACGCCTACAGTAGGCTATGCATACTATGGCTCGGGAAGTGCAAGAACCTCTGACTTTTCAGTTACCAATCACACGTATAGTGATGTAAACCAAAATGGACAGTATACTAAATTAACGTTAAATATAACTGATAATGATTTTGCAAATGAAAATGAGGTTCAAGGCGGATTATCAAGTAGTCAAAGTACTACTTTAAGCTTTGGTGCAACGGTATATGATATGTTACCTGCACTAAGTCCTAATGGTACTTCGGGTCAATTATATAACAACTCTCCTCTAACACGACAGTATACAGTTACTAATAATACAGGTTCTACAATATATGTTGCTGCTTGGATTCAAAACTTTACGAACAATGTTCAGACTACGCCAGGTGTTGCTAGTATGGATGTTACATGGAACAATAAATCTAAATATATTAGCGGCAATGAGAATCAAACTCAAAACGGAAGAACAGCTACAACTACAATTAATCACCTTGGTTCTGTAACTGATGATATGGTGGTTACTAATGCTGGTGGAGACAGCAGTTGGTTTGCTAAATTAATGTGGACTGATAACCCAACTATAACAACACAACCCTGGGATACTCCAACTAGCTCAAACGGTTGGAACACATTCTTATAGATTATGATAAATCCAATTAAAAATATAAACCTTTCAAAAAATGCTATCATGTTTATAGCAGGCGCTTTATTTGTTTTCATGTTTTTGAAACAATGCGACAGTATTGCTGACCTAAAGGTTGAATTAGAAAACACAGTAAAGGTTGCTGATAGAAACTATAATAATTTATTAGCGTCGCAAGATTCTGTAGATACATATAAGAATGAAAATGACAGATTAGTTTCTGAAATAAGTTCTTATGAATTTAATATAACTACAGCAACTTCAGAATATAAGAGTTTACAAAACAAATATAAAAATGTCCTTAACAAAAACAAGGATTTAAAAAATATTAACTCTTTAATTTCAACTAGTTTAAATATTAAAGATTCAATAATTAACGCTTCAGTAGGAATTGCCCAAGATAGTTCAGGAATCACAGTTAAATTTGATGACAAAAAAGAATGGGATAAATATAACTGGAGAGTCTTTAATGGAGAGTTAAAGCTAAAGAAGGTAGATACAACATACTCAATATTTAGTTCAAGATTTAATTTTAATCAAGGAATTAGTTTACAAACAGCAATCATTGAAGAAGATGGTAGAAGTTTACTAAGAATAACAACACCATATAGTGGAGTTAATTTTACAAATATTGAAAATATAAATCTTGTCAATGATCGTTTAAATCAGAAGCAAGTTAAAAAAGCTGGATGGTCTATAGGATTTGGAGTTGGTTATGGAATTAACCTAAACAACAATCAAGTTATTAGTACAGGACCTTCAATTGGAATTGGATTATTCTATTCTCCAAAATGGTTAAGATTTTAAAATAAAGTAAGAAATGGCACAATCATCAAAGTTCGCAAAAATCGACGAAGATATTCTATTAGAATTTATCTATCACGATCAGGACGCATCTAATCTAGATGACGTTAAAATAGAAAATGATAATAATGGAAGTCAGTTAAAATATTTAAATACTGTCGCTGGTGATAATAGTGCTTCAAGGTTTTTAATACACGAACTCGGGGCTGATGTTGTAGAGTTTACTGTTGAAATAGCAGCAAACTACGTTTACATAAATAATTTTGCAGCTCGTCAATTAATTCTTAAGAATGGTAAAACATATAAGTTTAATTTAACGGATGCTACAATAGATAATCCTGCTGGTTTTGTTATTCCAGGAGGAGCAGGTTCTTTAAATTCTGCTGGAACAATTTATACATATACACCAACAACAAATGGTACAAATAGCTATGAATATACAGATCTAGCAGGTACTCAAATGAACGGTGGAGAAATTCAAATTGGAAATAAAGCTAACTCTTTATATTCGGTTCCATTTCAACAAACTGGAAACGATGTTAAAACAGCACCAGGAGAAAGTGGAAGATATTACGCAGTTACTACCGAGATGGAGTCAAGAATGGCTCTTTTAGAAAATGGATTTAATTATTTAGATTCAACAGACTGGCAAGGAACTAGTTCAACTGGGTTAACAGTAGTTCCAACATCAACCGTCGGAGCGGTATGGTATGACACTATTAGATTACACTTAAGAACTGGATATTCATTCAGTGCTAGAGGATATGATGGTTTTGTATTTCAAACAAAGGTTAAAAGAAACTCTGGAGTATATAGTTACTTTAATTCTACAGTTTATTTAAACTCTTCAAGTTTTGAATTTCAAAATCCACAGCCTTTTGTTTTAGGAGAAGATTCATATTCTAAATATATCGAAATTAAAGTGCCTTCACTAGTACATTCTTTCGATAATGGATTAAATGATGATTTTACAAATAGTTTCTTTGGAATTCAAGGAGATATTGATTCTATTAGTCCAAGTTCAAATTATGAAATTGACTTTGGTTTAATTAGCAGTGTCGTTGAAGAAAATGGGAATAAGTATATTAATGTAGTAGACAATAATAACTTAGCTATTTCTAGAGAAGACGAATTCGTAGATATCGTAGCAAACATTGAAGAGGCTGAAGATGGAGATTATTTTAAAATATATGGTACTAAAGATGGATCACAATCTGCTTTTGAAAATTATGTTGAAACTAGAATTCAAACTTCAAGCGATGATATATTAGTATTTCATGATATCGAAGTAAGCGAACAATTAGGTCTTAGTTATGTTAGAACGTATTTAACTACGTTCGTGCAAACAAGCCAATTTGATCAAGCTCTTTTATTTAGACCAGTTATTCTTAACTCAGGTATTTCAAGTAATTTCTTGATTAGACACAATATGAGAATTTATAATGAAACTGATAATACACAGATAATTAAGACGGCTTCATTGGTATATAACCAACCAAAGAAATACGGTAAATCAATGACGAAATTAAATATCAATAGTAATTTAAATCCTACCGTTGTTTATAATACACTACAAAATACTAGTGTCAATAGAGAATTAAATCAATTTGTTAATTCTATTAGACCAAGTGTTGGAGAAACAAAATATGTTCCAGTTCCCGTAAATATTTATGGAGTAGTTACTGGAGCAACAACTGTAACTCTAAATGAAACTGAAGCAAATTCTAAAGAGGAATTAAAATACGTTCAAAATGGAGAACTTGAAGTTACGCTTTCGAAAGTTTCAGATAACAACGTTAAATTTAGCATAGCACAACCCGATGGAGATTCTTTAAAGGCTATTAATTTAGTAGGTGCTGAAAATATGATTCTTATTATTAAGAGTGGTAAGATTGAACAACAAATATCTCATAATCCTGGATTTCCAGATGTAGATATGGCAAATGGAGAAGTTTTCTTTAAGATACCGAAGGCTGTTGCGACTAGATTTGATCAGAGCGATACAAACAAATTCGAAGACAAGTTCTATATTAATATAAAGAATGGAGATTCAGAAACACTCGTATGTCACGGTAAAATTAACATCATATAATGATAATTAATAGTAGAAATAATTTATTTAATTTTAGGTTTCCAAGAACCTTTATTCCTAAAGAAGTTGCGGATAAGTATCGCAAATATTTAAATAGGATGCCAGGGAATCTTGTCACTGAACCAATTGACTTTATAAACTATGCTATTCAAGGTGTACAATTGCCAGGAATTGCATTTGATCCAATATCGCAAGCGCCAAATGATGGTACTACAACATACCATAGAGGATCAATACCAATTCAGAATACTATTGAAAGACAGTTTACGGTTGAAATGCAATTACTAGATGGTTATATTAACTATTGGATAATGCAAGACACTCTATTATATTATTATGCAAAAACAACAAAGGCACCTTTTATTAATGATTTAAAATTACAAATATTAGATGCGGAAGGAATTCATGTAATGAGCGCTGTTTTTGAGAAGCCTATTTTAAACTCAATAACTGATCTAGAATTAAATATGAGTTCGAACATTGCTGAATTTAATACGTTTAGTTTAAACTTCTATTATAACAAGTTCAATTTAATACTTGAAATAGATTAAAGATATATACATTATGAAAACATTCTTAGAATTAATTAACGAACAAGACGTAACTGAAGTAGAACTTCAAGTCCTTCAAGAGTCGCTACAGTCTGAATGGACTGAAGAGTTAGAAACGAAAGTTGATCTTGCATTAGAATCTTTTGTTAAAGATTATCAAAACGAAGATGGATCTTATGATATAGAGAGATTTGATTTTGAAATGACTAATGAAGGTTTATTAGGATCTATTTTTGGTGGACTTACTGGATTTGCACTTGGTAAAACTATTGGTAAAACTATTGCTAAAGTATTAGGCATCCAAAAGGGAATGTTCTATGACATGTTAACTTCACGATTAGTAGGAGCCGCTTTAGGTGCTGCTATCGGTAAATCTTTCTAAATGAATTTTATTACAATTGACTTTTCTTTAAATTCTCCAGGAATCTGTATCTTTTCAGGTAACAAATACTATTTTATTGGTTATTTAAAACCAAAGACTGGAACTAAAAAAGAACAAAAGCTACAAGAAGAGCTTAATCTTCTTAAAGATACTCAAATAACTTATCAACCTGACTGGACTAATAATGAAGATTATTCTAAAAGCGAGATGATCAAGATCCAGCGACACATGAAAACCGCTGAAGACATTATTAATTTTATTTTATCGGTTACGAAGACTAAAGAGCAATACGTTGTCGCCTTTGAAGGCTCTTCTTATGGTTCTTCTGCTGGTACTAATAATATTATTGACATGGCAGCAGGAGCCGCTATATTAAAGATGGAAATGATGTCGAGGCTTGAAGTCTTAGATATGATGACAATCGCACCTTCTACAATTAAGAAACATGCTGGAAATGGAAGACTTAAGAAAGATGAACTTTGGTTAAAATTCTTAGATAACGTTTTAAACGACAAAGAGCTTGAAAAATCTTCGCTTCTTAAATATTGTAGGGAAGAAATAGGAGAGGTTAAAAAAGTCCCTAAACCAATGGATGACCTTGTAGATGCTTACTTCTTAAACCACTTAGCAAGGATTCTATTTTACCCAGAGGCTTAAATACTTTAGTTATATTATAAGGGAGCCTTTTTGTTTCAAAAGAACTGAAAAGATTTCAAATTAATTTCATATAACAAAAAAGAGGGTACTCCAAGACTTCACTCACCAAATAAAAATGATATATAATTACATAGAAAGTGAAACTATTGTTTTATTCTCTATATAACATATGTAAGTTTTTTAAAGGGCCCTTAACGAGACTAACAAATATTATTAAACAATTTAAAGAAAATTAACGAAAATTAAAGACATGGCAGAATTTGACATTTTTAACTTAGGCGTAAACGACGTCGAAACACACGAAGTACAAGCATCAACTGGTGGTGATATGTACAAACCATCAGCCGATCAAGGCAAAGATGGAACTTACAAAGCATTAATTCGTTTTGTACCAAATCCAGCAAACCCAAGAAACTCTTTAGTAAAAAAGTACGTACATTGGTTGACAAACTCAAGCGGAGACGGTAAAATGGTGGATTCACCATCAACTGTTGGCGAAAGTTGCCCTATCGCGGACGTATTCTTTAAACTACGTAAAAGTGATTCAGCTGTAGACCGTAAAATGAGCGACAAGCTTAAAAGACGTGAGCAGTACTTTGCACTAGTTAAAGTTATTAAAGATCCACAGAATCCAGACTTTGAAGGACAATACAAAATCTTCAAATTTGGATATAAAATTAAAGAGAAAATCGACGCAGAATTGAAGCCAAACTTTGGTGAACCAACTCAAGTATTTGATCTTTTTGCAGGTAAGAACTTTGAATTAGTAATTACTCGTCAAGGAGAATACAATAACTATGATACTGCAAAATTCTCATCTTCAACTAGTGCAATCGATTTATCGGGAACTCCAGCTGAAAGAACTAAAGAAGGTATGGCAGCTATTAAAGCAGAATTAGATAATGCTCCAAGCCTTTCACCGTTCGAGTACAAGCCATGGGATTCAGAAACAAGAGATTTTGTTAATGGTATCTTAAGAAACTACTTGAATCCAGGTGATTCAATTAACACGGTAGTCTCTAAACCAGCAGTAAAGAAAGCACCTGTTAAAACTCCTACTCCGGTAGCAGAAGCAGTTGCAGAAACTGGAAGCACAACAACTTCAAACGTAGACAGTAGTGATGATCTTGATTCTTTCTTGAATGACCTCGACATCTAAGATAACAGAAGAATTAAAATCTAAAATCAGAAGCTTAGTTAAGCAAGTAGTTGTTAAGCAACATACTGAGCCTAACAAACAAATGATAAAGGAAATGCCAGGGCGAATAACCCTGGCATGCCCTTATTGTGGTGATAGCCATACTGATCATAACAAGAAACGTGGAAACTTGTATTGGGATACCCTACAATACCATTGTTTTAATTGTAGTGTTCACTCTAATGTTTATCAATTACTTAAAGATTCTCACATTAAATTAAATAGTACTGATGACTCTATTCAAATAATTGATTATATTCAAGAGCATAAATTATCAGTAAACGACATTGAAGTATTACAACACGATGTATTTAAAACCACATTTGATTTAGCTCCAACAAGATCTGAATTAAAAAAGAGTTTTGGATTTAAAGACATTGAAGTTGGAGACTCCGCATTCTTTTATTTAAGAAATAGATTGCTTTCAAATAAACTAGAAAACTTTATGTATTCTCCAAAAGACAGGAGACTTGTTGTTCTTAATAGAGCTCCAGAAAATAAAGTAATTGGGTTTCAAACACGTTCTCTTAGTAAGAGGAGCAACTCTAGATACTTAACATATGATCTTGATAAGATATACCAAGAACAGGGAAAGGTCCTAGAAGTTGATGAAAATGCACTGGTAAGTATTAAAAAGATATCAACTCTTTTCGGTATTATGATGGTAGATTTTCAAAGAGATGTAACGATGTTTGAAGGACCTATTGATGCTATGTTTATTAACAATTCAATTGGATTAGCAACAGCGACTCGATCTACCGAAGAGTTTGATGAAATTCCAACCATCAGGTATATGTTTGATAATGATACTACTGGTAAAATGAAGATGATGCAAAAATTAAAAAGAGGTAAGAAGATATTTATTTGGCAGAAATTCTTTAAAGAAACAAAGATTGATATTGATTGGGATAAGTATCTTTCGGGTATTGACAAAAATGAAAGAGATAAATATCCTAAACAAATAGGTGATCTAAATGACTTAGTCATTGCAGCATGGTTAACTAAGAATAAATGTCTTAGTAATATTAATGAGTACTTTAGCGACTCGAAGCTTGACGCATACCACTTATGATAAAAAAAGAATTTTTAGAAATGATCGAAGAAGGATTCGAAGAATTTGAAAACGAGAGCGAAAGAAAAAGAAACTTAAAGCTTTTGATTGATTTCGGTATATCTAACATAGAGTACAGCGAAAAAAGTATTGAATTTAGTTCACCTAAGTTTAAAAACAAATTCAAAAGTAGCGTATATATTAAAGACAATAAAAACACTAACTCACTTTTTTAAACTTAATCTACATGGCAGAAATAAAAGAAAGAATTATACAGCTTGATGAATATTTAAGCAAGCAAAGAGAAGATTGGACTTTAAAAATCAAGGGATTAACCGAAGACCTTAAACTAGGTACTAATCTAGAAGAAGTGAGTGCATATACTTTAAGTTATAGACAGGTTTTAGTAGAATTGTTGGCAACTATGGGAAATAAAATAAAATCTCAAAAATCAACAATAGATAAAAAGTATAAAGAAAAGTGGATTGAATATTATAGCTTCGATTATAAACTTACAGATAAACAGCGCGAAAGATTTGTCGAAGCAGATATATCTGATGATTCGCATATCCTTGAGTTATTGCAAACTCAAAAAGGTTTTATTGAGGGATCAGTAAAAACGCTTGACAATATGGGCTTTGCAATAAAGAATCGCCTCGATATTTCAAGACTATAAAAATAGTATTATGAAATTTGATACTAACATTAACGGAAGACAATCAATTCTTAAGGATTGATGAATGTACTGAACTAGAGTTAGAGCAGATAAGAATATCACTAACCAAACGTATTGACTCTTGGAGGTTTAATCCATTAGTCAAACGAGGGGTATGGGATGGATATGTGTCTTATATTAAAGATGATAAATGGATTCCTGCTGGTTTATGGCAATATGTCATGAATGTTTGTAAAGAATATAAGTACGAATTAAAAATCAATGGTATTAAAAGACTTATTGATCCTAATATAAATGCAGAATCTTTTGAGGCATGGGCATTAGATCTTTTTAAAGGTTCTAAAATGACTCCAAGAGATTATCAAGTAGAAACTGCATTTAATATTCTTAAATTTAGAAAATGCCTTGCAGAGCTCGCTACTTCTGCTGGTAAAACGCTAATAAGTTTTCTAACAGTAGCATACATGCTTGAAAAACAAAAAGCACAGAAAATACTGTTTATTGTACCTAATGTTTCTTTAGTGGTACAGGCACATGAAGATTTTCATGATTATAATTACATGAATAGAGTTGACCTAAGAATTCAACAAATATTCGCAGGACAAAAAATTAAATCTAACAAAAACATAGTTATTGGTACATATCAATCATTAATTAAAAAAACAGCTGATTATTTTGCTGAATTCGATGCAGTCATTGTAGATGAAACACATAAAGCAAAAGGAGCCAGTATTAAAACAATCTTACAGAAATGTACAAACGCTCAATATAGGTTTGGTCTTTCAGGAACTATACCAAAAGATGGTACCCTTGATAAGTTAACATTAATGAGTCAAACTGGCCCGGTAATTAGTGAAGTAAAGGCAGCATTTTTACAAGAAAAAGGACATATTGCGAAATGCGCTGTTAAAATTATTCAAATGAACTATGCAACTGAAAACCAAAGACAAGCATTTCAAGAGCTTGCGCAAAACAGATACGATAGTAAAGATGTATTCTCACTTGAACAGAATTTTGTCATCAACAATGAGCCGCGTCTTAATTTTATCTCAAACGTTATTTCCAGAATACCTAGGAATAGTTTGGTTCTTTTTCACAGGATCGAGCATGGTAAAAAACTATACGAAAAACTACGCCAAGATAGTAATAAGCGCGTTTTCTATGTTGATGGTGGAACTGACACTGATATTAGAGAAGAGTATAAAAAGAAAATGGAAGCAGGAGACGAAGTCGTTATTGTCGCTTCGTTTGGTACGTTCTCGACAGGTATCTCGATCAAAAAAATACACAACATATTCTTTACTGAATCGTTTAAATCGGAAGTAATAATTAGGCAATCTATTGGTCGTGGATTGAGACAACATGAATCTAAAAGTAAGGTATTAATTATAGATTTTGTTGATGACATTAGAACCGAAGAATGGGACAATTATCTATTTAAACACGGAAAAGTAAGACAAGGAATATACAAACAAGAAAAATTCGACTTCACTGTGAAGAAAGTCGAATTTGACGGTGATATATAGTTATATTAACATAATAAAAAAATATAAACAAAATGGCTGAAATGAACAGAATAAACTCATTTAAATCTTTTACTGAAGTTAGAACTCAACAAAATGCCTCTAAAATCAGAGAAGAGAATCAAATCAAAAGAAAGGAATTAGCTCAAAAATTTGAGTCAATTTTAGACGAGATGGGAATCACATCTTATGATGAGTTAGATGAAGAAACTCAAAACAATTTAATTTCTAAAATATTAGGAAAAGAATTAAATGAAAGAAACGCGTTTTTAGGTGCAAGAGCAAAGGCTATCGCAGAAGATAGAGAAGAATTTGAATTTAACGGTAAAAGCTATAAAGTAACTACAAAATCAGACGTATCTGAAGGTAATGCTTTCGGAGATGCTGTTAGAAAGGCTAAAGAAGCTGGAGATAAAGAATTTGAATTTGAAGGTAAAACTTACAAAGTAACTGAAGATCATTCAGATAATCCAAATGACAAATATGAAGTTAAACCTTGTGAAGAAGAAGGAACTCCATGGTCAGTTTGGGAAGGAGATGTTCAAGTAAAATGTTTCGAAACTAAAGAAGAGGCTGAAGCATACGCTCAAAAACAAAATCAAGAACAGGGATTAGAAGAAGGTAACGCTTTCGGAGATGCTGTTAGAAAGGCTAAAGAAGCTGGAGATAAAGAATTTGAATTTGAAGGTAAAACTTATAAAGTAACTGAATCTATTACTGAATCTATTAAAGTAGAAGGTAAAAGAGACGCTAAGAAAGTAGTTACAGTATACAATAAAATATTTAACAAAGTATTAGTAGATTTAGGAGCAATGTCTAATGAATCTATTTTAGGATGTGTTAAATACCTTATGATTGAAGCAATGCATGATGCAAACTTCCATAGAGAGGCTGAACCAACTGGAAAAATGATTAAAGGAAACATACAACCCTTAGAAATCAAAATGCCAGGATTAGGTGGACACTTTATTAAGATTGGAGCTAAAACTATTAAATCAATATTAGACAAATATTACTCAGACATAGCAAACGCTGCTGGATGGGGAGGACAAGGAATTGTTGAAGGTACTGCATTATATTTAGAGCAAATTAAACAAGAAGCAATGGGTCAAGCTGCTATAACTAAGTTTAACTCTCAATTTGAAGGAGAACAAGTTAGAGTTGATATTAACGCTAAGATAAATGAAGCTAAAGTTTTAGAAGCAGCAGCTTGGGAAATTGGAAAAGATTATCCTTCTTACGGCGTTGTTGTATCAGTAGTAAATGACGATGATACTTGCGAAGTTCTATTTGACAGTGGAGATAAAATAGTATTTAGAGATACTGGATCTTCATGGGTTCAAGAGGCTGCGGTCACTGAAGGTGCTGTTAAAAGATTCGAAATGGATCTTAAAGATATGATTAAAGATATTAAAAGAGGTTATGGTTGGATAGATCCTGAATTTGTAGAAGATACTTGGGAAAATACAAGTGACACTATTAATTTTGAATTAGTTAAAGCTGAAATCTATAAAAGATTAATTGCTGCAGGTTTATTAGCTCATTCTAACGATGATAACGAAGAAGAGGCTGGAGAATATGTTAACAACTTAAAAGAATTAGGTATCGCCGAATCAATCGTTAATGAAGCTAAATTTAAAAAAGGACAGTATATTAAAGCCAAAACTGATAGTGATGATTTTGATGGAGATGTTTACGATAAAACAAATGACGTTGATGGATCTGAAATCTTAAAGAATTCATCATTCGAAATTTATGAAATTGGCAAAGACGAAGTTATTCTTTGGAGTGACGAGGATGAGGTAGAATACTCAATAGATCCAGATGATCTTAAGAATTTCGTAAAGGAATCAATCGTTACTGAATCTATAAAATGTTCAAATAAAAAAGGACATGCATATAAAGAAATCGATAGTGATGGAACTGTAGAGTGCGAATATTGTGGTTTAAGAAACTCATTAAGCGAATCAGCAGTTATTGAAGCTAAATTTGTAAAAGACTTTAACAGAGATGTTTTAAAGGCAACTACTAAGGAAGAAGTTTTAGAGCTTTATCCAAACGCTGAATTCTTTATCGGTAAATCAGATCATTTCTTTGGAGAATTAGACGGTAACTTATTCTTTAAAGCATATTATACTAAAGCACAAAAAGAATTTGAAATCAAATCAGTTTATTCTCAAAAAGGAAGCAACTATGTTCATTTATATAATGAATCAGTAGTTAATGAAGCTGAAATTAAATCTGATGAAGAATTTCAAGAATATGCTTTCACAGTTTTAAAGAAGGCATTCGGAGATGATTTTGACGAAGCTAAAGGACAAGAAATCGTAGACGGAATCTTATCAAAATCTGATGGAGATTACGGTGCTGCTGTTGGAATGTTAACAAGTTCATTAGGATAAATAGTAAATAATTAACCTGGTATTTTTTTATATCAGGTTTTTTGTTTATATTTACAATATATAATATATCATGAAGAAACGTATACTAAATTACTCAGAATTCATTACTGAAAAATATTCAATTGACTCTAATGAATCATTGATTTTAGAAGGTGGTGCAGCAGGTCACATGAAACATCCATTCGATGATAAGTCACTTACATTTGGAGATTTTAAGAAACTTATTGAAGCAGGTCTTCAAGGTGAATTGAACTTCGAAGAAGAGGCTACTGAAAAAACGGATGGTCAAAATGTATTTGCAACAGTTCAAGATGGCGAAGTGAAATTCGCAAGAAATAAAGGTGGTATGAAGAATCCAATGGATCTTGCATCATTTAAAAATAAGTTCGAAGGACATCCAAGTAAATTAGTACAAGACACGTTTCAATTCGCTGCAGAAGATCTAGCAAATTCTTTAAATAAATTATCTAAAGAAGATCAAGAAAAATACTTCAACAACGGTAAATCTTTTATGAATATGGAGTTAATATATTCAAAGAATCCTAATGTTGTTTATTATGATAGAGATATTATTCAATTCCACGGTATTAAGCACACTGATGGTGAAGGTAATGTTATTGATGAAGATACTAAACCAGCAAAAGAAATATCTGATATTCTTAAAAAACTACAAGTGAATGTTGGAAAAACATTTACAGTTATTCCTCCACAGATTATTAAATTAGGTAAGGATTTAGATTTTGAAAAGAATAAGAATAAATTTATCAAAAAAGTCGAAGACCTTAAAAATAAATATAAGTTAACTGATGCTGATGAAGTTTCAAGATATCACGAAATGTGGTGGAGAGAAACAATCGAAACTAATTTCCCTGATCTAGAACAAGATTATAAAGAAGGTTTATTATTAAGATGGGCGTACGCTGACAAAAAGACACTTAATTTAAGATCTTTAGATAAAACATTAGGAAAAGATAAATCAGCTCTTATTAAGAAATTTGATAAAGAAGATATTCAAAAGAAACAAAAAGAAAACATTAGACCGTTTGAAGATTTATTCTTAGAATTGGGAAGTGTTATTCTTAAAAACGCAAGTAACTTTGTTGCTGCTAACCCAGACAAAGAAATGCA